>Ga0134099_1002271_pt1 | contig 16123 bp, 18 predicted proteins | sample 10_taG_2_FD_105482 | JGI IMG/M metagenome (GOLD analysis project Ga0134099, IMG submission 105482) | Switchgrass degrading microbial communities from high solid loading bioreactors in New Hampshire, USA - 10_41_5_180_A2 metaG | ecosystem: Engineered > Bioreactor > Semi-continuous > Anaerobic >...
GAGGTAAGGGGGCTTTTATCAAACACATTACCTGCTTCAACACTCTTTGCGCATTATAAGGTGCCATTCAGGGAATCAGATGGCATGGTTTATCGGATGAGAAAAAAGCTGAGCTAAGAGGCTTTTTTGATTCATTCAGGTGATGAAGAGGGTTCTTATCAAGGCAAGCGCACTGCATTTAGCCTTTTGCCTTTCCGAAGTTCTGGGTGCAGTATGCGCCCGGATGACCGGAGCCTGACCGCTCAATTATCGATACTCCCACTCCGAGCTCATCACAAGCCGTGGTGAGCAGATTTATGCGATGCCCGGATGAATTGACCCATTTATCCACCGCATAAGCCGCTTCAACACCGAGGGTCGCCATAAAGATGTTTTCTCCATATGAGCGCCATTCATATCCTGCGGCTGTGATCCTGTCGCCCGGCTTTAGTCCGTCGGGGTTTTCATGGGAGACGTAGTTTCTCTTTTTCATATCTTCGCTGTGGGAGCGGGCGGCGGCCGCGAGCCTGTCATTCCATTTGAGGGCGGGCAGGCCATATACTCCGCGGAAGGCATTGGTGAACTCAAAAATGAGTCGTTCGGTAACAGATGCATCACAAACAGGGAAATTACCGACCGAAGCAGCATACTTTAAGTAGTTGTTGTTTGAATCAGTGTAGACCTTTCCCCCACCATTGTAAGATGACAAATCATTGGTGTATAAGAAAGAGGCTTTGTTATCGACGTAGTATACTGCAAGGAATTTCTCATAACTGCCGTAGAATCCCCACTTGCCGTTGGAAGTTGAAAGACTTCCGAACAGCTTGCTCCCGATCCCTGCTTCCTTTTCGGTTTGTCCTATTTTGACAGTTGTGAGTCCTGTCAGATTGGGAGCTTCACCTGTGTATCCTGCTCCGGTGACGATAACTGCCCTGTTTGCGGTGTCGTCCCAATAAACGTTGAACTGCGAGGCGGTTCCTTTCAGCTTCTCCGCAAATTCCCGAAGCTGCAAATAGTTGGTATCGCCGTCGATCATATAGGCATTTTCAAATGTGACAATGGTACCGTCCAGTTTGAAAGAGGTCCTGCTTTTTCTTACATCCTTCGTGTATGCCAATGTAGCAGGGTTAACGGTGCCACTGTAGGGTTTACCTGTTTCGATGACCGCATTCTTGCCGTCCCAGTATACGTTGAATTGTGAGGTCGTTCCGTTAAGCAGTTCGGCTATGGCACGAAGTTGCAGGTAGTTGTTTCCGTTTATGTTGTATGCATGTGATACGGATACGGGCTTGCCGTCCATGACAAAATTCGTTTTGCTTGGTACGGCAAATAGCTCATTACCGGCAGCTATTGCAACGGAATGAAAAAGGTTTAGGAATATGTACAGTGCCAGAAGCATGCTTATGACTCGTTTTTTCATCGTATTGCTTCTCCTCAAATGGTGAATAGTCAGAATTGCAGGAAAAAGTCAGAAATGCAGGCGAAAAATATAGAAATACAGGCAAAAAGTCAGGAGTGTAGGCGAAAAGCCGGAAGTGTGCATGAGTACATATACTTTTCTATTTTATCGATCAAATAAAAATCCTGCCAAACAAACATGAATCCTGTCGCTTACTACATAATTATAACAATATTCTGCAAAGTCCATCAATACGCCAAGAAATGCCTTTGCTGGTTAACCATGTTAGCAGCGTATCGGTTTATACGCACAGGAGTAAAATGATGGTGGGTATGGAACGGCAAAGGGAAAAGGCAACACAGAATCAACTTAGGATGAACTAATCGATTAAGTGATGTCTGCGCCATTGAAAAATATAAACAAAAAATTACATTTTGTGAACTGTTAAATTGTTGCTTTGATGTTTGATTATGATTTTGATTATGCTATAATTGCTTTCATTGGTTAAGCAGCGAACTTATGTTTGATTCTAATTAGGCATTTACTGTGTTCTAAGCATTCAGGCCTGAAATCGCTTTTGCCTGGAAGAAGCGTTGCTATATAAGCCAACTCGAAATGATAAACATTCTATAGGGAAAGTGTACTTTTATGTCATCAAAGAACCTTGATCTGGATGCGAGCAGCGGGCCGCTGTTCAAAAAGATAGTGATTTTTTCTTTGCCACTCATTGCAATGAACATATTGCAGCTTCTGTTCAATGCAGCTGATATGATAGCTGTTGGTCAATTTGCGGGCAAGGAATCGCTGGCCGCGGTAGGCGCTACCGGGGCCCTTATAAACCTTATCACCAATGTTTTTATGGGATTGTCTGTTGGTACGGTCGTCATAGTGGCGCAATACTATGGAGCCGGGAAAATAACTGATCTGAGCGATTCAGTTCACACTTCCATGGCTGTCAGCATTATAAGCGGGCTGATAGTTATGATCGTGGGGTTGGTTTTCTGCAGGCCGCTTCTGACTCTGATGGGTACCCCTGAAGATATATTGGATCTGTCAGTGCTGTATATGAAAATATACTTCCTGGGATCGCCTGCCATGATGATATACAACTTCGGCGCAGCGATCCTGCGAGCGGTGGGGGACAGCAGGAGGCCGATGTACTACCTCGTAGTATCGGGGGTTTTGAATGTAATACTCAATCTGTTCTTCATTGTCGTTCTGCATATGTCTGTCGATGGTGTTGCATGGGCTACGATCATTTCGCAATACCTGTCCATGGTGCTGGTTATGATCTGTTTGATGCGGAGCAATATAATAGGTATACGTTACTTCCCCCGTCAGACACGCATTGACGGGCGCAAGCTGAAGGAGATCGTGCGGATAGGCCTTCCTGCCGGCCTGCAGGGTTTGTTGTTCTCCATTTCCAATGTTCTGATCCAGTCAGCGATAAACTCCTTCGGATCCGTCCTGGTGGCGGCAAACTCTGCCGCAGGCAATGTTGAAGGGATCGTCGCCACTCCGATGAATGCCTATTACAATGCAGCCATCACCTTTACCGGTCAGAATATGGGTGCAAAAAAGTATGACCGGATCGACAAAATTGCAAAGATTTGCACGGTCCTTATCTTTGCTACATGGATCTTGTTGAGCGGCACCACTTTGCTTTTCGGTAAGCCTTTGATAGGCGTGTACACCTCCGATCCCGAGGTAATAGAGCTTGGTATGGTGCGCATGAAAGTCTTGATGGCTGTTTACTTTACCTGCGGTGTGATGAACGTATTCCCCGGCCTGACCCGTGGCATGGGATACTCAATGCTGCCGATGATCTGCACGCTGGTTGGTGCCTGCCTCTTGCGTATCGTTTGGCTGAAAACGGTATTTATTTGGTACCCTACAGTGTTCATGCTCTTTGCATGTTACCCGGTAACCTGGACTCTGGCCGGGCTCGGCCAGGTAGGTATCTTCTTTTATGCACGGCATCGCATTCGTAAGAACGCCGCGCAAACTGTTGATTCTGACACACCAGCACTCTGCTCCCGTTAGGAAGATTTCCGCTTGATCGGATCGTTTCGGTATCGGAGCGGAACAGAAATCAAACGGGTTACAGGTCAAAAAGCGAAAAAAATCAGAACGCCGCCGGTTGAGAAGCAGATCTTCCTGACCGGCGGTATTTTGATATGCATGGACACAAACGAATTGCTGTATAAAAATACCTGTTTTTGTTATATAATTGCAAGCAAAGCGGTTACGTTAAAAATGTTTATTTCGTTCTGGAGTTCGGTATCCGGGAGGTCTCATCGTGAAGCGTTCATAGCACAAGTCTGGATCATATGTAAACTTTATATATCTGTATAAAGGTTTTCCGGTAATTCAATGCTGCCGAAATGTGCATCGGCGTATGGATACCGGAAAACCTTTTTGATATGAATGATCGCATAAACCACAGCCTTTAGATTGGGTCCATAGCTTATGCAATCATTCGCAGAGCTTATGGGTCAAAGTTTTATAAAATCGTATTGACGTGATAATGATATCTGGGTATAATAATTTACATACGAAATTATTTAGTATATAAATCAAATGGCAATAGGAGTTTTGTAAATGAAACAGTACAAAGGGTCACGTCTGTTATATTCCTGTTTGAATATGAGAAGGCAGCTTAACAGGTTGATAAGCAACGGGAACCTTTCCCAGGGTGAATACCTTGTATTAAGAAATATTTGGCTCTCTAACAACGCTATGTCAGACGGAGGAAAAGAGGGTTTTATAAAAGCTGCAGAACTGTCCGATAAGCTTGAGTTGTCAAGGCCGTCCATTACCAGGATCCTCAATGATCTGGAACGGCGGGGATTTATAACAAGAAACATTGATAAGAAAGACCGAAGGAGCATAAACATCGAGCTGACCCAGGACGGAATTGAAGCACTCGAAACGGCAAGCAAAAGGCTGATGAGCATTGCCGAGAGGCTTGTAGGATCCCTGGGCGATGCGGATACGGATAAACTGATCGAACTGATAGACAAACTGTCTGAAATATTCAAAGAGATGCTGGATGGAAGCGGTGTAAAGAGTGATGAATGACAGCGAAAAGAAGAAATATCTTAAGTGGGTCGTAATCATAATCATTATCGCTCTGGCTGCCGGGGGAATCTGGTTCATGTTTGAAAAGTTTAATTATACGACTTTTATACAAAAAGGATTGGCGATCGGCGGGAACGAGAATATCAAACTTTTGAACGAATTAAACAGCAACTGGGAGCTGCCGGATGATTATGTGCTGGAGGTACAGGAAGTCGACGGAATAAAGATGGAGTGGGTGCAGAAAAGAGGTATAAAACCTGAAAAGGTGATACTGCAGCTTCACGGCGGAGCTTACATTCGCTCCCTTAAAGATAATGGTATGACGTACCGCCGATCAGCAGTGCAATATGCCAGGTTGAGCGGAGCAGGAGTTTTGACCGTGGACTACCGGGTCGCTCCCAAGCATCCTTATCCTGCGGCACTGGAAGATGCTGTTCTGGCATATAAATGGCTCCTGGAACAGGGTTATCTGCCTGAAAACATTATCATAGCCGGTGATTCAGCGGGCGGGGGACTGACACTTGCAACTGCCCTTTATATCAGGGATAACGACATGCCGATGCCTGCAGCCTTGATTACCATGTCTGCATGGACTGACCTGAACTACAAACGCAGGACTCCAGCATATGTTGGCAACGGGCGCGCAGACGATCCCTATATTTCACCCTTGTATGGAGAGTATCATGATTTTCCTCCCATGCTAATGCAGGTGGGTGGAGACGAAATGATTCTGAACGATACCGTCAAGGTTGCGCATAAAGCTAAAATAGCCGGAGTCACAGTCCGGCAAACTACATACCCCGGTATGTTCCATGTGTTTCAGATGCTGTTTCCCGAGCTTGCTGACGCAAATGCGGCCTGGGACGAGGTAGAGGAGTTTATAAACGATATTTTCGCGTAATGATATGAGGTATAAGTCAAGTAGTATATGTCGAACTAAAAAGTATTGATAAAGGAGAAAAAGAAATGAGCAATATGGATTTGGTAGGAAGATGCGGTCTGTATTGTGGAGCTGTTGATTTATTTGCTAATGGTCACACGGCTTTGGCTATGTGACCTTTTCCTATTTAAAAATACTTCAAAAATTTTAGTAATTATTGTCGAATCAAGTCTGTTTCTGATATAATTGAAGACAGGAGGTCGATGCAGAAACAGGCCATATTGGAGGGTCCTTTATGAAACAGGATCAAAATACCCCGTTACGGCACAGGTTATTTAACGTATTTTTATGGCTGGCTTATTCATGTCCTTTTTAACCAGCCTTATAAACTGTCTAATGGATTGGACACGGCAGACATATTATTGCCATTTATCTGTGGTGTCGTTTCTGTGGGCCTGTTCATACTCTCCAGGATCAAAAAGGACATCAGGGATGAAGGCTATGCAATATTGGAGCGGATCCGTCAAAGCATCATGGAAAGAAAATGGGACAAGGATTTCACTGTGACGATCAGCGGAGGAGTTGCAGAGGCGGAGGGCGACGAGTTGACCGACCTTTAGCGGAATGTCGATCGCCTGTTATACAGTGCCAAGAATAAAAGCAAAAACATGATAGAAAAAAAGGATGTCGGCCTGAGCAACCGGCATCCGATAGAATAAAAAACGAAAGGAATGATGGTAACATGCTTTGGAAAGACCAATATGAACTTGGTGTTCCAAGTATTGATGAGCAGCATAAAGAGCTGTTCAGGCGCGTCGAGTCTTTTTTACAGGCATTGCGGTCGGCGGGCAGCTGGGAGGAGAAAGCCCCCAGACTGAATGAAACCCTGGAATTTATGAAGGGATACGTCGTTGAGCATTTCCGTGACGAAGAAGAGTACCAGCTGAGTATAAACTATCCCGGATATGAACATCACAAACAGTTGCATATCGGAATGGTCGATTATGTGCTGGAGGTTTCCGAGCAATATGAAAGATCCGGCAATAATGAGGATTTGATGCAACAGTTCGGCGGCAGACTGCTGGCATGGCTGATTAACCATGTAGCCGCGGAAGACCAGCGAATAGCGGACTATGCCAGGAAGAAAGGGTGATCGGAAATGAAAGACAAGCTTTATAAGGCACTGGTAGATGCGACACATAATGTGCTCAAGCTGATGCTTAACGTTACGGAAATTTCCGATCGTCCGGCAGTTGATTTCAGCTGCGATGACGAGGTAGACATCGCCATCGGCATCGTCGGTGACTTCCAGGGCGAAGTGATCTACCGCTTCCCGGTTGCTACATCTCTGAATATGGTAAACATCATGAGCGGAATGCAGTTCGAAGAAGTGGATGTTTTCGTGACTTCCGCCGTCTCGGAGATCGCCAATATCATAAGCGGAAATGTCCTTACCGCGCTTTCGGTTGATGATGTGAAGTGTGATATTCTGCCGCCGGTCCAATGCAAGCCGGACGAAGATAAGGAATATGATATCAAAACAAGCTGCTATCTGAACACGGCAATAGGAGATATATGCCTGACCATAAGGCTGAACCGTGCCTGATCCGGAAATCATGAGGCTGCTATGGTAATACGAAAATATACACCGGGCGACTGTGCTGTTTTGGCCAGACTGTTTTATGATACCGTGCATACGGTCAATGCCGCGGATTACACGGAAAAACAGTTGAACGCATGGGCAACGGGAATCGTGGATCTGGAAGCCTGGAATAATTCCTTCTTATCGCATAACACACTGGTTGCGGAAGAAAACGGTGAAATCGTTGGATTTTCCGACATGGATCATAACGGCTATCTGGACAGGCTTTATGTCCATAAAGATCATCAGCGCAGGGGTATCGCGACGGCTCTGGTAAAAGAGTTGGAGCTGCTTGCGCAAAAAGCAGGTGTATCGAGTTTTGAGACCTATGCGTCTATTACGGCTAAGCCCTTTTTTGAAAAACAAGGTTATAAGGCCGTGGCAGAAAACAAGGTTATTCGAAAGGGCATCGAGTTGGTCAATTATAAAATGGTCAAGGATCGCAGCCCAGGCTGACGTCGATTTTCTGTAACCGGAACTGCACACAGGCTATCTAGAGAATGGAAACATGAAATATAAAAACATTTTATATGCCAGATTTGTAGACCGTCCAAACCGGTTTTTGGCTTATGTCGAGCTGGACGGCAAGGTCGAAACAGTCCATGTGAAAACAACCGGGCGATGCAAAGAACTGCTTCTGCCCGGTTGCGATGTTTCGATCGTGAAGACGGAAAATCCCTTGAGGAAAACCCAATACGATCTCATTGCGGTATACAAGAAGGGTCTTGGCTGGGTCAACATTGACAGTCAGGCACCGAATCAGGCGATGAAGGAATGGCTGGGCAAATCGCCGGCCCCTTTTGAGAACATCACATATCTCAAGCCTGAATATGCTTACGGAAAGCACAGGATGGATTTTTATCTTGAATGCGGCCCGCGAAAGGTTCTCATCGAGGTCAAGGGCTGCACGCTCGAAGCAGGCGGCATCGGATATTTTCCCGATGCTCCGACGGAACGCGGAGTGAAGCATTTGCACGAGCTTGCCGACGCTGCCGGAAAAGGCTATGAGTGCTATATCGCATTCGTCATCACCATGCCCGGTGTGCGAGAGGTGCTGCCAAACGTAAGCACACACCCTGGGTTTGGAATTGCTTTGACCGAGGCGATGAAAGCGGGCGTGAAGGTGCTTTATCTTCCCTGCAATGTTTTGCCTGATGAGCTGTCTATAGCAGACTTTGCTATTATAAAGTAAAGCTGAGATTTTGCTGTAAAGCTAACTCAGAAAAAAGCTATACGTCACTGATATGATTTCGGTTTTCCTCAAAAAGGGGAGAAAAGCCAACTGGCGCAAGGCTAGAAAGCGAAGTTGCCGTCTACGAATATAGGAACCTGTTTCCCGTCATGAGTCGTTCCGAATATTGAGAGGTCCTCGGTGCCGATCATGAAATCCTCATGTGTGATCGAGTCATTCAGGCCGCGGAGTCTGAGTTCCTCTTGTGACATCATCTCTCCGCCCTTGATGCTGGACGGGTATGCCTGGCCAAACGCAAAGTGGCACGAGGCGTTTTCGTCAAACAGTGTATTGTAGAAGAGGATCTTCATGTTTGATATCGGAGAGTCATACGGGACAAGGGCAACTTCTCCGAAATATGATGCCCCTTCATCCACCGATATGGCATTTCTCAGGATATCAGCACCCTTATCCGCCTGAACGTCTACTATTTTGCCATCTTTCAGAGTGAATCGGAAATTCTCGATGATGTTGCCGTCTTTTACGAAAGGCCTTGAAGATACCACTACACCGTTGACTCCATCCTTCTTAGGCGCCCCGAAAATCTCTTCTGTGGGCATGTTGGGGACAAATGCCTGACCGGTCTTTGCAACTTCGGAACCTGCAGCCCAGACATGGTCTTCCGGGAGTTCAACCACCAGGTCGGTTCCGATGGAGTTTTTGTAGTGGAGCGATTTAAGGTTTAACCGGTTCAGGTAATCTTTTCTCTCGGTCAACCTGTCTATATGTTTGCGCCACTCTTCGACCACGTCAGTTTCGTCCGAGATCCTGACAGCCTTGAATATGGCGTCCCACAGCAAGTCCGTAGCTTCCTCGGGATCGGCTTGCGGAAACACTTTCGAAGCCCAGGAAGGTATCGGAACGGAAGCAACGCACCAGGGCACTGCACTGCTCATTTGCAACTGCCTGTACTCTGCAAGAGCCTGGCCTGTCACCTTCTCAAAGCGAGTCAGGCGGTTGGGGTCCACGCCAACAAGGTTCTCAGGGTCGGCAGCATATATGTTCAGCAGCGCACCACCGCCTTTAACATGCTCGGTAAGCATGTTTTTGCGCCACTCGGGGTAGGTATCGAATACATCATCGGCCGCATGCAGATATTTGATCCTGTCAGATATGTCGTCCTTCCAGTTCATGATAACTTCTCTGCATCCTGCGTTGTATGCAGCGACTGCGCACATGCGAGCAAATTCAGCGCTCTCGATCGGTGACGATATTATCAGGTTCTGACCCTTTTGGATGTTCAGGCCTACCTCTATGAGGAGCCTTGCGTATTTTTGCAGTTTTTCCTTCATGACTTACCTCCGGTTCGTTATAACAGGATTTTATCATAATTATAAATGAACTGCCAATAAAAACAAGATGCCGCCATTCTGGATGTGATCCGGGGCGGCTTTATAATGCTGATCCGACACTTTACAGCACCATGAGTAATGTGCCTGCTCCTATCAGGATACATCCTATTATCGATTTGACCGTAAATTGCTCGCGGAGTATTACAAATGCCAGTATGATCGTGATAACTACGCTGAGCTTATCGATAGGTACGACCTTTGAAGCGTCTCCGATCTGAAGTGCCCTGTAATAGCATAACCATGACGCACCGGTCGCCAGGCCCGAAAGGATCAGAAAGATCCAGCTCTTTTTGCTGATCTCCGAGAGTCCCGACTGCGCGTTTGTCAGAAAGACCATTGCCCATGCCATGATCAATACGACTGCTGTCCTCAGCGCCGTAGCAAGATTTGAGTTTACTCCTTCGATCCCGACTTTCGCCAGTATTGAAGTGAGTGCTGCGAACACTGCAGACAATATCGCGAAGACGAGCCACATGAAATCCTACCCCCTTATATAAGGTCATTGTTTTTGAGTACTGCATCAACGATCCCGGTTCAGAAGATGCAACACTTGTTCTTTGGTTCTTTCCCGGCATAGGGTCTTTCTGCCTTTTTTATGTATCTTCAACACCGTTGCTATGAAATATTGGAAGGACAATGTCAGCCCCGGGCATTTTCGGACTGCAGATGACACCATAAAAAGCTACATCTTTGATTGCATGTCATAGCATCAGCAATCTTGCAATGTCGTGCATGGTAAGCCTCAGATCGCTTTCGCTCCTGTGCTTTGCCGTTTCAAAGGGGACCGCAACGCGGTTTATGCTGACAACAGCCGTGACACCGAGCCGGTATACTTCGTCTATTTCATCGCCGATATCTCCTACGACCGCAATGACCGGAACACCTTTTAGTTTGGCCCTTTTTGCGACACCGGCAACTACTTTTCCCCGCAAGCTTTGACGGTCTATTTTTCCTTCTCCCGTGAAGACCAGATCGGCGTTTTCCAGCAAGCTGTCAAACCCCACAACGTCCAGAACGGTTTCGATGCCCGGTTTCAACTCTCCTCCGAGAAAAGCCACGACACCTGCACCTGCCCCGCCTGCCGCCCCGGCGCCGGGCATTTGAGCCAAATCAGTGTGAAGTTTTTCCCTGATAAGGCCGGAAAGGTATTCAAGGTTTTTATCAAGCACAATTACCGTTTCCTCGTCGGCGCCTTTTTGCGGGCCATAGACATACGCTGCACCGTTGATCCCGCACAGCGGATTGTCCACATCACACATGACGGTCAGTTTGCAGCCGTCCAATTCTTTTGCCCTGCAGGACATGTCTATGTCCTTTATCCTGTCGAGAGTCCCCCCGACAGGCACAAAGGCTTCGCCCTTTTCGTCCAGAAACCTGACGCCCAGGGCGGCTGCCATTCCGGTACCGCAGTCGTTAGTGGAGCTTCCTCCAAGTCCCAGGACTATGTTTTTGCACCCGTTTTCCAGGGCGTGCCTGATCATCTGTCCGACACCAAAAGTGGTCGTGAGAAGCGGATTCCTGTTCTCGCCCACCAGAGGAAGACCCGCAGCGGCTGCAAGCTCAATAACGGCAGTGGAGCCGTCCGGCAATACGGCATATGCAGCTTCGATTTCTTCAAAATAAGGCCCGGAGACTTTCAGCCTGACCTCTGTTCCGCCCACGGCTTCCCTGAAACACTCAACCGTACCTTCTCCGCCATCCGCTACGGGTATCTTTCGGATCACGGCGTCAGGGAAGTATCGTACGAGGACTTCTTCCATTATCCCGCAGATCCTGGAAGAGCTCATCGTTCCCTTGAATGAATCCGGTGCAAGGATAATATTCTTCATAATACCATCTCTTTTCCCAGAGCCAACATTATGATCTTACATACTCATAGGTGCGCCTTGCTATGCCTAACTCTTCATCAGTCGGTATTGCCATCACGGTCACTTTTGACCCGGGCGCGGAAATAATGCCTGTTTCGCCGGGTGACTTGTTCAGTTCATTGTCTATCTCGACTCCGATTATCTTCAGCTTTTCGCAAACGAGGCTGCGTATCAGCGCGGAGTTTTCACCTATCCCGCCCGTGAATACCAGGTAATCAAGCCCGTTAAGGTTGAGATAGAACGCACCGATATAGTGGATGATCGATTCGACGAACATATCAATAGCCAGCTTTGCGCGCTTATTTCCCTGGTTTGCGGCCTCCCCGATATATCTGAGGTCGTTGCTGACACCGGATATGCCATAAAGTCCGCCTTTACTGTACATCCCTTCAATGATCTCTTCCTCGGACAGCCCTTCGCTTCTCAGGAACAGGAACAGATCCCCGTCCATATTTCCCACCCGGTTCGCATGCAGGATACCGGTCTGAAGGGACATGCCGAAACTTGTGTTTACGCTTTTGCCGTTTTCCAGGGCACAAAGTGAGCAGCTGCCCCCAAGGTGACAGGATATCGCCTTATACTCTCTCTGCTTCCGGCTAAGCACGTCCGCGATGTAACCGTGAGAGGCACTGTGATATCCGAGACGCTGTACGCCGTATTTCTCATACCACTCATAGGGGAGTCCGAAGAGTTTCCGCTCGAGAGGGATATCTCTGTGCAGGGCAGTTTCGAAGGCCCCGACAAAAATCGCGTCGGGAAGAAGCCTGCGCATTGCATCGATAGTATCGAGATATGCGGTGTTGTGGAGCCTTGCAAGCCAAATCCAGTCCCGCATACCCTTCAATACGTCGTCCGTTATTTCGTGGACTCCAAAGTAGCCTTTTGAAAGGGTCGCCTTGAACCCGACCCGTTCCACCTCGCTGATATCGGCAATAGCCGCGGTGGGGCCGGTCGTCAGATATTCGATGAAAAGGCGTATGCCGGACAGATAATCGGGTATGGCCAGCTTATCCTTCCTGACTTCAAGATGATTGAGGTTGTTTGAAAAGTAAAACGTGGCGTCGTCCTTGCTGCCGACCCGTTCTATCCTGGACACGGCCAGGATATTTTCACCCGGCATGTCATATAGCTTGAACTTGAGTGATGTGCTGCCCGCATTGCATATAAGTACTTTCATAATCAAATCTCCTATATTTCCGGGGATGTCCATTGGTATGCTTTACACTATAATATTAGGTTGACGGGTCATTTTCAAGGGCGGCGCTTGACATGTTGACAATATCGCAATAATATTGTGTCAGACATCCTGATTTTCAAAGAAAAAATACATGGCAACACTCGAAAACAGTGATACATATAACCGTTCAGATGAAAAGCGGTTGCTTGGATCAGCAGTTGCAGTATCACTAATGATCAAATCAATGACTGACTATCCCGGGGAACGCAAATAGAGGAGGAATACTCATGGAGGTAATGCAGGCGATCAATAACAGAAGGAGCATACGCAGTTACAGGAATGAGCCGGTGAGCGAAGAAGTCATCCGTACCATCATAGAGGCAGGCATCAAAGCACCGTCGGGCAAAAACAAACAGCCATGGGAGTTCGTAGTCGTGACAGGTGACAAACGGCTCGAAATGATCCGGGTCATGAAACAGGGTATCCGCGATTTCAAAGCCCAGTATAAGGAAGTGGGCAGTGCAGAGTACACAGCAGCGATTATGGAACAGGCCCCTGTCATAATTTTTATATTCAACCCGTATGGGACCCACCCATGGCAGGAGAAAACGATCCTGCAGCAGTCCACAGAATTGGTCGATGTCCAGTCCGTCGGAGCGGCGATCCAGAATATGATATTGGCTGCCACCGACCTCGGACTCGGTTCGTTGTGGATCTGCGACATAATTTTCGCATACAGAGAGCTGTGCGAATGGTTCAAGAAAGACTATCAGATGGTTGCCGCGCTGGCGTTGGGCTACACAGGTGAAACCCCGCCAATGAGGCCGAGAAAAAGCATAGATGAAGTAACTGAGTGGATATGATATTTTACTGCATAGACTCCAACATTAATTGCCTTGTCTTTTGAACGATCAAAGCCCCCGATATCCATAAGCGGAAAATCGGGGGCAAGTCCTTTGAGAGTAACGGTTTATGAACTATACGATCATAGGGCAAAGCACATTATTATGCACTAACAATGCCAGCATTATAGATAATTATATGCTTCTGGTATATAATTACAGCAAGATGGAGCGAGGACAAGGTTTAGAAGGTGAAGGATATGGCTGGTCCACCATATAGGAAACAGACTTTTTGGATATTATGCTCGGTTGCTATTTTTGCAGTCGTCGGAATTATAACTCTGCTTTCTAAAACCATGCAAACCCTTGAACTGCCTGACACAGCATCGGTTACTTCCGTTGAAATGGAACAATTCAATGATATGTTGACCGTTGGGCGTGTGACCATATCCGACAAGGAACGGATAGGATCAATCCTGTCTGCCCTGACCGGTGCGAGAAAAACACTGAGATATTCCGTCAACGATCACCCTGCCAGGGACAACTATCTTGTCATAATGCTCATCGGTAAAGAGAGGACCGGAAAGCTGTTCTTGTATTCAGAGGGAAGCCGGGATTATGTTGAAGAGCCGTATGCAGGGATTTACAGGATCAGCAGGGATTCAAGCAGAACTTTATATCAGATTTACTCAGGAAACAGTAGTAAGGAGAGCAACGACGGGGAGATCGAATACATAGAAAACGATAAAGAGAGCGAAGACAAGTTCGGGGACAGGGTCGAAGTCAAAGATATGCCAGACACAGATGGTGATTTGCCCGGTGATGACAAGAGTATTTTCAAAGACGGAACGGTATGGGTCGAATACTACGAAAATTCTTTCGTCCCGGTATCCCATGTGGCAGACGGAAAGCAACAGTTATTGAACGAAGGATCCGAGTGGTACTTTGAAATCCAAAAACGTTTTGGCTTCGATGATGAGCCTGTTAATGCTGTCATAATCGATACACGAAAAATGTATGCCGACCCGGAGCAAAACCCCTATGACTTTCCTCTGCCTGATGAAGGATGGATCAGCAGGTCGCTGAGATATATGGGAGATGAGATAGCAATGTCAGGAGATTGGGAACCATTTATAGTAACAGTCAGGTATGAGTGCTATTCGCTGCAGTCCCAGCCTGACATTGAGGTTTGGCAAAACTATTTCAAAGAGAAAATCGGAGAAGTATCAACTGCCACACCGGTAATCATCAAGAATGCATGGTTTTTCGATATAGATGGCGACGGTAGAGAGGAGAGCGTCGTCAACGCCAGCAATACCGTTGTTGCGACCGGCCTTGAGATGTACCCTCCGGCAGCGGAGAACACGGCCACCTACACACTGACAGCATATTTCAGCAGTGACGGTACTGCGATAGATTTGGGTGGACGTGTTTTCACAGGTGTTTCCCTTGATCCTGTTAACATGGAAAATGACATATATGAAAGCTATACGATCGACGAGAACAGCCCGGAATTCACGCAGCAGTTTATAGCCGCTTATCAGTATGATGCAGACGGAAACATCACTCTGTGTCCTATTTTCAACTACGGTGAGTTTGACCGTTGGCCTGAGCAAAGCATTGTCCTGGCGGACATAGACGGTGACGGAAAGGCGGAGCTGTTAACCATGTTCGCTGTTATCTATGCTCCGATTACTGTGTACAGGTTCAATGAGAACTGGAAGCCTCAAGCACAGTTTGCGATCAACACTCCGGCATGACCAGGCAAAGGCAACGGCAGACGTGGTAACGGGAATCATTGCAATCCATCAGCAGTTTGCTAACAGATATTAAAGAGATAGGAGATAATTATGAATAAGTATCCGGAACCAACGGTTGGGGCTGTTATTTTTAACCCCGAGGGGAAAGTGCTCTTGTGCAGATCCCGCAAGTGGGGGAATAAATATGTGATTCCCGGAGGGCATATTGAGTTAGGAGAGAGCATGGAAGAAGCCCTGAAAAGGAGATTTTGGAGGAAACCGGTTTAAGTGTATACGATATTAGGCTTATTGGCCTGAAAGAGTGTATATACAGCAGTGAGTTTCATGATAAGAAGCATTTTATATTTATAGATTATATTTGCCATACGGATTCCAGTGACGTTATCTTGAATGACGAAGCAGAAGAATATGAGTGGGCTGATATGGACAACATTGAAAAATATGATTTGGGCGGCTTCACGAGAGAACTGCTGATGGAAATAAGAAATAAGGACGGATCTGAAAACATCACAGAAGTGTTCTATAATTATTAGGAGATAACAATGACAGAATGAAAACAAGATGAGTTTCTTGGTTATGTTCTGATGGGCCAATGGATCGGGAAAGCGACTATTTGCTGTTTAACCGTTATGACCCGACACCATACAATGGTGATACCGGACGTATTAATTCGCGAGGAAAGTGTATGATAAATGAATGCAACGGTATATTAGTGTAATCGTTGCATGCAAAACCTGATAGTGCTGACTGGCAAAAACGCCTTGCATGAAGTTGCAGGGCGTTTAATTTGGCTCTATGTCAATAGTTGGGGTAGAGCATAAGTGAAAATGAGATCCGGTAGGTAACAATGGTTGCTTACCGGATCTTTTCTACGTAAAGCAACCTTGCAAACAACATGAGAAGAAGTCAGAA
>Ga0134099_1002295_pt1 | contig 15926 bp, 17 predicted proteins | sample 10_taG_2_FD_105482 | JGI IMG/M metagenome (GOLD analysis project Ga0134099, IMG submission 105482) | Switchgrass degrading microbial communities from high solid loading bioreactors in New Hampshire, USA - 10_41_5_180_A2 metaG | ecosystem: Engineered > Bioreactor > Semi-continuous > Anaerobic >...
GGCGATGGCCGCATCACCCCCGAGACCGTGGAGGTGACGATCGGCTTCCTCGCCAAGTACCCGGAGGACGAGGCCATCGTCAAGGAGGCGCTCCGGCAGTGGTACGACGGCTTTGGCCGGTCCGCGTGATCTGCGCGGCCGCCCGGCGCATCGGCCGGCTCATCCGCTGGCTGTTGCTGCGGGTGAGCCGCCTGTTTCGTATCCGGCGGGCGCGGCTGCGCGCCGCCGTTCACGTGGCGCGCCTGTTCTTCGCCGGCCGCGACCCCAACAACCTGTACGTCTCGTTCGCCGAGGCCGCCGAGCACCGTGGGGAGGCGGCGGCCGTCCTGACCGGGGTGGCGGAGGGCGAGCGGGCCACGTCGCTGCTCTGGGCCGGCCCGGCTGAAGCGGATCCGCCGGAGCCGGTGGCCGCTCGCGCCACGCTGTGGCGGGGGCTGGCGCCCTCCCGTGCGGACGAGGCGCTGCAGGGGGCCGAGGCGGCCAACCGCCGCTTCGCCTACGTCGACCTGCTCAACTCGCCCATACGGAGGCTGTCGCCCCAGCAGATCCACGAGCTCGAGGAGCTGCTGGAGCGGCTCGCGCGCCGGTGGCTCTCCCCCGAGGAGTCCTTCCGGCAGTGGCCCCGCCGCAACCGGCTGGACGTCCACCGCACGCTCCGGCACAACCTTCCCCGGTTCGGCGGCGCCGTGCTGCAGTTCAAGTGGCCCGTCAAGGAAGTGCCGATCCCCCAGCCGAGAAGGCCGTCCCGCATCCTCGTCATCGGGGATGTCTCCCACTCCATGGCCCATTACGTCAGCATCCTGCTCTACTTCTTCCACAAGCTGAACTTCCGGTTCGTCGTGGAAAGCTACGTCTTCAGCGAGGCGGCCACGTACGCCACCCCCTACCTCAACGGCGCGGGGACGTTCGAGGTCAAGGTGCAGCGGCTGATGCAGGGAGCCCGCTCCTGGAACGCCGGCACCCGCTTCGGCACCGCCCTGGCCGAGATCGCCCGGCACGCCGCAGTCGACGAGGACACGATCGTCTTCATCGCCACGGACGGCAAGGTGAGCCTGACGAACGACGAGCAGGAGAAGATCAGGGTGAACATGGGGGAGCTGCGCCGCCGGGCCCGGCAGGTCATCTTCCTCACGCCGTCGGCCGACTTCTCCGGCGCGGCGAACGGCGAGGGCCGCAACCGGCAGCGCCGGCTCGGAACGCTCCACTACGGCACCCACGAGGTGCCGGTCTGGTTGATGGGCTCGCCGCACTGGTACGGGACCCTCGCTCGCTACGCAGACAGGCTCTACCTCATTCGGACGTTGCAGGATCTCATTGACATGGTCGAGAACCTCCTAATCAGCAGCGGGGACGAGGAACGGAGGAACCGGAATGGGACGGTTTGAGCGGATCACCAGCCAGCGCATCTACCAGCAGATCGTGGACCAGATCACCCGCATGGTGCAGGAGGGTACCCTTCGACCCGGTGACCGGCTGCCGCCCGAGCGGCAGCTGGCCGAGGAGTTCGGCGTCAGCCGCTCGGCCGTGCGCGAAGCGCTGTCGGCCCTGCGGATGATGGGGCTGGTCGAGGCGCGCGTCGGCGAGGGCACCTTCGTGACCCAGCCGCCCGACGAGCGCTTCATTTCGCCGCTGGCCCTGGTGCTGACCATCGAGCAGAGCAAGGCCGTGGGCCGCGAGCTTCTCGAGCTGCGCGCGGCCGTGGAGGCCGAGGGTGCCGCCCTGGCCGCCATGCGCCGGGAGGCCGACGACCTGGCGGCAATGGACGACGCCCTGCGGGCGATGGAGGCCGACCTGAAGGAGGGCCGGCTGGGCGCCGAGGCCGACTGGCGCTTCCATGACGCCGTGGCCAGCGCCAGCGGCAACGCGCTGCTGCTGCAGACCATGCGCTCGCTCAGCGATACGATGAAGGAGGCCCTGGGGCTCTACCGCGAGCAGCTGCTGCAGATTCCGGGCATGGGCCAGACGCTGCTGCAGGACCACCGGGAGGTGCTGGAGGCCATCCGCATCCAGGATCCCGCTGCGGCGCGCGACCGCATGCTGACGCACATCATGCGGGTTCGTGAGCAACTCTACGGCTGATGCCGCCCCGCTCTCGTGAGCATCAGGTCCCCTGCCGCTCCCGGCGCGCGCCGGATGGGCAGGGGACTGACTGTCTCGGGGGAAAGGACTATTTGTGAGAACGAGAACGTGTCGGGTTAGTCCTCTCGCGTTATTTGAACGACCATTATGCGCATGGGAGCAGGTGAGAAGGGCGTATCCTGCGAATGATTGGTCCGACCATCAGTCCATCGGACCACATCTCCGAACCAGGGATGGTCATACCATCGGCAAATGGGAGGATCATGCATGTCGTTCCAGCAGACCTACGATCCTTTCGGCAACCCGATCCTATCCACCCTGCTCGCCGCGCTCCCCCTGCTGCTGCTCATCTACCTCCTGGCCATGCATCCCTGGCGCGACAAGGAGGGCCGCCGCCAGCGCGGCATCGGGGCGCCCAAGGCCGCCCTCTTCGCCTCGCTGGTCTCGCTGGCGGCCGCGGTCCTGGTGCTGGGCATGCCCATCACCGCCGCCGGTGCCTCCTTCGTGTACGGCGCGCTCTCCGGGCTGTTCCCCATCGGCTGGGTCCTGCTGGCGGCCATGTTCCTGTACACCCTCACCGTCGTCACCGGCCAGTTTGACGTGGTGAAGGAGAGCATCGTCGCGATCTCGGGAGACCGCCGCATCCAGGTGCTCATCATCGCGTTCGCCCTGGGCAGCTTCCTGGAGGGGGCCGCCGGCTTCGGCATCCCCGTGGCCATCGCCGGCGCGATGATGGTCGGGCTCGGCTTCAAGCCCTTCCAGGCTGCGGTCCTCAACCTGCTGGCCAACTCCGTGCCCGTGGCCTTCGGCGCCATCGGCACGCCGGTCATCACCCTGGGGGCGGTGACGGACCTGGACCCCAACCGGCTGGGCTTCCTCTCGGCCCTGCAGCTGGCCCCCTTCTGCCTGATCACGCCGCTCCTGGTCATCGCCGTGATGGTGAAGATGGACGGCAAGCCCTTCCGCAAGGTGCTGGAGGTCTGGCCTGCCCTGCTCGTCTCCGGCGTGGCCTTCACCCTCACCGAGTACCTGACCGCGGCCTACCTGGGTCCGGGCCTGGTCGGCATCCTGGGCGGCCTGATCACCCTGGTGGCCATGCTGGGGCTCTGTGCAGTCTGGAAGCCCGCCGCCCCGTATGAGGAGGCCGAGCCTGCCGCGTCGGCCCCCGCGCCCTCCCGCCGCCTCGCCCCGATGGCCGGCGGGGCAGCCGCCGCCGCGGCGGAGCCGGGCCGGACCCGGGGCGAAGTGGCCCGGGCCTGGCTGCCCTGGGTGCTGCTCACCTTCTTCGTCTTCCTCTGGAGCCAGCCCGGGGTCAAGGCAGCCCTGGAGCGGCCGCTTGCGGGCATCCCCACCGTCCTGAAGTTCCAGGTGCCCTTCCTCCACAAGATGGTCTACCGCATGCCCCCCGTCGTCCCCGAGGCGACCGCCGAGTCGGCCGTGTACACCCTCAACTGGCTGTCCTCGCCGGGCACCGCGATCTTCCTCGCCGCGCTCGTGGCCGGCCTCTGTCTGCGCATGACGCCGGCCCAGTGGAAGGAGACCGTCGTGCGCACCGCCGTGCGCATGAAGGGGCCGCTCACCACCGTCGCCATGGTGCTGGGCTTCAGCTACCTCACCCGTTACACGGGCGCCGACGGGATCCTGGGCCTGGCCTTCACCCGCACCGGCTGGCTCTACCCCTTCTTCGCCCCGCTCCTGGGCTGGATCGGCGTCTTCATCACCGGCTCCGACACCTCGGCCAACGCCATGTTCGGCAGCCTGCAGCAGATCACGGCCCGTCAGCTCGGTCTTGATGAATACCTTATTGTCTCCGCCAACAGCGTGGGCGGATGCACCGGCAAGCTGCTCAGCGCGCAGTCCATCGTGGTCGCCACCGCCGCCACCTACGAGGACCGGCAGGAGGCCGCCGGCGCCGTCGGCTCCATCCTGCGGGCCGTGGCCGGCTACAGCCTCGTGATGGCCCTTGCGGGCGGACTGATCGTGATGGCCCTGGCCTACCTCGTTCCCGGCATTGTCCAATAATGGGAGGTGCCCCTATGAAGGTATCGCTCTTTATTACCTGCCTCGCCGACCACTTCGCCCCGCAGGTCGGCGAGGCGGTCTACCGCCTGCTCAGGCGCCACGGGGTCGAGGTCGACTTCCCCGCCGGCCAGACCTGCTGCGGCCAGCCATCCTGGAACACCGGTCACCTGGACGACGCCCGCGACTTCGCACGGCTATACATCAAGACCTTTGCGCGCAGTGAGTACATCATTCAGCCCTCCGGCTCGTGCGCCGGCCACGTGCGCTACTTCTACCCCGAGATGTTCCCCGAAGGCTCGCGTGAGCGGCAGGAGGCCGTCGCCGTCGGCCAGCGCACCTATGAGTTCACCGAGTTCATGGTGCGCGTGCTGGGCGTGAAGGACGTCGGGGCGCGGTTCCCCGGCAAGGCGGTCTTCCACAACAACTGCCACATGCAGCGGGAGCTGAAGGTCCAGGAGGAGCCCCTGGAGATGCTGCGCTGTGTGCGCGACCTGGAGCTCCTGGAGCTGCCCCGGCCCGACCTCTGCTGCGGCTTCGGCGGCGCCTTCTCGATCAAGGAGCCCGAGATCTCCACCGCCATGGCCGACGACAAGGTGGACGCGATCGCGGCCACCGGCGCGAACCTCATCGTCAGCTCGGACCTGGGTTGCCTCATGCACCAGGGCGGCCGCATCGAGAAGCGGGGCCTGCCCATCCGCACGCTGCACATCGCGGAACTGCTGTGGGAGGGGGTTCAGCAGAATGGTCGCTAAGACGCCTTTCCTGGAACGGGTCGAGAAGGCCCTGGCAGACGAGCACCTGCGCGGGGCGGTCCGGTATACGGCCGAAAACCTCTATATGAAGCGGAAGGCCGTCATGGCCGACCTGAACGCCCTGGCCGTGAAGGGCGAGGCCATCGGCACCTTTGAGGAGCTGAGGGCCCGGGCGCAGGAGATCAAGCTGCACACCCTCGCCCACCTCGACGGGTACCTGAAGCAGGCCGCCGAGCAGATCCGGAAGAACGGCGGCGTCGTCCACTGGGCGAAGGACGCGGAGGAAGCCAACCGGATCGTCCTGGAGATCTGCAAGAAGCGCGGCGCCCGGAAGCTCATCAAGTCCAAGTCCATGGTCACCGAGGAGATCCACATGAACCACGCCCTGGAGGCGGAGGGGCTGGAGATCGTGGAGTCCGACCTCGGCGAGTACATCATCCAGCTGGCGAAGGAGACCCCGGCGCACATCGTCATCCCGGCCATCCACAAGACGCGCCGGCAGATCGCCGACCTTTTCGGCGCCGTGGCGGGGCATGAGCTGGAGACGGACACCAAGACGCTCGCGGGCTTCGCCCGGGCCACGCTGCGGCAGAAGTTCATGAACGCCGACGTGGGCGTCACCGGCGCCAACTTCGTCGTCGCCGAGACGGGCACCATCTGCCTGGTCACCAACGAGGGCAACGGCCGGCTCACCACCTCCGTGCCGCCCTGCCAGATCAGCCTGGTGGGCATCGAGAAGCTGGTGCCCAACCTGGAGGACCTGGCCGTGATGATGGGCCTCCTGCCCCGCAGCGCCACCGGGCAGAAGATCACGACGTACTTCAACATGATCACCGGCCCCCGCCGCCCCGGCGAGCCGGACGGTCCTGAAGAACTGCACGTCATCTTCCTGGACAACGGACGGTCGAACATCCTGGCCACCCGGTACCGCGAGGTGCTCACCTGCATCCGCTGCGGCGCCTGCCTCAACTCCTGCCCGGTCTACCGGCAGCTGGGCGGCCACGCCTACGGGTCGATCTACCCGGGACCCATCGGCACCGTGCTCACGCCGCTCCTGCAGGGCTTCGACCAGTGGGACGAGCTGCTGCAGGCCTGCAGCCTCTGCGGCGCCTGCGCCGAAAACTGCCCGCTGGGCATTCAGCTTCACAAGCACATCATCCACCTGCGCGGCGAGCTGGTCCGGCAGGGGCGCGAGCATCCGCTGATGCGCACGGCGCTGAAGGCGGTGCACTTCGCCTGGACCCGTCCCGGGGTTTACCGGTTCGTTGCCCGGTCCGCGCACCTGGGCGTGAAGCCCTTCATCCGCCGGCGGGCCGACGGCACCGAGTACCTCGACAACCTGCCCTCCATCGCCGCCGGCTGGACCAACAGCCGCACCATGCCCGCCCCGGCCCGCAAGCCCTTCCACCGGCGCTGGGCCGAGCTTCAACGAGAGGAAGGTGCGAAGTAGATGAGCGCTGAGCAGGACTTCCTGGCCCGCGTGGCCGCGCAGCTCGGCCGCAGCCCCGAGGCCGCCCCGCCCCGGTTCACGCCGTCCCGGCCTCTGCCGGACGTCGGCCCCAAGGGGGCCGAGGCCCTCGCGGAGCGGTTCCAGAAGGAGTTGGAGAGGATCAACGGCGTCGTGCACCGGGTGAGCGACGCCTCCCAGGTGGCCCCGACGATCGTTCGGATCCTCGAGGAGGCTCTCGGACCGGCCCGCGCCGGGGCGGCCGGGAACGCAGGCGGAACCGCTGAACCGAACGGCGCGGGCGCAACGGCGGTGGCCCGCTGGTCCGACCCCGTCCTGGACGAGTACGGCATCGACCAGGCCCTGGAGGGCGCCGGCTACCGGGTGCTGGCGTACCGCCCGGGCGACGACGGCCGCGCGTTCGTGGAGCAGGTCGAGAAGGCGCCCGCCGGCATCGTCGCCTGCGACGCGGCCATCGCGGAGACCGGCACGCTCGTCATGGCCAGCTCGCCCAACCGGGGCCGCACGGTCAGCCTGCTGCCGCCGGTTCTGATCGCCGTCCTGCGGAAGGAGGACATCGTTTTCGACAGCGTTCGGGTCTTCCGGCGGCTCGCCCAGTCGCCCATGGCGTCGCAGGTGATCTTCAAGTCGGGTCCCAGCCGCAGCTCGGACATCGAGAACGACCTGACCATCGGCGTCCACGGCCCCGGCGCGCTGCACGTGATCTTGCTGTAGACCGGTGGTTGCTGAGTCAGCCGTGTGTGGACACGGGCGGAGCACGAGTGTTGCCCTGAGACGCCCGAGGCCAGCCAGCCCCGGGACTCCCCGCGAAAAAGGCCCCGGCCTGCACCGCAGGCCGGGGCCCATCATACCTGTCTAGTCCTTGTCCTGATCCAGCACGCCGGCGGCCCGCAGGCGGGCGAGGGCACGGCGCAGCGCCGCTTCGGCCCGGACCCGGTCGATGTTGGCCTTCCGGTCACGCAGCCGCGCCTCGGCGCGCTTCTTCGCCTCCATCGCCCGCATCACGTCGATGGACTCCGCCAGCTCGGCGGCGTCGGCCAGCACGGTGATCCGGTTGTCCGAGACCTCCATGAACCCGCCGGTGACGGCCGCACGCTTGAAGACGCCGTCCTGCTTGTAGCGGAGCACCCCGATGCGCAGGTTCGCCACCATCGGCGCGTGGTTCTTCAGGATGCCCATCGAGCCGTCCACGACCGGAACGACGACGGCATCCGTCGGCGCGTCCTTGAGCACCGTCTGTTCCGGCGTGATGATGGTGATCGACATGTCGGCCATGCTAGCTCACCTCGGCCAGCAGCTTCTTGCCCTTCTCCACCGCCTGCTCGATGGTGCCGACCATGTAGAACGCCTGCTCGGGCAGGTCGTCGTGCTTGCCCTCCAGGATCTCCTTGAAGCCCTTGACCGTGTCCTTGATGTCGACGAACTGGCCGGGGAGGTTGGTGAACTTCTCGGCCACGAACATCGGCTGGGACAGGAAGCGCTCGATCTTCCGGGCGCGGGCGACGAGGAGCTTGTCTTCGTCGGAGAGCTCATCCATGCCCAGGATGGCGATGATGTCCTGCAGCTCCTTATACCGCTGCAGCACCTTCTGCACGCCGCGCGCCACCTCGTAGTGCTCCCGGCCCACGATGTTCGGGTCGAGGATGCGGGAGCTGGAGTCGAGCGGGTCGACGGCGGGGAAGATGGCCTTCTCGAACACGGCACGGGAGAGAACCGTGGTCGCGTCCAGGTGGGCGAAGGTCGTGGCCGGCGCCGGGTCGGTCAGGTCGTCGGCCGGCACGTAGATCGCCTGAACCGAGGTGATCGAGCCCTTCTTCGTGGTCGTGATTCGCTCCTGCAGGTAGCCCATCTCGGTGGCCAGCGTCGGCTGGTAACCCACTGCGGAGGGCATGCGGCCCAGCAGCGCCGACACCTCGGAACCGGCCTGCGTGAAGCGGAAGATGTTGTCGATGAAGAGCAGCACGTCCAGGCCCTGCTCGTCGCGGAAGTACTCGGCCATCGTCAGGCCGGTCAGCGCGACGCGCATACGGGCGCCGGGCGGCTCGTTCATCTGGCCGAACACCATCGTCACCTTGTCGATGACGCCAGCCTCGATCATCTCGTGGTACAGGTCGTTCCCCTCACGGGTGCGCTCGCCCACGCCGGCGAAGATGGAGTAGCCGCCGAACTTGTAGGCGATGTTGTGGATGAGCTCCTGAATCATAACCGTCTTGCCCACGCCTGCGCCGCCGAACAGACCGATCTTGCCGCCGCGGGCGTACGGGCAGAGCAGGTCGATGACCTTGATGCCCGTGGGCAGCATCTCGGTGGCGGGGTCCACGTCGGCGACGCCGGGGGGCTCGCGGTGAATCGGCAGCATGACCGGGCTGACGACCGGCCCCTTGCCGTCGATGGTCTCGCCCAGGACGTTGAACATGCGGCCCAGGACCGGCTCACCCACCGGCACCGTGATCGGCGCCTGGGTGTCGATGACGGGCTCGCCCCGCCGGAGGCCGTCGGTCGAGTCCATGGCGATGCAGCGGACCTGGTTGTTGCCCAGGTGCTGCGCCACCTCGAGGGTGAGATTGATATCGCCCCGCTCCCCGCCGTTCCGGATCAAGAGGGCGTGGTTCAGCTTAGGCAGGTGGCCGTCCGGGAACTCCACGTCGACGACGGCGCCCATAATTGCCAGGATCTTGCCAATCGGAGCGCTCACTACAGGTCTCCCTCCTCTACTCAGGAAGCAGGCTTAGCCCTTAAGGGCGTTGGCGCCGCCCACAATCTCGGAAATCTCTCTCGTAATCGCGGCCTGGCGGGCCCGGTTGTACGCCAGCGTCAGCTTGGCGATCATCTCTTCCGCGTTGTCCGTGGCGTTGCCCATCGCGGTCATGCGGGCGCCGTGCTCAGACGCCTTCGACTCCAGCAGGGCCTGGTAGAACATCGTCTCGGCGAACCGGGGCACCAGGGTGTCCAGCACATGCTCGGGGGAGGGCTCGTAGATGTACTCCACGCGCACGTGCTCCTCCTCGACCTTGGCCGGCTGGATCGGGAGCAGCTGGGTCTCCACCGGCCGCTGCGTCACGGCGTTGATGAACTGGGTGAAGATCAGCCGCACCTCGTCGACCTCGCCCGACATGTACAGGTCGACGATCTTCGAAAGGATCGACCGCGCCAGGGCGAAGGTCATGTTGTCGCCGAGCTGCACAAACTCCAGCACGGGCTGGATCTTGCGCTTGACGAAGTAGTCGCGGCCCTTGCGGCCGATGCAGATCAGCTTGGCCGGACGGCTCTCCGCCTGGAGCGCCTGGTGCGCCTTCCGGATCACGTTGATGTTGAAAGAGCCGGCGAGGCCCCGGTCGGCGGTGATGACCACGTAGGCCACCGTCGGCGTGCCCTCAGGCTGCCGGCGCAGCAGCGGATGGTTGGCGCCGGCCCCGGCCTGCAGCAGGCGGCCCAGGGTCTTGGAGAGTTCCCGGGTGTAGGGCCGGGCGGCCTGCACCCGCTCCTGCGCCCGCCGCAGCTTGGCGGCGTCCACCATCTTCATCGCCTTGGTGATCTGCTGCGTCGACCTGACAGCCTTGATGCGCCGCTGTACAGCCTTCTTGTTCTCAGCCAAGGTTGCTCACCACCCTTACTGGTTGGCGGCAGCGCGCTGGCCGTAGCCCTTCTTGAAGGCGTCCACTGCGGCCCGGACCTCCGCCTCGAGCTCCTTCCACTTCTGGACCGGAATCCGAGCCAGCAGCTCGGGGTGGTTCGCCTTGAAGTAGGTGTGCAGCTCCTGCTCGAACCGGGCCACTTCCTCGAGCTCCAGGTCGTCCAGGTAGCCGTTGGAGGCGGCGAAGATGGAGAGCACCTGCAGCTCGACCGGCAGCGGATGGTACTGCGGCTGCTTCAGGATCTCCGTCGTGCGCTGGCCGCGGATGATGCGGGCCTGCGTGGCCTTATCCAGGTCGGAGCCGAACTGGGCGAAGGCCGCCAGCTCACGGTACTGGGCCAGGTCGAGCTTCAGGGTGCCGGAAACCCGCTTCATCGAGTCGATCTGGGCGGCGCCGCCCACGCGGGAGACCGAGATGCCGACGTTGATGGCCGGCCGGACACCGGCGTAGAACAGGTCGGAATCCAGGAAGATCTGGCCGTCCGTGATGGAGATGACGTTCGTCGGGATGTACGCCGACACGTCGCCCGCCTGCGTCTCAATGATCGGCAGGGCGGTGAGCGAACCGGCGCCGTATTCGTCGCTCATCTTCGCAGCCCGCTCCAGCAGGCGGGAGTGCAGGTAGAAGACGTCGCCGGGGTACGCCTCACGGCCGGGCGGACGCCGCATGAGCAGCGACATCTCGCGGTACGCTACGGCGTGCTTGGAGAGGTCGTCGTAGATGATCAGGGCGTGCATGCCGTTGTCGCGGAAGTACTCGCCCATCGCGCAGCCCGCATAGGGGGCCAGGAACTGCAGGGGGGCAGGGTCGGAAGCCGTCGCCGAGACGACGATGGAGTACTCCATCGCGCCGGTCTCCTGCAGGCGGTGCACCACGCCGGCGATGGTGGAGGCCTTCTGGCCGATGCCGACGTAGATGCAGATGCAGTTCTGCCCCTTCTGGTTGATGATCGTTTCGACGGCGATGGCGGTCTTGCCGGTGCCGCGGTCGCCGATGATCAACTCGCGCTGGCCGCGGCCGATCGGCGTCATCGAGTCGATGGCCTTCAGGCCGGTCTGCAGCGGCTCGTGCACCGACTTGCGCGTGATGACGCCCGGGGCCTTCCGCTCAACGGGCAGGTACATGTCGGTCTCGATGGGGCCCTTGCCGTCCAGCGGCTGGCCCAGCGCGTTGACGACGCGGCCGATCAGGGCCGGACCCACCGGCACCTCCACGACGCGCCCCGTGCGCTTGACCTCCATGCCTTCTGTAATGTCCTCGTCGGGCCCCATGATCACGACACCGATGTTGTCCTCTTCCAGGTTGAAAGCCATTCCCATGACGCCGTTGGGGAACTCCAACAGCTCGGAGGCCATGCAGGACTGCAGGCCGTAGACGCGGGCGATGCCGTCACCAACCTGGATGACCCGGCCGACGTTCGAGGTTTCAATCTCGGTGGAGAACCGCTCGATCTCCTGCTTCAGAATCGAGGAGATCTCCTCTGGCCGAATGCTCATCCCCGTGTCACCCCTCAATTGACCTTGGTGGATTGCGTGCTGATCAGCCGCTCATGCATGCGGCGCAGGCGGGTGCGGACCGAACCGTCCATCAGCGTGTCGCCCACCCGCACGGCCAGGCCGCCGATCAACTCGGGGGCGACCTGGGTTCTCAGTTTCACACGTTTGCCCAGTTTCGTGCTGAGCCTGGCCTCCAAGTTCCGGGCCGTCTCCTCAGCCAGAGGAACGGCAGAACGGACCTCGACCTCCACGACCCCCAGGGCCTCGTTGGCCAGGTCCTGAAATGCGCGATACATGGAGGGCAGGTACGGCTCCCGCCGCTTCTGCACCACCACATAGAGGAAGTTCAGCATCAGCGGGGAGACCTTGCCCTCGAACGCGTCGCGGAGCACCTCGCGCTTCTTGGAGGGCGAGATCATCACGTCGTTCATGAACGCCCGCAGGAAGCTGTCTGCCTCGTACATATTGACAACGAGCTCAAGCTCGCGGTTGATCTGGTCCAGCAGCCCTTTCTCCTGGGCCAGCTCGAAGAGGGCTCTGGCATAGCGCCGTGAGACGGCGTGACTCAACATCAGTGCTTCGCCACCTCTGCCACGAAGCTGTCCGCGAGACGGCGGTGCTCTTCCGTGTCGAGGCTCTTCTCGATCACCTTGCCGGCGACCGCCACCGCCAGGTTGGCGACCTCAAGCCGCAGTTCGGCGAGCGCCTTCGCCTTCTCCCGCTCGATGGTCTGGGTGGCGTTCTCCAGCAGTTCCGTGGCCCTGGCCCGAGCCTCTGCCTCGATCTGTTCCTTCGCCGCCGTCGCGTTCTTCACGGCCTTGTTGATGATCTCCTGCGCCTCCCGCTGTGCGTTGGCGATCTGCGCCTCGAACTCCCTGCGCAGGCGCTCGGCCTCGGCCCGGTCCTCGGCTGCCTTCCTCAGGTTGTTGTTGATCTCATCCTCGCGGGCCTGAATCGCGCCGATGAGGGGCTTGTAGAGGAACCTGTTCATTCCCCACAGGAGGATGGCGAAGTTGATTATGGTCCAGATCAGCTCGCTGATTCTGGGGAAGATGCTGACGTCCCCGGCCGCGAGCGTGAACAAAGTGAGATCCAAAAGGAGTTCCCCCCCTCTCTAGTAAGGGGCGACCGGAGGTGACTAGCCCCGGGTCGCCCCCCTCGAGCGCAAACCCCATTACCTGAGCATGAAGATGATCAGCAGACCGATGAGCAGGCCGTAGATCGCGATGGCCTCCATCAGTGCCAGCGACACGATCAGAGCGCCACGAACGTCGTTGGCGGCCTCGGGCTGGCGCCAGATGGCGTCCATAGCGGCGGCGGTCGCCTTGCCCTGCGCAACGGTAGCGCCGATAGCGGCGACCGAGATGCTGAGGGCGGCTGCCAGAGCGATCCATGCAACTTCAGACATCTTGCGGATTACCCTCCTTCTCGTTACGAGAGAGTCATTACGCAAAGCGTCGGGCGCAAGCGCCCTCTAGTCAATCCTCCCAGGGGTCACGGAGAAGGGATTGCCTTCCCTAGAGGGGGAGGAAAGCTGAACACTGATCGGATACGCCCTAGTGGGCGGGGGCGGGATGGTGCTCCGCCTCCCCCTCGGGGTGAGGCTCGTGAGCGTGAGCATGGAGATGCTCCAGCACGGCGCCGATGTAGATGGCTGTCAGGGTCGTGAAGACCACAGCCTGCAGGGCGCCGAACACCAGGCTCAGCACCATGATCGGAATCGGGGCGAACATCGGCGCGAGGAAGATGATCACTGCGAGCAGCGTCTCCTCGCCGAAGATGTTGCCGAAAAGACGGAGCGACAGGGAGAACGGGTGGACGATCTCTTCCAGGAGCGAAAGCGGACCCAGGTGCATGATGTGCTTGAACCAGCCCCAGGCGCCCAGGTTGCGGATGGCGATCACCTGCACGGCGATGGCCACCACGATGCCGAGCCCCAGCGTGGTTCCCCAGCGGCCGGTCGGGGCAAAGAACGTGTACCCGACCGTGGGCACCACACCCAGGTAGTTCGAAACCAGGATGAAGAGGAACAGCGTGCCGAGCAGGGGCATGTATTGCCTGGCAAACTGGCGGCTCCCGATGAAGGAAGCGTACCAGCCTTCCAGGAAGTCCAGCAGGAGCTCCAGGGAACCCCGCAGCTTGGTCTTGCGGCCGCTCAGCACGGTGCGGTTAATGACAAACGCAAGAGCCAGCAGGCCGGCCACAATCAGCCACTGCGTGTAGACCATGTTGTTGATCTCGAACAGCTGGCCCTCCCCGAACGGTGTGCCCTCAAGAAACGGGAGAGCCCAGGGCTGGTGTATGTGAAACTCCCTCTCGCCGCCTGCTTCAGCAAGGCTGAGCAGGAACGAAGTCACTCAAATCTCCCCCCCTTCCGGACGTAGACGTGGAGAAGAGAGACTTTGACCGCGATCGTGATCGACAGCGCCGCTGCGATCAGGGCGTACACATCAGGCACCACGAGGTAAAACAAGACCAGCACGACGGCGTCGAGCACGTACCGCACAAAAAAAACAAGACCAATACCGCGCAAAGAGTCTGCTCCCGCGGCCCGGTTATTGGCCATTTTTCGGAAGAGCAGGCAGTTGCACAGGTAGCCCCAGGCGCATCCGAAGAGGACTCCTGCGAGAACTCTTGCCGCCACGACGACCCGCCCCCTTGTCGGGGTCAGGGCTCTCCATCCGGCGTCTGCTTCCTGTCCTGCTTCGCCGCCTTCACTTCCCGGTCAATGGCGTTCAGCCTGCGCAGCAGGCTGTTGAACGCCACCGCCAGCCCGAGGAGGATGCCGGCGATGAGAAAGAGGGGTTCGGTGTTGAACCGGCCGTCCAGCCACCACCCCAATCCCCCGAAGAGCCCCAGGGAGGCCAGGAGCGTATAGCCGAAGTCGATCGCCGCAAACAGGTAGGGCGAACGCCGGGGGGATCGGCGATGCACTCTGGCGCTACCTCCTCCGCCGCCAGAATCCGCTGAAATCCCTAAAGCCGATTATACTAAGGTGACTTATAAAAGACAAGGACAAAACCGCTCGGGTTCGGTTGATTGAAGCATTCCGTGTGGTTAACCTGGCCATAACGGCTGAGCATTAGTTAGCGTCGCGGAATAAACTCCGACGGCTTACTGGCGATGAACCCAAAGTACCAGGCCAGGTACTCCACGATCCTCCGACTTGCCTGCCCGTCGCCGAAGGGGTTCTTCGCCCGGGCCATCTGCTGGTAGAGGGCGCGGTCGGTCAGCAGCCGCTCGCCGGCGGCGTAGACCCCCTCGTAGGTGGTCCCCGAAAGCAGGATCACCCCGGCTTCCAGGGCCTCGGGACGTTCGGTCGTCTCGCGCATCAGCACGTGGGGCACACCCATCGAAGGGGTCTCCTCCTGGATCCCCCCCGAGTCGGTCATCGCCATATAGGATTTAGCCGCCAGATGAATCATGTCCGGATAGGGCAAGGGGTCCAGCAGCAGGATGCGCGGGTGGCCGTCCAGGATGGGCCAGGCGATCTCCCGCACGGCCGGGTTCAGGTGGACGGCGTAGATCAGCAGCACGTCGGGGAAGCGGTCCACCAGGTCGCGGACCGCCCGGAACATGTTGCGCATCGGCTCACCCAGGTTCTCGCGGCGGTGGGCCGTCATCAGCACCACCCGGTGGCGGCTGAAGTCCACCTGCCGGAGCGCCGGCACGGAGAAGGTGTGCGGCTGGCTCAGCACGGCAAGGGCCGCGTCGACGCCGGTCTGCCCCGTCACGAAGATCGTGTCCGGGTCGATGTGCTCCGAGATCAGGTGCTCCCGCGCCCGGGGCGTCGGGGCGAACTGGATGTCGGCGATGATGCCCGCGATGCGCCGGTTGATCTCCTCAGGATAGGGGTTGTACTTCTGGAAGGTGCGCAGCCCGGCTTCCACGTGCCCCAGGGGGATCTTGTGGTAGAACGCCGCCAGGGCCCCGGCCGCGGTGGTGCTGGTGTCGCCGTGCACCAGCACGAGGTCCGGCCGCTCCCGGGCAAGCAGCCCGTCCAGGCCGGAGAGGGCGCGCACCATGATGTCCGTCAGCGTCTGCCGGGGCTGCATGATGGCCAGGTCGTGATCGGCCGCGAGCCCGAAGGCGGCGAAGACCTGGTCAAGCTGCTCCCGGTGCTGCCCGGTGGAGACCACAATCGTCTCGAACCAGTCCGGATGGCGGCGCAGCTCCTGCACGACCGGCGCCATCTTGATGCCCTCCGGACGGGAGCCGAAAATCGTCATCACCTTACGGCGCTGTGCCACACCGTCGCCTCCTCAATCCTGAAAAGGGGTAAGAGGTCGCCCTCTTACCCCTACTTCTATGTTCCCCACATCAGTGACCGGGATGCTTCTGCCTGGGCTCCGTGACCGCCAGCAACCCCAGGCGGCGGGCTGCCGCAAGCACGGCCGTGAGTACAACGGCGACGATGACCATCGCCTCGGTGAAACTCACCTCGGTCAGGGCCACCGCGGAGAGCCCCAGCGCC
>Ga0134099_1002311_pt1 | contig 15792 bp, 12 predicted proteins | sample 10_taG_2_FD_105482 | JGI IMG/M metagenome (GOLD analysis project Ga0134099, IMG submission 105482) | Switchgrass degrading microbial communities from high solid loading bioreactors in New Hampshire, USA - 10_41_5_180_A2 metaG | ecosystem: Engineered > Bioreactor > Semi-continuous > Anaerobic >...
AACCCTGAGCTATTTTGACGTCATGAATTTTGCTCCATGGGTTACCTGTCCGGTTTTGATGGCAGTGGCCTTAAAAGATACCGCCTGCCCACCGGCAACGGCTTATGCTCTGTACAATCATTTGGCCGGGCCAAAGCGCATAATTCCTTATGCGGATTATGCTCACGAAAGTATTGATAATCACATAGACGAGCAAATCGTATTTTTCGCTCAAAAACTGCTGTCAGACTAAAATAGTTATAATTTCTTTACTCCCAAGAATAATTTGCTCGATATTAAGCAAAATAAAAGTGGTCGGATTTTACCGCTAAACTTCAGAGCAAAATAAATTGGATTTGGGGGTAGACAAATGCAACTGAGTCAAAAAGAAAGGAGCTTATTGGAGGATCAGAAAAAGCACGAAGAACTGTGTATAAAAAAGTACACCAATTATGCCAATCAGGTTAGTGATCCCCAGTTAAAGCAAATGTTCCAAGCCCACGCACAACAGGAGCAGCAGCACTTGGACACCATTAACCAGATATTGGCAGGACAGGTGCCGAGCATGGGTCAACAACAGCAACAGCAAAGCCCATTCCAATCTCCGAGTCTCGGCCAAGCCGGAATGGTAAACCAGCAAGATACGGATTTATGCCAAGACATGCTGGAAACCGAGAAATATGTATCCCACACCTATGATATCGCAATTTTTGAGATGCAGGACAGCAATGTTCGCCAAGTATTAAACCATATCCAAAAAGAAGAGCAGCAGCACGGTGAGGAAATATTCAATTATATGAAGAGCAAGGGAATGTACCAAGTGCATTAAGAAACGTTTAGCAAAATAAAATGCGAACAAACCTTCTGCAATTTGATGCAGAAGGTTATGTATTTTATATGATGATTATTTAATATCAGAATATTAAAAATATTAATTCCGGAAAACAGACCGTCTGAAGCCTTATATGCCCTAGTTCCGGTTAGGCTGGTTTTGCGTGCACACGCTTCGCAATATGCCTGCTTGACTTAGGACATAATTTGCAGTAGAATGAAAGTCCGACAATCATAAATAGGAAATATGTCCCAGTTTGGTTAATCTGTTTCTCAGGAGAGGTTGAGAATATGAATCTAATAAAAGAAAAGATTCACAATCCTGCGATTGAAACTGAAGAGTCGGAAACAGTCGCTGAGAAAATGCAACAAGAAATAGATAAAATGCAACATAGGTTTCAGGTTTTAATCCGAGAATCGACGGATGTGTTTGGAATAATTAAACCGGACGGAACAATTACATATATAAGCGATGCCGTGGAACGGGTCATGGGCTATACGCCTGAAGAGGGATTAGGGAGAAAGATATTTGAGTTTTATCAAGGCGAGCAGCTGGAAAGGATCAAAGCTTTGCTTCAGGAAGTATTAGCTGATCCGTCGCGGAAAGTACAAGCGGAAATACCTTTTAGGGCCAAATCGGGAAAAGATATTATTCTAAAGGTCCATATACAGAATCTAGTGCACGATCCCGCCATTGAAGGAATTGTGATTAATTTCCGCGATATTACCGAAAGAATTAAAGAATTGCAAAAGATAGAGTACTTGGCTACCCATGATGACTTAACAGGACTGCCCAATCGTACTTATTTCCACAAAAAACTTGAGCAGTTCTGTCAAGAGTACGGAGGAAAAAAGACCTTTGCGCTAATGCTGCTGGATATTGACGGTTTTCAATATGTGAACAATGCTTTGGGATACCAATTTGGTGACCGGTTGCTTAAAGAAACTGCGCAAAGGTTGCAAGCATATTTGAGTAATGAACAGTTTCTTTGCCATTATACCGGTGACCGCTTCGCTCTCATTATGCATGAAGAGGGTGCGATTAAAGAATATCAAAACAAAGCCAGGGATATTCTGGACCTGTTTTCCAGACCCTTTGTATTGGAACAATACCAACTGCATATAACCGCAAGCATAGGAATGACTGTTTATCCCAAAGACGGTTTGGAACCCGAAGTACTTTGGAAAAATGCGAATATTTCCTTAATGCGGGCGAAAAAAGAGGGTAAAAACAAGTACAATATCTATTCGGCAGATAATAATATCCAAAGCTACAAAAGCTTTCAACTGCGCAACGATTTACCCCATGCCGTTGAAAAGGGTCAGCTTAGTTTTTTGTATCAACCGGTTGTCAATCTGAAGACCAATGAAATAGTGGGCGTAGACGCTTTGCTTAAATGGAATCATCCTAATTGGGGAGTTGTGCCGGCGAAAGAATTCATCTCTATTGCCGAAGAGACAGGGTTTATCGTCAGTTTAGGAAAATGGATGCTTGAGGAAGTGTGCCGCACTTATAAACAATGGCAAAAAGACGGATTGCCGCCGACCAAAGTAGGTTTGGACGTTTCCGGTGTTCATTTTTATGAGAGCAATTTTGCGGAAACTGTACTGAGTATTATTCAGAAACATAAATTGGATCCGAGTTTTCTGGTAATGGAAATGGACGAAAGTACATTAATCGGCAATGCCGAAAAGGTCAGAACCGATATCTTGACCTTAAGATCTCGAGGAATCGAAGTGGCTTTAGACAACTTCGGAACGGGCTTTTCTTCGTTGGCCAATTTAAGCACTTACCCGATTGACATCCTCAAGATAGACAGTTTGTTTATCAGGAATATAGCCAAAGATCGGACTTGTACCGTGATAGTCAACGCAATTCTTGACATGGCCCGGGAACTTCAAATCAAAGCGGTGGCGCAGGGTATAGAGAACTGGGAACAATTGTCCCTGTTAAAAAACTTGAATTGTTACGCCGGCCAAGGATATCTTTACGGCAAGCCTTTGACGGCTTCGGAGTTTACTCATATACTGGCCAAGAAAAAATGCCGACCGGTTCGGCCCAAAAACACCGATTTTGACTTTGAAGACTTGGAAAAGCAAAGAAGGGAATTTTTCCGAATTAAGTTTCTTCAATTCCTTGAAGCGGACATGACGGTTTTGGAGATTAAGGGCAAAAAGGTAAATGTCGGGAATACCAAAGTTTTAATTAAAAATATCGGACCGGGAGGACTATGTTTTATCTCCAATATTAAACTCCCGGTCGCCAAAGATTTTATTTTGCTCTTTAAAACCAATCTGTTGAGCAAAGAATTGAAATTAATCGGTTGTCCGGTATGGGCGGAAGAAACGGAGTCCAATTTATATGTCTACGGGATTGAATTCATCTGCGACGAAAAATTCAGATCCCAGTTAATCCACGATTTACATACAATCCAAATAAAAATGAAAAATAAGAGTTTATTTTCCGAAGGAAGCTTCGTAACCACTTCCCCTGCTGTTTACTTTAAACATTTGGGCAATTAATGGCTCGGATGTATTGGGTAAGCAAGTTTAACCCCTGTTATTTGGGCCATTTCCTCAGTCATGGCCACCAGATCCTCTTTGGTCAGTTTGTGGATGGAGTCCTTCCCGAGACATCTTAGAGCAATGTCCATTTCCTCGGCTAAAGCCTTTAAAAAGTTTCCGGCGCAGTCGGCGCCTTCTTTGATATCGAACAGCTCCGTATGTTTGCCGTCATACAAATACAAATCGGTCGGGCTGGCTCCGGGCGGAAGACGGTTTAGCTGGGTATAAGCCGCAGCAATGTCCACCGGATAACCTATATAGAAGGCATCGGCTCCGAGGGCGATGCCTTTGAGCATATCGGCCGCATCCCGGAAACCTCCTGTCATAATCAGGGATACGTCTTCTTTGGCGCCTTTCTTTTCAAGGTATTTAGCGGCTCTGACCAGCGCATATAAACTCGGAATCCCAAAATTGTTGATGAGAATTTCCGGGCTTCCTGCTGTTTCTCCCTGAGCCCCGTCCAATACTATCGCATCCACGCCGGCATAGAGCAATTTGTCTATGTCGTTTTCTATATCTCCCGCCGCTATTTTTACGGCGATTGGAACACCGTCTGTTAATTCCCGGAGTTCTTCGACCTTGTTTTTAAGGTCCTCGACACTGTTTATGTCCGGGAAACGCGCGGGCATAACAGCATCCTGCCCTTCTTCAAGGTTTAAATGTTCTCTCAGTTCATCATCGATACGTTCGCTGGTTATTCTGAACCCATCGCCGGCACTTGCTCCCTGACTTATTTTTATTTCAATCATATCGGCTTGTTGCAGTTGTTCCGGAGTATTGTTCCAGCCTGCCCGGTTGTACTGCACTACGTAAAGCTTGACAATCTCTCTTTCTTCGGCCAGGAAACCCGTTTCCCCGGAATTTGTAGCCGTCCCCACCGCCAGTGATGCCTGAGCCAAAGCCAGTTTGACTCTCTTGCTGACGGATGCTCCGTAGGCCATTGCGGCTATCATAAAAGGTACCGGCAGTTCCATAGGTTTTTTGGCCTTTTTGCCGATTACTACTTTTTTATCCAGCGGAGTTCCGTCCGGCAGTGGAAACATGCTGGGCACAAACATCAAGTCTTGAAAATTTTTAAAATCCAGGGTGGAGCCGAGAGGTTCTGTTAAGGGTTTGCCGTTCTTGGCTCTTTCGGCAATTCCTAAGAATTTGATAAAGGAATAGTTATCCACCAAAGCCGGGAACTTGACCATTTTCATATTGGCAAGTTTGTCCAACATCTGGTCCGCAACCCGACTGTATAAATAACGCATTAAAGACATTGAAACCCATCCTTCCTATATATAAACGAAAGTAAATGTACTATTAGTTTTGGCGAGTACAAGTCCATTTATTCGATGAAATAACCATAGAAAAACAGTGGTTATTTTGTTAAAATATCCATTTAAGAGTCATTAAGAATGAAGATGAGCAAAAAAGAATAATCAGGGTGTTACGAAGGAACGAATTATGAATCAGATTTATAAAATAGCTATCGTTGTATTAGTGTTGTTTAATTTAACTGAAACTTTATTTAAAGTTGATTTAACGAAAGGAATTTTTCTTGCCGCCGTAATTATCGTATTGTTCGGCATACCGTTCATTGGCCAAAGCTTTAGAAAAATAACGGTGGTGTTTCTTCTTGCGGGGCTAACGGTATTAATCTGGGCTAGACTTCCTTTAGCTACCTGGATGACGGCCTTTAATTCCATGACCGGCTTGATAGCTATTTTAACGGTCATGCAGTTGTTTACGGTCCCAATTGAAGCAGGAAAGTACAATTTGGCGGTTGGGCAGCTGTTAAAAAGGGTTTGCAAAGGGGAAGGAAGTCTTTACTTATTTATTTCGCTGATTACGAATATATTTTCCAGCATTCTGTCGATGGGTTCTGTCCCCATCGTGCACTCTTTAACGGAGGATACTGTTAAAAAACGAATTAATGATTACAAGCGCTTCCTAGCTACTTCAATTTCCAGAGGCTTTGCGCTGTCTACCCTATGGGCGCCGGGAGCGGCAACGATTTTTTTGGTAGGTCAGGTAACCGGGGTGGGTTGGCCCAGGATCTTTTTCCCCGGCTTATTTTTAGCTTTACTGGGGATAACGGTCTCGAGTTTATTGGAGTTTGGACGATATAAGCGGTCTGCAAACAGACAGGATTCGGTAATTGAAAACTTAGTAAATGATACGGAAAAGAGGGAGGAGAGTAAAAACGGACTCAAGATATGGCATATCGCCGGCGCCATTGTATCCGTGGTCCTGTTAACCCTGCTCTTTATCCGATTAAATATTGGCGCCTCCTCTTCATCGTCTGTCGTTCTGTCCGGCTTCCTGGTTTCTTTAACATGGATTCTCTTGCTTAGGAAAGAACCCCAATTAGAAAGCGGATTAAAGAATTACTGGAATAAGGGTGTACTGAAAGCGGCTGAGTTAGCCCCCTTTTTCATTGCAATCGGTGTTTTTTCCGGAGCATTTCAGAAATCGAGTTTAGCTGTCCTTTTGGAACAGAGTCTGCAAGGATTTGCCCATGGTTTAGGGCTTTTCGCCATAGTATTAATCCCTTTGGCAATTATGGTCTTGGCCTTGGTCGGACTTCACCCGTTTATCTCCGTGGTTTTATTGGGGCAGATTTTGATGACCTTAAATCTGCCGTTACCTGCGATCACTCTTGCTTTATGCCTAAATTTAGGCGGCTCAATTGCTTATATGCTTTCTCCTTTCGCCGGAATTATCATGACTATGGCCAAGTTCACCGATTCGACCGCCGTGGATATTGCAATTCGCTGGAACTGGCTGTTCTGCACTATATATTTTACGCTTGGTATCTCTCTGGCCTATTTCCTCGGCATGATTTACCCGTTCTGATTTAAGAGGTTTATTCGGGGCATACTAAAGGATAATATCGACAATGGAAGGTGATTAAATGCTTAACCCGGATAGAGCGCCCAATAAACTGATCCATGAAAAATCCCCTTATCTGTTGCAGCATGCCTACAATCCGGTAAATTGGTACCCATGGAGCGAAGAAGCTTTGGCCAAGGCTAAGAAAGAGGATAAACCTATATTTCTAAGTATCGGCTATTCTACCTGCCATTGGTGCCATGTGATGGAGAGGGAGTCCTTTGAAGATCCGGAAGTAGCCGAGGTGCTTAACCGCAGTTTTGTTGCCGTAAAAGTTGACCGGGAGGAGCGGCCGGATATAGATCATTTGTACATGACCTATTGTCAAGCACTGACCGGCTCCGGGGGTTGGCCGCTGACTGTTATCATGACTCCGGACAAACAGCCCTTTTTTGCCGGTACCTACTTTCCGAAACATAGCCATTACGGCCGGCCCGGGCTTATGCAAATTCTGGAGCAAGTGGAGGAACTTTGGCGCAGCGACAAAGATAAAGTGCTGAAAAGCGCCAAGGAACTTTATGAAGCTGTTGCAGGCCGTTATTATGCCGCAAAACAGGCCAAAAAAGAAGTATTGATAAACAACGGCCAGACTTTGGTGGCCGAAAAAGAGGACGTCTTTACCTGGGGGCCCGGCGTTTTGCGCAAGGCTTACGGGTTGCTGGAAAAGAATTTCGATGCTGATTTCGGCGGTTTCGGCGTTGCGCCGAAGTTCCCTTCGCCGCACAATTTGGGTTTTTTGCTGAGATATCATCTGCAGGAACCGGACAGCAAAGCTTTGGCCATGGTCGAAAAAACGCTGACAGCCATGGCTGACGGCGGGATTTACGACCATATCGGTTTTGGTTTTGCCCGTTACAGCACCGATAGATTTTGGTTGGTACCCCATTTTGAGAAAATGCTCTATGACAATGCCGGATTAGCTGTCATTTACTCGGAAGCCTATCAGCTTACCGGCAATAAGCGCTATGCCAAAACTGCCACGGAGATCTTTCAGTATATCCTGCGCGATATGACTTCGGCCGAAGGAGGATTTTACAGCGCCGAAGATGCCGATTCCGAAGGGGTGGAAGGCAAGTATTACCTTTGGGACGAACTGGAAATCAGAACAATTTTGCTGCGAGAAACAAGGGCCATTGCGGAAGGAACAACTAAACCGGAGGGAATGGATCCGCAATTGTTGACCAACATTGCCAGGCTGGCCGAAAAAACGGCGGACATTTATTGCGAGGCCTATGGAATTGATGAAGAAGGGCACTATGAAGGCAAAAATATACCAAGCCGGATTTTTGCGGTCTGGGAGCAGGTAGCCCAGCGTTACCGACTTGATATCGATGAACTGGAACAATTGCTGGATTATTGCAATGAAGTCCTGTTTAAGGAACGGGAAAAACGAGTCCGGCCGGCCAAAGACGATAAAATCCTGGTTGCCTGGAACGGGCTGATGATTGCAGCTATGGCTAAAGCTTCTCAAGTATTTGTGGCGGATGAAAGGTTGCAAACCCAGAGAGCGGCTTTGCTTTCGGCCGCCGAAAGGGCTGTAGACTTTATCTTTGCCAAGATGTTTAATGCTGACGGCAGACTAATGGCCCGCTACAGGGACGGAGATGCCGACTTTCTCGGCTATTTGGACGACTACGCTTTTCTGATTTACGGTTTGCTTGAGCTCTACACGGCCTGCGGTAAAGCGGAGTATTTGCAAAAGGCCGTTGAGCTCCAGGAACAACAGGAGCGTTTATTCCGGGATGAGGAAGACGGTGGCTACTTCTTTACCGGCAACGACGCGGAGGAACTGCTGTTAAGGCCGAAGGAAGTTTACGACGGAGCCATGCCGTCGGGCAATTCCGTCAGCGCTTATAATTTGGCCAGGCTCTGGCGACTGACCGGGGAGCAGAAATGGCAGGATTTGGCGGAGCGGCAGTTTAACTCTTTTCGGCTTATCCTGCAGGAATATCCGCTCGGCTATACCGCTTTTCTGCAAGCCATCCAATATTATTTGAACGCTAAAGAGGAAATAGTATTGGTCGGGCGGCTGGAAACCGAAGATATGACCCAAATGCGGAAAGTGATCTTTGAGGATTTCCGGCCCTTTACGGTCGTGGCCTACAGAACGGATGAAGATATATTCGCTGTCCCACGTTTGCAGGATTACCCCTTGACCGAAAAAACCGCCGCCTATTACTGCCGGGACTTTGCTTGCCAGGAACCTGTGCATAAACCGGAACAATTAAGAGCGTTGCTTGAGCAGAAGTAAAATTTAAACATGCTTCAGAGATATAGAAAACAAAATATGTTTTACAATATCAAAAACGGATGATACCTAAATATATAAAGCGCTGTTGGCAAACTGAAAGTTTTTTAACAACAGCGCTTTGGTATTTTCGCATATTTGCTGTTCAGTATATTTAGGTATTTTTCTGGTATATTTATGCATTCAAGTTATATTTATGCATTGAGTTTATTTTTGCCTTATTAAGATTTTATCAAAATCTGAATCTTGTACTTATCCAGCGTTCGGTGAACTTTTTCGAACAGCAAGCCGGCAGTAAACCAAACCGGAGCAAAACTGAGAGTAATAAATCCGTTTACAGCCAGCGGATCGGTATAGCGCCAAGGGTAAACCCCAAGGATGTTATACAGAATTAGACCGCTGAGGTACTCTATTCCCCAGATTACCGCTAACCAGACTAAGCCTCTTAACGGCCACCTCCAATCGGCTATAAAATCGTGTAAAGGTTCGAGAAAGACGGCCAACCCGTATATGAAAAACATCCAAAGGTTGGTGAACCCGACCAGGCGCAAATCACCGTTAATCAGAGATTCGAAACCGGTCCAGACAATCTCCAGACACCAGCCCAGAAGTCCGTAAAACAAATATCTTTTAATCATATCCATAGTTTGCTGCAAGAATTATTTTTTAATTATTGTAAAATTTGGCTGTTACGTGTAACTATGATTAAAGTGTAAATTATTGAACCACAAGCAAATTACAGTTAAACTACAAATATAATAATTCAAATCGTATCAAAACGGAGGAACTATGCCCGGCAGACCAAAAATACCGCTGAAAATCGTCTTGTTGCTATCCGGACCCCTGGCCTATTTTTTGGGCCGGATCACGGCTTTTTATCCGGAACAGGTGGAGCGCTACTTTGCTATGGGTTTTGCCCAAAAAATAACCCGTTGTCTAAGCCTGGCCACAGGGGTGTTACCTTTTTCTTTGGCCGAGGTGCTGGTGTGTTTGTTGCTCTTGGGGGCGGTGCTGGGCGCTCTTGGCCGGACCGCCGGTTTAATAAGTAGAAAAATAGGCCGGAAAATGCCGAGCCATAAAATAAACGGCAAGCGAACCAAGCTTATGCCGTTTTTTAAAAATTTAGCTTTGAACCTTATAATTGTCTGCGGGCTTGCCTACTTAATTTTTCAAATAGTCTGGGGGCTAAACTACAACCGCCTTACCTTTGCTGAAATTGCCGGCTTGGAGCTGACTGAAGCGACCGAAGAAGAACTGAAGCAGCTTTGCGTGGGATTGGTCCAAAGGGCCAATGAGCTGCGGGAAGGCTTGCCCGAGGATTCCTCCGGAGTGCTGAAGATGGAACAAGAATTTGCCGAAATCAGAGAAAAAGCCCGCGAAGCCTTCGCGCTGGCATCGGGCAGCTATCGCGAACTTGGCGGCGATTACGGACCGGCCAAACCGGTTTTCTTTTCCCGACTGATGTCCTATACCGGGATAACAGGGATTTATATCCCTTTTACCGGCGAGGCCAATGTCAATATAGACATCCCCGTTTTCACCCTGCCGGCAACCGTTTGCCACGAAATGGCTCACCAGAGGGGATTTGCCAGGGAGGATGAATGCAATTACATAGCTTGGTTGGTGTGCAATAGCATTGAGGACCGGGTGTTTCAGTATTCCGGGACTATCCTGGCCCTTACCCACTCTCTGAACGCCCTATCACGGGTCGATTCGCAGAGCGCAGCGGAGTTAAGAAGCGAATTTGCGCCGGGCGTAAAGCGGGATTTGGCCTACCTGACCCGGTACTGGTCCAGATATGAAGGCAAAATTGAGCAGGTAGCCTCGGACATCAATGATGCCTATTTAAAAAGCAACAGGCAGCAAGACGGAATCCGCAGTTACGGCCGGATGGTGGATCTCCTGTTGGCCGAGCAGAAAAAACACCGGAGTTCCGGCGCAAGCGTTTTGGCGGATATGCGGCCGGATATTTAGGGCAGGGTATAAAGCTCGGACAAAGCGCCGATTATGTCAATACCGTCCACCCGTACGAAACCCGGTTTTTGAGTTCCGAGTTTTTTAAATTCCAGCGCTTTGGTCAGGAGATGCAGGCTTAACGGAGCCACGTTTAACCCCTTGCACTCCTCGGGAGTAAAAAAACCGGCTTGGCTGACTTCCCGCGGATCTGGATTCAGTTCCCCTTCAAGATAGTTCAGCAGGAAAACTATATAGATGTCATGCTTGACCCCGGGCACGTCTATCGGGCGATCTTTGACCGCCAGCACGCTTACCGGTTCGGTCCGGATTCCTGTTTCCTCCAAGAATTCCCTGACAATGGCGTCCTCTATTTTTTCGTCCTGTTCCACATAACCGCCGGGTATTGTCCAGCGCCCCTTGCCAGGATTGTAGGCTCGTTGAACCAACAGGCCCCGTTCGCCTTGCAGAAGAACTCCACCGACTCCGACAGAGTATTCTCCCCAGTGGATATAATTACAAACCGGACAGGTTTTGCGCACTTTGCCTTCGATTGGAGCCGTGGTCAGTTTGGCTGAACATTGCGGACAGTATTTAAATTCTCGAACGACGTAACTCATTCTATCCCTTCTTTCTCCGCTAAATATCATATCAGGCCAAAAACGGTAAAAATTATTTTTTGCCGTTTATTTTTAACAGGATTCTATATTTCTGTGTAGAAATACTTGATATTACTGAATTATGCTTTATATTCCAAAAAATGATATTTTTCAGCCTGTGGGGGATTTGTTTTAATGAAAAAAGAACGAGAAATACTGCTCGCTCCGGAAGAGATTCAGCAACTACTCGAAGGCGGATTGTATTGGAAAGACATTTCGGCCAGATTATCTCCCGTCAAATCAACCGATCAGGATATGGATATGAAAGAAGAGCTGGATTTGGAAGAAGTGACCAGATCTCTTACCGCTGCCAGTGAAGACGAGGAAGAAAAGAGCCTCAGAGCCATTTTATTCGGAGAAGACAAAAAATATACGGAGTCCGCTGCTGAAATTGATTTCAATGCTGAACCTGAGCCGGAACCTGAACCTGATTTTGCTGCTGAAAAGGATACGCCGATCCGGAAAGAGGATGAGGTCGTAATAAACCGTCAGATTGATTTAAGTCGGATGGAAGCGGATCTTAAAGCTCAATCGCCTTCTGATTTAAAAACCGAACCGATTTTAAATGATCCTGAAGTGGATAATGAGTTCAAGAGCATTTTAAACGAACAAAATAACGTTGAACGGCAACAAGACCAAGAGACGGAACTGGATGAAGAAGAGGAAAGCACTGCTTTCGGCGGGCTTAAACTGATTATTTTGCTCATTGTGGTGGCAGCTTTGACATTTGCCTTTTGGTATTACTTTTTAGATTTGTAGTTTGCGGTTCTTCCGACCTTTCCCGTTCTTTAAATCATAGAGTAACGGCTTTTTGAAGATTTTGCAACAGTAAAGATTATCAATTGCCATATTGATAGTCTTTATTCTTTTAAAATGGGCAAAATATCAAATAAAAAATTTTTTAGAAAAATTTACAAAAACAGTTTTCAAAAAGGTCAAAAAAGGTTAAAATAATATTGAAGGTCAACAAAGGTCATAAAGTCAAAAATGGTCAAAAAGGAGTAAGGTAGATGGGCAATTTAGCGGACAGAATTGAAAGGTATTTAAAAGAGATTCTGGATCAGGCTGAAGAGGGCTATATTGTCTTGCAAAGAGGTTACTTGGCAGAGTTTTTCTCCTGTGCTCCTTCGCAAATAAACTATGTTTTGACTACCAGGTTTACCGCCGAGAAAGGCTACTTGGTTGAGAGCCGGCGCGGCGGCGGAGGGTATTTAAGGATTATCCGCTTAGGTCTGGATCCGGACGGAAAGTTTCAAAGACTGATGTCTGAACTGATAGGCGATGAACTTTCCCAAACCCGGGCCTATAATTTAATAGACAGATTGGCGGAAGAACAGATCTTTACGAAACGGGAAGCCGTTCTCTTCAAAAGTATTTTTGCGGATCGAGTAATTGCGGACTTCGCTGTTGAGCCGGATAAGCTAAGGGCCAGGATGATGAAGGAGTTACTTGCGAATATGTGTCGAGATGATTTAGAGGAGTGATTGCAATGTTGTGCCAGAATTGTCAGCAACGGGAAGCAACTGTCCATCTGACAAAAATCGTAAACGGACAGACCACTCAGACTCATCTTTGCCAGGAATGCGCGCAGAAGCTTCAAGGTTTTGGTTTTGGCTTTAGCCTTTACCCGGGTGTAGTATCCGATTTTTTGCAAGCCCTTTTCGGGTCGAGCTATTTGGGAAAACCGGAAAACACCAAGCTTCACCAGGAAAAGTGCCCAGGTTGTGGACGGACTTTTGCGCAAATCCAGCAATCCGGCAGAATGGGCTGCAGCAGATGTTATGAAACATTTGAGTCCCAGATGGAACTGCTTTTACGTCGAATTCACGGGGAAACCGCTCATGTTGGCAAGGTGCCGCTTAGAGCGGGTGCAGCATTCCGCAAGAAACAGGAAATTACCAACCTTAGAAAGAGATTGCAGCATCTAATCGAGATCGAAGCCTTTGAAGAAGCGGCTATGGTTAGGGACCAAATTCGGGAACTGGAAAAGCAGTTCGGAGGTGAGAGTTAAATGAGCTACAAAGAACTGCTGACCAAAGACAGTTACTGGATGCAGCATAATGAGGACCTTTCCATCGTGCTCAGTACCCGAGTCAGGTTGGCCAGAAACCTTAAAGACATCTCATTTCCGCACGCTTTAACCGAGGAAGAAGCTAAAAAAGTTGAGCGACAAATAGCCGGGACGCTGGAGCAAATAAACATTGAGGGAGAAAAGTTGACTTATCTCCCGTTAAGCGAGTTGACCGGCATCGAAAAAAGAGTATTGACCGAAAAACATCTGATTAGCCCTGATTTCGCCCAATTAAGCGTAGCTCGCGGCGTAGCGATTTCCGAAAGCCATAAAATTGCGATAATGGTAAACGAGGAAGACCATTTACGGATCCAGGTTCTGCTGCCCGGCCAGAAATTGCGTCAGGCATTGACCCTGGCCAGTTTAATCGACGACAAAATAGAGCAAGAACTGGATTACGCTTTTAAAGAGAAATTCGGCTATTTGACTTCCTGTCCGACGAACGTAGGAACGGGCCTTAGGGTTTCTGTAATGGTCCATTTACCGGCTTTGGTGATGACCAACCAGGTTCAGCAAGTGTTGGGAGCTTTGGCTCCGCTGGGTTTGGCCGTCAGGGGGCTGTACGGTGAGGGCTCCAAAGCTTTCGGCAATATCTATCAAATATCGAACCAAATAACTCTAGGCAAGAGCGAAGAAGATACCTTAACCCATTTGGAAGCAGTGACCAAACAAATAATAGATTGTGAAATGCAGGCCCGTGAGGTTTTGAAGACTCAATCGCCGCTAATAACTCAGGACAGAGTCTGGCGAGCCCGCGGGATTTTGGAAAATGCCCGGCTTTTGTCAGCCGAGGAGACCTTTAGTGTTCTATCCGATGACCGTCTCGGTATAGAGATGGACGTGCTGCCGAAGATTTCCGCCGGTTTTGTTTCCCTGTTAATCAATTCTTTGCAGGGTTGTTTGCAATACAGAAGTGACAAACCGTTGGACGGCAACTTCTTAAACTACGAAAGAGCCAATTTCTTAAGAAAAATGTATCAAAGAAAGGATGGTTAGAAAATGGCAGGTAGATTTACCCAAAGAGCGGAAAAAGTTTTAATGCTGGCCGAAAACATTGCCAAAAGAATGGGACATAAAATAATAGGAACAGAACATCTTTTGCTTGCTTTGGTTGAAGAAGGAGAAGGTATTGCGGCTAAAGCCTTAAATGCGCTAGGCTTGGACGCTCAGAAAATAAGCTCGAAGATAATGCAGATCACCGGCATCGGGCAACCTTTTGTCGGAGAGATCGGCCTTTCACCGCGGGTGAAAAGGGTTATTCAAATTGCAACCGAAGAGGCTGCCCGGCAGGGGGTAAATTATGTAGGCACTGAGCACCTTTTGCTTGGTCTGGTTATTGAAGGAGAAGGAATTGCGGCCAGAGTACTTGCCGATTTAAAGGTAAGTCCGGAGAAGATTTGGGAACAGGTCATGAATCTCTTGGGCGGTGAAATAGAAGGGACTCCGCCGCCGGGAGCCGGCAGCGTCGGTGTGCCTAAAGGCGGCTACTCGATGAACACACCTACTTTAAACGAATTCGGCCGGGATTTGACCGTTATGGCAGCCGAAGGCAAGCTTGATCCCGTGGTTGGACGCGAAAATGAGATCGAGCGCGTTATTCAGGTCTTAAGCCGCCGTACCAAAAACAATCCTGTTCTGATCGGGGAACCCGGCGTCGGTAAAACGGCAATCGCCGAGGGTTTGGCCCAAAGAATTGTCAACAACAGCGTTCCCGAAATTTTGCTTAACAAACGGGTAGTAACCCTTGATCTCTCTTCGATGGTGGCCGGCACCAAATACCGCGGTGAATTCGAAGAGCGGATGAAAAAAGTGATGGAAGAGATCAGAAACGCCGGCAATGTTATAGTCTTCATCGATGAGCTGCATACGCTGATCGGGGCCGGAGCGGCCGAAGGGGCTATCGATGCGGCGAACATTTTGAAACCGGCTCTGGCCAGGGGAGAAATGCAGTGCATAGGTGCTACCACTCTGGACGAGTATCGCAAGCACATTGAGAGGGATCCGGCCTTGGAACGTCGTTTCCAACCCATCATGGTCGGAGAACCTACTCAGGAGGAAGCTATTGCAATCTTGCGGGGACTGAGGGATCGCTACGAAGCTCACCACAGAGTCAAAATTACCGACGAGGCTATCGACGCGGCGGTAAAACTTTCGGCCCGCTATATCTCGGACCGCTTTTTACCGGACAAGGCCATCGACTTGATTGACGAAGCCGCTTCCCGAGTTCGTCTGCAAAGTTTCACCGCACCTCCCGATCTGAAAAAACTGGAAGAAGAAATAGAGAACCTGAAGAAAGAAAAAGAAGCTGCGGTTAAACGCCAAGAATTTGAAGAAGCGGCCAGAATCAGAGATGAAGAGCAGAAGAAAAGAGAGCATCTTGACAATCTGCGTAAACAATGGGAAGCTAACAGGGAAAAAGAGCTCAGCGTGGTCGGTCCGGAAGATGTGGCCAAAATTGTTTCCAGTTGGACCGGAATTCCGGTGAATAAACTGGCTGAAGAAGAAAGCGTAAGGTTATTGAAGCTGGAAGAAATTCTGCACGAAAAAGTCGTCGGTCAGAAAGAAGCTGTCAGCGCTGTAGCCCGTGCGGTCCGCAGAGCCAGAGCAGG
>Ga0134099_1002313_pt1 | contig 15776 bp, 12 predicted proteins | sample 10_taG_2_FD_105482 | JGI IMG/M metagenome (GOLD analysis project Ga0134099, IMG submission 105482) | Switchgrass degrading microbial communities from high solid loading bioreactors in New Hampshire, USA - 10_41_5_180_A2 metaG | ecosystem: Engineered > Bioreactor > Semi-continuous > Anaerobic >...
AAGCGTAATTATTAATCGGCACTCCGAGCAAATTGCTGACACTTTGGATTACTTTTTCAATCCCCTGCTCTTTCCCGCCGACAACGTTCGCGTGGGTAATTTTAGTCAAGCCTACCCCCGGAATTTCCACTCTGGTGTCCCGCGGGATTGATAGCATAGAAACCTTTTGGGTCTCCAAATTGACTGAGACAAATATAATAGAATCCGTTCTGCCCACTTCGCCCCCACGGGAATCGCTTCCAAGCAAAAGGACATTCACGGTTTTTTGCCCCGTAGGACCTGGGCTGACAGGATTTTCCGGAACTGCTATCGCATCGGAAATCATATTATTCACAGTCTTGCCCCGCCAGAAATAGCCTCCCGCAATGCAGGCACCTAATAATATAAGCACCAATCCGCCAATCAGCAGTGTTTTTCTTCTTTTCATCTTTCTCACCTTCTTTCTAACTGGTTTGTTAATCTATTTGCCGTTTAAAATATCAAATTTAATTTTTTAAAAATGATTAAAACGATATTTTTAAATAAATTAAAAATTTATTGCAACGGATAATAACCAAAACAATTAAGTTGCTATTTTTGTAAATAAATCAGTTTTGATTATTACTTTATTTATAAAAATATTTAAATATAGCTGCAATAAATTAATATTTTAGTTACAATTTATTGATTTTAATTATAAATTGATGCCCGAGTGCTAATTCTAACGCAAAAATTTACATATTTCTATAGAAGATTAAAGGTTATTAAGTTAAAAAATAGCAAAAATGCTTATTAATTGCGCAAAAAACAAACCAGTCTTTCCGACTGGTTTTTGTTTTAAAGGCTTCATTCAGATGATGTTATTGAATTGTCGCTGACTTTTGCTTGAATATCGGAAAAGGAATAAGCTAATCCGCGAAAGCATCGATTATGATATCTGCTTCAGCAAGGTTTCCGGCCAAATCGTAAATTATTTTGTAGGGTATCAAGAAATCGTTATTAATAAGCGCATCTGAAGAGCTATTATTTCGAATCTCGGCCGTGATCCGGTCCGCACTTTTGACCAGTTCCAGGTCTGAGGCTTTAATCCCTGTTATCCAGTTCTCTCCATTGTTTGTATTGTCCATTATTCTAAGAAAAATTCTATTCCACGACATTGAATCCAATGGCCCGTCAATTACCGTCAAGGTGACGCTGCCGTTGGCCGGTATTACGTTTTGCCCGGAAATAAGAATCGCACTCGGAGGGAAAGTATCAATGGCAATGTTAACGGCATGTCCTAAAGAACCGGGCTCCCCGGGCTCGGGCAGAAGCAAATCGGCAGCGATATCTGTCCCATTTATTGTTAGTTCAGCCCCGTTTAACTGAAGGGCTGCGGAATCGGTGTAATCCAAATCGGAAGTTAAATCACCGGGTTGGATTACATATTTGAATTTCAATATATTCGTAATTGAAAAGTCGACGTTTTGACAAACAGCTAACCTGTCAACCTGTCCCGTTGCTCCCGTGGCCAAAGAAAGCGTAATTCTATTAGGTCTTCTTAAGAAGAGCTGAGCATTGAATTCGACGTCAATCCATATTACTTCTCCGGCCTTATATTGTCTAGTTTCCAGGTCAATTGAATAAACGGACACAACGGAACCGGCTTTATAGGAGTCGACTGTAAGATCCTGATCCGCTGTATTTCCCGCTTTGTCGACGATCAACTGGTTAGGAAACACAAAGTCGGCATTGATTAAGGCTTTTTTGCTCGAACTGGTATTTTTCAACAAAGCGCTGGTCCCGTCCGCAGCAGGTGTTAAAGTTAAGCTATCGGCAGTAATACCGCTTAACCAATTTGCGCCGGTTCCGGTATTGGCCTTAATTTCCTGCAAAACCGCCTCCCAGGATTCCGGACTCAGCGGACCTCCCTCTACCGTAAGGGTCAAACTGCAGTTAGGGTGGATAACATTTTGTTTGGAAATATACAAAGCGCTCGGAGCGATGGTATCTATTACAATATCCTGAGTATGGCTAAGGGAACCGGCTTCCCCGGGAACAGGCAAAGCAAGCTTTACCTCGGTGTCCGCATCTTTGCTCAGAATTGCTCCCCCGTTTAAGTCCAAAGCGTTCGTCGCCAAATAAGTTAAATCTTCACTGTTATCACCGGGTTGAACAACATAGCTAAAGATAAGAGTAGAGCTACCGGAACCACGGGTATAAACTGCCGCCCCGGGGCTTGTTCCGGTTGCCAACTTTAAAATCGGCTCTCCGATAACTTGAACGTCGGCACTAAAAGTAATGCCAATCTCCAGCATATCCCCGGCTTTATAATAACCGTTGCCGGTGGGCGAAACTACTTCAAGTATCTCAATCGGGGCCGGCTTTGCAGGGTTTTCAGGGTGCTCAGGCTTTTTGGGCTTTGATGGTTCAGGTGTTTTCGGCCTTTCTGTCGGGGTTTTGCTCTTCTTTTCCGAAGTGCCGGACGAATAATTAGTTGACGACGGCAGTAACCGGTTAAATTGACTTATAACTTTGACCGCTTCGTCTTCCGGGTAACCTACAGGTACAAATTCACTGATCGGTAAAACTTTTGCTTCAAGACAATTCAATAATACCGGCGGAATTGCGCTGTTTGCCAGAACAAGCGGATAACCAAAATGAGCTGCCTGACCGGCTATAGTCCATTCAACAGGCCCTGAATTCCGCAAATGCTCGTCGGTCTTTACAATGTAAATGCGGCTAAAATCAAGTATCCGTTCAAATTCGTTCAGCAGCGAAGCGTTGACTTCGAAGTTGTCATGCCCTTTTAAACAGACCAGGTTCTTAACAAATCCGGCTATCTCCGGGTCCGTTTCTCCGAATCTTCCGACCAGATAAGCAGTTTGAACATCATTCTTATGTAAATAATTCTTAAGCTCGTCAATAGACGAGCCGGTTTTACCGAGATATATAATCGGCATGCCGGAATAACCGGCAATTCCGCTAATCGGCAACAGTTCAAAACAGTCGGTGCCGTTGGTCAAAAATACACCGTTAGCGGGATTTATCTTTTGGGCAACCGCAAGCGAAGTAGCGTAACGGTCTTGACCGAAAATACGCTCTGTGCTTTCAATACCCAACTGCTCTAAGTCCTTTTCAATCTGCGCGGCCAGAGCTTGCGGACCGCCGATTATCAGGACATGCTTAACTCCCAGTCTCTGCAATTCCTGCGCAGTGGCTGCGGACAATTCCGTCCGACCTGTCAACAAAACGGGAGCGGTAAATTCTCGAGCCAAAGCAAGGGAGCAAAGAGCGTCCGCAAAATCCTCTGCACTGGCTAGCACAGCGTAGTCAGATCTGTCCCAACCTGCCTGGGAATAAGCCACAGCGGAAAAGCAGCGTTTACTGACGGCAATTTCCTGGAGTTCCGCCATAAGGCTGCTGTTAGCCTGTTCCGCACAGTATGCTGACTGTGGATTTAATATACCGGTTAAAAAGGAATTTAAAACGACAAAAAATAAAAATAATCTCTTTTTCATCCGGAAATTCCTTCATTTAATGTATTTTTTTACCATTATTTTATCCGGTTCCTTGCCATATTTCAATAATAGCGAAATAGTTCTGCCTAGATTTTTAATAATTTTTTTATTATGAAAAAAAGCCCTCTCTCGCTTACAACGAGGCAGGGCTTAAATTTGTCTAACACATTTATTTTATTTCTAGTACATTTTTATTTTATTTCTAGTATATTTTTATTTTATCTTTATCCAGTATATTTTTTCTTCTAATATAACCCCTTCTGCACAAAATCCTCATAAGTTACTTCTGTTTTTAAAAGGCCTTTTTGTTTCAGCCAGGCAAACACGTCTTCAACTTCTTTCGCAGCCGGCAACTGGGGTTCCGGGTAGTGCTGGATTTGATACTGATCCGCAATGCTTTCAGGTATGTTGGCATTTTTCACTAACAGATCCTTATACTTTTCCGGTTCTCTATTCAGATCCTGCACAGCTTTGGCATAGGCTTTATAAAAACTGACAATCGCATCTTTTTTCTCGTTCAGCGCTTTCTCGGTCATAATAATAACTGCCTGGGAAAGGTTCCTGCCCTGGGTATCTTCGGCAACTATTTTAGCCCCTTGGGCTACGGTGTAAGTAATATGCGGGTCCGGCACGGTAATGGCGTCTATCTGGTTGTTAAGCAACATTTCCAATCGGACCGGAATCTTAGCTACGACTACCTTTTCTACTTCACTCGGATCTATTCCCGCATCCATTAACAGCCCGTCGGTCACGTATTCAATAATGGAATTGCTGGAGATCCCAATACTTTTACCTTTCAAATCAGCAATACCGGTAATTGAACTGTTCGGAGAAGCAACTATCGCGAATCTCCCTTCTTCCGGAGTCGCTCCCAGAGTCAGAGAAGTCACTTTGAGCTTTTCTCCGGAACCTTTCAGCATCGCCGCTATCAGCATATCGGTAACCATTCCGTCCAGTTCTCCGGACTGAAAAGCGCTTTGGCTCTCAACTGGACTTTGGAACGGTATCAAATCCACTTCGAGGTTTTCCTCGGCAAAATAGCCGTTTTGCTGGGCTACCAAAATAGCTAGATTGTCTTCAATAGGCAGTGAACCAATTTTAAGCTTCGCGGAAGCTGAGTCTGCCTCATTTGCCCCCCCGCAGCCCGCGAGCAAGCCTAAAATGAGAACACTCAGGAAAACAGCCAGAAACTTCCTAAAGTACATATTGAGTCCTCCTTCAGATTTTTGCCTAGAAAAAACTGTAAAATAAGCGTTTTTTAAAAAAAATGAACCTGAGTTCATTTCTTGATGAACATATAATAGCTCTTTCCTGAGGCAAATGCAATAGTTTTTTACAAGTTTTTCTCAGTTTTTAAACAACGTCGGACAACGTACAAGACTGTTTAACCTATAATAGTACTCAACAGGCTATGGGTATTTATCCGCTTGCTTGCGGCAAAAACTTACATTACAATATCTTTGGTTAGCGAAAATTCAGCGTGAAACAAAAAACAAAGACAGAAGGACGATAGAATGGAGAATATCAGCAAACTCAGAATTTGGTACTTGGCCATCCGGCCCAAAACCCTTCCTGCAGCCTGCGGTCCGGTAATTTTAGGAACAGGGCTTGCTTTTGGCGACGGCGTGTTTGAACTTGTACCGGCCATCGCCTGTCTATTGGTGGCTTTATTGTTGCAGATCGGTTCAAACTTGGCCAATGACGTGCTGGATTTTAAGAAAGGCGCCGACACTAAAGAACGAACCGGCCCCTTAAGGGTCACCCAAGCGGGTCTGCTGACTCCGCGTGAAGTGCTGGCCGGAACCGTAGTAGTCTTTGCGTTGGCCGCTGTCGTGGGCTTGTATTTGATTTACCTCGGTGGTTGGCCAATATTCCTGTTGGGGCTATTGGCCATAATTTCGGCAGTTGCCTATACCGGAGGCCCTTTCCCTTTAGGGTATCTCGGTTTGGCCGATATTTTCGTGTTTTTCTTCTTTGGGCCCGTAGCAGTGGTCGGAACCTATTATCTACAAGCAGGTTCCGTTGCCGAAGTAGCCTGGTGGGCTTCGATTCCGCCCGGCCTGTTAATCACCGCCCTTTTAGTCGTCAATAACCTGCGGGACATCGAAACCGACCGCAAAGCAGGCAAAAAGTCCTTGCCGGTACGTTTTGGCGTAAAATTCACCAGAATTTATTATACTTCTCTGTTAAGTCTGTCTTATTTAATTCCGCTGATACTGTGGCTGACCGGCAGAGCGCCGTTCTTGGTGCTGTTGGCTTGGCTGACTTTGCCGCTGGCTGTGCCGCTGATCCGCGATGTTTTTACCAAGAAAGGGTCGCCGCTCAATATGACCCTTGCGGCAACCGCCAAGCTCGGGTTGTTGTTCAGCATACTGTTTGCTGTCGGCTATGTATTTGCCGCTTTGGGCACTTTTTAAATATTAACTTTAATAAACACGATTTAGGTTTCCCTGTTTTCTAAGGATTAACCCAGCGGCAAAGAACTTTCTCGCAGAAATCTAAAAGCAGATAAAGAGCAAATCCCATCAGGCTCATAGCGATAATTCCTGCAAACATTTTTTCGTAGGCCAAACTGCTCCAGGAGTTCATTATGAAAAAGCCTATTCCTTCTCTGGTCGCATAGGTTTCCACCAGGAACAGAACTGCCAGAGCGGTGCCGAGTCCGAGCCGCATAGAGGTAAGAATGGCCGGCAGACAGGCGGGAAAATAGACATGGCGGTAAATCTCCCATTCGCTGGCCCTCAAAGATTTTACTGACAGCACATATTCCCTGGCCAGGTTGCGCGCCGCATCCCTGGTGGTGACCAGGATCTGATAGAATACCACCAGCGTGATAAGCACAATTTTGGAAACGTTGCCTATACCGAGTAAAATTAAAAAAATCGGCAGAAAGACCACTTTCGGTATCGGATAAGTCAAATATATAAAAGGGGCTGAAAGTCGATCAGCCGCTTTATTTTTGCCAATAAAAAGGCCCAGCGGAACCGCTAAAACCGTTGCAATGACTAGGCTTACCGTTACTCTGTAAAGGCTTACCCCTAGATGGCTGGCTATTTCGCTGCGGAAAATGGCGACCAGGCTTTTAAGCGCATCCCAAGGCGGTGGCAGCGCCGGGGTTTGCAGGATAAGAGCAAGCAAGTGCCAGCTTACGAATAAAAAAACCAGAGTTATAACTGTCTTTAAACTTTCCGAAGTCAGTTTCCTAAAAAGTCTGGAAAGCATGATCTTTAGCTCCTTCGTAGACTTGAGCGTAGAGAAGCGGCTAATTCCCAGAATTCCGTTTTGCCACGGGCCGAATAATCTCCGGCCAGCGGATTATCCAGCTCACGGATAATTTTACCCGGACAGGCGGACATCACAAAAATCTTTTGGCCCAAGAAAACCGCTTCCTCGATATTATGAGTTATTATAAGAATTGTCAGGTTTGTTTCCTGCCAAAGCCTTAAGACCAGGTCCTGCATTTCTTCCCGGGTTAAAGCGTCCAGCGAAGAAAAGGGCTCATCCATCAGTAAAAGCTCCGGTTCCAGCACCAGGGACCTGGCAATCGCGACACGCTGCCGCTGACCGCCGCTTAACTGAGACGGGAATCTCTTTCTTAAATCGAGCAGGCCCAATTTCCTCAGGATTTCTTCGGTCTTCTGCTCACATTCCCTTTTCGGCAGCCTTCTAATCTGCAGTCCTAGTTTTACATTGTCCCATACGGTTTTCCACGGCAGTAGTCCATAGTCCTGAAGGATTAAAGCCGTTTTGTCGTTTTCCTGCGGGCTTTGGCCGTTTAGCAAAACTTCGCCGGAATATTTACGGTTTAAACCGGCCAGAACGCTCAACAAAGTGCTTTTGCCGCAACCGGAGGGGCCAATCAGCGAAGCGCTGGTTCCGTACGGTAGACTGAGATTGACATCCTTTAGCGCCGTTATTTGTTGGTTGTTTTGATAATAGTCGACTTGCAACGACCTAATAGTCAAGTAAGCTTCCATCTTTACCTCATCCTTATTTCTTGCCTATCCCGCGCATGTTGTATTCGATTAGGGTTTTATAGGCCAGTTCCCAGTCTACCGGTTCTTCCGAGTTCAGCCACGACAGCATTACTTCTCGGAAAGTCCCAACAAAAGCGGTAGCGCTGACTAAAGAGTCCTGCGGCGGTATGCGGCCTTCGGCAAGCAATTGGTCGATATCTTCTTTAACAAAGTTTATTAAATCCTTTTCAATATCGGTGAACCTGTTATTTATGGTTGAATTGATCTCCGGGAAATATTTGAGCAAAATCTTCGCCATTTGTTTTTTGCTTAAAAATGTATTAATACAGGCTTCCATTGAGGCTTGAAGCTTGTCGAACACATCGGTATAGCGGGACCTTTCTTCCTTGATTATGTCCAGCAGCTCAGCATAAAGCTCCTGGACCACAATTTCAATTAAAGCCTCTTTATTGGCGAAGTACAAATAAACAGTCCCGGTGGCTATGCCGGCTTTTTTGGCAATGGCTTTAATGGAAAATTTGCCTGACGTGTCTTCCGCCATGACCTCCTTGGCCGCAGCCAGGATCTTTTTGCGCAATTTATCTTGCTTGGCAAGTACTTTTTGCGTTTTGTTGTAAACCATTGTAAACTCCCGTTTTAGCTTTTGTCCGTCATTCAAAAAATGAACCGTAATTCAGTCCATAGCTAAATTGTAGGCTTTGTCCACCGACAAGTCAAGAGTTTAAATGATCAGAGGATAAATGATTTTTGATGGCAAACAAAGCATTGAAAGCTTGTCAAAACAGCGATAAGATGTCTATATTAGATTTTGAACAAATAACAGACGGAGAATAGAAAATGGCATTAAGTGACGTTTACAATCAATTAGGAATCCTGTTTCTAATTATGCTAGCCGGATTTATTCTGGGGAAAATCGGCCTTATATCCGAGCAGGCTATTGAAAACTTTTCCAAACTAATCGTAAAAGTATCGATCCCGGCCATTATTATCTCCAGCATGATGCTTCCTTTGACCGCAGACAGGTTGCAAACATGCTTAACCATTCTGCTGATATCCATCCCCTGCTATCTGGGAAGTTACCTGCTCGGCACCCTCGGCGCCAGACTGATTTGCCGAGGCTGCAACGAAAAAGCCATCTTTAAATACGGGATGACTTTTCCCAACGCAATATTTATGGGCTTGCCGGTGCTTCATGCTATTTTGGGCAGTGAAGCCATCTTCTATGCCGCCGTATTCAGTATTTTTGGCAACATCCTGACCTATTCGCTGGGAATAAAGATTATGGCCACAAATAACGCTGAGAAGGTCGGTTTTAACCTGCGATCCGTGTTTCGCCTGTTGCTGAATCCCGGCATCGCGGCTTGTATCATCGGTATTATTTTGTTTTTAGGTCAAATCTCTTTACCCAAGTTTTTATCCGGTACCATTGAGATGATAGGCTCCATCTGCATTCCGTTGTCTTTGCTGACTCTCGGAGCCATGTTAAGCGGGTTATCCTGGCGCACTCTGTTTGTCAAGCCAAACCTTTACGTGCTCACCTTTTGCCGATTGGTAGTCTTACCGTTTTTAACCTATTTCTTATTAAAACTGGCCTTCGGTTCGGATAACCTATGGCTGCTGGCTGTGCCGGTCGTTATTCTCGGAATGCCCGTAGCGGTCAACGCGGCAATGTTTGCCCAGGAGTACGGCAATGATGCGGTTCTGGCTTCCCAAAGCGTTTTTATAAGTACCTTGTTTAGCTGTATTACTATTCCTGTGTTGGCTTATATATTTATTTAGATTCCATTGACTTATTTGGATTCAATTGACTCCGGAAATCTGAATTTCACGGATAAATAAGGTTTTAAAGATTTATTCGCTGCGCAGAGCGATTACCGGATCTTTCTTAGCGGCCGCTCTGGAAGGAATAATACCGGCAATTAAAGTCAGAACTACGCTTAAAACTATCAGCATGAGAGCATTGGATACCGGAAGAACAGCGTTCACAGAAGTTGTCCCTGTCAAAGAATGAATAATGGCATTGCCCGGAATGAAGAGCAGCAAGGTTATACCGATGCCTAAAATCCCGGAGATAAAGCCCACAATAATTGTTTCCGCATTAAACACCTGGGAGATGTTTCTTTTCGAAGCCCCAATGGCCCGTAGGATTCCAATTTCCTTGGTGCGCTCCAGAACCGAAATGTAGGTGATTATACCGATCATTATCGAGGAAACCACCAGCGAAACAGAGACGAAGGCAATTAACACATAGGAGATTACATTAATAATGGTGGTCACGGAGGACATCAGCAAGCCTATGTAGTCCGTATAGGTGATCTGATTTTCCTGAGCGGCCGATTGATTATAGCTTTCAATGCAAGCAGATATCCCATCTTTATCCTCAAACCTATCGGCATAAATATTGATGGCCGAAGGGGCATCACGGCTGACTAAGCCGAAGGCTTTCATATTTTCGTCATAGCTGCCGACAGATATATAGTTATCGTAAATCATTAAGAGAATATCCTCTTGGGGATCGGCCAATAAGTATTGCTCCAGCATCTTAGCCAGTTCCACTTCACTCAGAGAGAGCAGCATTTCTGCTTTAGCCGGGTCCATTCCGGACGAAGCCTTAATTATGCGCGTAAAGAAGGCAGCCTTGTCAGAAACATTCAACCCGGAAAGGTATTTTATCGTATCCTCCACCTTGGTTTTATCATCTTTCGGCTCAAAAGCCAAACCGTTCAGAACGTTAGTATCAGGGGTTGCTTCCTGGGCTTTGACAACCGGGCTCGCATTAGTGTAGTCAATAATATAATCCGTTAAGGCTCTGGTATAACCCACCCCGCCTATAATAGGGGTATAAGAAGCGTCCTCAACGGAACTGACTACGCCAACCAGTTTTAATTTCAAACTCTTTTCCAGCAATTTAACCAGTTCGTCCTCATTGTCGCCCACATACTCAAACAGCCCGTCTTCTTTTTTTACATAGTAGTCACATGCAGGAATCAGATAAAACTTTTGCCGGCAAACATCTTCATAATTAAATCTATGGGTTTCTAACTGAACCTCTTCACCCTTTTCTATCTTATCTAGGATATCCTTGTACTCGCTGGCCGGCAACAGTCCCAACTCAAAAAGCACAGAGCTGGAAATCTCATTATTCTTATCTAAAACTAAAACTACCTCGTCATAAGCCTGAGGCCACTGTCCGTAAAGCAAATTATAATTATCTATGACCGCCTGACTGATCAGATTCTCTCCTTTTCCCGGCAGCAATTCCTTATAATTGCTGGTATAGGACTTCATACTGCTGCTCATATTCATACTTTCCATACCCATATTACTCATCTTATAAAGAGAACTGGCAGCATTAAAAGTACTGCCGTCAGTGTTGATAAGTTCTCCCTCGGGATCATAAGCGTACACGTCGAACCGGATATTATAGGAATAGACAATGCCGTTCTCCCCGATATATTGATGAATCGGGCTATTGGGGTCATCCAGGTATTTTTTAAACTCAGTCAGATTGTTTCGTTTAAGGCTTGTCACGGCGCTTTGAGCCAAGTCTAAATCTTTGGAATTGGAATATACTGCGTCAAGATCATGGTCTACCTCTGCCGTATTAGCCGAGGTACGGCCAGTCTCAATTAAACTGCTTAAATCAAAAGATTGAGCCTCAATAGTAATCGGATAAGAGGACATGGTATCTTTTTGGATATTTTCAATATAATTATTCACACCTTTGGAAAGAGACATGATTAAGGCTATACCGATAATTCCGATGGAACCGGCAAAGGCAGTTAAAATAGTTCTGCCTTTTTTGGTACGCAGATTATTGAAACTGAGAGCTAAGGCAGTCAGAAATGACATCGAGGTTTTGCCCAAGTTTCTATGTTCAGCCTTTTGGAATTGAGTTTCGTCCACCACATAGGGATTGGTGTCGCTGACAATTTTTCCGTCATGCAGTCTGATAATCCTATTGGCATATTTATTTGCCAGCTCCGAATTGTGGGTCACCATCACTACAAGCCTGTCTTGGGCAACCTTTTACATTTTGACTGGTATAACAGCAGGAAATACCAAACGGCAGTTTCCTTGAGCGCAGAATTTCCATGGCTTTAAGCACCGCCTGATAGGAACCTTTGCCCCGTCGCCTGTCGGTGGCTTCCTCAAAGCCTTCAATACTGATTGCCGGAACAAAATTCTGCACTTCCAGCATGGCAGCGGCAAAGTCTTCGTCAATCAAGACCCCGTTGGTAAAAGCCAGGAACACGCAGTCATCATGTTTCCGGCACAGTTCAATAATGTCCTTCTTGCGGACCAAAGGCTCGCCGCCGGAAAAGAGATAAAAATAAACCCCCAGCTCTTTGCCCTGATTGATAATACTATCGAGGGTAGCAAAATCCATACTTATGTTTCTGGGGTAATCCGCCGCCCAGCAACCGACACAGTGGAGATTGCAGCCGGTGGTGGGATCGAGCAAAATAGCCCAGGGAATATTGCAGCGGTATTTGTCGCGCATCTTTTGCTGCCGCTTTCCGCCGAGGAATGAAGCATTCAGCAGAAAATTAACAAAGAGTTTCTTGCGCACGCCGTCGTCAATATCCGTCCATAAGCTCTTAGTCAGCTTATTCCAGTTATTGTCCGGATCGCTTAAATACCTGCGAGCCGTTTTGGCCTGAGACCCGATATATTTGTCTTCTCTGTCAAGTTTAATCAGCCAGTCCAATATTTTTTCTATATTGGTGTCCGGGTCCGAGTCCAAATACTCGAGGATTTTTTTCAGGCCAAGTGAAGCAAGATGATCTTTCAGGCTTAATTCAGCCATTTCCAACACCCCTTCCACTCTTCAAAGCTCTTACCTCAATTTTATAAGGCTTTTCAGTACTTTTCCTTAGACAAAATTCGGAAGTGTCAAAAAATACGACAATCTGCAATACTGTCCTGTTTTTGGACATTTTATTAATTTGTCTATAGGAGCTTTGCCGTCAGTTTGCTATATTAAAAAAGTAATAAAGGTAAGGAGTCGTCCGATGGGAGCCGGCAGAAAGATGGTTTACAAAATTATCGAATTGGCAATAAATAAAGGTCTCCAAGACATGCAGGAAGACCTGCAACGCGGAGTACGCAGGCTTGTGGATCTGGGGTCTGTCTTCGCGACAGGAAATCACCAGCGGGATTTTTTGCGCAAGGCCAAAAACATCTTTAAAGATGAAAACAGCCCGTATTTCGCTGTTCTGAGCTTCCTTATCAATAATGTAGATCCGAAGATAATCAAGACTTGCGGCCTGAATTTGGGTTATAACAGCTGGACCTACGGCGCCGCCAAAATCCGTACCTATAACCAAGCCGGCATGGAAAATATCCCCTGGTTTCTGCTTTTTGATTTTCGGCCCAAGACAGATACGGTCCTTACGTCCAAGGAAGTCTCCGCTATCCTGACCGCCGGCCAAGATATCGGGATTTACTGCGGGCTATTCTTCATCCGGCAGGAATCTTATCTGGAAACATTAATCCCTACTCTAAGCGAACACCGGGACAATACTTTTTTGCTTTTCGTTCCCGCCGAGTTAATAACAGCCCGGCTGGCGGCAATAATAGCCGAAGCGGCGAACATCGTCATAGTACTGGAAACAAGCACCGCCAATGACAACCGGCAAAATAAAAACGCCGCCGACGCGGCTGAGCATTTACTTAAGAAAAAGTGTTTGTACGGGGCTTACGTTTTTTACAATGACCATAACCTGGATTATATTATGGCCCATTCCTACAGCAAACAAATAGAAGAACTCCAATGCCCTTTTGCCTTTTTAATCCAAGAAAATAACGATTTGGGCCAAAAGGAACAGCAATTCGCCGCCTTCCTTCAGCAAGCGCGGGAGCTGGTGCCCAATAATCTTTTCTTATTTGACTTTTACCGGGATTTAGCCTATGTTAACCGGCTAATCTCCGCCAAAGCCCCGTTTTTGGCGATAAAACCGGACGGAACAATAGCGTTCAATGGCAGCGACAGCTTGGGCCCGTACCTCAACCTTAAATCCGGCAGTTTGCCGGAAATTCTGCAAAAGCTGGATTCTTAAAGTCTGAGCACAAGTTCGGCTATTTTTTCACAGGAGCTCTTGACAAGTTTCACGAACTCTTCAGCGGGTATCTTTTCTCCCTGCAGCAGCCAGCGACAGATAGCGGCCCGGATGGCATCGGCTAAGAAAGTGGCGTAAAAGTCCCGCTGCGGGTCGTCGGCCATTATCTCTTTAAATTGAACAATAAATATGGAATGAAGAACTTCTTCAAAATAGTCGTAAAAAGAGTTTTGCCCGGTTACCTGCAAAGCGTTTCTGTAAAAATCCCTGTTCTCATAAAAATATTCACAAATCCTTTGCAACAGTTCCCAGCTGGGCTGGGCAAGGTAATCCCTGATTTCCCCGAAGAATTCCGTATAGAAAATCCAGTTTACCAAGTCGTACTTGTCCTTAAAATGATAATAAAAGCTTTGCCGATTCATATTGCAGCGTTCAACAATGTCGTGGATTCTAATCTTTTGCAGCGGGAGCTCGGCCATTACTTCCTTCATCGCTTGGGCTAGAGCTCTCTTTGTTAGTTGCGAATCAGGCATTTGGACATCTCCCTCCCCTTATGTCTCTCGGCTCAAGCCGGGAAAATCTTAAGCCCCTAAGTGTAACTGCGATCAATAGTAATAACGGGATAGTAACTTTTATTTAATTGCTGAATTTTCTCGGTAATCAGGCTGATAAGCTCTTCTTCGCTGGATTCGTAAGCATAGGGCACAACCACATCAAAGATTAAATTACTATGGCTGACGCCCCATACCACCCGGAAATCATGCATGCTTATGCTCGGAGAAATCTGCTTAATTAATTCTTCTACCTGGTCCTTTAACCTGTTGGTTTTTTCATCATTGGTTACGACCGGATCCAGATGGATAACCAGATGGATTTTATCTTCCTTTAAAAAATCCCGTTCAATATTATCTATGAGATCATGGCTTTCCATAAAATCTTTATCCGCCGGCACCTCGCAATGGACCGAGGCAAAGCACTTGCCTTCGCCGTAACTGTGCACGGCCAGGTCATGTACACCCAGGATACCGTCATAGCTGAGGATTTTTTGGGTGATTTTGTTTACCAGATCTTTAGTCGGGGCTTCCCCAAGCAACGGATTGATTGTTTCCATAACTAATTTTATGCCGGATATTAGGATTAGAGAAGCTATCACCACCCCGATATAGCCATCGAGGTTAAAACCGGTCCAATTGGTGATGATTACCCCCAACAGCACACCCAAAGTAGCAAGCACATCATTGCGGCTGTCAACGGAAGTAGCCAGTAAGGCCTTAGAGTCGATAATCTGCGCTATTTTCTTATAAAACCGCGACTGCCAGAATTTAATTAAAATCGATATTACCAGGATAAGGATTGTCACTGTATTAAAGACCAGGGTTTCAGGGTTAATTATTTTGGCGATTGAATTTCTGATAAGCTCAAATCCCAAAATAACAATAATAAAAGAGACAATCAGACTGGATATATACTCCGCCCGGGCATGGCCATAAGGATGCTCGGCATCGGCCGGTTTCCCGGATATTTTAAAGCATACCAGAGTAACTATGGAAGCTCCCGAATCGGAAAGATTGTTAATAGCATCGGCTATAATGGAAATACTGTTGGCAATTATCCCAATAACCAGTTTGATTATAAAAAGCAAGATATTAGTCGCTATCCCGACAATACTGGCAAATACTCCATACTGCTCTCTGAGTCTACTCTTGCCGGTATTTTTATTAAGTTTGGCAAATAGCTTAAGAAGTAAATTAGTCACGGCTCACCTCAAAAAACTATGCCCGTTGCTAACAGACGGTCCATATTAATTTGAAACTATTATAACATTTCTTTTACTATTTTATCTAAAAAAAACTGTTATATATCTTCCAAACGTTCCATACATCACTTTTTAAAATTTGACCGGACAACCCAACTGCCAATCAATAGATTAAAGGGCAGGATTTATCCCGCCCGAGTCCTTACTTAACCTCTAGAGCTATTTCAACCATTGGCAATAATTTCTTGGTTCAGGCAATACCTCTGAACCAAGCTAGATGCGATTCTCCATTACATACTTTTAGATTTAACTTTAACTGCCTGCTCTACTATTTTATGAACTGAAATTAATAAGAAATAACCAAGGATTCCTCCGAGGGTATTTAAAATTACATCGTCGATATCCGCTATGCCGAGCCGAAGCCAAAGCTGAACAATTTCCAGCGCGAAGCTGACAAAAAAGGTAACGCTTGTGATTGCTCTAAAACTTTGTAGCCCGGGAA
>Ga0134099_1002320_pt1 | contig 15718 bp, 12 predicted proteins | sample 10_taG_2_FD_105482 | JGI IMG/M metagenome (GOLD analysis project Ga0134099, IMG submission 105482) | Switchgrass degrading microbial communities from high solid loading bioreactors in New Hampshire, USA - 10_41_5_180_A2 metaG | ecosystem: Engineered > Bioreactor > Semi-continuous > Anaerobic >...
CTCCTCCTCGGTGAGCTGCGCCTTGCGCTGCTCCCATACGCCCTTGGCCGCCGCCAGCGAGTGGTTGCCGTCGCCCACCGCAAACAGCATGCCGTCGCGCGCGTTTTGCTTGAGCCGCGCCAGCGCGGATACAATGCCATCCAATAGCGCCGGGTCTTCCACAAACCATCCCTTAAGATGCCCGCCGCCCATCATCAGCGGCATATCGTACATCTTGGGCAGCTGCTCCTTCGCGTCATACACCGGCCCGATCACGGTATCCTTGGGGTCGTCGATTATCAGCATCACGTGCGGGCACTCGATCACCGAGCCCTCCCGCAGCTTCATGCGTATGGGCAGCCGCTCCGGCACCGTCTGCTCCGTCGCGCGGATCAGCGGCTTTTTGTGATAGTCGATGTCGTACTGCTCGAGGTCCACCGCCAGCACCAGCCCGATGCGCGTGCCGTACGGCGTTTCGCGCTCCACCAGCATCACGCCCCTGGGGAGCTTCACCAGCACGCCGTCTTCCAGGTAATCGCGCATCGTCTGCTTGGCATGGCTGATCCTGTCCTCCACGTCCGGGTAGCTCAAATGCGCTTCCGGCACGATGATATGCAGCGTGGAAGGCGCGCCGCCCACAATCTTCGACGTTTTTATCCAGTAATCCTCATTCGAGGTGAATTGATCGCATGCGATAACAGACCATTTCTGTTTGTTGATCTTTTTATCGGGTATCAGTATCTCCGGGAAAAGGATTCCCAGCTGTTCAGTATCCATTCCAACCTCCTAGAGCCCTAAGGCATAACGGTAATATAACACACTTGATTTGCGTATTCAAGAATTTATGTCGTCGGGCCTCCTGCGGAAACTGCCGCATAACGCTGGCAAAAGCCTTGCCCGGCGCTTCGCTCCTGCTTGCCGGTCCAGCGGCTCCCACTTAGGGGTTAATTATTTTGACTGTGACAAATCTGTCATGCAAAGCTCTAAGCTATCGGGTATAATGGCAGGTAATATGAGACATTTATTACTGGTGGAAGACGATAAGACCATTGCGATGGGCCTGGAATACACGCTTCGGCAGGAAGGTTACGACGTGACCTGCTGCTACACCGCCGCGTCCGCCCGCGAGGCGCTTGCCAGCACGCGCTTCGACATCGCGCTGCTCGACCTCTCGCTGCCGGACGGCAGCGGTTACGACCTGTGCCGCGCCATACGCGCGCAGAGCGATATGCCTGTGGTGTTTTTGACCGCCTGCGACGAAGAAGTCAGCATCGTGATGGGCCTCGACCTCGGTGCGGACGACTACATCACCAAACCTTTCCGCGTGCGCGAGCTGCTTTCGCGGCTGCGCACCGTGCTGCGCCGCGCCGAAAGAGCGGGCGAGGGCGACGAGCTGCGGCTCGGTCCCGTCGTCATCAACACCAAACAGGCGCGCGTGATGAAAAACGGCGCGGAAGTTCCCCTGACCGCTCTCGAGTACCGGCTGCTGCTCACGCTCGCGTCGCATCCCGGCCAGGTGCTGTCCCGCGCGCAGCTGCTGGACGGCATTTGGGACGTGGGCGGCGAGTTCCTCACCGACAACACGCTGTCGGTATACATCAAGCGCCTGCGCGAAAAAATCGAAGACGACCCGCAGAACCCCAGGCTCATCCATACGGTGCGCGGGCTGGGCTACCGGGCAGGTGAATGACATGCTGCGCAACCGCGAATTCCGTTCCTTCCTGATAGCGCTGCTCATCGCCGGCGCCGTGCTGACGGGCGTCGGCTTTGTGCTGTCCCCGGCGGCAGGCATCATCGCCGCAGCCTGCTCGCTGATATTCATTTCGCTGTGCCTCATCTATACGTATAAGCGCTATGTACATCTGCGCCTGCTCTGCGATTACCTGAAGCGCATCAACACCGGCGACTACGCGCTGGACGTGCGCGACAACACCGAAGGCGAGCTGTCCATACTCAAAAACGAAATCTATAAGGTAACGGTGGCGCTGCGTGAGCGCAGCGAATCGCTGCAGCGCGAGAAAATCGCGCTTGCCGACGCGCTCTCCGACATCTCGCACCAGCTCAAAACCCCGCTCACCTCCATGCTGCTGATGACCGACCTGTTATGCGACGCGCAGATGCCCGACGAAAAGCGCCGTGAGTTCACCGCGCGCATGCGGCAGCAGCTGGAGCGCCTGCAGTGGCTGGTCTCCGCGCTATTAAAGATATCGCGGCTGGACGCGGGCACCATTCAGTTCAACCCGCAGCTCATATCCGCCCGGGCGCTCATCGAAAAAGCCGTATCGCCGCTGCTCATCCCGATCGAGCTTAAGAACCAGACATTGTTTATAGAAGCGGACGACGCCACGCTGACGTGCGACGTGCACTGGACGTGCGAAGCGCTGCTCAACGTCGTCAAAAACTGCGTGGAGCACACGCCCGAAGGCGGCAGCATCACCATCCGCGGCGAAGAAAACCCGCTGTACTGCCAGATCACCGTCACGGACACCGGGCCGGGCATCGACCCGGCTGACCTGCCGCACATATTCACGCGCTTCTACCGCGGCAAAAACGCCGCGGACGACAGCGTGGGCATCGGCCTTGCGATGGCCGCAGCCATCGTGAAAGGCCAGGGCGGCAGCATCATCGCACGCAGCGCACCGGGCGGAGGCAGCGTGTTTATCATGCGCTTTCCCAGGTGACAAAACTGTCACGCAAAAATTCATTGACCTGTCACCCTCGCCTGCTATGATGCTGCCATCACGAGAAAAGGAGTAATCGCTGTATGGAAATATTGAGAGTTGAAAATGTCAGCAAAATATACGGCAGCGGCGAGGCAGCCGTCAAGGCGCTGGACAACGTGTCACTCAGCGTCCGCAAGGGCGAGTTCGTCGCCATCGTGGGCGCCTCGGGTTCCGGCAAATCCACGCTGCTGCACATCATCGGCGGGGTGGACACCCCCACCTCCGGCAAGGTATTCGTGGACGATACCGATATCTATTCGCTGGACGAAACCAGGCTCGCCATATTCCGGCGGCGGCAGGTGGGTCTTATTTACCAGTTCTACAACCTCATACCGGTGCTGGATGTCGAGGAGAACATCACGCTGCCGCTGCTTTTGGACGGTCGCAAGCCGGGCAAGGCGCAGCTTAATGAGCTGCTCGAACTGCTCGGGCTCACCAACCGGCGGCGCCATCTGCCCAACCAGCTTTCGGGCGGGCAGCAGCAGCGCGTATCCATCGGCCGCGCGCTGATAGCCAATCCGGCGCTGATGCTGGCGGACGAGCCCACCGGCAACCTGGACAGCAAAAACAGCGCGGAAATCATGGCGCTGCTGCGCATGTCCAACCAAAAGTACGGCCAGACGCTGATTCTCATCACGCACGATATGGACACCGCGCTGCAGGCGGACCGCATTATCGGCATTGAAGACGGCCGCATCGTCCGCGACGAGGTGATCCGCAAATGAACGTGATGAGAGCATTTACGCTGCGCAACCTGAAGCGCAACAAAAAACGCACAATTGTCACGATCATCGGCGTCACCATCTCCGTGGCGATGATCACGGCAACCGCGGTGCTCATGGCATCCTTCGTCAGCTTCTTTCAGCGCAGCGTCATCGCCGACACGGGCAACTGGCACGCAAAGCTCATGGATATGCCTGTCCAAGGCGCACAGGCGGTCGCGCAGGACACCGCAGTGGATTCCGCCACGATATCCCGCACCATCGGCTTCTCAGCCATCCCGGATTCCGAGGAATACTCCAAGCAGTACCTGTTTCTGCGCGAATATGACGCACAGGGCTTTGACCAGATGTCCATCCGCCTGACGGAAGGCCGCCTGCCCGAAAAGCCCGGCGAGGTGCTGATATCCGAAAGGATACTGGAGGGCAGCAGCTTGGGTTACGGCGTCGGCGATACGCTGACGCTGACGGTCGGCGATATCGTGCTGCCGGGCGGCATTCCCGTGACGGAAAATGCCTATATTACGGACACATACGACGAAGACGGCAACCTTATTGCCTCGCCCGAGTTCGTTCCCAAAGGCACAGTGACGCTCACGGTTGTGGGCATCATGAGTTCGCCTAATTTTGAGGGGAGCTGGTCGGCGGGCTACGGCGTGCTGGGCCTGCTGGATACGTCTTCGCTTTCTCCGGACAGCCGCGTCAATGTGTATATAGCGATGAAAAACCTGTCGCGGCGCGTTTACGCCGATGTGGACGCCCTGGTCGCAAAGTACGGCGACAGCAGAACGGAAGCCGAGTTCAACGACGACCTGCTGCGCTATTCCGGCGTGGTGGAATGGGATAACGTATACAGATTTATTCAGGGCTTTATGCTGGTCATCATATTCATCATCGTGATCGCGTCGGTATCGCTGATCTACAACGCCTTTGCGATGTCGGTATCCGAGCGCTCCCGGCAGCTGGGGCTGCTCGCCAGCGTGGGCGCCACACGCCGTCAGAAGCGCGCAAGCGTCTACTTCGAAGGGCTTTTCGTGGGCGCAATCGGCATCCCGCTGGGCATCGGCGCAGGCATCGGGGGCATCGCCGCCACGCTGGCCGCTATCCAGCCGCTGGTGGAGAGCTTCACCAATCTGGATGTAGACGTCAAGATGAGCCTCGTGGTGCCGCTGTGGGCCATCGGCGTCGCGATATTTTTCTCGGTGCTGACCATCTGCATATCCGTCTACCGTCCTGCCCGCAGGGCTTCGCGGATTTCTCCCATGGACGCAATCCGCCAGACGCACGAAACGCGCCTGACGCGCCGTGCGGTGGAAACCAGCAGGCTCACCCGCAAACTGTTCGGCTTCGAGGCGGAAATCGCGCTGAAAAACTTAAAGCGCAGCCGCAAAAAATACCGCGCCACCGTGGTCTCGCTGGTGATATCGCTGGTGCTGTTCCTCACCGTCTCGTGCTATGCGAACATGACGGGCGAAATGACGGACGCGGTGATGGACGGGTACAACTTCGATATCGCCATGCGCTACAGCCGCCTGTCCGACGCGCAGATTGAGCAGCTCAATAAAAAAATCTCCGCGCTGGAGCCGGTAAAGAGCTTTTCCTACAACACGGCGCTTCACGGCTACGCGCAGCTTAAACAGGATGCTTTAAGCAGTTTCGCCCGGGATTACGCAGCACACTACGACGATATGCCGGAGGACGAGCGCATCCTGCACATCGAACTGGTGGGCATCGACGACGAAAGCTTTGCCGCGTACGCCGCCGCCGCGGGTTTCAATGCGGCGGACTATGCCGACGCGCAGCTGCCCAAAGCGATACTGATCAACTACGGCACGGATTATGCCCAGGTCGAGGGAAACAACCTCAAAAAAGTCGCGGGTGAGCTGCTGAACCTGAAAGCAGGCGACTATCTGCCCTTCGCTGCGGGGAGCCGCGGCGACATGGACGACGCAGTAATCAGCATCATGATCGGCGCCGCCACGCAGCAACGGCCCATGGGCGTGATGTCCGGCAGCCTTTCCACCGCGACGCTGGTCGTGCCGCAGTCCATGTGGCAGGCCGTCCTGTCCCGCTTCACCGGTGAGCAACTGCGCGAGCTGGACCATAACTCGTACATCGTCCGCAGCGCCTATATGACGGCGGATGAAGACCAGAAGCTGGTGGCGCAGATCAACGAGCTCGTTCAGAGCCTGCCCTCGTCCAGCTACGACATATATAACCTGCGAGACGTGGCGAGAAGCCAGAACAACGTGCCATATTCCTCGGCGTGTTCGTATACGGCTTCATCGCGCTCATCAGCCTCATCTGCATCGCGAACATTATCAACACAATCTCCACGAACATCGGCCTGAGGCGGCGAGAACTCGCGATGCTGCGCTCGGTGGGCATGACGCCGCAGGGCTTTAACCGCATGCTGCGCTTCGAGAGCATATTCTACGGCCTCAAAGGGCTGCTGTGGGGCCTGCCGATCAGTCTGCTGATCGCGCTGCTGCTGTCACGGATGGAATCCAACGTGTTCGGCATGAACTTCTCGCTGCCGTGGGTCAGCTACATCGTCGCGATATGCGCCATACTGGTCATCGTGCTCGCGTCCATGGCTTACTCCACGCACCGCATCAAGCGCGAAAACATCATCGACGAGCTCAAGCAGGAAACTTTTTAAACAGGCACACCGCTCCCCGGCGAAAGCCGGGAAAAGAGGCTGTCTCAAAACAGAAGAGGCAGCCTCTTTTTATTTTTATGGTAAGCGCAGAGTGAGTTTCTCGCCAATAAAAAAGGGGGCATGTCACCGCATGCCCCAAAGGAGTATGAGTTGCATTTCATAGGCAAAGCCTCCATGGCCCTTTGCTTACCCCAGTATCTTTTTCAGATCCGCCTCGGGCGTGGAGATCGGCGTGATGCCGAACTTGTCTACCAGCGCCTTCAGCACGTTGGGCGAGATGAACGCGGGCAGCGACGGCCCGATGTAGATGTTCCTGATGCCCAGCGACAGCAGCGTCAACAGTATGCACACCGCTTTCTGCTCGTACCACGACAGCACCAGCGTCAGCGGCAGGTCATTGACGCCGCACCCGAACGCCTCGGCCAGAGCCGTCGCCACGCGGATGGCGCTGTAAGCGTCGTTGCACTGGCCCATGTCCATGATGCGGGGCAGGCCGCCGATGGCGCCGAGATCCATGTCGTTGAAGCGGAACTTGCCGCAGGCCAGCGTCAGCACCACGGTATCCTTCGGCGTCTGGCGCACAAACTCGGTGTAGTAGTTGCGGCCCGGCTTCGCGCCGTCGCAGCCGCCTACCAGGAAGAAATGCCGGATTGCGCCCGCTTTCACCGCGTCAATCACCTTGTCCGCCACCGAAAGCACCGTGCCGTGGGCAAAGCCGGTGGTCACCGTCTCGCCGCCGTTGATGCCCGTCATCCTGCGGTCCTCAGGGTATCCGCCCAGCTCCAGCGCTTTCTCAATCACCGGCGTGAAATCCCTGTCCTCCCCGATGTGCACCATGCCGGGGTATGCCACCACTTCCGTCGTGAATATGCGGTCCGCACAGCTCTCCTTCACCGGCATCAGGCAGTTGGTGGTGAACAGCACCGGCCCGGGGATGTTCTCAAACTCCTTCTGCTGGTTCTGCCACGCCGTGCCGAAATGGCCTTTCAGGTGCGGGAACGCTTTGAGCTTGGGATACGCGTGCGCCGGCAGCATCTCGCCGTGCGTGTAAATACTCACGCCCTTGCCCTGCGTCTGCTCCAGCAGCCGGTACAGGTCATACAGGTCGTGCCCGGACACCACGATGAACGGGCCCGCCTCGATGGTCAGCGGCACGGTGGTGGGCACGGGATTGCCGTATGTTTCGGTGTTGGCCTTGTCCAGCAGCGCCATGCACTCCAGGTTCACGCTGCCCGTCTCCATCACCAGCCCCAGCAGCTTATCCGCATCGGATTCGCCGCCGATGGCCACCAGCGCCTTGACAAGAAACCGGTTCACCGTGTCGTTCTTGTATCCCAGCACCCATGCGTGGTAGGCGTACGCCGCCATGCCGCGGATACCGAACAGTATCAGCGACTTGAGCGAGCGGATATCCTCATTCGCGTTCCACAGCGTGTTCATATCAAATTCCGGCGCCGGCATGCCGAGGGTCGATTTTACGCGGCGCGTCTTTTCAATCTGTCTTTGTATCGCCTCGTCGTCAAAATTGACGTTGGTCACCGTGGTGAACAGGCCTTCCAGCAGCGTCTGAGTCACCTCATCGCTCAGCGGCTGGTCATAAGCCGCGCGCGCCAGGCCGACCATCGCGCCGGTCAGCTCATCCTGCAGGTTGGACGTCGGCGCCTTCTTGCCGCATACGCCGCTTTTTACGCAGGCGACGCCGCCCGCCGTCTGTTCACACTGAAAACAAAACATGTTGGACATTTGTTTCCCTCCTTCAATGTATTTAAGTATCTGTCATCGTTTCGTCCCCAGTATAACCGGCGGATAGCAGCGTGTATGTTGCAAATGAAACAAACTGCAAAGCTTGTGAATAAAAAAACGGCCGTATCAGCCGTCTGGAAATAATTTGTTACCCGATATAATATGCTCTATTTTCTGCTGTAAAATTCCCGCGCCGCCTCGAAGAACGCGTCGATGTCGTCCCGGCTGGAAAGCGTACCCAAAGCGCTGCCAATCATCTTGCCCTATTGTTTGAATATGGTTTATCGTCGTATGCGGCAAAAACTAATTCTTATTTTCTCTGTCAAAATTATATACGATTTTGCCGTTGATAATGGTGTACAAACAGCGCGTGAACGTCTCCATCGGGTTACCGTCAAAAATGGCGATATCCGCGTCCTTGCCCGGCTCAATGCTGCCCACCCGGTGCGCCACGCCGCAAATTTCAGCGGCGTTTATCGTGATGGCTTTCAGGCCCTCCTCGATGCCCAGCCCCTCTTTCGCCGCCAGCCCCGCGCACAGCGGCAGATACTGTATCAGCGACACCGGATGATCCGTCATGATGGCGACCTTTATCCCCGCCTTGTGCAGTATTCCCGCCGTCTTGAAATCCATATACTGCACCTCGATCTTGTTCCGGGAGGCAAGGTTTGGCCCCAGTATAACGGGGAATCCGGAATCCCGAATGGCTTCCGCGATGAAATGCCCTTCGGTGCAGTGGTCCAGCGTCATTTTGAGGTCAAACAGCTTCGCGATGCGGATGGCCGTCAGTATATCGTCCGCTCTGTGCACATGCGCTTTTATTGGTATCTGTTTATTCAGCACCGGCAGCCAGCTTTCCATCTGATAGTCCTCATCAAAGCTGTCCCCGGACTCCAGCGCCGCTTTCTTTTTTTCGGCATACTTTTTGGCCGCGTGCAGCTCTTCGCGCAGCATGGCCCCTATCGACATGCGCGTTGACGGCATTATGTTGTTTTTGCCGTAGTTGTTCTTGGGGTTTTCCCCGAACGCGACTTTCATCGCCGCCGGTTCCAGCACCACCATCTCATCCACCCTGCGCCCCCATGTTTTAATAAAAACAAACTGCCCGCCGACCACGTTGGAGCTCCCCGGCCCCACCATGACCGACGTGATGCCGGCCCTGATGGCGTTATGGAACGCGGCGTCCATCGGGTTGATCGCGTCGATGGCTTTCAGATGGGGCGTTATCGGCTGCGCCGTTTCATTGCAGTCATCCCCCGCCGTGCCGGTTTTCTCCTCCGATATCCCGATATGGCAGTGGGCGTCAATTAAACCGGGCAGCGCCCAGCATCCCTTTGCGTCCAAAATTAAATCATCTTTGTTTTTTGAAGCGCTTATGCTTTCACTCACTTCCACAATGGCGCTGTCTTCAATCAGGATACAGCCCGATTCATACGCCTTTCCGGCCATTGTGAAAATACGCGTGTTTGTTATCAGTATAGGTATCACGCTCCAGTATTTTCTATTTTTCTTCGTATAATGTTTCCCTTCCATTGCAAATAATAATCATGGATTAATCAATAAAGGAGAACGACTATGGACAACAGAAACAACCAGAACCAGAATTGCCAAAACAGGCAGAACCAAAGGCAGGAGCAGCAGAACCAACAGCAGGAGCAGCAGAAAAGGCAGAACCAAAACAGGAACAACGACAACAGGCAGAGGTAAAGGGTATTCAGCGAAAAGGGTGAGGATTGGCTGGATCCTCACCCTTTTTCCTTAGCGAAATCGGTTTCGCCAGTTTGCCGATTTTATGCAGTTCCTCGCACCTCGAAGCTGCAAGCATCACCGGAGCCCCCAAAACGAAGGCTTGTTGGAATGGTTCTCGGGGTCCCCGAAAAGCGTAGCTCGCAAGGGTGAAAAAGGTGTGGGCTGCGCGGTTAGGAAACTCTGAGTACTCGACAAAAATTTCCGTTGCTTGATATTCTAAAATCCAATACCGGCTAAGATAAGCTGGTTCCTTTGGTGGTTCACCCTTGCCTATCCTGCAATTTCCAATATGCCCGGCATAAGAATGCCGCTGCCGTCGAGCGCATTAATCATGAGTTCCCCTTGTCCGTAGGCCGCTTGTCCCCAAGTACCTGTGTGCTCAAACAGATACTCGTCCTGCGTCGTGATACACCACGCGGGCACGATCAGCACGCGCTCCGGATCGTCCTTGGCGTTAATGTATGTGGTAACCAGGCGCATCTCCTCGATTTTGACGCGCATTTCGCGGGGATATCCGGCATTCACAAAGTAAACGTAATCGAGGATGCGCTGTTTCATTTGATCGAGCGGCAAAAGAGTGGTGTTTTCGGCGACGCGCTCAACGACCTGCGCCATGCCGCTCCATGTGAAATACTCCACGCCCTCCTCGCTTACGAGCATAGTTACACTTTCAGGTTCAAAGGGAGCGCAGTAGAGTTGGGATAAGTCCCAATCGTGCGAAACAAAGCCGCCTCTTTGCGAATGCGAGGGGATGCCTCCGCATTCGCGTACAAATTCCACGTAGCAGGCTGGTATTGTGTAATCCCCATTGCGTTCCCTGGAGAACATCGCTTTTTCATAGCTTTTAAGCTGCATCCCTCCTATACCCAGTTCCTCCAGCACTCTTATCGCCCTGTCAGCCGCTTCACTCAGGTCCATTTTGTTCTCCTGCATTCTCTTTAGCCCAGCGTCCACAAATTTACGCTGTATTTCTATTTCCTTCTGCCATTGGCCGACGTCAGCATTCTCGCCCCATGGAGGATTCTCCATTTCCCACTTGAGTTCATCGTCATACATTGTAAAATAGCTTTCCGAAAACCAGTCGCCGCTGAAACTGCGGTAGATAAACTCGGAACCCTTATTCTTCCCTTTTTCATAGCGGGATGCAAAGATAGAGCCATTCCTGTCGCCGTCCGGCAATTCTATGGAGACTCTAATCGTGTTTTCCCCATACTCCTTGCGCGGCGCTCCCGTCTCGTAATCGGTCGTATACGTAAACACCGGCTCCACATACGTATAATTATGGCTTTCGGGCGCCAGCGCCATCTTGCGCTCCACCTCCTCAATCTCCGCGCGTATGGACTCGGGATCCCCCTCGCCGTCGCCGCCGTTCAATACGTCTTGCAGGCTCTTTCTCAAATCGATGAGTTCTTCTTCATACTCCGATTTCAGCTTGACATGCTCGCCGGTATAGAATTTCGTTCCCGGCGGCGTGAAATATGCGATCAGCTCGTTCACTCTTTCCTGCGTGAGTACAGTGCGCTCCAGCCGTTCCACCGGATATGCCGCCGCATCAGGCATCAGAATATCCGCATCCACCTCGATAGAAAGAAAATCGTTCTTTTTCACCGTTTCCGTCCAATGCTCCAGAACCGAATAAGCAGCCGGCTCAACGGCATTCTTCACTTTTGTCGGCTGCGGCTTGCCGGTTTCCAGAATCGCTTCTTTGGGGATATCCTCCTTTCTGTGTATGACCGGCGGCGTCTCCGGCGTAGGCTGACAGGCGGTTGTAAAACAAGTTAGTAACTACAGACCCGTCAACAGAATTGCTGTTGCTTTAACCTTTTTATCCGTTTTGTGGTTCATAAAAACACCCCTTATCCGCTTTTCGGCAACCTTCCGGATGTTTCCCTGCACCATGCCCACCACCAGATTCCCGTACTGTTTTTTGGAAAACAGGGAAAGTATAACAGTGGCATAGGTGCTTTTCTCGTCGCTGCTGAACATCCGCACGACATCGCTGTCGCAGGCGGTTTCCATGTCCGCGCGGATCAGCTTAAAGGCGATCCATACAATCGGATTGAACCAATAGATTGCGTTCAGCACGGACAGCGCCAAGCCCAGTATGTGATCGCCGCGCTTGAAGTGCATCAACTCGTGCCGCAGTACAAATTTCACTTTCTCATCGCTCATGGATACGAGCGTGTCCACTGGCATGAGCACCGTATTGGGGAATAACACCGCGGGCGTTCCATATTCGCACTGGCCGATGATTTTAACATTCCGCCTGATGTTCAGTTCGGCCTTGACCTCGGCGAACAGTTCCAGTAACCGCCTGGACGGTGGTTGCGCATTCCTTTGAATGCGCCTGCGCAACAGGCCATACAGCGCGGCAAGATATATAAAACCGATCCCCGCGCCCGTTACCCACACGGCCAGCAGGATTTTCTCTGTCGAAAGAGTGAATGTCTGTTGGCGCGCCGATGGCTTGTCCGCAGCCATAGCCGGCGCTGCTGCTGCCTGTGCTTGGCCGTCTTTTGTTTGCGGCGGCCTCGGCTGCGGCTGGACGATGTCAGATGTATCCACAGCCACAGAATTTGAAACAGGCGGCTGGCTCGCCTCCGGCATCGCTGCATTTTGTGTCTCGGCGGGAATCACTATCAGATGAACGGAGCTTTCCAGCGTTACGGGTATCAGCAGCCGCGCAATCAGCAATCCCCATATCGCGAGGTGCATGAAGGGGGACATCCGGTTCCTGAAACATAGCTTGAACAGCATGATAGCGCAAAACAGGATAACCGGAATAGATCGTGACTTCCAATAACATGTTAAGTGCTCTCATGCCCGTTCTCCTTTTTAGCCCCATTGCCCAGCCTTGCGATCAACTCATGCAATTCGGCTCTGTCCTTGTCCGTAAGCCCGCTCTTTTCAATCATGCTGACCAGCAGCAGGCGCTTGCTTTCCTCCGTCATCTTGGAGAGGATATAGCTGGTTTCAGTCTCAATGCAGTCCTCGCGCGCTACCTTCGGAGAGTAGCAACGGTAGCCGCTTATTGTCTTATACGTGATAAGGCCTTTATCCGTCATCCGCTTAAGATAGGTCGAATAGCTGCTGGGGGACCAATCGACGGAGGATTTCGTCGCCTCCATGATTTCCGACAGAAACATAGGGCTTCTATTCCACAATGCTTCCATCAGTATCCATTCATGTCTTGACAATGCTTCTTTCATATTCATACCCCCATGCTCTATTGTATTGGTTTACACGTCTACATTTGTAGAGCATTATCAAAAAATTGTCAAGCGGTAATTGTAATGAGTATACGGTTTTCCTTGGCTAGAGATTTATTGTGAGAAAACTCATCAATTTCCAATGCAACATCGGTGGCAGGGTATCACGCGTCTGCAACAGCACGTCTGCCGGTATCCAATGCGCTGGAATTGGGCCGAAACTGAAAAATTTAGTGGTCAACCCCGCCAATATGAGTATAATAGTACGCAGTGATAATAATATAAAGGGGCAAAAAATGCAGTATAAAACAGACCTTGAGATAGCCCGCGAGGCAAAGCTTGTGCCCATCTCGCAAATCGCCGAAGCGAGCGGCATACTGGAGAGCGAGCTGATACCGTTCGGATACAAGAAAGCGAAGGTGTCGCTCTCCATCATGGAGCGGCTGAAAAACAGGAGCCGCGGCAAACTGATACTCGTCTCCGCGATCAATCCCACGCCCGCAGGCGAGGGCAAAACCACGGTGTCCATCGGCCTTGCGGACGCTCTGAAGAGATGCGGCGAGCGCGTGTTCCTGACGCTGCGCGAGCCTTCCCTGGGTCCGGTGTTCGGTATCAAGGGCGGCGCGGCGGGCGGCGGCTACGCGCAGGTCATTCCGATGGAAGATATCAACCTGCACTTCACCGGCGACCTGCACGCGGTCACCGCGGCGAACAACCTGCTGTGCGCGCTGGTGGACAACCATATCCACCACGGCAACGAGCTTAATATCGACCCGCGGCGCATCACCTTCCGGCGCTGCATGGACATGAACGACAGGCAGCTTCGTTTCATCACCTGCGGCCTGGGCGGGCGCACCAACGGCATGCCGCGCGAAGACAGCTTCGACATCACGGCGGCGTCCGAAGTGATGGCAGTGCTGTGCCTCGCTTCCGACCTGCACGACCTGAAAAAGCGCCTCGCGCGCATCAAGGTGGCGTACACGTTCGGCGAGAAACCGGTCACGGCCGGCGATCTTAAAGCGGAGGGCGCAATGGCCGTGCTGCTGCGCGACGCGATACGCCCCAACCTGGTGCAGACGCTGGAGCAGACGCCCTGCCTGATGCACGGCGGGCCGTTTGCCAACATCGCGCACGGCTGCAACAGCTATATCGCGACCAACATGGCGCTGCACCTCGCCGACTACGTGGTGACAGAAGCGGGCTTCGGCGCGGATTTGGGCGCGGAGAAGTTCCTCGACATCAAGTGCCGCCAGACCGGCCTTTGGCCTGACGCCGTGGTGGTGGTCGCCACCATCCGCGCGCTCAAGAGCCACGGCGGCAAAAAGAAGGAAGAGCTCTCCGCTCCGGACGAGGAGGCCGTCATCCGCGGCATGGAGAACCTGTATAAGCATATCGAAAACCTCAAGGATTTCTACGGTTTGCCCACGGTGGTGGCCATCAACAAATTCCACACCGACACGCCGGAGGAAATCGCGCTGGTGCAGAAGCTGTGCCGCGCCCGGGGCGTCAACGCCGTGCCCGTCGAGGTATGGGAAAAGGGCGGCGAGGGCGGCGTCGATCTGGCTCAGGAAGTGATGCGCTTCGCGAAAAAGACGGAGCCCCGATACCCTTACGCGCTGGAAGACCCCATACCGTGCAAAATCGAGAAGCTGGCCAAAACCATTTACGGCGCGTGCGACGTGCACTACTCCGCGGGCGTCACCAAGGCCATCGAAGCGCTGAGCAAAAACGGGTATGCATACCTGCCGATCTGCGTCGCGAAAACGCAGTATTCGCTGTCGCACGACCCGAGCCTTATCGGCCGACCCAAGGACTTCATATTCACGGTGCGCAACGTCAAGCTCTCCGCCGGCGCAGGGTTTATCGTGGTTCTGGCTGGCGATATGATGACGATGCCCGGCCTGCCCAAAAAGCCGGCGGCGGAATCCATCACCATTGACGACGAAGGCCGTATCGAAGGGCTCTTCTAATAGAAAGGTTGAGGAGGGCGTATGGAGAGCAGCAACGAAAAAAATATGGAAGTGAACAGCGGCGGTCACGATACGCCGCAAAGTGAGCAGCCCGACGACCAGACCCGCTCGCGCAGGAAAAAGCTGCCCATTGTTCTGGTGATCGCTATCGACGTGCTGCTGGCTGCGCTGCTGCTGGGAATATTCTATATCGTCCAGTACGAAATACAACCGGAGGTACAGGGAGAGCCGCTGCCGGCGCCTACCCCCGTCGCTCAGGTCCAGCCGTCCGCTCCGCCGGCGGAGTCCAGCGCGCCCGCTGCTGCCCCGGACGCAGCGCCAGACGTCACGGAGCCTGCGGAAGAGACTCCCGCTCCTTCGCCGACCATAGACCCCAACGACTGGCGCGCCAAGTTCGCGGACAAATTCACCGACGGCGAGGTTGTGAGTACGGATACATCGTACAAAAGCGCCAATGTCAGCATCGAAATCCAGACCTTCACAAGGGATAACGTACCCTACTACATCGCCGACATCTACGTGGCGGACATTAATTATTTCCGGACCGCGTTCGCCAAAAAGGCGGATGTGATGGGCAGCTCGGAGCTCACCGACAAAGTGGCCAGGGCGAACGACGCGATTCTCGCGATAAACGGCGACCACTGCAAGTCTGGCACCCTGGTGCGCAACGGCCTGCTTTACCGCAAGCCGAAAGCGGGCCTCGACGTGCTGGTGATGTACAACGACGGCAGCATGAAGACGTTCTCGCCCGACGATTTCGATGTGGACAGCACTTTAGCTTCTGGCGTCTACCAGACATGGTCGTTCGGGCCGATGCTGCTGCAGAACGGGCAGGCGATGACGGAGTTCAACTCCACCGTCCAAAGGAACAACCCGAGAACGGCGATAGGCTACTACGAGCCGGGCCATTATTGCTTTGTCGTCATCGGCGGCCGTCTGAGAGGCCGCAGTTTGGGCTGCACCA
>Ga0134099_1002327_pt1 | contig 15692 bp, 11 predicted proteins | sample 10_taG_2_FD_105482 | JGI IMG/M metagenome (GOLD analysis project Ga0134099, IMG submission 105482) | Switchgrass degrading microbial communities from high solid loading bioreactors in New Hampshire, USA - 10_41_5_180_A2 metaG | ecosystem: Engineered > Bioreactor > Semi-continuous > Anaerobic >...
GCGACCTGCGAGACGCCCGAGGAGGCCCGGATCGCCCAGGAGGCCGGGGCGGACTACATCGGCACCGGCCCGGTGTATGCGACCCCGTCCAAGGCGGATGCCGGGGAGCCCTACGGCCCCGCCGTCGTCCGGCGGGTGAGCGAGGCGACCCATCTGCCGGTGGTGGGGATCGGCGGAATCGGTATCGGCGGTGCGGCGCCCGTCATTGAGGCGGGGGGCGTCGGGGTGGCGGTGATCTCCTCCGTTGTGGGGGCGGCCGACCCCGGCGCTGCGGCCCGCACCATCCTCAACGAGGTCAGAACCGCTAAGGAGGGGGTATGGTCGTGAACCGAGTGGAACTGCTGACCCGAATGGCGATCCTGGTGGCGCTGGGCGTGATCTCCTCCTACTTCTCGGCGATCCCGCTGTTCGGGGCGAAGCTCTTTCCGGCGCAGCACGCCATCAACGTGGTGGCCGGCGCCATGCTGGGCCCGGTCTACGGCGGGGTGGTGGGGCTCTGCATCGCGCTGATCCGCATCATGATAGGCAGCGGCACGCTGCTGGCGATTCCGGGGACGGTCTTCGGCGTGGTGCTGGCGGGCCTCCTCTACCAGCGCACCGGATCGCGGCTGGCGGCCATGGCCGGCGAGGTGATTGGCACCGGCGTGATCGGGGCCGTGGCGGCCTACCCGGTCGCGGTGCTGCTGCTGAGCAACGCCAAGGCGGCTGCAGGCGGCATTGGCTTCTACATCCCCAGCTTCGCCGCCAGCAGCGCCGCCGGGGCCCTGATCGGCGGCCAGGCGCTGGTGCTCCTGCAGCGGTTCCGCCTCATGGCGCCCCACCGGGCGGTTCACCGGAGCGGGTCCTGAGCGCGAGACCCATATGCTTTGCTGACCGGCATACAGGCTTGCGGGCTGCGGTCCGCCGCGCGGGCGGTGGAACGCAGCCCGCTAGTCCAGGTAGGGAAGAGGGTCGACGTACAGCAGGTCGGGGGAATCCATGATGAACTGCCTGAGCAGGGGGCGGTGGCCCGCGCCGATCAGGACGAGGATCCGGTCCGAGTCATGCCGGGCGAGACGGGCGATGTGACTGAAGATGAACAGGTTTCGCCGGTACCAGTCCGCGACGACGTTTGCGCCGACGTAAGTCTCCCCAGCCCCCACGGTGGCGAGGTGCATGTACACGGCGTGCATGGCGTCGTGCTCGGCCGAGTTGAGGTAGCGGAGCAGGCCCAGGACGCCGCCGTCGGCCTCCGCTCGCCGCTGCGCCTCCTGCACCTCGCGCGTCAGACGCTCGAATGCAGCCAGGAAGCGGCCCATGCCCAGGCTCCGCGCCGACGCGATCGCGGCGCCGATGTTCAGGTCGATCCGGTAATCGATGCCGTGGATACAGGAGTGTCCCATTGCGCCGGCCACCCTGAACCCCAGCTGGTAGATCTCGTTCTGCCCCAGCTCCATCCGCCCCGCCCGGTACGCTTCGTAGCGCTCCTGCCAGACCGGCACCTGGCCGGGCTCGACCTCGACGGCAACATGGGTGGGGCGGTAACGCAGCAGACGGGTGACCACATCCTCTATCTGGCGTTGATGCCTGTCTTCCAGTACGTCCTGGTAGTCGGTCTTCACGTGGTCGTGATTCGGGTTGGCCATGTGGTAGGTCCCCAACACCATGACCTGCGCGCGGCCGCCGGACATCCTGGCATTCCTCCCGAACGCTGGTGAATAGGGTAAGACAATTCGATGATGCGCGCCGGTTCCCTGCTGCCTCCTGTCGGAGCTTGCGGCGACGTCTTGGCGGCGCTGCAGCATCAGCCGGCAGCTCTCATCGTCCGCGTACGGTTGCCCGGCGGATCTGAGCGATAATCAGAATAATCCGTAAAGACAGAAGGTAACCCGGCTGGCGACGGCCAATAGTTGAGAAGAGCACTCCCGACTCGCTGACCAGCGACGGGACGATGAGGAGGGGTTGGGACCCATGACCATGCGGCACCAGCTGACCCTGCACACCATGCTCGAGCGGGCGCGGCGGTACTTCCCGGACAAGGAGATCGTCTCCCGCACGGGTTCAGGCATCTTCCGGTACACGTACGCCGACTACTACGACCGGGCGCGCCGGCTGGCCGCCGCCCTGGCCGGGCTCGGCGTGAGCCGCGGGGACCGGGTCGGCACGATCGCCTGGAACCACCACCGGCACCTGGAGGCCTACTTCGCCGTGCCCTGCATGGGGGCCTCGCTGCACACCATCAACCTGCGGCTGCCCCCGGAACACCTGACCTACGTGATCAACCACGCCCGCGACCGCGTCCTCCTGTTCGACGCGGAGCTGGCGCCGCTGGTGGAGGCGGTCCGGTCCGAACTGAAGACAGTCGAGCACTTCGTCATCATGGCGGACGGCCCCCTGCCGGAGACCCGGCTCTCGCCCATCCACGATTACGAGGAGCTGCTGGCAGCCGCCCCGGACGATTACCGCTTCCCCGAGGACATCGACGAGTGGGCCGAAGCAGGGATGTGCTTCTCCTCGGCCACCACCGGCATGCCGAAGGGGGTCTGCTACGCCCACCGGGCGATCTACCTCCACTCGATGATGGTCTGTATGGCCGACACCGTCGGGATCGGGGAGACAGACGTGGTCATGCCCGTCGTGCCGATGTTCCACGTCAACGCGTGGGGCATGCCCTTTGCCGCCACCTGGATGGGCGCCAAGCAGGTGCTGCCCGGGCCTCGCCCCGACCCGCACACGCTGTGCCGGCTGATCCAGGACGAGAAGGTGACCCTGGCCGCCGGCGTGCCGACGATCTGGATGGGCGTGCTGCAGGCGATGGAGCAGGAGAAGTACGACCTGTCGTCCATCACCCGCATCGCCTGCGGCGGCGCGGCCCCACCCCGGGCCCTGATCGAGGCGTACGAACTCAGGCTGGGCGTTCCGTTCCTGCACGCATACGGCATGACCGAGGGTGCGCCGGTCACCCACGTGAGCCGGCTCAAGTCGACGCTGGAGGGTGCGCCGGTCGGCGAGCGGTACGCGAAGAAGGCCAAGCAGGGGCTGCTCGCGCCCGGGCTGGACATGAAGGTCGTGGACGCGGAGGGCAAGGAGGTGCCCTGGGACGGCCGGGCCATGGGCGAGATGGCCCTGCGCGGACCGTGGATCGCCGCGGCCTACCACGAGGACGACCGGTCGGCGGAGACGTTCCGGGACGGGTGGTACTACACGGGCGATGTGGTCACCGTGGACCCGGACGGCTACATGCAGATCGTCGACCGGATGAAGGACCTGGTCAAGTCCGGCGGTGAGTGGATCTCCTCGGTCGACCTGGAGAACGCGATCATGGCGCACCCGCAGGTGGCCGAGGCGGCGGTGGTGGCGGTCCACCACCCGAAGTGGCAGGAGCGGCCGCTCGCCTGCGTAGTGCCGAAGCCGGGTGCGGAGCTGACCGCGCAGGAGATTAAGGAGTTCCTCAGGGGCCGGGTCGCCGACTGGTGGATCCCGGACGACGTGGTCTTTATCCGCGAGGTGCCGAAGACGAGCGTGGGCAAGTTTGACAAGAAGGTGCTGCGGGCGCAGTACTGGAACCACCTGGCGCAGCAGCGGGAGCCCGCCGGCTAGGTGCGGCCGGCCGGGGGTATCCGCTGCCTAGACCGCCGGACTGATTCCACGCTGACCCTCCTCCTCCCGTCCTATGACGCCCATCGGCCGCGCACCGTATTCTGTCGCGAACTGCCGGAGACGGGCAGGGAGTCGAACCTTACATGGCCAAAGATGAACCCAAATGCTCCCCATGGAGGACGGCAAGCATGGAGAAGACGGCGGTCTTGCTGGTCAACCTCGGCACCCCGGCCGCCCCCGAACCCGCCGCTGTGCGGACCTACCTGGCCGAGTTCCTGGGCGACAGGTGGGTGATCGACAAACCCAGGTGGCAGTGGCTGCCCATCCTGCACGGGATCATCCTGCGGGTCCGCCCGCCCAAGGTGGCCAGGATCTACCGGGAGATCTGGCGGCCGGAAGGCTCACCGCTCCTGTACTTCTCGCGCCTGCAGCAGGCCGCGCTGCAGGAGCGGCTGGCTCCCGAGGGCATTCAGGTGGCCCTGGGCATGACCTACGGCGAGCCCTCGGTGAAGTCGGCCCTGGAAGAGCTGCGCCGGTGGGGCGCGCGCCGGCTGGTGGTCCTGCCGCTCTTTCCGCAGTACTCCTCGACCACCACGGCGCCCGTCTGGAGCAAGGTGCAGAAGGCGCTGGCCGGCTGGCGGGACCTGCCCGGGCAGAGCTTCGTCCGGGAGTTCCCCACCCACCCCAAGTACCTCGCGTTTATCGAAGACCGGGTTCAGGCGTACCTCGCGGAGAAGGGGAAGCCTGACGCCCTGGTTCTTTCCTACCACAGCATCCCGCAGGCCTACGCGGATGCCGGCGACGACTACCCGGCCCAGTGCGAGCTGACCACTGAGGCGGTCAGGGGCCGCTTCCCCAACCTGAAGATCCTTATGGGCTACCAGTCCAAGTTCGGCAACGACCCGTGGCTGGAGCCGGCCACCGACGACGTGCTGCGGGACCTGGCGCGCACGGGCCACAAGCACGTGGCGATCATGGCGCCCGGCTTCGCCGCGGACTGCATCGAAACGCTGCACGAGCTCGAGGTCGAGTACGCGGAGGAGTTCCTGGCCGCGGGCGGCGAGCAGCTCCACTACCTGCCCGCAGCCAACGACCACCCGCTGTTCATCGACTGCCTGGAGGACCTGGTGCGCCGGCACCTGCGTGAGTGATGCAGGCCAACAAGGGCGGCCCCGAAGCCCAGAGGCGGTTCGGAGCCGCCCCTGCGCGTCCGGGGGCGGCAAGGCCGCATCCGCGCCCCGTGAGGCGCGGTCCAGGCGCATCACGGAGCGCACGCTCCATGCGTCGAAAGGGTACGGCGATCGGGGAGGAGATGCGCATGACGATTCGGCTCACCGTCTTTTCGGACTTCGTGTGACCCTTCTGCTACCTCGGCGAGGGACTCGTCGAGAAGCTGAGGCAGGAGCCCGGCCTCCGCCTGGAGGTCACGTGGATGCCCTTCCAGCTCAACCCGCATACGCCGCCCGAGGGCATGTCGCTGGCGGAGTACTTCGGCGACCGCATGCCGCCCGAGCGCCTGGAGATGATGCACGCCGAGCTGAGGGCGCGGGCCGGGGAGATGGGGCTGCCCATCGCCCCCCCCGGCTTCATCTGCAACACCCGCAGGGCGCACGAGCTTGCGGAGTACGCCCGCGACCAGGGGCGGCTGGACCGGCTGATCCTGCCGCTGTTTCAGGCCTACTTCGTTCAGGGGCTGAACCTGTACGAGGAGGCGGTGCTGGGCCAGGTCGCCGAGGCGGCCGGGCTGGACCGGCAAGAAGCGCTGGCCGCCGTGCGCGCTAGAGCGCACGCGCGGCGGGTGGACGAGCACCTGGCCCTGGCCGCCCGGTACGGGATCCACAGCGTGCCCACATTCATCGTCAACAACCGGTACAAGATCGTCGGGGCGCAGCCCTACGAACTGCTGTGCGACGCCCTGCGGCGGATCGCACGGGGGGAATGAAATGAGCGGCGGGCGGCCGTGGGGCTGCCCGCCTTCCACGTACGCTTGGGCGGCTGTCCGCCCTCTGCATGTGACCGCGAAACGGAACGCCTTGGCGTGTCGCGCCAAATCTTGATCCGTCGCAGGGTTTGGGCGCCTTCGGCACGAACTCTCCCGTGGCATTCCGAAGTGGAAGGGGGAGTTGCGGTGCACGTAAGACCTTTGGTGCAGCGCTTCGTCGCTGCCGCCCTGATGGCGATCATGATCCTCACCCCGGCGGCCGCGACGGCGGCCGAGCCTGATCTGGTTCCCCTGCGGTTCCTGGCCGAGGCGGCCGGGGCCGCCGTGGGGTGGGACGGGGAGACCCGCACGGTCACCGTCGTCACCGAAGATGGCGTGACGGCCATCCTGAAGATCGGCGACACCGAGGCGCTGGTGGACGGGCAGCCGGTTCCCATCGGCGCTGCTGCGGTCATCATCAACGACCGGACCTTCGTGCCGCAGGCGTTCATGGACCTGCTGTTGGCCATGCCGGTCCGCTGGGACGCCGAGTCCCGGCAGGCCGTCGTTGACCCCCACATGCTGAAGGCCTTCCACCTCATCAACGCCCTGAAGAGCGGCGACTTCGACGCGGTGAACGCGCAGCTGAGCCCCGCCCTGCAGGAGGCCCTCCCCCTGGAGGCCTGGATGCAGATCGGCGCCTCCCTGGCGCCGCTGGGCGAGCTCGGCCGCCCGCAGGTGCTGGGCTCATCCGCCACGGCGGTCCACCACAACGTCGAGATGCTGCTGCCCTTTGCCGTCGCCCCGCAGAAGGCGATCATCCGCTTCGACGCCGAGGGGCGGGTGGATGACTTCCACCTGAACACCTACATGCCGATCCCGACGGCGGGCGCTCCTGCATACGCCGACCCGGCGGTCTTCGTGGAGGAGGAGGTCGTCGTGGGCGAGGCCCCCTGGGCCCTGCCCGGCACGCTGACGCTGCCCGCCGGCGAGGGGCCCTTCCCTGCCGTGGTGCTGGTCCACGGCTCGGGCCCCAGCGACCGGGATGAGACGGCGTACGCGGTGAAGCCCTTCCGCGACCTGGCCCAGGGCCTGGCCGCACGGGGCATCGCCACCCTGCGCTTCGACAAGCGCACCTTCGTCCACTCCCAGAAGTTCGGCGCCAACCCGCAGTACACCATCCAGCAGGAGTCCGTGGAAGACGCCCTCGCCGCCGTGCGGCTGCTGGCGGCCGACGACCGCATCGCCGCCGGCCAGATCTACGTGCTGGGCCACTCCCTGGGCGGCCTCGCCCTGCCGCGGATCCTCGCCCAGGACGAGGACGGGCTGATCCGGGGCGGCATCGCCATGGCGGCGGCCAACAGCATCCTCGACACGCTCTGGGCGCAGAACCAGATCATGGTTGAGACCGGGCAGCTGCCGCCCGCGCAGCTGGAGTTCATCAAACCGCAGCTGGACATGCTGGGCGACCCGGCCTTCGATCCGGACAACCCGCCCGCGGGCTTCGCACTGGGCACGCCCCACTACTGGCATGACCTGGTGCCCAAGGCGTCCGAGCTCCTGAAGGAGCAGGAGCAGCCGGTGCTCTTCCTGCAGGGCGGCCGGGACTTCCAGGTGCCGGTCTCCGAGTTCGAGAGCTTCAAGGCTGACCTCGCCGAACGGACGAACGTCACCTTCCAGCTGTTCCCCAAGCTGAACCACCTGTTCACCGAGGGCGAGGGCGAGATCAGCACCCTCCAGGAGTACTTGATTCCGGCCAACGTGCCCGAGTACGTGATCGACACCATCGCGGATTGGATTGCGTCGCTGACGCAGGAGTAGCGGGAACGGGACCCTCAGCCAGCAAGCAGGACCAGGGCATTCGGCGCCCTGGTCCTCTTCTGGCGCCCTGGAAATTGCCCCCTCCGTCCGTTCCTGCATGCTTCTGCGGAAACCGCTTCACAGGTGGCACCGTCAAAGGTTACAGGTTACAGAATACCTGTCCAGGAGGAAACCACCTACATGAAGCGGACGGCCTGGCTGATGATCCCGGTGCTGGCGGCGGCCCTGGCGGCCCCCGTGGCCCCCGTCGCCGCGGCGCCTTCCGATATGTCGTCGAACTACGTGAGCCTTCGGCACGAAGTCACCCCCGTTGCGCAGGGGCTGGCGCTCACCAGCTTCGAGCGCCTCTATCCCCACGGCTGGGTGAACGGCTGGCTGCTCACCGCCGACCTGTCCCAACCGACCCTGACCTCCGATGTGCTCACGGCGCGGGGCGTGACCGAGCGGGAGCCGCTGCTGGACATGGCTGCCCGGGCCGGCGCGGTGGCCGCCATCAACGGTGACTTCTTCGCGATGGGCGGCAGCGGCATCGCCCTGGGCACCGTCGTGCAGGGCGGCCAGTACCTGCAGTCGCCGCAGCCGGGGTGGCCCAACGGCGTCCAGGTGGGAACGGACCGCATCGGCCGGCTGGCCACCGTGGCGCTGGAGGGCACCGTCACGACGCCGTACGGCACGCACCCCCTGACGGTGGTGAACACGCCCGTGGTGCCTGAGGGCGGCCTGGGCATCTTCACGCCGCTCTGGACCAAGGACCGGCCCTGGGCCATGGGCGACGCAAAGGAAGGGCGCGAGGTCCTGGTGCGCAACGGCTACGTGGTGGCAGTCAACCACCGGGTGAACGGCGACCCCGTGCCGGAGGACGGCTTCATCCTCGTGGGCACGGGCGACGCCGCCGCGTTCCTCGATCAGCTGAAGCCCGGCGACCCGATCGGGGTGTCGTACCGGCCCAGCCCGGCGGTGGCCTGGGCCCTGGGCGGCCAGAACAAGCTGGTCGTCGACGGCGCCGTCGCGTCCGGCCTGGACGACGCTACCCGCCGGCCCCGCTCGGCCGTCGGCTTCTCCGCCGACGGCACCCGCATGTACCTGCTGACGATCGAGGGCGACTCCTCCCGCAGCGCCGGGGCGACCCTGGCGGAACTCGCGGAGCTCATGAAGTCGTTCGGCGCGGCCAACGCGCTGGAGCTGGACGGCGGCGGCTCCGCCACCATGGTGGCCCGCCTGCCGGGCGAGGCGCTGACCGTGCTCAACCTTGCGGCATCGGCCCAGCGGTCCATCCCCAACGGCATCGGCCTGTTCGCGGCGCCGGGGTCGGGGCAGGCGCGCTTCCTGGAGATCGACGGCGAGGCGCGGGTCTTCCCCGGGCTCTCGCGCACGTTCACCCTGAAGGCCTACGATGAGCAGTACGCGGCCGCACCGCTGGAGCAGCCCCGGTGGGGCCTCCGGGGGCTCGGGAAGATCGACCAGGAAGGCCGGTACACAGCCGTGAACGCCGCCACCTCCACGCCCGTGGCACCGGGCACGAAGGTGACGGTCACCGCGACGGCGCAGGGCATTACCGCCGAACTCACGCTGCGCGTGCTGGGGCCGCTGGCCCGCATCGAGCCGCAGATGAACGGCGGCCTCACGCTGCTGGATCCGGGCGGCCTCACCTTCACCGTCCTGGGTTACGACGCCGACGGCTACAAGGCCCTGATCGATCCCGCCGATCTCTCCCTGGAGTACGATGAGCGCCTGGTCCGGCTGGAGGCGGCGGGGACCGCCCTGCGCGCCGTCCCCGTCGCAGAAGGGTCCGGCCTCATTACGGTGTCGGTGCAGGGGAAGAAGGCCGTCATCCCGTTCGTGTCCGGGATGAGCACCACGCCCGTGGCCGCCCTGGGCCAGGAGGCGCTGTGGACGTTCGACAGCTACCCGGCGCAGGTGACCGGTGCGGTGGCGCCCGCCCGGGGCCCGGGCGACGGGGCGGCGATGGCCTTGCAGTACGCGTTCGTCCCCGCGGAAGGAAACCGGGCCGCCTACCTGCAGGCCGCCTCCCCGGTCACCCTGCCCGGCCGGCCGGAGCGGGTCGGGCTCTGGGTGAAGGGCGACGGACAGGGAGCCTGGCTGCGGGCGGTGCTGCGGGACGCGGCAGGCGCCAGCTACACGGTCAACCTGGCCTCCGCGGTGGACTGGACAGACTGGCGCTACCTGGAGGTGACGGTGCCGGCCGGAGTCGCTTATCCCGTGAGCCTTTACCGGATCTACCCGGTGGAGACGGACGCCGCGAAGTCCTACGCCGGCACGCTCGTCTTCGCCGACCTGACGGTGAAGGACGCCTGGCCGATGCCGGAGGTTCCGCAGGAGGAGCCCGCGGCGAGCGATGTGATCCTGAACCCCGCCGCGCCGGCCGGTGAGGCGAGCTGGTCCTTCGCGGTGCTGGCGGAGCTGCCCCGGACGGAGCCGGAGGCCGCCGTGAAGGCGGCGCTGGACGCCGACGCGAAGCTCCTCCTGGTGGGCGCCGGGCTGCGCAGCCAGGTGCGGGAGATCCTGGCGGGGCTGGGCGCCGCCGGCGTCCCGGTGTATGAAATGGCGCCGCCGGCGCGCTACGTGGACGCCGGCGGGGTGCGGTTTATCCTGTTGGGTGCGGGTCAGAGCGGCCTGCGGGCCACCGCGTTCGACCAGTGGGAGGGGCTGGACGCCCTGCTCGATATGGCCGCGGCGGCCAGGACGATCCGCCAGGTGGTGGTGGTGGGCGCGGCGAGCCCGCTGGACTTCGCCGACAGGCGCGAGGGGCAGCTCCTGCAGGAGTGGCTCACGGCCTTCGAGGAGGAATCCGGGAAGCAGGCGGCCTACCTGAGCGCCGGCGGCCTTGAGCCGGCCGTGACCCGGGTCGAGGGCGTCCCGTACATCGAGACCGGCTCGCCCGGGGCTCCCAGGCTGGTCACCCTCGATGCGACGCCGGGGAGGCCGTGGATCCGGCTGGAGCAGTAGCCGTCAGACGCCGAACTCCCACAGGGCGTGGCTCAGGTTGCCATAGCGGTAGCTGCGATGCAGCTCCCGCACGGTGCGCCGGTCGTCGGCCGCGCCGAGCGCGTAGAAGAGCGGGATGAAGTGCTCATGGCCCCCCGGCGGTACCGCGAGACGGGCGCCGGGGGCCTGCTTTTCGTAGTCGAAGAGCGCCGGCAGGTCCCAGGCGGTCATGCGCGCCAGCAGCCAGTCGTCGAAGGCGACGGCCCAGGCGTCGGCCTCGGGCGGATCTTCCCAGCGGATGGTGGCGAAGTTGTGGATGGTGCCGCCGCTGGCGAGGATCATGACCCCCTCGCGCCGCAGCGGGGCCAGGACCCGGCCGATGCGGTACTGCTCCTCCGGCGGGGCCCAGGGGTTGACCGACATCTGCACAACCGGCACGCCGGCTCCCGGGTACATGAGCTTCAGGGGCACCCACGCCCCGTGGTCGAGGCCCCGCCGCCGGTCGACGGTGAATGGCACGCCGGCTTCCTTCAGGAGCCCGGCCACGCGCGCGGCCGTGGCCGGATCGCCCGGCGCCGGGTACTGCATACGGTACAGCTCCGGCGGGAAGCCGCCGAAGTCGTGGATGGTGTCGTAGCGCGCCACGTCGCTGACGAACTGGGGGCTGGTCTCCCAGTGGGCGGTGAACACCACGATGGCGCGGGGGTTGTAACGCTCGCCCAGAGCCCGGAGGGCGCGGGTGTACTCGTTCTCCTCCAGGGCCAGCATCGGCGAGCCGTGTGCGGCGAAAATCGCAGGCTGCACGGACAGCCCTCCTTTGCTCGGTGAATAGGTTACGATTCGTAACCAAGTTTACGATAGGCAGTTGCTGTTGTCAAGCGAAGCTCTTCTGTTATAATACGAACGAGGAGGTGATGAGCCGTGGCTGATTTCCAGCTCTGCCCGAAGTTTGAACATGCGATTCACATTCTGGGGAAGCGCTGGACGGGCCTGATTCTGTGGACGCTGCTCAGCGGCCCGAAGCGGTTTTCAGAGATCGAGGCAGCGATTCCGGTCAGCGGGCGGCTGCTCTCCGAACGGCTGAAGGAGCTGGAGTCGGAGGGGCTCGTCACCCGGGAGGTCTTTCCCGAGGTACCTGTACGGGTGGTGTATTCCCTCACGCCGAAGGGGCAGGCGATGGAGCCCATCCTGGCCGCCGTCCAGCAGTGGGCGGAGAGCTGGGGCTGAGCAAGCAACTCCACAGAAGCGCAGGCCGGGCTCGCAGCCCGGCCTGTGTGCAGGAAATCGGTATGCAGAGCGGTCAGCGGAGCGGACGTCAGTACAGCGCCCTCGGGCTGACGGGATCCGCCTCCAGCAGCCTCGTGAGGTGGGCGAACCGCGGCGCGCGGCCTTGGGCCGGCCGTTCGTGTGCTTGCCGCCCGACCTCGGCTCGCTGGGCGCCTTCCCGCGATCCGGCAGCGGCCTGTGGATCGCCCCCGGACTGCGGCTCCTCCGCCGCCTGCGCCACCTCGTCCGCCTGCGGCTCCGCAGGCGCCAGGGCGGCGGCGCCGTCGGTCAGGTGGCGGCCCGAGAGGATGAGCTGAGGGTGGGGCGTCGGCCGGCCCATCCGGCGGGCGAACTCCGCCGCGTCCATGTCGCCCCGGCGGCCGTTGCACTCCTCGCAGGCGCAGATACAGTTGGCCATGGTCGTGCGGCCGCCCTTGGACCAGGGGACCACGTGGTCCATCGTGAAGCCCGGGCGCCCGCACCAGTAGCACGTGTAGCGGTCGCGGGCCAGCACCTTCAGCCGGATGTACCGGTAGGCGAAGGGGTCGAAGCGCAGGCGGATGCGGCTTTCGCCGACCCACTTGGCCCGGCCCAGCCTGACCTCGCGGTCGGCCACATGCCGCCTGCAGGGGGTGAGCACGCGCCCCCGGCTGTCGATCACTTCAATAAGGTTGGCAAGGTTGGCGTCTGGAGTGGCGTCCGTCGTGTTCATCCCTCCATGGGGCACTCGCGTCTCGCCCCCTTTCTTCTTCGTGTAAACGCGTGCGGGGCCGAAAACCTCCGCCCCGGGCGATGACCGTCACATTATAACACAGAACCGAACAAATGGCAGATTGCAAACAAGCGTTCGAAGCGGTATCATTTGCCTGACTCCACACTCGCACGGGGTGTGGTAAGATCCAATGTTGAGACTGGTGTGGGGGGCGTTTGGTTGTGTCAAAGGACCGGCTCGTGATCAGGGGTGCACGTCAGCACAACCTGAAGAACATTAATCTCGAGATTCCCCGGGACAAGCTGATCGTGTTCACCGGCGTCTCCGGGTCGGGCAAGTCGTCCCTCGCATTCGATACGATCTACGCGGAAGGCCAGCGGCGCTATGTGGAGTCGCTGTCGGCCTACGCGCGCCAGTTCCTCGGCCAGATGGACAAGCCTGACGTCGACTCCATCGACGGGCTCTCGCCGGCCATCTCGATCGATCAGAAGACGACCTCCCGCAACCCGCGCTCCACCGTGGGCACGGTGACCGAGATCTACGACTACCTGCGGCTGCTCTACGCCCGCATCGGCCGGCCGCACTGCCCGAAGTGCGGGCAGCCCATCGCACAGCAGACGGTGGACCAGATGGTCGACACCCTGATGCAGATGGCGGAGGGGACCCGCATCCAGGTGCTGGCGCCTCTGGTGCGGGGCCGCAAGGGCGAGCACCAGAAGGTGTTCGAGCAGATCCGCCGGGGCGGCTACGTGCGCATGCGGGTGAACGGCGAGGTCATGGACGTGGCCGATGAGCCGCCCAAGCTCGACAAGAACCGCAAACACACCATCGAGGTGGTGGTGGACCGGCTGGTGATCCGGCCGGACATCCAGCGCCGGCTGGCCGACTCGCTGGAGACGGCCGCGAACCTGAGCGGCGGCCTCGTCACCATCGACGTGGTGGGCGGCGAGGAGCTGCTGTTCAGCCAGAACTATGCCTGCCCGGACTGCGGCATCTCCATCGACGAGCCGCAGCCCCGCAGCTTCTCGTTCAACTCTCCGTTCGGCGCCTGCCCGGCCTGCACGGGGCTGGGCTTCCAGACCGAGTTCGACCCGGAGCTCATCCTCGATCCCTCGCTGTCCCTGAACGACGGCGCCCTCATCCCGTGGGCGACGTCGAGCCAGCAGTGGTTCCTGCACCAGATCGACGCGCTGTGCCGGCAGCTCGGCATCCGCAAGGACGTACCGCTGAACCAGCAGGACCCGCGGTTCCAGGAGATCCTGCTCTACGGCTGGCCCGAGCAGAAGGTCCGCTTCGAATACGAGAACATGTACGGCCAGCGCAGGACGTACGAGGTGGTGTACGAGGGCGCGATCCGCCAGCTCGAGCGGATGCACCGTGAGACCAGCAGCGAGGCGATCCGGGAGCACCTGGCCGAGTACATGACCAGCCGGCCCTGCCCGGCCTGCGGCGGCGCGCGCCTGAAGCCGGAGTCGCTGGCCGTGAAGGTGGGCGGGCTCTCCATCGCTGAGATGACGGCCATGGACGTCGCCCAGATGCGCGAGTTCCTGAACCATCTGGAGCTGACCGAAAAGGAGCGGGCCATCGGCGCGCAGATCCTGAAGGAGATCGACGCGCGGCTGGGCTTCCTGATCAACGTCGGCCTGGACTACCTGACCCTCAACCGGGCGGCGGGGACTCTGTCGGGCGGCGAGGCGCAGCGAATCCGGCTGGCCACGCAGATCGGTTCGCACCTGGTCGGCGTCCTGTACATCCTGGACGAGCCCTCCATCGGCCTGCACCAGCGGGACAACGCCCGGCTGATCGACACCCTGAAGCACCTCAGGGACCTGGGCAACACGCTGATCGTCGTCGAGCACGACGAGGACACCATCCTGGCGGCCGACTGGGTCGTGGACATCGGCCCGGGCGCGGGGGAGGGCGGCGGCCGCATCGTGGCCTCGGGCCCGGTGGAGCGCATCCTCAGCACCCCCGAATCGCTCACCGGCGCCTACCTGTCCGGCCGGCGGCAGATCCCGATCCCGGACAGGCGGCGGGCGCCCAACGGCAAGTGGCTGGTGGTGCACGGTGCCGCGGAGCACAACCTGAAGGACATCACCGTGCGCATCCCCCTGGGCACCTTCACGGTGGTGACCGGCGTGTCCGGGTCCGGAAAGTCGACCCTGGTCAACGAGATCCTCTACAAGCGGCTGGCCGCGGACCTCAACCGGGCGCGCACCAAGCCCGGCAGGCACCGGTCGATTGAAGGGCTGGAGCACCTGGACAAGGTGATCGAGATCGACCAGTCGCCCATCGGGCGCACGCCCCGGTCCAACCCGGCCACCTACACCGGCGTCTTCGACCTGATCCGCGAGCTCATGGCGCAGACGCCGGAGGCCAAGATGCGGGGCTACAAGGCGGGCCGCTTCTCCTTCAACGTGCGGGGCGGCCGCTGCGAGGCCTGCAAGGGCGACGGCATCATCAAGATCGAGATGCACTTCCTGCCCGACGTCTACGTGCCCTGCGAGGTCTGCAAGGGCGCCCGGTACAACCGGGAGACCCTGGAGGTGCACTACAAGGGCAAGACCATCGCCGACATTCTGGACATGACGGTCGACGAGGCCGTGGAGTTCTTCCGGCCGCTGCCCCGCATCTACCGCAAGATGCAGACCCTGCAGGACGTCGGTCTGGGCTACATCAAGCTGGGCCAGCCGGCCACGACGCTCTCGGGCGGCGAGGCCCAGCGGGTGAAGCTGGCCACCGAGCTTTCCCGGCGTGCGACGGGGCGCACGATCTACATCCTGGACGAGCCCACCACCGGCCTGCACATCGCCGACGTGCACCGGCTGCTGGACGTGCTGCAGCGGCTGGTGGACGCCGGCAACACGGTGCTGGTCATCGAGCACAACCTCGACGTCATCAAGCAGGCGGACTGGATCATCGACCTGGGGCCGGAGGGCGGCGACCGGGGCGGCCGGGTCGTGGCCGAGGGCACGCCGGAGGAGGTCTGCGAGAACCCTGACAGCTATACCGGCATTTTCCTGAAGCGGCACATGGCCAGGCAGCGGGCCGGATCGCCGCTGCAAGTCGCCGCAGGGACGGACTGAACGGCAGGTGCGACGGGCCTGCATCCCGAACTGTACGAAGGACCGGCGGGCTGCCTGAACGAGCCGTCGGAACCGGCCTGCGGACCGGGTTGATCGACGAACCGCATGTGGCGGCAGACAGGAGAGAGGACTGGTGAACAACTCCAGCAGGTGCCCGTACTGCGGAGCGGCCGTCTCGCCGTCCGCCAACTACTGCGACAGCTGCGGCACGCCCCTGAAGACGGCGCCGTCCGCTGCGCCCGCCCGCCGTCGCGGCCGGACCGCCGGCCGGGTGGCGGTGTGGGTCTTCGCCCTCGTGATCGTTGCGCTCTTCGGAACCGGGGTGCTCGGCGGCTTCCGCGTGCACGCGGGCCGCTGGCCC
>Ga0134099_1002329_pt1 | contig 15677 bp, 14 predicted proteins | sample 10_taG_2_FD_105482 | JGI IMG/M metagenome (GOLD analysis project Ga0134099, IMG submission 105482) | Switchgrass degrading microbial communities from high solid loading bioreactors in New Hampshire, USA - 10_41_5_180_A2 metaG | ecosystem: Engineered > Bioreactor > Semi-continuous > Anaerobic >...
AACACAGAAGTTAAGCTCTCCCGTGCCGATGATACTTGGGTGGAAACGCCCTGGGAAAGTAGGTCGTTGCCGGATTTATATAAAAGCCTTGTGGTTATATGCCGCAAGGCTTTTTTGCATATAACGGCACGACTGATATCCGGGTATGAGTTTAAAAATATGATATAATTACAGTATATGGTTTTTTCAGAAAAACAGGTAATAAACAGAAAAGGTATGGTATCCTGGACAACGGATTATTTTTATTTGTCAGACTATTTGTTAATAATTTCGTAATACAAGACGGATAATTTGTTAAAATTTTGACTCGGCATAACATTATGAAAACTCTTATGTTATTATGTGGTAAGTAATATTTATAACGCCAGCATATATTTTACAGGTGATAGTTATATGATACATATGGAAAAAGTATGGAAAATATATAAGAACGGCTCTATTTCCGTCGAAGCCTTAAGAGGTATAAATCTGCATGTTGATGAAGGGGAATTTGTTGCGATAATGGGGCCTTCAGGTTCGGGAAAGTCCACAATGATGAATATAATGGGATGTCTTGACAGAATGACGTCGGGGCTTTATAAGCTGAATGACATTGATATATCAAACCTGTCCGACTATGATCTTGCAAAAATCAGAAACAAGCAAATAGGATTTGTGTTTCAGACATTTAATCTCCTGCCGAGAATGACCGCGTTAAAAAACGTGGAACTTCCGATGATATATGCAGGCGTGCCTGCAAAGAAACGTCGGGAAAAGGCTATTGAAGCTCTTGCCAAGGTTGATTTGATTGACAGGATGAACCACAAGCCCAATGAATTGTCCGGAGGACAAAGGCAAAGAGTAGCAATAGCTCGTGCCCTGGTCAACAATCCAAGTATTATTCTTGCGGATGAGCCGACCGGCAATCTTGACAGCAAATCGGGTGAAGAAATTATGAATGTTTTCCAGAAGCTAAACCGTGAAGGGGTTACAATTGTTTTGGTAACGCATGAACCCGATATAGCAAAACATACAAAAAGAATTGTAACTTTCAGAGACGGCGTTATTATCAGCGATGAACCAGTCGGGAATCCGCTTAATGCTGAAGAAATACTCAACTCAATGATTGAAAACAACGTTATCTACCAGTAAATATGTCAGAGTGGAGGTATGGATATGTCTGAAAACGTGGGAACCCTGCAGCTGAATGAGGGAACAGTGCCCGAAAAAATGAACCTTTTTCAAAGGTTGTGGAATCTTTTCCTTAACCCGAAAAGACTTTTTGCCTATACGGCGAAAAAGCCTTCATTACTGTTTCCGGTTATTGTTATCTGTATTCTTTCACTGGCAGCTATGCTGCTTACAATGGAGCAAATTTATGAAGCAAACGTGGATGTGCTTTACAATACCTGGAAAACCATGGGTAGCCAGGTTCCCATGGACCAGATACAATCCCTCGCCAGAACGTATGCCATAGGAACGGTGGCCGGTACCCCGTTTATAATGGTTGCAACCTGGCTTGTCACAACACTTATTTTATACCTGGTATTCCGCCTGGCAAAATGTGAAAAGGGTCTGAAAAAATATTTTTCCATGATGGCCTATATTATGATAATATCATTGACAGGTCAGCTGATGACCAGTGCCTATATGTATTTTACCGGGGCAAAGACACTGGATACCATGGTTACAAGCATAGCGTCGCTTATAGATGCCGGGACGGTAGGGAATTTTGTATACGGTGTTGCAAAAAATATTGAGGTGTTTAACATCTGGACATATATTCTGTATGGAATCGGGTTTGTTTATACAGGTGGTGCAAAAAAGAGGGCAGCGTATATTATTTCAGCAGTTCTTTTTGTAATAGTTACTGCTGCTTCAGCGGGGATGTATTCTTTAACGGCAAACCTTTCGAATTTATATTTCTGACATAATAGAAACTAATACATAACATTAAAGGAGCTAATAAATATGAGGAAACGGACCATAGGAATAGCAGTCTTGGTTATAGCAATTATTGCAGTAATGGTTGTTCTGAATTTATATAAAAATACCGATTCAACATCGGCGTCAAAAATTGTTTCAAGGCATACTGTTGCCGTAAAGGCAACTACCATAGAAACGGGCAGCATATCTTCCTATGTGGCTGCACCGGGGCAGGTAAGAGAAGTAAATAAAGTTCAGGTATTTTTCGATACCCCCCTCAGGGTGACTGATGTACTTGTTGAGAAATATGATTTGGTCCAGGAAGGCGACAGGCTTGTGGAACTGGACGTATCAACCCTGACCGATGAACTGGAAAATCTTAAAATTCAAAAAGAAATTCAGTCAATTACGTTAAAAAAGCTTGAATCAGGCCAAAATCTGCTCACTCTTGAGACTAACCTTGCTTCTGCGAGAAATGCTTACATGAGGGCTGAAGAGGCATATAATACTGCACTGGAAGAGTACAATAAGCAGTTGAAGTTATTTGAAAGCGGAGTTATTTCGGAAGCCCAGCTGAAACAGTATGACCAGGCTGTCAGGGACACAAAGTCTGCACTGGACAATGCGGGAATAAACCTGGATTCTGCAGAAAAAGCCTATAATTCAAGTGTCAGCAGCCATGGTCTGGATATTCAGGCCCAGATTAAGAATATAGAGTTATTAAGCAGGCAGATAGCTGACATAGAGAAAAGGCTTAATAAGGTTAAAAGCCTTGAAAAGGCACCAATTACCGGTTATGTTACGGAAATCTACCTGACGGAGGGCGGTTATACCGTGACCGGACAGCCGGCCTTTACAATTATTGACAGCGAAAACGTGGAGATTTCGGCAACTGTTGATGAATATAATTCCAAGGATATTTTACCCGGCCAAAAGGTAAGAATTACCGGCGATGCACTGGGAGATAACGTGGAGCTGGACGGTGAGGTTGTATCTGTTGCTCCTGTTGCAACAAGGCTTCAGTCTTCCAGTGGTGTTCAGACCGTTATTGAAGTTATAATAAGACCGACGGAAGGCTTTGATATTTTGAAGCCCGGCCTAAATGTTGACTGTGACATTATTACAAATGAAAAGAGCGGAATTCCCGTTGCCGAGTTCAATATTTTTCTGGATGACAAGGACGGAAAACAGTATGTAATGGTTATTGACCAGGAAAATATGACGGTACGTCAGCAGTATGTAAATCTCGGGATTTATTCCGATATGCTGGTCGAAATTGTGGACGGGCTGAAACCCGGAGACATGGTTGTTGTTGACCCTCAGCCCAGTCTTAAAGACGGTGACAGAGTAAAGGTTGTGGACTAGAATATGATTTTGATAGAATTGTTCAGACAGGCTTTTGACAGTTTAAAAGCGAACAAGTTAAGATCCTTCCTGACCATGCTGGGAATTGTAATGGGAGTCTTTTCGGTTATAGCGATCATGGCACTCGGAAATGCCACTGAAAGCTATATTGCCAGCGAGTTTGAAAAGATTGGTGCGAATACTTACAATATATACTATAAAAAATCCAATCTTTCCGATAATGAATGGCTTACGCTCAGGGATATTGATTTGCTGGTGGATAACATACCGGAAATCAAAAATGTCACTACGCTGGTTCAGGGATTTGGTGAGCTGAGAATAGGAAAGGATACAAGAACTGCACTTATCAGCGGCGTTACTTCCCAGTACAGGAATTTCACCGTAATGGATTTTGAGGCAGGCAGGTTTATCAACAGTTTTGATGACAGGACAAAAGCGAAGGTCATAGTTGTTGATGACAATTTCGCAAAAAGGTACTTCAACAGGACGGATATTGTGGGTGAAACTGTAAACCTCAGGGTAAACCGTTATAACATAAAAGTAAAAATCATAGGGGTATTAAAAACCGAAGATGGGATATTAAGCAGCATGGCAAGCGATCAGATACCTGCAATAATATTTATGCCTGTTTCGACACTGCAGTCCCTGACAAACAATGAAAGACTTGATTCCATTATGTTTTCCCTGTATATGGATGCCGACAAGGAGAGAGTAACAAAAAATATAGTGGGACTGCTTGAAAGAACACGGCGCAAGGAAGACCTTTATTACATTCAGTCGATTGAAGAAGTTCAGAAGCTGTTTTCGAGCGTTGTCGGAGTCATTACTTCAGTTCTGCTTGTAATAGCCATTATAACGCTTATCGTTGGAGGCATAGGTATAATTAATATTCTTCTTGTTTCTGTAACGGAAAGGATTAGGGAAATCGGGATACGAAAAGCGCTTGGTGCGCAGAAAAGCAGCATTGTCATACAGTTCCTGATGGAATCAATTATAATGACAGGAACAGCCGGGATAATCGGAATTATACTGGGTGTTATAGCCGGCAATGTGCTTTCTTACCTTGTTAAGATACCTCCGGCCGTTGACATCCCGGCAATTATATATTCATTCGGCATGTCGGTTGTGCTGGGTCTTATTTTTGGTGTTTATCCTGCCAAGAAGGCAGCAGATCTCGATCCGATTGAAGCTCTCAGATATGAATAGCGTATCCATCGGGGCAGTTTGCTGCCCCGATGTGCGATTTTTGCCTTTTAATGGTAAATAGCATAAAACACTACAAAATAATTTAAAATCTGATATAATATGATTATCGTGTTCTGTCAATTCCGGTTAAGCTGTTATCAACAGTCATAAAATCCGGATAATTTTTTGTCTGATATTACGTAAAAGTAGGTGTGGACCATGAAGAGAAAGATTCTGATAGTGGATGATGAAAAAAATATTGTGGATATACTGAAGTTTAACCTGAAAAAAGAAGGATTTGATACTGTTGAGGCATATGACGGCAAACAGGCTCTGGAGATGGTGGAGCGTGAAAAACCCGATTTGATACTGCTTGATATTATGCTTCCTGAATACGACGGGTTTACTGTATGCAAAAAAATCAGACAAACCCTTAATACCCCCATTTTAATGCTGACTGCAAGAGAAGAGGAAGTAGACAAGGTTTTGGGTCTTGAACTCGGTGCTGATGATTACATAACAAAACCATTCAGCCCGCGTGAGCTGATGGCAAGGGTAAAAGCCAACCTGCGCCGCGTTGTTGAAGACAATCAGGTAACACAAAACGAAGTAATTGCCTGCGGGGATTTGACGATTGACGTGAACCGTTATGAAATCAGGCGCGGAAACGAGGTTATTGAACTTACGCTGAGAGAATTTGAACTCGTAAAATTTCTTGCATCCCAGAAAGGGCAGATTTTCACAAGGGAAAACCTGCTTGAGAAAGTTTGGGGGTATGAATATTACGGGGATGTGCGTACTGTTGATGTTACAATAAGAAGACTGAGGGAGAAACTTGAGAAGGTACCCAGCAAGCCCGAGTACATACTTACCAAGCGTGGTGTTGGCTATTATTTTAATCCCGCCATTTAACGGTTTGATTGGCTGAAGGAAGGCTTCGGGTAAGCAAATGTTTCGCGTGTCCAATTTTTAAATTCCGGGGGAAATATGTTTTCGGGAAGTTTGCAGTGGAGACTGGTTTTCATCATTGTAGCCATCACCTTCGTATTGATGTCGGTCGTTTGGGTTTTTCTGAATTACAAGGTGGATGACATTTTCTACAATGATTTTAAAAAATCCATATCCGATAATTATGCTACTCTGAATATCAATGAAAAAATGACAGGTGAGGAGCTTCTTGAACGTTTCAGGGAGGATCCTGTTATTCTGAGCCAGTTTATCAGCAGTATGAAGAGTTACACCATAATAAAGGACGGAACTTACGAAATAATATATTCATCAGACGTATGGTATCTGGAGGATGAAACAGGCTTCAGAAATGAAATCCTGAAATCCCGGAATTTAATGTCGGTCATAGCCGGAGCAGGGGAAGGAAAAGGAAAATACCTTACAAAATCTACAAAAGGCGATTTTTATGACTATGTCATCCGTCAGACTCTGACTGACGGAGACTATATCATATTTTTCAAATACGATCGTTCACAGGCTCTTTCAATTATAAGCGAATTCAGTCAGGTTATTGTATCCGGGATGATTATTGCGGTGGCAGTTACCGCAATATTGGGCATATTGCTTTCCAGAACCATTACCAAGCCGATAATAGACATAATTCACAAAGCCGAAAACATTACCTCAGGTGATTTCGGACAGGTACTTGAGGTAAAATCCGATGATGAAATCGGTAAACTTACCAGTACATTCAACTACATGGAAAGTCAGCTCAGGAACATGCTATTGGAGCTTTCCAACGAGAAAAACAAGTTTGAAATGATTATTAACTATATGACCGACGGTATTATTGCCTTTAACAGGGACGGTTATATCATACATATAAATTCCGCTGCCCTTTCGGTTCTTGAAATGGAACAGTGTTCTCTTACCTTTTCAGGCATTATGGAAAGGCTTGGTCTGAATTATGAATTGCCGGATATTTTAAAAAAGAAAAATCTTTCGGATATTTCAGAAAATGTCCGCATAAAGGATAAGTTTTTCAGGGTGCAGTTTGCATCCTTTACCGACAAGGAAAACAATGTGGAAGGATTAATTACCGTACTGCAGGATTATACGGAGCAGCAGAAACTTGACAATATGCGCAAGGAATTTGTGGCGAATGTGTCTCATGAACTTAAAACACCGCTGACATCAATAAAGAGCTATGCGGAAACATTGCTTGACGGGGCTCTGGAAGACAGGGAAACCGCAAGAAATTTTCTTGAAGTTATTTATTCCGAATCCAACCGCATGGATCGCCTGGTGAAAGACCTGCTATTGCTGTCAAAGCATGACAGTGGTATAAAGCTGAACCTGACACGGATTTCGCCGGTTAGTTTAGTCAACAGCGTGGTGGCGAGAATGAGAATGTCTGCAGATGAAAAGAACCAGGCGTTAAACGTTGTAGTGACTGAGAAGGTGCCCGATATAAACGGGGACGAGGATCGCCTTGAACAGCTATTGTTTAATGTTATTGGAAATGCAATAAAATATACGCCTGAAAACGGCTCAATTACAATATATGTCGGGAAAACCGGCGAAGATGTATGTATAAAAGTTGTGGATACGGGTATTGGTATTCCCGAGGAACATCTGGACAGGATTTTCGAGCGTTTTTACCGGGTTGACAAGGCCCGCTCAAGGCAGATGGGCGGAACCGGTCTTGGACTGTCAATTGCAAGTGAAATTGTAAAATCCCACGGTGGTACAATAAAGGCTGAAAGCAGAATAAATGAGGGAACCACCATAATTATTACTCTTCCGGGGATTAAGGACGCGGAAAAAGTTAACGATGAAACATACGAAGAGGGTAACGGGGAAATAAATCAGCAATAATTTCCCGAAGCAGGAATTACAATAAATAAAGTAACAGCATTTTAAAGGCGAGGTAATGGAATTGTAATAATTTTAATTATATAATAAAAATAGAATATACTTTTTGGTAAATAGGGGCAATGTTTTTCAGCCCCTGACGGGGGGCCGTTTATGCTTAAAAAATTTGCATTTGTAATAATGGTTTTGCTGTTTATAATTGCGGGTGCTCTTGTTTCATTGGCAAATAACGAAGAAGAGTTTGTATATAACAATTTTACGGTTAACGATTATATTTATGACAATGAAGAGTTTTACGAAAAGAAAGAGTATTCACATGAAGCCGTAGTGGAAATGTATTCTTCTTTGTTTTTTGATGCCGATATAAAAACCGATGTAGAATACATTAAGGACATTGTTTTCAATGAAAACTCCAAAACCACTGACAATAACAAGGATTATTTGTTCAATGCCACTTTGTCCGATAATGTTGAGCTTGAAAATGAAAATATTATTGTTATGATGTTTTTTATCAAAAACGGTGACACATTCGAGGAATTAATTCCTCCTGAAGAAATTGAGTGCAATCTGAGGCTGATAGCACCAATAAACATAAATCTTCCGAATGTGGGGAAAGACAATCCGAACAGCATACGCATAATTGTATTCCCGAAAAACAACTATAAGGACCTTAGTGCTGACAATATACAGGTATATGATATTGAAATTTTTATAAATTCCACTAATTTCTTCAAGGGTTCGCTTAAAAATGCCAGTGATTTGCTGAATCAGTTTATAAACAGCAAGGTATACCAATAAATCTGAGGACTTAAAATGCGTATACTGAAACTGGAAATAAAAACTTTGCTGATGATTTTTCTCATAGCGTTAACGGTGCTTCAAATGGGAATTCTTTGGACAGAAAAAAATCCGGGAGTTCCCATTCTGTTTTCGTACTCAAAATTCCGCTACAGTGACAGTCCTTCAGATATAGCCAGGGTCAGCGGGAATTATATCCAGCCGGACAGAATAATGGTTTCGGATGGCTCGGGAAGTCTGCTGTGGCAGATTGAACCGAATGACAGCCTGTTTGATGCAGTATGGCATGATTTTATGCAGAGTTATTTCAAACAGATCCTTGATATTAAGCCGTCTGAAGGAAGTAAATCCTATGAGCAGGACTGGTATTCATTAGTTAAAATGAAGTGTATAGTGATTGAGTTTAAAAATCCTTTACCTTCCGAAATTATACGGTGGATAATCGGTGAAGAGTCAACCTTTTCTCCAACCATAAAACATATTTACAGAATAGCGGTTTTTCCCACAGAAAGCATAAATAATAATGAGAATACACTATACATTTATGACGGAACGGATGTATACAAATATGTTGTCAAAATTGAACAGGGGAACATGAAAAAGGAAGATTATATAAGGGCAGTGAATAATGTTTATCAAAATGACAACGTTGTACCTATGCACAGGATGGTAAACTTCTATCCCAGCGTAAAAAATGAAGAACTTCTTGCAAGCCTTGACAGGAACAGTGAAAAAAGAATCTGGGATCTGCTGGTCAAGACACCGGACAAGATTATTCTTAACCGCGATAATGTGGATAAGATAGAGGATTATTTGCTGGGTGACAGTTATAAAAGTTCAATGGTAAGGAAGTTCGGTGAGGACGGTTCGAGCATAATCTTTTCTGATACGGAAAAAGTCCTCCGGTACTATAATAACGGGTTTTTGGATTACCAGTACAGAAACAAGAGTCTTGGTGACAAAGGACATGTTTACGAAGCCTTTGAAAAAGCCGTTACTTTTATAGAATCCAGAAGAAATAACCTGATTGAGGGTGTGGATATATTACTGAGCAATATAGAAGAAAGAAACGAAAATTATGTCTTTACTTTTGACTATGCCCTGGACGGAATGGAAATTAAAATAATGAATTTGCAGGATCGGACGGTTAAGCCTGCGATAACTGTTGTTGCCAACAGAGATCGTGTTGTTGACGTAAAATGGTATATAAAAACTTTTTCCAACAATGATTATTACAACAATTACAGTCTCTACTTTTTTGATATTTTTCAGAACAAAATGATCGAAGATTATCCTGAGATTCTGAATAACCCCGACATATACGACATTTCCATAATATACATTTGTCCTGAAAACAGTACCAGGGCTGAGCCATACTGGGTTATAAAAACTGCAAATCAGGATGCCTATCTCAGAATGCAGGGAAAAGGAGATTAATATGGACTGGAACAGGGCAAAGAATATCATTCTGGTTTTACTGGTATCTCTCAATCTTTTTTTATTTGTAAACATTATGATTGTAAAAAAGAATTTCGAGCTCACAGGGACATACAGGAACAATGCACTGAAGGCACTGACGGCGGCGGGGGTTGAATTGAACTGTTCTGTCCCGTTCAGCAGTAAACCAGTTCAGCGTATAAGTTTTGTGGAGAAAGACAAAAATGTATATACAGGGATGATTGAAAGTTTAATGGGAATTAAGGAAAAAAACGATATAATTTATAGGGATACCTACCATACGGAAGGGAAAACTCTTAAGTTCGAAGACAACAGGTTTGTTTATACCGATAACACAAACAGCATTGTACTTCCGGTAGAAAACCATAGAAAGCTGGATGCGTCCCTTAAGAGCTGGATTAGAAAAAACAGGATTTCAAAGGATAAATTTGTTCTGGATAAACTTCATGAAGAAGATGGAGACGTTATTGCGGAGTATGTACAGTTATACAGGAATATACCTGTTTTGGACAACAAGATAGTTTTCAGAATCAGAAACAAAGCACTTGCGGAGGTTGAAGGAAGCTTAAGAATATTTTATGACCTCAGGGCAAACAAGGAGGACTATATTGTATCGGCAGAAATCGTCTTACTGACGAATAAGGACAGAATTAAAGGAAAGGTTGAAGCCATAGATTTGGGATATCTTCTTGCCCAGAAAGATGAATTGTATGATACTCCGGTATGGAGGGTAAAGCTGTCTTCGGACGAGGAAATATTATTTAACGCTTTTACCGGGGAGTGGATAGATATAAGACGATTTTCCGGGGAAGGCGGTTTCTGATCAAGGTTGTAAATTACTGATTGAGGTTTAACAGTATAAAGTGATATAATATTCAGCAGTGACATATCATTTATTGATTGTTTTGACGAATGTTTTACAAAAGAGTATGAAAGCCAGGTGTTGTTATTGGAAAAGCTGGTTATACATGGCCAGAAAAGGCTTAAAGGCGAAGTAAGTGTCAGCGGAGCAAAAAATGCAGCGGTTGCAATTCTTCCAGCAACCATTTTGTCGGACGGAGAATGTATTATTGAAAACATACCCGATATACTCGATGTAGCCATTTTGAAAAATATACTTACAGATTTGGGAGCAAAAATAAGAAATATTAATGATTCTTCAATTCAGATAGATACGTCGAATATTAATTCGTATACAGCAACCAATAAGGATATTGGTAAGCTTCGCGCTTCCTATTATTTGATGGGGGCGTTGCTTGGAAGGTTTAAGAAAGCCGTTGTAAACTTTCCGGGCGGATGCGATTTCGGTGTAAGGCCCATAGATCAGCATATCAAAGGATTTGAGGCATTAGGAGCAAAGGTTGAAATTGAACACGGAAAAGTAATTATAACTGCGGACAGACTGATTGGTGCGCCGGTGTACCTTGATGTTGTAAGTGTCGGAGCAACGGTAAATATAATGCTTGCAGCAGTTAAGGCTGAAGGTGTAACTACAATTGAAAACGCTGCAAAGGAACCGCATATAGTAGATCTTGCGAACTTTCTTAATGCCATGGGTGCTGATATAAAGGGCGCCGGTACCGATGTTATAAAAATAAGAGGCAAAAAACAGCTGAAAGGCGGACACACGTATACAATAATACCCGATCAGATTGAAGCGGGTACCTATATGATTGCCGCGGCAGCCACAAAGGGTGATGTCCTTGTTAAAAACATTATCCCAAAACATATGGAATCATTAACTGCCAAACTGCAGGAAATGAACGTCAGGGTGGAAGTATACGACGACAGCATCCGAGTATGTGGCAGGGATAAAATTCATAAGGTAAATATAAAAACACTTCCATACCCAGGATTCCCTACCGATCTGCAGCCTCCGATCACTTCTCTGCTGTGCCGCGCCGAAGGCACAAGCATTATTACCGAAGGAGTCTGGGACAACAGATTTCAATACGTGGACGAACTGAAAAGAATGGGGGCAAAAATAAAGGTTGAAGGGCGTATGGCTGTAATAGAAGGGCCTGTGCGCCTGTCAGGAGCACCTGTAAGGGCAATGGATCTGCGGGCCGGAGCCGCAATGGTTATTGCCGGTTTAATTGCCCGCGGTGAAACTGTAATTTCAAATATCCACTACATTGACAGGGGTTACGAGAAACTGGATGAGAAATTAAGGGCACTTGGTGCCGATATTCAAAGAGTGGAATAGAAAAATTCTTGAATATTCCACATTTTATTTACAATTTACATACTGAGGAGTTACTTTATGTTTACACTGGTAAGTCTGTTCAGCGGAAGCAGCGGCAATGCAATATTTATATCGGGCAACAAAACCAAAATTCTTGTTGATGCAGGTTTAAGCGGGACCAAAATAGAAAGGGCACTCAGCTCGATAGGTGAGGATATCTGCAATATACAGGCTATACTTATAAGCCATGAACATATGGATCATATAATGGGAGCGGGAGTACTGGCGCGCAGGTTTGGTATTCCCATTTATGCCAACAAAAATACCTGGAATGCGATGGCAAATATAATCAATATAAGAAAACTTCATCCAAATTGTATAAGAGTATTTGATACGGGCGATATTTTCAGCATAGGGGATATAGAGATACATACTTTCAGTACTCCTCATGACGCAGTTGAACCGGTTGGTTTTAATTTTTTATGCAACGGAAAGAAATTAACCGTTGCGACTGATATGGGTCATATGAACAGCAATCTTCTTTCCAATCTGGAAGGAAGCGATATGATATTAATTGAGTCGAATCATGATATTGAAATGCTTAAGATGGGGAGATACCCATGGCCTTTGAAAAGGCGAATTATGGGAGACAGAGGGCATTTGTGCAATGACGTGGCGGCACAGGTTGTGGCGTATCTTGCATCAATGGGAACAAAGAAATTTCTGCTGGGGCATTTAAGCAAGGAGAATAATTTTCCTGAGCTGGCTTTTGAGACGGTAAAAAATGCGCTGATGGAGAAATCTATAATTGTCGGTAGGGATGTTTATCTTGGAGTTGCAATGAGAGACAGGGTAAGTGAAGCAATCAGCGTATAACTGCACAGGGTTAACTGTTTTAATAGAATGAAAAGAATAACAGGGAAAGGTATTGGTTTTGCAAATACAGATTGTTTGTGTCGGAAATCTGAAGGAAAAATATCTTAAAGAAGCCGTTTCCGAATATCTGAAGAGGCTTTCAAGGTTCTGCAGGGTAACGATAAACGAAGTTCCGGAAGAAAAAGTTCCGGAAACCTTAAGCGTTACTGAAAAAGAACAGGTGCTCAAAAAGGAAGCCGAAAGAATCAGGAATGCATTGTTTAAAAATACTTTTACCGTTGTCCTCGATCTAAAGGGAAAACAGCCTGATTCAATGGAATTGTCAAAGCTTTTGTCTTCATGGATGCTCCAGGGTAAAAGCAGTATTTCTTTTATAATAGGAGGCTCAATTGGGCTCGACAGGCAGCTTGTTAACGAGGCCGACTATAATTTGTGCCTTTCAAATCTCACATTTCCACACCAACTGACCAGGGTTATACTTCTGGAACAGATATACAGATGCTTTAAAATAATTAATAATGAGCCGTATCATAAGTGAACATAGGCTAGACTTAACTTATAACATAAGTATAATGTAATATTATATCGGAATGGTGGTTAATTATATTTATATTGGGGGAAAAAAGATGTTATTGTATAGGTTTAGACCTGCTAGAAGCATATTGGAACAGTATCATGAATTAGAAAATCAAATAATTCACTTTTCACCAAAGGAAGATTTAAACGACCCACTTGAAGGTTATATTAATATGTATTGGCAGGGTGATATTATTGCATGGAAAGGGTTATTTAAGAGTTATATTAATTGTCTTCAAGATGCTTTTTTTATGTATCGTTTAGGAGTCCAAAAACAGCAATTACGCACAATTCCTATATTTTTAGTTGAAAGTATGTTACCTACTGAGTCCTATAAAAAATTAAGTCGAGAGATAATCAATGAATTTGTTGATTCATCAATAGTTGATAAAATTATTTCCACACTAGGAAATAATAATATTAAAATTACAAGGGAAGATTTGAAGTTATTCCTACATATGGTACATCTCAATGGTTTAAAAATAATTATGAAATATCATTATTTACATGGTTTAATGGAAAAATCAGAGTGGGATAAGTTTGAGAAATTTAAACCAAATTCAAAAAATATCGACGATTTTATGAATACATTTTTAAAAATGAAAGTTGATAAAATAGACGAAACGAAAGTTTTACTTAAAATTTCTAGTAGCATCATAGAAGAAATGCTTTTACACGGCAAAGTTTTAATAGATATAACTAACGATGAGAAAAGGATGGATTTTTATTATCTTTTTTACGAATTTCCATTTAAATATTTACAGCAGATAGAAAATTTGATTCATCCGCCGTGTTATATAGCATGTTTTTCTGGGAACTATTCTAACTCATCTATGTGGGGAAATTATGCTGATAAACATAGGGGTATATGTATGATTTTTAAAACAATTGAAGACAGAAATGATTTATATATTCCGATTGAAAGACCATTTAGTCTTGATATAAATGGTATTCATAAATCTTATATTAATACAAAAGTAGAAAAGGTAATTTATGATAGCGAACACATAACTATTAACTTTTTCGAAATGCTTGGCATGTTAAATGGAAATCAAATAAAGTATTGGTTTACAGACGGTAATAAAAAGAGCCAGGTTTTAGACGCAATAGAGAAAGATATAGATAAATGGAGAAAAATTTACTGGGAAATTTTTAATAAACGTTATTATACAAAAACAAAAGAATGGGAGTTTGAAGATGAGTATAGATTATGTATAGATGGTATGTTCTTTAATTATGATACAAATGAGAGTAGAAACCTTAAATACAACTTTAATAGTTTAGAAGGAATAATTTTTGGAATAGAAACATCAGAAACAGATAAAGTAAAAATTCTTGAAATCATATCTAAAAAATGTGTCGAGAATAAAAGAAATGACTTTAAAATATATCAGGCGTATTTTGATGAAGAATCAAAATCGATTAAAATTTATGAATTAAAAACTATTTCAAGAAATGTTGTAGAAGGAAGATATATTAGTAAAATTGATTTGAGGAAAAGATTGGAACAAAAAGTAGTGCAAGCACTTAATAAGTTATATGAAAGAGATGAATACCTGATAAGAAATAATATAAATGAAAATGGTGAAAATCATGTTAGTGAGAGGGCAATTGTATTTCGTTTTGGCATTTATTTAGAGGAAGTATTAAGATGTGATAGCGAATTTGCTAAGTATAATCTAGATAATGAATATAATAGGAATATTGACGAAGTAAAACAGTTGCCCAAACACGAAAATGGAGTATATCCTGATTTAATTTTACATAAAAGAGGAAATAATGATGATAACATGTTGGTAATTGAAATTAAGACATGGTGGAATCCAGATATCCGTGCAGATATAGAAAAACTGCAGGCTTTTACAGATAGTACTGGAAAGTATAAATATAGATTTGGATTATCTATTACAATTGATAAGTACAAACCTAAGTTAATCTGGTTTGAAAATGGAGTTGAGATAATTGCTAATGATAATGAAATAAAAGAAGTTATATAATAAAGGATTAAATAGTAAAGCAAGGATAGAGATTGATAGAACATTGATAGGAATATCAAATCATTTTATTATCAATAATGTAGTCATGTATTTGGTAATACACGGTGAGCCGTATCATAAGTGAGGGAAAGGCAGTATTATCCTCATAACATAGTATAACATATGTTCTGAATATGATATAATAATATCAGGTGGTGATTTTATGAAAAAGTATAACTTTACTATTTTGATAGAAAAAGATGAAGATGGAGTGTATGTTGGTTCTGTTCCAGCGTTGAAAGGATGCCATACTCAGGCTAAAACAGTAGAGGAATTGCTTCCCAGAATAAAAGAGGCAATTGAATTGTGTCTGGAAACAGAAGATGATGGGTTCTTCCAGAATGAATTTGTAGGAGTTCAGCAAATCGAGGTTGTCGTATGAGTAAACTGACTATTATTTCTTCCAAAGATATGGCTAAAATATTGGAAAGCCTTGGATTTAAGGAGATACGCCAGAAAGGAAGTCATAA
>Ga0134099_1002330_pt1 | contig 15673 bp, 8 predicted proteins | sample 10_taG_2_FD_105482 | JGI IMG/M metagenome (GOLD analysis project Ga0134099, IMG submission 105482) | Switchgrass degrading microbial communities from high solid loading bioreactors in New Hampshire, USA - 10_41_5_180_A2 metaG | ecosystem: Engineered > Bioreactor > Semi-continuous > Anaerobic >...
AATAAAATCTTCCAGTACTTTATCTTCTATTATTTTATGAGCTATTTTTAGACCTAAAGCAAATGCGTCCATTCCTGCAATGTGAGCATAAAATAAATCTATATCTTCGTAAGACGGTCTTCTTACGTGAGCATCAAAGTTTAACCCTCCAGGTGCAATACCTCCATTTTTAAGTATTTCATACATGGCTAAAACATTTTCATACACATTGGTGGGGAATTGATCTGTATCCCATCCAAGTAATAAATCTCCCATATTCGCATCTATGCTTCCTAGGAGATTGTTAATTCTTGCATATCTTAATTCATGCTGGAATGTATGTCCTGCCAGTGTTGCGTGATTTGCTTCAATGTTGAATTTAAAATACTTATCTAAGTTATACTTTTGTAGAAATGCATAGGAATTAGCCACGTCAAAATCATATTGATGTTTTGTAGGTTCTTTTGGTTTTGGTTCTATTAAAAACTGACCTGTGAATCCTATTTCTTTAGCGTATTCTACCGCCATATGCATGAATTTAGCTAAATTGTTTAACTCTAATTCCATGTTTGTATTAAGAAGTGTTTCATATCCTTCTCTTCCACCCCAAAATACATAGTTTTCTCCATTTAATTCTTTGGTAATTTCAAGAGCTTTTTTGACTTGAGCAGATGCGTACGCATAAACATCTGCATCACAAGTTGTAGCTGCTCCTTGCATGAATCTGGGATGAGCAAACAAGTTAGCAGTTCCCCAAAGTAACTTGATACCACTTTCTTTCATTTTTCCTTTAATATGCTCAACAACTTTATCAAGCAATTTGTTAGTCTCTCTGAGAGTTTCTTGTTCATCAACTAAATCTCTATCGTGAAAACAAAAATATTTTACACCAAGTTTACTCATAAATTCAAAAGCAGCATCAGCTCTAGCTAAAGCTTTATCTAAAGGATCAGTGTACTTATTCCATTCTCTGTGAGCACTTTCCACGCCAAACATATCTCTACCTTCTGCAGTGAAAGTATGCCAGTAAGCAACAGAAAATCTTAGATGGTCCTCCATCGACTTTCCACCAATTATCTCTTTAGGATTGTAATAATGAAAAGCTAATTGTTCTTTAGAACCTTTTCCAACGTATTCAATCTTTTTAATTTCTTTAAAGTATTCTTTCATTTTGTACCCTCCTGTTATTTGTATTTTTATATTTTTATTATTCTTGGTTTAATTTTTAATAAGATAAATTCGCTCCTTGACTTTATTTGAATATATAGTTAATTATTATTCTGCTATTTAAATTCTAAACCTCTTAACTAAAGCCTCTAGTTCAGAAGATAATTCGCTCAACTCTTTTGCACTTTCGTTTATCTCTACTGATTGATTTAGTTGTCTGTCTATTACCTTTCTTGAGTTTTCTAGTTGTTCACTTATCTCTGATACCGCTCTTGCTACTCGCTCTATCGCTGAACTCATCTCTTCGGCACTTGCACTTTGTTCTTCTGCACTCGCTGTCATATTTTCTATCCCTTGATTCATCTTTTCTATTCGTTCTCTTATGTTGTTAAAGCTTTTTAGTACATTTACCATCTTTTCGTTTACTTCTTCTATCGTTTCTACTACCTTGTTCGTTGACTCGTTCACTTTCTTTGTACCTTGCGTTATGTTTGTTAGTATTTGACTTATTTCATCTGTCGCATTTCTTGATTCTTCTGCTAACTTCCTTATCTCATCCGCTACTACTGCAAAGCCTCTTCCTGCTTCTCCTGCCCTTGCTGCTTCTATCGCTGCATTTAGCGCTAGAAGGTTCGTTTGTTCCGTTATCGAGTTTATTGTTTCTACTATGCTTTGGACATCTTTCGCATTCGTCGCTAGTTGGATCACTTCTTTTTGGCTTTCTTTTGTCCTTTCTACTGCTTCTTTTACTATCTCACTTATGCTTATTATTGTTTGACTTCCTTCTTGTGCTGCTTTGTTTGTATTTTCTGCTTCTTCACTTAATCTTTGGGCATCTTGCGATACCACTTGCGCTGCCCTGGCTACTTCGTCTACCCCTGACGTTACTTCTTCTACATTTCCTGCTGTCTCTTCTGCATATGCCTGTATCGTATCCATTTGTCGTTTTAATTCTTCTGAGTTTTCTCTACTTTCTTGGGAGGTCTTGGTTAAATTAACTGATGATTTTTGTACTTTGTCTGAAGCTTCTCTTATCGAGCCCATTGAGTTCCTTAGTTCTTTACTCATCTCTGATAGAGCTAATCCCATCTGCCCTATTTCGTCTTTACTTTTTACTTGAAAGTCTACTGTTAGGTCTCCTTCTTTGAATTGGTTTATCTTGTTTCTTAATTCAAGTAATGGTTTGGTTATACTTCGTATTAGATATATGACCATAATTATTGCTACTACAAAGGCCACTACTGTTAATATTATTGTTAGTACAATCGATTTGTTGTTCTTTTCTATTAGTTGTGGACCTAGTGTGTCTTGTTGTTCTTTTAATTGAGCTCTTTGGTCTTCTAACAGATTTAATATTTCTACCCTTAATTGTTCCATTTCTTGGATTATTGGTTCTTGTGATTCGATTGCTTCTACTATTTGGTTAAATACTTTTTTAAATTCTAAAGTATTACTTTGAAGATCTTTAAACATTTCTTCTAATTCTTTTGAAACCAAACCATACTCCATAATGGATAATTGTGAAATTAGTGTATTAAAACCTTCCAAAACACTGTTTTTATCACTAGTGGATTCTGAAGAAAAGTATGTTGAAGAAAAAGATACGATATTTTCTAACGCTTCTAGTGCACTATCGCAATAAAAAACAACTGTAGAAACATTATTTTCTTTAGCTTCTGTCTTGAAATTTGAAATCAATTGTCTTAAGGCGTTTGAGAAGTTGATAAATTCTTGATGTATGAGAAACTCTTTTTCGTTATTAATTTCTACAATTTGGTTAAAGTATTTTTCGTAATCGTTAATATAAGTTAGTAAATTTAATAAAGAAGTTGAGTCTTTAGTATCTACAAAAGAATTGGTTTTGATATTATTGATATTTCTTATTATTGTTTCCTTATTTTGCTCATCGTAGTTGATGACATAATCTTTTAAACTTACAGTGGCTTCAAAAAAACTCATTTCGATTTCAGATATTCTACTGGTTTCATCCGATAATAATTTATAATTTTCTAATCCTTTATTGGAATTTATCAATGAAAACATGTTAAAAATAAATGAAATTCCAAAGAGAGCTAAAACCACAAATATAATTAAAGATATTTTTCCTCTAATAGTGTTTATTGCCAAAGAATTTCCCCCCTAAAACATCATGATTTATAATACTTTTGTAAGACTTAATATCATTAATTTTTTAACTAGACTCAAAAATGGGAACTACTAAAAAATTTTTTATTTTGTTCATTAACAGAAATATCATCTTTTATATAAAAGTTCCCTCTAAGTCTAATGTCTTCAGAAGATGATCCAATTAATACTTTAAAGCTGCCTTTTTCAACAATATATTCCATCTTTTCATTATAAAACGCTAATATTTCTACAGGTAATTCAAAAGTGATTTTCTTGCTTTCATTTGGTTTTAAATTAATTCTTTTGAACCCTTTTAATTCTTTGACAGGTCTAGTTACACTTGCTACTTCATCGTTTATATACAATTGAACAACTTCATCTCCTTCAAACTGTCCTGTATTTTTTACTTCACAACTTATCCAAATGGTTGTTTCTTCAACTTTTATTTCTAAACCAGAATATTCAAAAGTTGTGTAGCTCAAACCATGGCCGAAAGGATATAGAGGTTTAGAAGGATAATCCACATAGTCTCCCCACCAATTGCTTCTCCCTCCAGATGGCTTATGATTATAATATACAGGAATTTGTCCAGCATGGTATGGAAAAGATATAGGTAATTTTCCACCGGGCGTTTGGTTACCTATTATTATGTCTGCTACAGCGTTGCCCCCTTCTTCTCCAGGCAACCATGCTTCTAAAATAGTAGAAACATTTTCATCAGCCCATTCTAATGAATAAGGTCTTCCAGTCACTAAAACAAGGATTATAGGCGTGTTTGTTTTTTTAATTTCTCGAAGAAGGTCGAGTTGGACACCGGGAAGTTTTAAAGTCGAGCTGTCTCGTGATTCTCCTGTTGTACAATCTTTAGTTAGACCAGACTTGTCTCCTAGAACTACTATTGCTACATCAGAATTTCGCGCCAAGTCTATTGCTTCTGTAAAACGACTTTTATCATTATCATTAATTTCACAGCCTTTTGAGTAAGAAACTTCTATTCCCAAAGGGATCAATTTTTCTTTTAAGGCTTCATATATTGTGATGATAGGAAGCTCGCTTTCCGAAAATTCTATTCCTTTCATTGCCGATGTACCAAATGCATCTTGCTTTAAAGTTTCTAAATGTGTGAGATAAGTGTAATCTCCAGTTAAATTTCTGGCGCTATTGGCATTAGGACCAATAACAGCCACTTTTTTGATAGAGTTATTATCATTAATTAGAGGTAATATTCCATCGTTCTTTAATAAAACTATGGACTTCGCTGCAATTTCATAAGCTAATTTTCTATCTTCAGGTAGATCTAGATTTTCAGGTACTTTTTCTAAGTCTACAAAAGGATTTTCAAACAGTCCCATTTCAAATTTTAATCTAAGAATGTTTTTAACTGCGTCATCAAGAAATTTAATGGGTAACTTTCCAGATTCAATAGCATTTTTTAAAGGTTCTTTATAGCAATCAAAAGTGGGAAGTTCTGTATCTATTCCAGCTGTTAAAGCTTTTATTGCGGCTTCTTCTTTATCTGAGGCAACTTTATGATAATCCATTATTGAATTAACTGCAAAATAGTCTGATACAACTATTCCGTCGAAATTCCATTCCTCTCTGAGTATTTTTCTCAACAATTTTTTAGACGCTCCACAAGGAATTCCATCGAGTTCATGATAAGCATTCATTATGGATTTTGCTTTACCTTCTTTAATAGCTGCTTCAAAAGGAAGTAAAAATATCTCCTTTAGTTCCCTTTCTGCAATATGGGCTGGAGCCCAATTCATACCTCCCTCAGAAACTCCATATCCCACAAAATGTTTCAATGTTGCTACAATACCGTTTTTTACGTTTTCTGATTGTAAACCCTTAACATAAGAAACTCCCATAGATGAAACCAAATACGGATCTTCACCAAAAGTTTCTTCAGTTCTTCCCCATCTAGGATCTCTTGTTACATCAACTACAGGAGATAATCCTTGATGAATTCCTAGAGTTTTCATTTGTTCTCTTATTCTTGTGGTCATTTGTTCACAAAGTTCAGGTTGCCAAGTACTTGCAATACCAATCATTTGAGGAAAAATTGTAGCTCCTTTTGTCATATATCCATTTAAGCATTCTTCGTGAATAAAAGCTGGGATACCTAATCTTGTTTCATTAATCAAATAACTTTGAATTTTATTTACTAATTTTGCAGTTTGTTTTGGAGAAAAACCTGTTGCACCTCCAGGTCTTGTGATTTGTCCTATTCCAAAATTCAAAAGTTTAGAGGCTTTTTGAACAGAAAACTCTCCATTTTCTAATATTTCATAACTCCAATAAGAACCTAATTGGGCAATTTTTTCATCTAACGTCATTTGATTTAAAAGATCTTTTACTCTTTCTTCTATAGGCTGGTTTTGATCTTTGTAAATATTCAATATGATCCCTCCTGTTACATTTTTTGATTCTAATCAAACTATAATTAATTACAAAGTTGCATAAGCCACTCTAAATCTACGCTATCAGCAACCTTTTGTCCTCCCTTTTTGCTTAGGTGAAGATTGTCTCCTTTATCGTACTCATAATATAGTCGTTTGGGATCCTGAGGATCTCTAACGATTTTGTCAAAGTCTATATAACCATCATGCTCACTAGAGTTTCTTATCCATTCGTTAATTATATTTCTTTTCTCGTTTTCAGTTTTTGTCCAACATGATTGGTAGTTGTAAAAAGGGGTAATGGTTCCTAAAATTATTTTTGTATTGTGGCTATGTGCTTGTTCAATTAGTATTTTCAAACCTTCTATTATATCTTGAGAACTAATTTTTTCTGAAAGAGGGGCTGTACCAGTAAGTGGATGAACAATATCGTTAATACCTTCTAATACAATTACCAAATCTCCTTTATTATTTCCAAAGACATCTTTTTCAAACCTCTTTACACCAGCATCCCCAAAAAAATAGCTTGGTTCTGAATCAAAAAGTAATCTATTTCCGCTTATTCCATAGTTAATTAAAGAAACTTTTGTAGGATATTTGGAGTATAGGTTTTGAGCTAGAGGTGCAGTCCATTTAGAATCATGTGTTATTGAATCTCCAAAGCAAATTATTGTTTTTACATCGTCTTGTGTATTAACTTCAATTTGGAAAAAACCATATAAATAAGCATTTTCATGATCAGAAAGAATTTGTTGCATAAATTGATTTTGTGTTCTTTCTGAAAGCTCGAATACAGAAGTAATATGCTGATCTTTATAAAAAAATGTTCCACTTAATATAGAAGGCAAGTTGTTTGTATGTATCTCTATAACGATAAATTCGCCTTCATTAACTTTAAATTCAATCACGTCACTATAAACACACTCTTCGGGTTTCAAAAATAATTCTTGCTTGTTATTGAATGACAGAGGAATAAATGAATATGGTGCTGAATTAGATAACTGACTAGTTTTAGCTATCTTTACACATTTAAAATGAAGCGGATCTTTACCATGAAGATTAGAAAATAAAATCCTTATTTGATCTCCCCTTACATTATTTTTTGTGAATGCTCGTTGAATTTTGCCTTTTGAATCACCACAATCTAAAGAGAATTTTATTGGTAAATAGCCCCAACTTGTTATCCATTGACGAATAGTAATTACTCTCCTTTCAGTATAATAAGTTTTTATAAAAAACAAATAAAAAAATAACTTTTGTTTTAATTTTGCTATTCATTTAATTTATATTATATAATGTTTTAAAAGTTAAAACAAACATAAGTTTATCTAATAAACTAAAGATTAGAGGGTTTATAAACATTTATTTCCTTTTACAATCAATTTTGTTAGTTTTTAAAAATGTCTAATATTTATAATTACATTATAAATATATGTACTTACCACTATCTATTTTTGTTGGATTTCTTTCTACTCCTATCCATACATCCAAAGCTGAAGGATTAAATATTATATGTTGATCAGAACTAAATCTTAAGTTTTTCAAAGCATTTATATAATCAAGAATTTGAATATTTGTCGCATACCAGATTTCACCTTTATTTCCGATAGTTTTACAAAATTCTTCAATTAAGCCCCAATTATTATTTCTTTCGAATTCAAAACTATGACCCCAAACATATAAAAGAAGCATTCTTCCTTTAGAATCTAATTTGAGAAATTCATCTGTTCTTTCTAATAAATGATCATCATGGTGACAAGTGGGGTGCCATGTCAAGAAATTCTCAGGGAGGGTATAGCTTTTATGGGAATTCACCGTTCTTGAGTATTCAACACCAAGATATGGAAGCATTTTAACTATTTCCTCGTTGTAATCTCCGTAGGGATAGGACATACCTCGGATGGGATATTCAACTAGAGATTCTAGCTTCGTTTTATCTTCTTTTATTTCCTCTATGATTGTTTCTTTGGGTAAAGATGTCAAAAAAGGATGATTTAAAGTATGTATAGAAACTTCATGCTCTTCGAAAAGATTTTTTATCTCAGATGTATTCAGAAAAGGATTTGTATCGAACTTTCCTGAATTCAAATGAAAAGTTCCTTTGATTCCATATTGGTTAAAAATCTTTATCAATTTTCTATCATATATTTGGCCGTCGTCATAACTCATTGTAACTGCTTTTGTTTTGCCTTCGGGATAATAACTAAAAGATATTTTCATTTTTTAAAAATCCTCCGCTTATTTGAAAGTTATAAAATTAAATTAACCTATTAAAAGAAAAGTTTTGTTAGGGGTAGATTTTTCTCCCTTTTTCATCAGAAATCATAGTTTTTCTATAAAAGTAAGTATTAATCACATCTCTCCATTCCTTAGCTTGTTCTTTTTGTTCCAAAAGTCTAGATAATACATCATGATATCGTTTATTGTCTATAAGTTCCTCAAGTTCAATCCATAGATTTATAAGCCACTGAACATCTTCCACTCCTTCAAAATGTGTGTCATAAATATGTTGAATAAGTGTTTTGTTGTTTTTTAGTTTATAGATGTAAGAAACATGATGGAAGAAAAGTAACAATTCTTCAGGACAACTTTCTAAATGTTCAAACAATTCAAAATTTGGTTGGTGATATAGTTTAGTAAAACCTGTGCCAGATTTTAAGGTTCTATCTACACCAATGCCGAAGTGATTAGCTCTGTGATAGGTTCCCCACCTTGAATATTCATACCCATCAACGTTCGGTCCATAATGATGTCCTGGATTTACCATCCAACCTATTCCTAAAGGGGAGGTATATTTTTCGTATATTTTCCAAGAATTTTGCAACATTTGAGATAAATTTTCATGAAGTTTTAAATTATCACCAAAAGTGCATTTTATCCATTCTTTGGTAATTTGCGAACTTTCAAGTTCAGGGTCCCACGTTAGACGACCATATCCATAAAGGTTTGCTTGAGCCAAGGTGTGACCTGTCCAATTAATATTATCCCCCACATTAGAAACGCCAGCTATTCCAAAGTTTCTTGAATTGAACGGAGAACCTGATACAATTTTAGATACAGTGGTTCCTTCTCCAAAAAGATAGGTGTCAAAATCGAAAACTTCTTTCCATTGTGGAACCAAATAACAAAGATGTTTTTGCTGACCTGTGTATTCTTGAGTAATTTGAAGTTCAAGTATTTGATGGGTTTTTTTAAGACCACCAAAAAGTGGATTTACTGGTTCTCTAACTTGAAAATCCATAGGTCCATTTTTTATTTGAATAATTACGTTGTCCAAAAATTGACCGTCTAATGGCATGAAGGTTTCATAAGCCGCTTTTGCTCTATCAGTATTTTGGTCTCTCCAATCTTGGTAACAATTGTAGACAAAGGCTCTCCAGATTAGTAGTCCATTATGTGGAATCAGGGCTTTTGCAAGCATATTAGCTCCGTCTGCGTGTGTTCTATTGTATGAAAATGGCCCAGGCTGATCTTCTGAATCAGCTTTTACAAGAAAGCCCCCAAATTCAGGAACATGCTCATAAATAAAGTCGACTCTCTTTTTCCACCATTCATTCACTTCTTTATTTAGAGGATCTGCTGTTTTCAAACCGCCTATCATTATAGGACTAGCAAAATTTACACTCACAAATACTTTTATACCGTATCTTTTGAAAATATCATACAAGGTTTCTACAATATAAATTTTGTCATCTATTAATCTAGCTTCTTCCTTTCCAACATTTACATTATTTAGGACTATGGCATTTATTCCAATGGATGAAAGTAATCTTGCATAATCTCTAATTCTATCTAGGTTATCTACCAATTCATAGTTGTTATAGAAAATAGATTTTCCAGCGTATCCCCTTTCTATGTTTCCGTTTAAATTATCCCAGTGATTAATCATTCTTAGAGGGGGTTTGGGATTTTCTAAAACATATAGGTCATCAAGAAGCTTCTTTTCTTGTAGAATTCTAATTAAATAAAAAGATCCATATAGTAATCCATTATCAGATTTGGCTGTTACTATTATAAATTTTTTGTTACCATCGTTTATAGTCTTTATTAAAAATCCTTCTTCATTTATAGCTATAGTTTCCTCATTTGTTATGTATGAATCGACCAAATTATTTTTTCCAATTTTAGATATAACTATAAATTTATTGGAGTCAGTGTAATCATTAATAAGAGGACTTATGCCCAAGATTTTATTTATGGAATAATAAATTTCATCTTTTATTGAGTCAATTATATGGTTGTTTTCATTAATCACTATGTTCTTAAAATAATCGGTGTATTGACTTGATATCAATGAATCTTTAATATGTCCGTAGTTTAACCAACATTGGTAATCTGTTTCATTGGAATAAGGTACCATTCAATCCCTCCTTTTATACACCTGAGTAAGCCATAAAACCTCCATCAATTGGTATAACGGTACCAGTTACAAAACCAGAAGCGTTTTCGTCACATAACCAAAGAACCGTACCTAAAAGATCTTCTGGGACGCCTAATCTTCCTAAAGGTGTGTGATCGATTATTTTTTTATATCGTTCAGTAGGAGTTCCATCTTCGTGAATAAGTAAGTTTCTATTTTGTTCTGTTAGAAAAAAACCCGGAGCGATCGCATTAACTCTAATTCCAACTTTTGCAAAATGTACTGCTAACCAATAGGTGAAGTTGCTAACAGCAGCTTTTGCAGCACTGTAGGCAGGAACTTTTGTCATTGGAGAAAATGCACTCATGGAAGAAATGTTGATTATAGTAGTGTTTTCGTGTTTTACCATTTCTTTTAAAAATACTTGGGAAACAATAAATGTACCTAAAAAATTGAGATTAAAAACAAATTCGAATCCCTCTGTTTCTAAATCAAAAAACGTAATTAATTCACGGTTTTCTTTTTGAAGATCAGATAACTCAAAAATCTCTTTTGTAGTTGTCCCTTTTGGATGATTTCCTCCCGCTCCGTTTATTAAAATATCACATCTACCGTACTTTTCTATTACTTTTTCTTTTGCTGATTGTACTTCTTCTTTATTTAGTACGTCACATTTTACTGCTATAGCATTGCCTCCTGTGTTCAATATTTCCTCGGCAACGAATCTAGCTTTATCCAAAGAAATATCAAGTATTGCTATTTTCACTCCTTCTTTTGCTAAACCTTTTGCTATTGAACCACAGAGTATTCCACCACCACCTGTTATTACAGCTATCTTTCCTTCCAAGTTTGATTTCAAAGTAATCATCCTTTCTTTATTTTATCTAAAGATTCCCAAATTCCAAATAAATAGCTAACACCCAAGGCCCTATCAAATAAACCGTAACCTGGTCTTGCTTTTTCATTCCATATGAGCCTGCCATGATCAGGTCTTAAATATCCTTTAAAATCTGTTTCATGCAAAGCTTCATTATTTCAAAAATATCTAATGAACCTTCTTTTGAGAAATGAGAAACTTCATGAAATTTTTTCTCTCCCGTTATTTTTATATTTCTAACATGTACAAAAGAGATCTTACTCTGTTTTCCAAATTGTCTTATTATATCAGTCACACTATTTTTGGGATTTGAGGCTAATGAACCACTACATATCGCTAAAGTATTTGAAGGACTATCAACTATGTTTATAATCTTTTCAAGCTGTTCTTTTGAACTGACGATCCTTGGTAATCCAAAAATTGGCCAAGGAGGATCATCGGGATGAATAGCCATTTTAATACCGACTTTTTCGCAAACAGGAATAATACTTTTGAGAAAATATTCTAAATTATGAAAAAGTTTATCTTCATCTATGTCTGAAAAAATTTCAAAAAGTTGCTGTAAATTTTTCAGTTTTTCTGGTTCCCAACCTGGTAATGAAAAACCTTTCGAACCACTTTCAACCTCTTGGATGAGTTGTTGGGGAGAAATATTCTTGATTTTATCATGATCATAGGCCATAGAGTAAGATCCATCAGAAAGTTGGTAGTAAAGGTCTGTTCTTACCCAATCAAAAATAGGCATGAAGTTATAACATATTACTTTAATCCCTATCTTACTTAAATTTTCAATAGTTTTAATATAATTTTCAATGTAATAATCTCTTGAAGGAAGTCCAGCTTTTATGTCTTCATGAACGTTTACACTTTCAATTACTTCTAAAGCTAATCCTTCATTGTTTACTTGGTTCTTAATTTTTTCAATTTTTTCTATAGGCCATATTTCCCCAACTGGGATTTCATTCAAAGTACCAACAATTCCGGATATTATTGGTATTTGTTTTATTTGGGATAGTGAAACACTGTCATCTTTTTCACCAAACCATCTGAGTATAAAATTCACGTTTTTTCCTCCTGTTTTTCATAGTTAGTTACCAAAAAATGGCCTGCAATGTATATGTCAAAAAATATAGTAAGATATGCAGGCCAATCTTTAAATCAGAAAGTTAAAAGAAAAGCTATATAAATTTTTATTTCTCTAATTTAATATTTCCAAAGTTCACTGTGCTCTGATAATTATTACCAGTTGGATCATTCCAGGTTAGTATTCCTACCCTTCTTCCAGCTGCACTAGCATCGTTAACTTGGACGTCAAAGCCTATAACTTCTCCTCCAGATGGTGTAATTGTTTTCCAAGAAATAGCAGCTTCAATTATGTATCCTCCATCTATTACTTTAGCTGATGTTTTAAAGTTTGCAGCAGATGCACCTGTACCAAAGGACTGTTCATTAACGTAGTTAACTCTATATTGTGCATCATCCAATTCGTAGAATCCTGTTTTGTTGTTATTTTCGTCGATGAAAAATTCTACTGAATCTTGTTCCCATGGATCTGAGTGATTTTTATTTAAAACTGAATCAGTTACTGTAGCAAGAATGTAAAGTGCCTTTTCATCCCATAAGACTTTGAAATCTGCTTTAGCATTTTGAAGACTTCCAGAGACAACTGTGTGGGTTGAATAGGTTTCTGCTATTTTCCACATTTCATCTATTTCCCCGTCAATAATTGGTGTTCCATATTTTGCAGTTCCTACAGCAGCAGCTTCTAAAACAAGTGTCCCATAATTTGCTGTGATTTCTTTTTGTTGGTTTGTAGTGTCGCTCCAACTGTACATTTTCTTGCCATCTATTACCGCAATATCAAAACCTATGGATGAACCTTTTTCAAATTTTTGTGGGAGAGTAATTGAGCATTCAAAAGCATATTTTTTATATCCAGGGCTGACAAAATGCTTAATTTCGATTTCATCTGGTTTATTTGTTTCAACTGTCCAATCAGTTCTAATAATCACCCAAACATCGTCATCTTGTAAGTAAGGAGTTTTGGCGTTGTTAGGATCAATGAAAATTGCTACTCCATCTTCTGGATCCTTCGTTTCATCTCTTACATCTCCATAAATAAACAAGGTGCCTTCATCCCATATTATTCTTGCATTGAATCTTTCATTCCCTTGATCATCGAAGATTTGTACAGGTATTGAAAATAAATAAGAATCATCCAACATGCCGAAAGGTATTGCAGTACCTTGGGCTATGGAACTTTTTTTCGGAAGAATAGGCAGTACTGTTGGTTCTACTATTCCCCAATAAGAGTATTTTGCTTGATAGTCTTTGTCAAATAGTAATGGCCAATCATTTCTTGTCTGGTTTTTCCAGGAATAATCATCTTTTAGGCCCCAGAAAGTAACACTAGTTATAGCGTCATCATACTTTTTTAGAAGTGTAAATAGTTCTTTGTACACATATCCTTGTTCTACGAGAGATTCATAAGGAGGAGCGTCATAGTTAGAAGATTGATCTTTATAAATACTCATATCTAATTCTGTTACATGAATTTCTATACCTGGAATTGAACTGAACAACTGAATAGCTTCTTCGACCTGACGCAAATCTGTTCCCACGCCTATATGCATTTGCATCCCAATACCATCAATAGGGATTCCTCTTGCTTTAAAATCAGAAACGAGATTGTAAATAAAATCTCTCTTTTTTGGTTCATAAGTGTTGTAGTCATTATAAAATAATTTTGCATTAGGATCAGCTTCATGTGCGAACTTGAAAGCATATTCAATATATTCAGGTCCTATAATATCGTACCATAATGATCTTCTTAATCCATCAGGTTGATTTGGATCAATTGCTTCATTTACGACATCCCAAGCTTGAATTTTTCCTGAAAAATGACCAACTACGTCTTTTATATATTTTTCCATTCGCTTTAAAAGGACTTCTCGTGAAACCAAGTTTCCATAGCTATCTTTGAAAAACCAATCTGGAGTCTGATTGTGCCATAACAGTGTATGTCCTCTTACATCAAAATTTTTTGATTGTGCAAAGTTGATGTATTCATCGGCAACAGAGAATTTATAGGTGTTCAAATCAACCAAAAGACTTTCCGGCTTCATTTCGTTTTCTGCGGTAATACTGTTAAAGTGTTTTTCAACCATTTTCATTTCAAGTGGATTAGACAACACTTTGTAAGGAATAGCTGCACCTATTTTAAAGTTACTCCCGTAAACTTCATGTAAGTTTGGTATTTCCCATTCTGGTTCAAATAAAGGAATAGTCTTGTCAATTAGTACAAAATCATCAATATAAAAAGCTAATGCATTATTTGGTGATTCAACATAAAAAAGAAGTTCTTCAATTTGTTCTCCCAATTTTACTGTATAAGATCCACCAATTTTTGTCCATTTATTGGAAGGTATAGTTTTTTGCCATGCAATTGTATCATAACTAGTTTGAGTATCTGAAGCATACTTTCTTTGCATGGTTAAAGTTACTTGCTGATCCTGACCGGTTTCTTGGTATACCCAAACCTCTAATTCGTAGCTTTTACCTGGGTTTAATATATCTTTAAGGTCAATTTGAGCTCCATGCCAATTGCTTTGCCTCCCACTAACATATAGTGAGTATTTTCCACTGTGTGCTACTTTATCAGTTGAAGTTATAGAAACTGGATCGCCTCTAGATTGCCAGTTTTCAGTTCCTTTTTCAAAAGTTGTTTTCAATATAATATCTGTCCTTGGAACCTTGTTAACTCCGAAAACTTTAAAATTATCTAAGTAATAGGTAAAATCGGCTTTTAAAGGAGTTATTATTAACAAAGAGAAATTATTGACTGGTTCTTTGAGATCAAATTTGAAGGTTCCTGTTATTTCTTTCCAAAAATTTGGAACTACGACCTTTTCAGATATGTTTACAAAACGTTCCCCTGAAGCATCATTTATATAAGCAACAATTCTAAAGAGTTGCGGAGAATTAGAGGTTTGATAGACAGGAACACTAATCGTAAATTCGGATCCATTAAATACTTCCCAATCACTTGTAAAATCTATCTCAGGACCTTCCCAACCTGATTTTCTGTTTTCTATCTTTAATGAGTAGTTACCTTCAAACGTGAAGTCTTGAGATATGTTGAGTAAAATGTTTTCTCCTCGAGGATTAACTTTTACATCAGAATTTTCAAAATCAATAAGAAATTCATAATCTAATGGGGAGATAACTTTATCTCCGGTTTGGACGGATAAACCAGTAGAAAAACCAATTGTCAGTAGTCCTAAACCAATTAACAACAAAGGAATTATTGCATTTTTCATTTTATTACCTCCTTACATAATAGTAAATTGCATAGTATTTCCCCAACCTTTAAAATAAGGTTGGGGAAAACAATATCACTGAATAAAGAATTGCATAGGCATAGCGTTCAAAGGTGATCTTAAAATATCATCCGTTACAAGTTCTTTAGGAACATTCTTAAAATTATTTTTTACTATTGCTGGCGCTATGTCTTCTCCTACAGTTCCTATCATCCATATGTTTTCACTATGAATCTTTGTCACTTCTTTCATAAGTTCTTTTATTTCTTCATCATCTGTTGTTACTTGGATTTGTAACCATAGATCTACCAAATCAATGACCGCCTCTGGAGGCACAATGGCATCTTCTGGAATTTTGTCTCCACTCATATAAGCTTTAATCCAAGTTGTCCAACCTATGTACCAGGATTCAGAAATATTTGAAGCACCTGGAATCAAATTA
>Ga0134099_1002356_pt1 | contig 15559 bp, 11 predicted proteins | sample 10_taG_2_FD_105482 | JGI IMG/M metagenome (GOLD analysis project Ga0134099, IMG submission 105482) | Switchgrass degrading microbial communities from high solid loading bioreactors in New Hampshire, USA - 10_41_5_180_A2 metaG | ecosystem: Engineered > Bioreactor > Semi-continuous > Anaerobic >...
CTAAAACAAAAATCATGGCTCCAATAAGGTTTTCTACCCTATTTTCACCATGACTTTTAACATGACTTTTTTATTTTTAACACGACTTTTTTATTCGTGACACGAGTTTTTTTGGGTTATACATCAAATTATCTGACTTGCGCAGGCTTACTCCACCGTCACGGACTTGGCCAGGTTTTTAGGCTTGTCGATGTCGCAACCCCGCAGCTTGGCGATGTCGTAGGCCAGCAGCTGGAGCGGAACGACGGACAATAGCGGCGCGACTTCGTCCATGCAGTCCGGGATATAGATCACCCGGTTCGCCTGTTTTTCGATCTCCGTATTGCCCTCCTTGGCAAGGCCGATCACGAAAGCCCCGCGGGCCTTGACCTCCTGAATGTTGGAAAGCATCTTTTCAAAGAGATGATCCTGGGTCGCCAGGGCGATGACCAGGGTGCCCTGTTCGATGAGGGCGATGGTCCCGTGCTTCAGTTCCCCGGCCGCGATGGCAAAGGAATTGATGTAGGAGATTTCCTTTAGCTTCAGGGAACCCTCGAAGGATACGCTCGCATCCAGTCCTCTTCCGATGAAAAAGACCTGTTCTCTCTTATACTGCTCCTTGGCGATCTCAACGATTTCGTCCGCACGCGCCAGGAGGGCGCTCAGCTTGTCGGGGATTTGTTTCAGCTCATCTATATAGCGGCGGTACACGTCCCTATCGATGACGCCCTTGGTGATGCCCATATAGAGCGCGATGAGATACATGCACATGAGCTGTGTTGTATAAGCCTTGGTGGATGCTACGGCAATCTCCGGTCCGGCCCAGGTATAGAAGACGTCGTCGGATTCTCTCGCCACGGAGCTTCCCACCACGTTGACCACGGAAAGAATGCGGGCGCCTTTCTTCTTTGCCTCCCGCAGAGCGGCCAGCGTATCCAGGGTTTCTCCGGACTGGCTGATGGCGATAAACAGTGTTTTGTCGTCCACAAAGGGATCCCTGTAACGGAACTCCGAGGCAATGTCCACTTCCACCGGGATGCGGGCCAGCTTCTCAATGAGGAACTTTCCGACAAGCCCGGCGTGGTAAGCCGTGCCGCAGGCGACGATATAAACCTTATTGAAACCTTCCAGGTCTTCCTTCGTCAGCTTGATGCCGTCCAGTTTTATGATTTCGTTTTCATCGAGCCGCCGGTTCAGGGTTTCGTAAAGTCCCTTGGGCTGCTCGTGAATCTCCTTGAGCATGAAGTGGTCGTAGCCTTCCTTCTCGGCGGCCTCCGCATCCCAGGTGACATGGAATACGTCCCGCCTCATTTCTTTTCTGTCGGCGTTGTAAATCTTCACGTCGTTCTTCGTCAGGACGACGGTTTCGTTGTTTTCTATGAGATAGATCTTCCGGACATGCTTCAGCAGGGCCGGAATATCCGACGCGATGAAGTTGCAGCCTTCGCCCAGCCCTACGACAAGCGGGCTGTCCTTTCTGACGGCAACGATCTTGTCCGGCTCCTTGCTGCAAACCACGGCAACGCCGTATGCCCCTCTCATCTTCTCGACCGCCTTGAATACGGCGTCGGTAAGGTCGCCGTCATAATAAATTCCGATAAGATGGGCGATAACTTCCGTATCCGTTTCCGAAGCAAAGACGACCCCGTGTTCCCGGATCAGCCATTCCTTCAGGTCCACGTAATTTTCGATAATACCGTTATGTACGACGGCAATGGTATGGTCCATGTTGCTGTGGGGATGGGCGTTGACGTCCGAAGGCTCTCCATGGGTGGCCCATCTCGTATGCCCGATGCCCATGTGGCTGTCCAAGTGTTCGTTTGCGATGGCGGCCTCAAGATTTGCGATTCTGCCTTTAAATTTCCGAACCTCGATCTTTCCGTCCCTGTAGACGGCGATGCCCGAGGAATCGTACCCCCTGTATTCCAGTTTCTTCAATCCGTCGATGATGATATCGCTGGCGTTTCCACTGCCGATGTATCCGACGATTCCGCACATGTGAATATTCCCCCCTATCCTAATCTTTTTGTTAGCAATGAGGCCAGGTTTTCCGCCAGCTCCGTAATCTGTCCGATGTCCTTGCCCTCGATCATTACCCTGACCACCGGCTCCGTGCCCGAAGGACGGATCAACACTCTTCCCTCGCCGGCCATTAGTTCTTCCACCCTTTTGATTTCAGCGCTGATCTCCGGGTCATCCATGTATTTCTTCTTATTTTCATTTTTTATTCTCGCGTTCTTTAACACCTGCGGATAAATGGTCACCTCGTCCGCCAGAGCCGACAGCCTCTTTCCGGACTCCCTGACCGCCCGGATGAGCTGCAGCGACGAGAGGATTCCGTCTCCCGTGGTGGTATGGTTCAGGAATATAATATGTCCGGACTGCTCCCCGCCGATGACGCAGCCCGTCTTCAGCATGCTTTCCAGCACATAGCGGTCGCCCACCTGGGTGGTTTCCACTCTGCAGCCGATGCTGCCGATGGCGCGGTGAAATCCGATGTTGCTCATGACGGTTGCCGTTACCATATCTCCGGGGAGCTGATCGTTCGCCTTCAGCATCTTTGCGCAGATATAGATGATTCGGTCTCCGTCGACGATCCTGCCCAGTTCGTCCACCGCGATGAGCCGGTCGGCGTCGCCGTCGAAGGCGAGCCCCAAATTCGCTTTTTCAGAAAGCACCGCCTCCTGAAGCGCCTCCGGATGGGTGGAGCCGCACCCGTCGTTGATGTTGATTCCGTTCGGTTCGTTGTTCATCACCTTGACTTCGGCGCCCAGTTCGCAGAATACCCGTTCTGCAGCCCTGAAGGCGGCTCCGTTGGCACAGTCGATCACCAGGCGCATCCCGTCGAGCCTTGTGCCTGCGGTACCCTTCAGGAAATCCACATAAAGGGAAAGGGCGTCCTCTTCCGCCTCCAGGCAGCGCCCCAGGCGGTCGCCGGTGATGTGGCTGTTTATATCGATGTTATTCAGAATGATGTTCTCTATTTCATCCTCTATTGCGTCATCGAGCTTGAATCCTTCTCCGTTGAAGAATTTTATTCCGTTGTACTCGTAGGTATTGTGGGACGCGGAGATCACGACTCCTGCGTCGGCCTTATAGTATTTCACAAGATAAGCGACGGCCGGGGTGGGAAGGACTCCCGCCTTGATCACATTGCCCCCCATGGCAAGGATCCCTGCGCTGATGGCGTCCTCCAGCATATCTCCCGATATCCTGGTATCCTTGGCAATAAGTATGACCGGCCTTTGCCGGTCTTTGCTGAGCACATAAGCGCCGGCCTTTCCCAAATTAAATGCAAGCTCCGGCGTAAGTTCCGAATTCGCCACACCCCTGACTCCGTCGGTTCCAAAAAGTCTGCCCATTCTCTACTCCTCGTTTTCCTCAAATTTCTCCGGATTTATTGTGTCTCTGTCTCTCTTCTGTCTCTATTATTCCCGTCAGTTTTCTCCGGCTCATTTTCCAAGTCGCAAGTTATGCCGCACCGGCTTTCCCATTGCGATAAGACATATTCGCCGACTCATTCCGTCTGGTCCAGCGTGATATGGACCTCCTCCGGATCCACCGTGATATGCCCGAGGGGTTTCTCGTGACGCAGCTGAACCTTTGCCGTCGCGGAGATCAGAGACTCTGCGTCCAGCACCAGGTAAGGCTGTATATCTTCCTTTTTCAGAGTTGCTATTACTTCTTCGCTGCCCGATACGATCACGGTGATCTGCGGGGTTGTAATGATGATATCGGATGCCCCTTCCACACCTTCCATCATAATCTCATCGGAGGTATAGACAAACTTCGTTGTCGCCACCGGTTTGATGGTAATGCCCACCGCCATGTTTTCATATCCGTTGGCAAATTCCACGCCCTCCGGGAGAGGAATATTCAGCGGGATCTTGGATGTGCTTGAAACAGGGCTGATATCGATGGCCGAAGCCGTTAGTCCGGTAATTCCCTCCAGGACGCTCCTCGATCCTTTAATCTTCACGCTGCTTGGTATATCAAGGCCGGTAACCTCGTAGATCGGCGCCACTTCTCCCGTGATCTCCACGCTCAGGGGAACCTCTTTCACCTTATAGATCCGGGCCGTAACGCTGACAAAAGAGGTTGAAAGCCGTACATTGCTGACCACATCGTCGCTGCGGTTCACAGCCACCGCGTTTGCCTGAACGGTGGTTTCCTCTTCGGACAGGCTCGTCGTCGGCACATCGGCCTTGATATAGGCCACGGTCATTACATCCGATTTCGCTCCCGAGACCTTGACGACCTCCGGCTGGGTCGTGATCCCGCCCGCCTCCGTTCCGTTCTCAAACTGGCCTATAAAATTCACCCGAATCGGGCGGGAGACTTCAACCAATTCTTCGATGACTACGTTGATCTTGGCCGGACTGAAGTTCAGGACCGTGACGTTCTCCGGCGCGTTAATCGTCACGGGAATATAGTTCTTTCCTATGCTGTAACCGAAAAGGTCGGCCTCCGCAACGATGTCTCCGGCGGAAATCCTTGAAAGGTCCGCCCTTTTCGCCTGAATTTCAACGTCCACCGTATAGTTGGCCTCTCCGGAAATGGCAAGGCCCCTGGCAGTAAGGCTTTCCTCATTCAGCAGCTGAACCGGCACATCGGGAATGACCTGCCTTTTTACCGGTTCGGTAGCCTCGATGACATATGCCCACAGTACCACGGCTAGCAGAACAGATATGATCTTGTAAAAAGTGTTACTGTTCAGCATTCTTACGCCTCCTGAACAGATCCAGGAAAGGAACCTTTACCTTATCCGCGTTGATCTGGCTCAAATATACGTTAAGCAGCGTTTTTTCCACTGTTTTGATATCGAGAAATCTGGTCAGCTTCCCGTCCACGGCCATGGAAATAATGCCGGTTTCCTCGGATACGATAATGGCTATGGCGTCGGAGTTTTCGGTAATCCCGATGCCTGCCCTGTGCCGGGTGCCGAGATCCTTGGAGAGCGTTTTGCTCTGAGACAGCGGAAGCACGCATCCCGCGGCATAGATCCTGTCGCCCCGAACGATGGTTGCTCCGTCGTGAAGCGGCGCGCCCTGGTAAAAGATGTTCCCAAGAAGCTCCGTGGAAATGGCCGCGTTGATCTTGGTTCCGGTTTCCGCGATATCCTCCAGGACCGTTTCACGCTCCATGATGATGAGCGCACCGATTTTATTGGAAGAGAAATAATCCACCGCCTTGATGATGGCGGAGGTCATTTCCTTTACTCTTTCCTTATCCATTTGAGCGAACTGCGGCGGAGTGATGAATTTGCTTCGGCCCACGTACTCAAGCGCGCGCCTAAGCTCGGGCTGGAATACGATAACCAGCGCGATGACGCCAAGCTGCAGGGTATTTCTGAGAATCCAGTTTAACGTATAGAGATTGAATTGTTCAGAAAAGACTGTGACAAGAACCAAAATTAGCAGCCCTCTTACAAGCTGCAGCGCCCTGGTTTCCCTTATGAATCCCAATACCTTATAGATCACGAATGCCACAATGGCGACATCTATGACGTCCGTAACCCCTACACCGGAAATTATGTTATCAATTATTTCTGACATACATCTCTTCTCCCCCCGGCCTCTAACCGATTGGCTTCAATTTATTTTACCTAAAAGAATAGCGGAATTCAATAGATTTCAAGGGAAAAACAAGGCGAAAATAAGAGACGGTTTGCCAACCGTCTCCGACATTTTGTTCTAGCTATTTCATTTTATTCCATTCGATTTATGTTAAATCGGCTCGATGGTTCAACCGCGGTGTTCCAATTAGTACCGTGGCTCCAGCAAGCCGTAATCGTTGTTCTTTCTCTTGTAGACAACGCCGACAGTATCGGTCTCCATGTTTAGGAATACAAAGAACGTATGCCCAAGAAGTTCCATCTGCATTATGGCCTCGTCCACCGTCATCGGAATCAGATCGAAGGTTTTCCGCTTAACGACCTTCATTTCCTCGAGTTCCTCATTCGCGGACACGGGGAGTTCTTCGAAAATCAGTGCTTTGTTATCCTTGTGCTTGCGCTGAAGCTTCGTCTTGAACCTGGACATTTGCGAAGAAAGCTTTTCGACAATTCTGTCCACGCCGCTGTACGCGTCATTTGTGGTTTCCTCGGCCCTGAAGATCGTCCCCTTTGCATTGATCGTCGCTTCGATCTTCTGCCTGCCTTTCTCCATGGACAGTGTGACGTTTGCAACGATTTCGTCAGAAAAATACTTGCTCAGCCGGCCCAGTTTGGATTCGATGGTCTGTTTCAGATGGTCACTTGGATTCATGTTTTTGCTCGTAATGATTACTCTCATTTCGTGTACCCCCTAAACATTTCTATTGAAATTTTTTGAGCATCAAATTTTGCCGCACCGGACATGCCGGCCATTTTGTCAAACGATGCTACGTCCGTATTCTACAAAACCCATGCCATTCCTCTTTTGACGGTTAAAATAATTATTCAAACAACATTCATCGACATCATGCATGCAATTATGACAAATCTCTGCAGGAAGTGCTAAATTAAATCTTTTTTAAATCTTTTCTGCAATTGTTGATATTGTGGATAAGTCTGTGCATAATTGAAAATTGAAGATTTTAATAGTGGATATTTTTTCGCCAAGAATTATGCATTTTTTATGCATGCATTAAATCGGTCAGCCCGGCAAATCGGTTGTTGTTCTGGGAATCATGGTGATTAATAAATATTCATTAATTTTTTTCCTTTCTTTATTTTCTTTTTCTATTTCATTAAACAGCAATCTTGCGCTTGTGGATAAACGATGTCGAAAAACGGGGTTTCCCTGCAGATGCGAAACAGATACAAATTACATATTGGAGCCGCTTAGCTGACCTGATCTTTGACCCCACACCTGCCTGTTGGCTTTGTGCGCCAAAGGTCTTACATCTAAGCTGCGCCATGCTCGCTGCCGCCTTGCGGTCCAGCTTACGTGGGTCCCTTTGCCCGCAGCTGGCTTGGACTTTCAATCACAGACCTAAGCGACTCTAATATATAATTTGTATATACCCTGTTTGTTGCAGGTTTATTCGCTCTTTTTAAGATTTGCACCGGAAGCAAATGTAAAAACAAAAATTCTGGAGGCGCCCGCCGCAAGCAGCGCGGCAGCACAGGCGTCCGCAGTGCTTCCTGTGGTATAGACGTCATCTACCAAAAGAACGGTTTTGCCGGCAAGCTTATCCCTCCGGTTCGGAGGTACGGAGAAAGCTCCCCGGATATTTTCTCTTCTGTCCGGCGCGGAAAGCCTGCTCATGGCTTCGGTTTCCATGGTGCGGACCAGGAGTTTTGTGTCGCAGGGGATCCCCATACGCTTCGCCAGATTGGCCGCCAGCACCGCCGCCTGGTTGTATCCCCTCTGCCTTTCCTTCCTGCGGAACATCGGCACGGGCAGGATGAGATCCGCCTCAAGCTCCTCTGCAAGGATCCTGTCGTACATGATTTCCGCCATCTTTCGTCCCAGATACGCCTGGTCCTTATATTTGAACCGGTGGATCAGCTCACGTTCGGCGGCGCCGTATTCCACACAGGTGAAGCCCTTTTCGAAAACATGGTCCCCGTCGATGCAGTCGGTACAGAGGTCGGGACCGTAATCCTCCTGAAGGATTTTTCCGCAGCGTTCGCAGGTGCGCCCGTTTGCCCACCGAAGCGATCGCACGCAGGTATCGCACAGCGCGTAAGGCCTCGTATCATCAATAATATTCCCGCAGCTGATGCAATATATGTTCGACGGGAAAATTAAATCGAGAAAACCCTCTCCAAATGCCGACAAAATCCTTTTCATAATCCGAATCCATTCCGGTCGTTTGTCAGGAATGCCTTCAGCCGAACCGAAAGGCCGGAGTAGCGCTCGGTAATCCTGTTATTGTCCACCATGGCGCGCATTTTGCCCTCCGAGCCCACGAGGATGACCGCCTTCTTCCCCCGGGTAACGGCCGTATAGAGCAGGTTCCGCGTGGCCAAAACCGGCGGGAACCAGGACACCGGCATGATGACAATGGGAAATTCGCTGCCCTGGCTCTTGTGCACCGTTACTGCGTAGGCAAGCTCGATCTCGTCGAGTTGCGAGAAATCATACTTTACATAGCGGTTGTCGTCGTAAACCACAGTGATTTCATTGAATTCCTTGTCGATGGTATGGATGTACCCGATATCGCCGTTGAAAATGCCCTGACCCGAGCTGAAATCCTCCAGGCGCTTCCATTCCAGCTGGTAGTTGTTTTTTATCTGCATGACCTTGTCCCCCTCCCGGAAGATGCGGTCGCCGAAATTCCTTTCCGCACGCCCTTCCGAGGGCGGATTCAGCACCCGCTGAAGCTCCTTGTTCAGGTTGATGCTCCCCAGCAGGCCCTTTCGCACCGGCGTGAGGACCTGTATATCCTGAATGGGGTCGCAGTCCTTGTAATAATCCGGTAGCCGCTTTGCGCACAGGGACTTGATCGTATCCAGCATTTCCCTTTCCGTTTTGTTGCGGATCAGGAAAAAGTCCTTGTCCCTCTCGTTGCAGTCCGGATATTCGCCCCGGTTGATCTTGTGGGCGTTGACGACGATGAGGCTCTCCTTTGCCTGCCGGTAGATTTCTGTCAGCTTGACCGAAAAGATCACCTCGCTGTCGATGATGTCGCGAAGCACATTGCCTGCGCCCACCGAGGGAAGCTGGTCCGCGTCCCCCACCATGATGAGCCTCGTGCCCGGCCTTATCGCGCTGACAAGGCCGTTCATCAGCAGGATATCGATCATGGACGCCTCGTCGATGATGACGGCGTCGTATTGAAGCGGGTCCTCCGCGTTCTTGCCGAACCGCATGGAGTCCTCGCCCTCCGAGTAGTAATATTCCAGCAGCCGGTGAATCGTGGACGCCTCGTATCCCGAGGTTTCCTTGATCCGTTTGGCCGCCCTTCCCGTAGGCGCCGCAATGGCGGTGGAAAACCCGCTGTGCTCGAAGATTCTAATAATCGTGTTGATGATGGTGGTTTTTCCGGTTCCGGGTCCGCCGGTGATGACAGACACTCCGTTTTGGAGGGACGCTTTTACCGCGGCCTTCTGGTTTTCCGACAGTTGGATGCCCGTCTCCCATTCGGTTGCGGCAATGAGCCGGTCCACGTCGGCGCTGACCGGTTTAAGGGGCGCGTTGTTCAGAGCAATCAGGCATTTGCAGACGTTCTGCTCCGCCAGGTAATACGGCATGAGAAACACCACGGCCCTGCCTTCCAGGTTCTCGATATGTACCTCCCCTTCAAAGGCAAGCTGTACCAGGGACTCGTAGACCTGCTCCGAACCGACGTCCAGAAGCTCCGCCGCGCTTTCACAGAACATCTTCTGCGGCACGAAGGTATGCCCTTCATTGACGTAAAGCCATAGCGCATATTTGATGCCGCTCCGGATCCGGTATTCCGAGTCTTTCTCAATACCCATCTTTTCGGCGATCTTGTCGGCTTTTTTAAAACCGATTCCGAAAACCTCGTCCACGAGCCGGTAAGGATTTTCCGTGACCACGCGGATCGTATCGGCGCCGTAAACCTTATAGAGCTTCATGGCGTAGGAAGGCGTAATCCCGAACTGCTGAAAGAACAGGGTGATCCCGGCAAACTCCCTGTGGGCGAGAAACGCCTCCGCAATGGCGGCCGCTTTTTTCTCGCCGATGCCTTCCACCTCGGTCAGCCGATGGGGTTCGTTCTCTATGATCTCAAAGGTCTTTTCGCCGAATTTCCTCACGATTGCCGCCGCGGTCTTCCTGCCGATGCCTTTCAGCAGCCCCGAGGAAAGGAATCCCTCGATCCCTTCGCTGGTGCTGGGCAATATCTCCTCATACTCTGCAAAGCTGAACTGTTCCCCATAGGTGGAATGGATTTTCCATGCGCCGCGGAAGCGGAACGCCCTGCCCCGTTCGGCGGCAGGCAAATAGCCCACGACGGTGAACTGTTCGCTTTCGTTTTCAATCACCGCGATGGTATAGTAATTCTCTTTATTATGGTAAATGACTTCTGCTATGGATCCCTGTACTTCGATGATTTCTTTCAAGATGAGATTCCTTCTAATTCATATTTGTTTGATCCGATTCGAGTCTCGCCGCCGCCATGCCGAGCAGCAGGCGTTTGTCGTTTTTCTCCGGAAACCGGTGGACGGTATCGAGCAGAAATCCGAGGAGTCTGCCGATCTCCTCGCCTTCCGATATGCCGAGCCTGATGAGGTCGCTGCCGTTTACGGCAAGATCCTTTTGGAAAACGGGCTCCCCGTTGTCCTGAATTTCTTTAAACAGCGCAGCCCTTCTGCGAAGTCCTTCCTCGCAGGACTGCAGTGTCCCTTCGCTGCAGGACTGCAGCGTCCCTTCGTTGCCGGAGTGCAGCGTCCCTTTTTTGCCGTGCTGCATGTTTCCTGCCTGATCGGGCCGCAGATCTCCTTCTTCACGGAACCGCAGGCCCGCTTCTGCTGCGGCACTCCGGCTCTCCGCTTCCCGAGCCCGCAGGACTTTGCTTCGCTGTTCCGCAAGTTCCGTCAGATACCGGTAATGCGCAAGGCCGACCTTTACCAAAAACCTTTTCAGATCAACCTTGTCTCCGATCTTCTCCATCTCCGCAAAGAGGCTCACGGCGAATCGGAGCAGCTTCTTCATTTCGTTGGAGTATCCGAGGTTGTCGATGGCGCACAAAGCCCGCTCTTCCTCAAAGCATTGATAGAACAGCGCGATCCGTAATGCGGGATCGGGCTTCGTCAGGTGTATGGCCTCCGCCAGTTCGGCCAGCCTTTTCATCTCTTCATCGGAAATTCGGTTCGCGCAGTCCTCGCCTAAAATATACGGCAGCAGGCCGGCTTTTATATATAATTCGAGGCCTTTACCCCCGCTGCCCGCAGTTATGGTCTTTGTGAACTCCTCCCGGATCCGCTCCGTGCTGATATGCTCAAGCAGCGCCGCCTTCTCTTTCATGGCACGGAAAGTGTCTTCCTCGATTTCAAAATCCAGTTGAGCCGCGAAACGAACGGCCCTCAGGATTCGGAGCGCATCCTCCTCAAAGCGCATCCGGGGCTCCCCGATGCCGCGGATCAGCTTTCTCCCGATATCTTCTATTCCGCCGTAAGGGTCCACCACGCCCCGCACGGGGCTGACCGCGATGGCGTTCATGGTGAAATCCCTGCGTCTCAAATCCTCGTTGATATCCTCCGTAAATATGACCGTCTCGGGCCGCCGGTAGTCCTTGTACTCGCCGTCGATCCGGTATGCGGCGACGTCTGCCGTTATATCTCCTCTGGAAACCCGTATGACTCCCAGTTTTTTATTCACAATCTGCGCATCGGGAAAAAGCGCTTCAAGGATATCCCTTGAAGCATTGCTGGTCAGATCCCAATCCCCCGGGTCTCTGCCGAGGATGGAATCCCGTACGCATCCGCCCACCGCGTAGGCCTCATAGCCTGCGCCCTCAATGGATCCGATGATATGGGCGATCTCTTCCGGCAGCTTGATCATGTTTGACTCCTGAATTAAAATGTCTCGGGCTTATACAGCTTTCTGTTGTCCAGCGTCCATACCCTGTCGGAAAATTCTCCCGGCAGCGTGGACTCAAGAGCCTCCTTCATATCGTACATCCTGGCATCGATCATATCCAGGTAATGCAGCATCTCGGCCTCCGGGAAAAGGGGCTTTTTCGGGCTTCCGAACTCGGGCTCGTAATGATGGGAAAGGATCATATGCTCCAGCATGATGGTCTTTTCCTTTCCGATTCCCAGTTCCCCGGCCAACCGGTCGATGCTCTTGATTCCCTGGATCAGGTGTCCCAGAAGCTGCCCCTCAAAGGAATAGCCGGAGGCGATTCCCAAGGTGTCGGCTTCGATTTCATTGAGCTTTTCGATGTCATGTATGATTACGCCTGCCATAAGCAGATCCCGGTTGAGATTGGTGTATACTTCGCATACCCGTTCCGCGGTCATCAGCATCCGCTTCATATGATGCAGCAGTCCCGCCAGTTCGGCATGATGGTTTTTCGCCGCGGCAGGATAATACATGAGCTTTTCCTCATGATCCTCAAGCAGGCGCAGGCAAAGCCTCTTAAGCTCCTCATCCGCCATCCCTTCGGCCTTTTCCAGGATGTACAGGTACATGTCCTCGCCCTTTTCCGGCGCCGCTTTGATAAAGTCCGTCAGGTCCAGATTGTCTTCGGGAACGGCTTTGCGAAGCTTGAGAACGCGAATCTGCCGCATGCCGCTCCATTCCGTGACGGTGCCCTTCACCTTGATGATGTCGCCCTCGCTGATTTCGTTGAGCGACGGCAGTTCAGTATCCGCTATATCCCATTTTTTTGCGGTCAATTCTCCGGTTTTGTCGCTCAATACCAGGTCAAGATACTGCTTTTTGTTTGACCCGATTTTTATCGCTATGGCTTTCACCATGAAAAAATCCTGTATTTCATCATCGGTCCGCAACAGACCTATGTAATACTCCTTCATTTTTTTCCTCCTCAATTTTAGTCCGAATGCACCCGTACGGACGCACGGCGAGCCATAGCTTATTATATCGTGTTACATGACTTTGTAAACATGATATGGATTTCGTGCTGCAAGACCGCGATAGCAAAAACCGGCTCTTTATTACAGTTCATTATAACCCATAAGCGGGAAAAATTCGAGCATAGAAATTATCTTTCTGTTTTACATATATTTACATTATTAGTATATATCTCCGGTTTGCCGCTGTCAAATACATTTGTGTCACAACCGCCAGGTCCCGGAATTCCGCGTGCCAGCGAAATGTGCGCGCCGGGCGGTTTGCAGGAAGCCTCCGCGTGCGCCGGCATGATGGACGCCGGGCGATCCGCAAGAAGCCCACGCATTTTCCGGCAGGGCGTCGCCGCGCTGTTATTTTTCTTTTAATTTTCTTTCTGTTTGTTATAATATAGGGAGAATGGACAAACTTTGAAGATTTAGGCGCCGCGCACCGCAGCGGCTTAATTTTGGAGGAAAGATGAACAAGATCGGACTCGTCCGGGCAGCCGCCGTCACTCCGGTAATCAGGGTGGCTAATCCGGAATTCAATTCGGACGAAATCATTAAATGCGCGCGCGAAGCGGATCAAAACGGAGCAGGTATCGTGCTCTTCCCGGAGCTTTGCATATCCGGCTATACCTGCGGAGACCTGTTTTACCAGGAATTCCTGTACAATAAATCGATGGAATGCCTGAAGAAGGTCGCCGACGCAACGGCGGAGCTCTCGGCCGTCGTCGTGGTGGGATTTTACATGAGGCTGGAAAACAACCTCTACAACTGCGCCGCGCTCATGCAGGGCGGAAAGATAAAAGGTGTGGTTCCGAAGATGTTCCCGCCCAATTATAAGGAGTTTTATGAGGCGCGATGGTTTGCTCCGGGCATCCGGGTATCGCAACGCGTCAAGTCTGTGCGCCTGTTCGGCGAAGACGTTCCCTTCGGGAATCTCATATTTGCCGACGCGGAAAATGAATTGAAGCTCGGAATCGAGATCTGCGAGGATCTCTGGGTTCCCGTATCCCCCGGATCGTTCCTCGCTTTGAATGGCGCCCATATCATCATGAACCCGTCCGCCAGCAATGAAACCGTCGCAAAATCGGATTACAGGCGAAAGCTGGTTTCCATGGACAGTGCCAAGAATATATGCGGGTATATCTATGCCTCCACCGGCGTTCACGAATCCACTACCGACCTGGTTTTCGGAGGACACAACCTCATCGCGGAAAACGGCGGCATCCTGGCCGAAAGCAGCATGTTTGAAAGGAAAAGCTCGATCCTGTACGGCGATATCGACTATGAACGCCTGAAATATGAAAGGACCTACGGGCAGAACTTTGAGGAAGCCGCTTCGGCATACAGCCGCATCGAATATACGGAAGTTCCCCTTGCCCCGATCAGGATGCTTGATCCCGACAAGGACGGACTTAAGAGAAAATATGAGAAAAATCCCTTTGTTCCCACGGATCCGGCAACGGTGGACCAGCGGTGCAGGGAGATCTTCAGCATCCAATCCGCCGGCCTAGCAAAGCGGATCGAGCATACGAATTCAAAAAAGGCTGTGATCGGCATATCCGGAGGGCTTGATTCCACGCTTGCGCTGCTGGTTTGTGCAGAAACTTTCAAGCTCATCGGAAAGAATCCCAAGGACATCATCGCCGTCACCATGCCCGGTTTCGGGACCACCGATAAAACCTACGGCAACGCGCTAACCATTGCGAAGCTGCTGGGCGTCGATCTGCGCGAAATCCCGATCCGTGAAGCCGTGCTGCAGCATTTCAGGGATATCGGCCACGATCCCAACCAGCATGACGTGACCTATGAAAACGCCCAGGCCAGGGAAAGGACTCAGATCCTCATGGACATTGCAAACAAGGAAGGCGGCCTCGTCGTAGGGACGGGCGATCTTTCCGAAGCGGCCCTGGGGTGGAGCACTTACAACGGGGATCATATGTCGATGTACGGCGTCAATTCCGGTGTTCCGAAGACCTTGGTGCGTTTTGTGATCAAATGGGTCATGGACAACCGGCTTTCCGGACCGGCCGAAGACAAGAGCTTCAGCTCGGACAACGCTCTGCTGCGCCGGACGCTTCAGGATATCATGGACACACCCATTTCTCCGGAGCTTCTTCCTCCGGACAAAGAAGGCGAAATCGCACAGAAGACGGAAGAAACCGTCGGTCCCTACATCCTGCACGATTTCTTTACGTTCTACACCATTCGCTACGGCATGTCGCCGAAAAAACTGCTGTTTATCGCGAAGACGGTCTTCGCCGACGATTATTCGGAAGAATTCATTAAAAAATGGCTTGCCGTTTTTTACCGGAGGTTTTTCGCCCAGCAGTTCAAGCGGAGCTGCATTCCCGACGGGCCCAAGGTGGGTTCCGTAAGCCTGTCTCCGCGCGGCGACTGGAGGATGCCGAGCGACGCGGATTCTTCGGCATGGCTGAAGGAGCTTGCCGAATAACTATTTTAAAGAAAGGAATTTTTCTGAATAGATATCTTAGAGGATGGAAGATTATAGGGTCTCGGGGTCTTCGGCCAACCGAAGGCCCTTTTTTATTGCCTCCGTTCACCGTCACACCGTTACGGTCACACCGTTACGGTCTTATCCTTATAATTATCTTCCATAACCGGTGTGACTTGCGCAATAAAAAATGCCCTTATGGTGTAATATTGCACGATAAGGGCAATTCTGGTCACGATATTCCGTTTAATCCTGCAGTTCGGGCTGTGCCGAACTTCCCCTTATTCTTTGATCAGCTCAAATTCTTCCTTGCCCGCAGCGCATAAGGGGCATTCAAAACTGTCGGGAACGTCGGCCCATTTCGTTCCAGGAGCGATTCCCGCTTCCTCATACCCTTCCGCTTCGTCGTAAACCCAGCCGCATAACTTGCATTCGTATTTGGCCATGTCCTATCTCCCTTCCTTTTCTTTTGATTCAGAAGCCCGTCTGCCTTCTGTTGTTTTATTATACCATACTTCCCTAGTTTTAAAAGAGGCTGTCTCAAAATGAGAGACGGCCTCTCTCAATTTAATCCAAATAACTAAATCATCCCCATGACAGTTTAGATGAAAAGTCAGATAATCGTTGAAATTTGAATGAAAAAAGGTAAA
>Ga0134099_1002361_pt1 | contig 15552 bp, 11 predicted proteins | sample 10_taG_2_FD_105482 | JGI IMG/M metagenome (GOLD analysis project Ga0134099, IMG submission 105482) | Switchgrass degrading microbial communities from high solid loading bioreactors in New Hampshire, USA - 10_41_5_180_A2 metaG | ecosystem: Engineered > Bioreactor > Semi-continuous > Anaerobic >...
AAAATGCCAGGCGATCCAGCCGGCAGCCGCAGCTCGGCGGCGGCTTCTGCGGGCAGGGGGACCGTCTTCAGGTCGATGACCTGTGTCTGCACGGTATAGCCCAGCTGCCGCATGGCGGTGCTGAAGGAAAAAATCGTGGCCGGTGTGTAGGACACCTTGCCCTGGGCGACGAACGCGCATTTTCCCTGGCGGCGGACCAGCAGCCCTTCCAGCACCAGGCGATCCAGCGCCCGACGGACGGTCATGCGCGAAATGTTGTAGGTTTCGCACAGCTCCGCCTCGGAAGGGATGCGGTCACCAGGGGCCAGTTCGCCGCTGGTGATCTTGTTGCGGATCAGGTCTTCAAGCTGTTGAAACAGGGGGGTGATGTCGTCTTTGTTGAGGGTCATTCGAAACACCGGTTTGCGATGGGAGGGATATACATGTATATATATGTATAGCTATAGTGTAGCGAGTGGTGATAAAAAAGCAACATGTTATTTTTGTCATTGACAACATTGAACCATCCGCGCATGACGGATGAAACTTACCGATCGAAGACCGCACGGCCAGACTCCCCCCTTTAAACGCCAGACCGGGTAAGGCACATCGAGCACCTTACCCGGTCTGTTCATTCACTCCCTTACTTGCTTGCTTTCTCCCGCTTCCGGTAGTAGTGATACCCCTTCCTGGGCCGCATCTTCTCGTCCACCAGCACGCAGCCGATCAGGTGGGCGCTGGTCGCGCGCAGGTCGGCCAGGGTCTGGCGCAGGGCACGCCGGCGGGTCTTGCCGCTGCGCGCCACCAGCACCACGCCGCCGGCCTGGTTGGCCAGCATCATGGCTTCCGCCGTCAGCAGCGCCGGCGGGGCGTCGATGATCACCGCGTCAGCGTCCTGCTCCAGGCACTCCAGCACCTCCGAGACCCGCTCCAAATTGATCTGCTCCACCAGCCCTTCGGGCACATCGCCGCAGGTGAGCACCCTCAGCCCGGCCACCGAGGTCTTCTTCAGCAGCTTCAGCGGGTTCTGCCCGGACCCGTTGAGCAGTTCGGCCAGCCCGCCCTCCTCCTCCAGCTGGAAGAGGTGGTGCAGCGAGGGCTGGCGCAGGTCGGCGTCCACCAGCACGGTGTTGACATTGGCATGCGCCATGATCACCGCCAGGTTGGCCGCGGTGAGCGACTTGCCCTCCCCCGGGGCCGGGCTGGTGATCACCACCGAGCTGACTGGCTGTTCCCCGGAACCCATCAGCAGGCGGTTGCGAATCATGCGGAAGGACTCGGCCACCGGAGAGGATGGCTCCAGGCTGGCCACCAGACGGCCCGGCTCGGTGCGCCCGTGGATGCGCCCCACCGTGCCCAGCAGCGCGAGCCCGTCATGAACGGCCAGGTCGTCCGCCCCCTTAACCGTGTCCTCCAGGAACTCCCACAGGAAGCTGCCGCCCAGCCCCAGCAGCAGCCCCAGCCCGGCCCCCAGCATCAGGTTGATGCTCCGGCGCGGGCGGATGGGGTCGGGGTCGGCGTGTGCGGTCTCAATCACGGTCAGCGAGTTGGGGCTGCGCGACTGCGCCGTCATCCCCGAAAGCTGCACGTAGTTGTTGATCTGGTCGGCGATCAGCCGCTCCAGCTCGGCCTTCTCTTCCTGCAGCGCCAGCAGGCGGGTGGAGGAGGTGGTCGCTTCCATCTCGCGCTCGACCTCATCCAGGCGCTGCTGCCCCTCCAGAATGGCCAGCTGGGCCTCGTTCATCTGCCGCTGGATGAAGGACTGGGCGAAGTCCTGCTCGTCCTCCCCCTGCCTTTCCGGCCCCAGCTCCAGCAGGTGCACGGCGATTTCGTCGGCGATGCGCTCGGCCAGCCGGGGTGTGCTGGCCTCCGCGCGGATCTCGATCAGCTGGGTGCCCGAGATCGGGGTGACGCGCACCCGCTCCTGCAGCTGCTGCCAGGAGATGTCGAGCTGCAGCGCCTCCACCACCCCCTGCATCACCGGCTGGCGCACGGCCAGGTCGGCATAGGTCTGGGCGAACAGCTCGCTCAGCTGCACGTCCTCACGGGTGATGCTGCTGGCCTGGGTGATCTGCCCGACCAGCACGGTGGTGGTGGCCTGGTAGGCGGGCGTCTGGCGCAGGCTGATGGCATAGCCGGTCCCTGCTCCCAGCGCCATCAGCACCAGCAGCAGGTACCAGCGGCGAAGCACCACGCTTATTAATCGCTGCAGCTCGACGAAATCGTTCATGAATCAAAAAACCCCCGTAAACCTGTATACCTTTAAATATATATCAGTAAGTAAATATGTATCAGTAAGCGCCATGCCGGCGCAGTACGGCGGGGATGGTCTGAATGATGATGTGCAAATTCATCCAGAAGGAGCGGTTGCGCACATAGTACTCGTCCAGGCGCACCCGCTGGTGATAGCCGATGTCGTTGCGCCCCGAAACCTGCCACAGTCCCGAAAGCCCCGGCCGCACCTGGGCGTAGAACTTGAACAGGTCGCCGTAGAAGGGGATTTCATCGCGGACGATCGGGCGCGGCCCCACCAGGCTCATCTCGCCCTTGAACACGTTCCACAGCTGGGGCAGCTCGTCCAGGCTGGCCTTGCGCAGGAAGCGGCCCACCCGGGTGATGCGCGGGTCGCTGCGCAGCTTGTGATCGGCCTCCCATTCCGCCCGCAGCGCCGGGTCCGAGTTGAGCACCTGCTCAAGCACCTGATCGGCGTTCTGCACCATAGTGCGGAACTTGAGCACCTTGAACTCCTCCGCGCCGCGGCCGATGCGCGTCTGGCGGTAAAAAACCGGGCCTTTTGAATCCAGCTTGATGGCCAGACCGATGAGCAGGAAGACCGGCAGCAGCAGCGGCAGCGCCAGCAGGATCAGCGCCAGATCCAGGGCGCGCAGCACGTAGTCGTCGAAGGGGTTGAGCTCGTAGTGGCGCTCCTCAAAGCCCAGCACCCCGCCGAAGTCGATGGGGATCAGGCCGAAGGTGCGGGCGTTGAACTGGCGGTTGACGGTGATGATGTTGTCGAAGCCCAGGTGCTCGCCGCGGGCCACCGCCTCGCAGATCTCCCCGGGCAGCTCGGGCACCACCACGATGGCGGTGGAGACGCCGATCTGCGGGCCGAAGGAGGAGGTGGCCGGCCAGCGATCCAGGGTCATGACCGGCACGGGCGCCGCTTCCCCGGTCACCGGCACGGGCAGGGGCTCGTAACCCTCGCCGCGCCCCTCCAGCATCAGCACCGGCTTCAACCCGGCTTCCGGCTGGCGCAGCAGCTGGCTCACCAGCTGGTGGCTGAGCGGGCCGCTGCCGATGACCACCACCGGCTCGCCCCACAGCCCCATGGCCGCCCCCAGGTGGCGGGCGGCGCCGCGGGCCAGCGGCACAGCCCCCATGGAAAGCAGCCAGCCCAGGAGAAATACCAGCGGCGGGTACGCCCCGGCGCCCATCAGGGTGTTAAACGCCAGCAGGCTGAGGAACACACCGGTAATGGTCAGGAACAGCAGGCGCAGCTCCTCGACCTTGTTGACCGGCCGGGGCCGGTTGACGCCCACCAGCAGGTAGGTGCTGGCGAAGATCAGCAGGGTGGGCGCCAGGATAGAGTAGGCCGTGCCGGCGTGAGCCAGCGCCAGCGAGCGCAGGATGGCCAGCGAGAGAAACAGCGAAGCCAGCACGCTGGCCAGGTCGGCGGCGGCAAACAGCAGCCGGGGCGCCAGCTGCGGGAGCGGCCGCCGGCGAGCAGCCGGCAGGTGCTCCCGATAGCGTTCGCGCAGATCGGTCAGGGTATCGACATCAATTTCCATTGCGCACCTTCCTACCTTTTAAGATTGGACGTCACTCAGCTGCGGGCGGCCCTGGCCCAGCACCTGCCGGTATACCTCCTCGATGCGGTCTGCGACGCGGGTTTCATCAAAATCGTGCAGCACGGTCTGGCGGCCGGCGAGGGCCAGGCGGGCGGCCAGATCGCGGTCATCCATCACCTGGCGCAGCGCGGCAGCCAGGGCGGGGCCGTCCCCGAAGGGCACCAGCAGCCCGTTTTCGCCGTGGCGAATCAGCGTGCGGCTGCCGGGCACATCGGCGGCGATCACGGGGATCTCCAGCAGCATGGACTCCATCAGCGCCCGGGGGATGCCCTCATACTGCGAGGGCAGCACCGACACGTCCGAGGCCACCAGCAGGTCGGGCACGTCCAGGCGGTAGCCGGTGAAGCGCACCACGTCCGCCAGGCCCAGGCGGGCGGTTTCTTCTTCGATCACCTGGCTGTCCTTGCCGATGCCCACAAACAGCGCGGCCAGCGGACGGCGGGCCGTGCCGCACAGCTCGCTCAGCGCCTGCAGCAGCACCAGGTGGCCCTTGTAGAGCTCCAGCCGGGCCACGATGGCGACCACGAAGGTGTCTTCAGAAAAACCGAACTCGCTGCGCACCCGCTCGCGCGCCCCGGGCTGCACGCGCTGCAGCACCGCGCCGGTATCGATGCCGTTGCCGATCAGCCGCGCCTTGCCCAGCGGCATGCCGGGGATGCGGCTCCAGGCCTGCAGGTCATCCTCGTTCTGGAAGAGGATCGAATGGGCCGCATGGGCCGCCAGCACCTCCAGGGCCGAGTAAACGGCGGTGAAGGCCCTGCCGCGCGGGCGGTGCAGCGGCCAGGAATGGAAGGTGTGCACCACCGCCGGCACCCCGGCCAGGCGGGCGGCCACCCTCCCGGCGATGCCCGGCAGCAGGGTGTGGGTGTGCACCACGTCGAACTGCTCCCGGCGGCAGGCGGCGTAGGCTTTGGCCGCGGCCGAGGTGAAGGAGTGGCGCAGGCTGTGACGCACAAAGGGCACCGGGATGATCTCGATGCCGCGCTCGCGGATGGCCCCGGTCCACTCGTCGTCGGGGCACAGTGCGGCCACGCGGTGCCCGCTGCGCTGCTGGAAGACCATGGTGTTCAGCACCGTCTGGTTCAGAGTCACGGCGGTTGACAGGTGCGCGATATACATTCGTTTCACCCCCTTCTGTCCGGCCCGGCTAAAGCGCCTGCCAGACCAGATCCTTGATCTCGAGCAGCACCGCTTCCAGCGGCCGCTCGGCGCTGACGTCATGCACCTGGCCGGCGTCCGGCCGCTGCCAGGCGGGCACGCTCTGGTGGCGGGCCTGGATATAGTCGTCCGGCTCGCCGCCGGCCCGGGCGCGGTTGCGCTGCAGGGCCGTCTCGACCGAAACCTGCAGGCGGAGGACCACGTCCGGTGGCGGGATCTGGGCGTACAGCTCGCGCTCCAGCCGGACCAGGCAGCGGTACAGGCGGCCGTCGCCGGGCCGCTCAGCAAGGCGCGGGCTGTCCATCAGGCCCGGGGTGGCGGTGGGGTAGCGGTCCACCAGCACAATGTCGCCCTTGGCGGCCGCCTGCCAGGCGCGGCGCAGCAGGCTGCGCCGGTCATAGGCCAGGGCCACCGCCCGCAGGGCGTAGAGCAGCCCGCCCTTGCGCCCGGAACCGTTGGGCGAAAGCCCCTCCCCGCGGCTTCCCCGCCCGCGGCGGAGCAGGCGCAGCGCCAGGTTGAGCGGTGCGGTGAGCAGGCTGGCGGGCGGCTTGCCGGCGTGCACCACCCGCACGGTGAAATCGCGGCCCAGCCAGCGGCCCAGCTCGCTCACCAGGGTGGACTTGCCCGCCCCGTCCCCGCCGACCACGGCGATCACCCGCCCGCCGGCGTGGAAGACCTTGTTCTTGCGGCGCGCCCCCAGCCGGCGCTGCAGCTGAGAGACCGCCAGCCGGGCCATGGCCCCGGCCCATTCCAGGGCGGTGTGCCGGGCGTAGGCGCGCAGCCGGCCGCGCACCTGCCGGGCCAGGGCGATGCGCTGTGAAAGCGAAGCGCCGTTCTCCAGCGCCTGCAGGCAGCGCAGGAAGAGATCCTCGTCCACCACCGGGCAGTGGCGGCGCAGCAGATCCAGCGACTGCTCCCGGTCGGCGTGCTCGTGCAGCCAGCGGGCCTCTTTGCGCAGCTTTTCAGCCTGGCGGCGCAGCACCAGCAGATCCAGCGGAGAGCCGTATTTAATGAAGGCCCGCAGCACGAAGATGACCAGCTCGGCCGAATAGGAAGCCACCGGCAGGCTCCCCGAGTAACGGGGGTTCTCCAGCAGCAGGTCCTCGAAGGGCAGCATGTGGCTCTTGAGGAAGCTCTCGCCGGTGATCACCCGGCTGAACAGGTGCACGTGGGCCAGCCGGTCCGCGGCCGGGTCGTAGCCGTAAAAGTGGGCGATGCCCGGGGTGGTCCCTCCCCAGCGCGGGCCGGCGGGCTTGAACCCCAGCCGAGCCAGCACAGAGAGCGCCGGCAGGTAGGACTCGCGGTCCACCAGAAAGTCCAGATCCATCTGGCCGGTGAGGGCCTGGTCCAGGTCGATGTTGGATTTCCAGGAGCAGTAGCGCACGCGCTCCTGATTCAGGGCTTCGATCAGGCAGTCAACCAGGGATGCAGTCACGATGCTCCTCCAGAGAGTTGGACCGGCTGCGGCGCGGCCGGAACTTCGACGGGGTAAAACAGCCCGGCCAGGCGGGGATCGCCCGCCTGCAGCTGGCCGGAAAGGGTGATCAGGCGGCCCTCTTCGTCCAGCGCGGCGGCCAGCTGCTCCATCACCTGCACGGCGCGGCCGACGAAGCGGGCGGTCAGGTCCGGCCGGCCGGGCGGAACCCGGCCGTGCCCCCGCCGCAGCGTGCGCTCGACCAGAACTTCTTCGGGCTGGCGCAGGTACACGGCCGCATCGGGCCGCGGGACCAGGCGCAGGAAGGCGCTCACCTGCTCGGGGTCCGGCGGCGCGGAGACGTGCACGAACAGGTAGTGGGCGGTCTGCAGCGTGCCCTCGTCGGCCAGCACGGGCAGATCGGGCGGGGCCAGGCGGCGCAGCAGCGCGTCGATCCCGGCGTTGCGGGCGGTGATGCGCGCCAGCTTGAGCTTTTCACCCGTCCCCACCGGCAGCCCGCGGATGGCGCCGAAGGCAAAGCGCAGGAAGGGGCGCGGCCCCCAGGCGGCGCAGGCGGCCAGCCCCAGCAAGGTGACCAGCAGGCGGCGCGCGGCCGAGGGACGCACCCAGCCCAGCCGGGCCTGGCGCAGCACAAAGTCGTGGCCGGTGACCAGCCCGGGCCGGGCGGCCAGCAGCTGGCGGGTCAGGTAGGACTTGCCCGCGCCGGTGCAGCCGATCAGCTCAACGATCATGCTCCCTCCCCGGCCGGCTGGCGGCCCGCCAGCGCGGCGATTTCCGCCGGAATTTCGTACCCGTGGCGGATCATTTCCTCCTCGATTTCGGGCAGCACCCGGGCCAGATCGGCCGGGTCCAGCCGGCGCCATTTGTTCTGCCGGTCGGCATGGACCATCTCCCGGGCGGCCTGCGCCACCGCCGGGTGCATATCCAGGCCGCAGTGCGCGCAGATGCGCTCCACATACGCCAGCGGGTCGGCGACGAAGTCCTCGTAGCGCATGCGCAGCACCTGCCCGGGCGGGAATTCGGCCAGGGCCTGCTCGGCCTGGCGCGAGCCGTAGGCCCACTGCCGGGCGATGACGGTCAGCCGGTCCAGCGTGCGCACGTCCTCCTGAATGCCCGCGTAGCGCGGCCCCCAGATGGAGAGGTACTTGCGCCGCAGCAGCCGCTTGTTGACCTGCTGGGACAGCCAGCGGGCGAAGTGCACCGGCAGCTGCGAGGGCGGCGCGGCCTTCAGCCGCCGGCGGATGCCCTGCCCGGTGACCGGCTGCTGCCATTTGAACTCCACCGAGGAGATGAACGAAAACGGGCTGCGCACGATGTACAGGTAACACGCCTCGGGGAAGATGGCCCGCACGTAGGGGATCTTGAAGATGTTGCGCGGGGTCTTTTCCAGCACCCGCCGGCCGCCGTGGGCGCGCTGGTAGGCCAGGAAGCGCCGGCGGATGTAGGCCCGCACGCGCGGGGTGGCGTCGGCGGCGGTGAACTCGTCGTGCGGGCGCAGCGGGTCGGCGCACAGCCACAGCTCGGTCGGCTCGTACCAGGCGGCGATTTCAGGGTGCGCGCCCATCACGTTCTGCACCATGCTGGTGCCCGAGCGAGTGTTGCCCAGCAGGATAACCGGCGGTTTCAGCGAATCAGACATGGCCCTCGACCTTCCTTTCAGCGGCGGGCAGACGGGCGGCGGAGGCAAAGCCGCGAAGGCCGGGCCGCGCCCGCTCCGCCAGCATGGCCCAGCGCAGCTGGAGATAGACCGCCTCCAGCACGGCAAGCGCCAGCCACAGCTCGCGGGTGCGGAACAGCTGGTGGGTGATGGACTCAACCACCGTGGCGGCCAGAAAGCCCAGGAAGACGGCCAGCTCGTAGCGCGCCAGCGGAGAGCGGCCGGCATGGCGCAGGGCAAACAGCGCCCGCCTGGCGGGAATGAAGGCAAACAGCCCCAGGCCCAGCACGCCGATCAGCCCGCGCTCCACCAGAAACGCCAGGGTGTCGTTGTGCAGCTGGTTGTCGGTCTGGGCCGCGTCGACCACACGGAAGTTCTCCGGCCCCACGCCCCAGAGGAAGGCGTTGTGCTCCACCAGGGCGTCGATGCCGCGCGACCAGAGGCTGAGCCGCCCGCCCGAGGAGCGGTCGAAGCGCCCGATCAGGATGCGCTCGATGTGCTCCGCGTAGCGCGGGTTGGCGCGGGCGGCGCCGTAAAACAGCCCGGCCAGCAGCACGCCCGCGACCATCGCCTGGAAGGAGAAGCGGAACAGCAGGCCCAGCTGGTTGGAGGCCACGGCCGCGGCCAGCACGGTCACCGCCATCCCGATGAAGAAGGCCGCCGTGGCGGCCATCGAGCCGCTGGTCAGCAGGCCGGTGAAGATCGCCAGCCCCAGCAGCACCTTGACCCGGCGGGAAAAGCCCGAAAGCAGCAGGGGCACAAAGGCGACAATCTGGAAGTAGGCCGCCTTGTTGGCGCAGCCGGCCTTGCCGCAGATGAACAGCCCGGCCGCGCGGTAGCCTTCCATGCGGGCGGTGACCCCGCCCAGCTCGTTGGTCAGCCGCCACAGCTCAGGCGAAATGAACTGGGCCACCATCAGCAGCCCGTGCAGCGCCGCCACCAGCGCCCAGACGGACAGCACCAGCCGCAGCTGGCGCGGGGCAAGGCGCGGCAGCAGCACCGCCAGCACCATGAACCAGAGGAACAGGTAGGACTCCTTGAGGATCACCACCAGGCTGTTCATGGCCGAGGGCGCCGAGAAGGAGGAGAGGAAGCTGCTCAGCAGCACCAGCCACATGGGCAGCAAATAGGCCGGGCTGAACGGCCGCCGCGGGCCCATCAGCAGGTGAAGCAGGGCCAGCGGCAGCCCCAGCAGCACCCAGGCGTCCACCATTTCAAAGTTGAACGGCAGCGGCAGGATCTTGACCGGCAAAAATGCGACCGTGCCCAGCAGCCAGAGCACCAGCAGCCGGGCGGTGAGCGGAGAGGCCAGGCCGGCGCGCAGCCAGCCCCTCGGGGAGCGTTCCGTGGATCGTTCCACCAGAATCATCCGTTCTCCAACCTGGCTTCCAGCCAGCGGGAAACCGTCTCGGGCACGCGGCGCACGGGCAGCCAGGGCAGCAGGCGGCGCAGCGTGGCCAGCCCGTAGGGGCCGAGAATCTGCGGCCGCCAGGCATACAGCGCCAGCAGCGCCCCCGCGCTCAGCAGGCCGGCAATCCCCAGGGTGAACCAGTCCGGCGCCCCGGCCGGGCGCAGCAGCGCCGGAACGCCCACCGCCACCACCCCGGCCGCCAGCGCCGGGTACAGGGCCGGCAGCAGCGCCCGGAGAATATCCCCCCAGGTGAGCTCCAGCAGGCGGCGGCTCATCTGCATGGCCAGCAGGTAGTTGAGCAGCACCGCCGCCAGCACCCCGCAGGCCACCCCGGGCAACCCCCAGCGCAGGCCTGCCAGCGAGCCGAGGATCACCCCGGCGGCGTAGATGCCGTCGCGCACGGAGCGCTGGTACATCACCCCCAGCGCGCGGGCCAGCGCGTCGTCAATCTTGTAGGAGGAGCGGGCCACCACCCCCAGGGCCAGAATCTGGAAGGGCAGCACCGTTTCCACCCACTGCGGGCCAAGCACCACCGAGACGATCTCGGGGGCCAGCACCACCATCAGCACGCTCAGCGGCGCGCTGACCAGCGTCACCACGGCGATGCCCGAGAGGTAGGTGCGCACCAGCTGCCCGCGCGAGTGCTGCATGCGGGCCATCACCGGGAAGAGCACCACGGTCAGCACCTGGCCGAAGTATTTGGCCGGCAGCATCATCAGCTGGTAAGCGCGGGTGTAAATGCCCAGCGGCCCGGCCCCGGCCAGCCGGCCGACCACGAAGTAATCGCCCTGGTTGGCGGTGTAATTTAAGAAGTGGGCCAGGGTGAAGCCGCCGCCGAAGAAGAGCAGCTCGCCCGCCTCGCGGCGCGCGAGCGAGGGCGCCAGGGGGTGCGGGCGGTAGACCAGCAGCAGCACGCTGTGGAGCAGGCTCTGCCCCAGCGTGGCGCCCACCAGCGCCCACACGCCAAGCCCATCCAGGCCAGCAGGATGCCCGGCGCGGCGTAGCCGAACAGGTAGGACAGGATGTTGGCCCACATGAGCTTCTTGAACTTCAGATCGCGCTTGAGCAGCGCCTCGGACACCACCCCCAGCCCGGTGAAGAGGAAGTTCAGGCTGACCACCCGCAGCACCTGGATCACCTGGTCGTGGGCCATAAAGCGCCCGGCCAGCGGAGCGGCCGCCGCCAGCAGCGCGGTGAAGCCCAGGCTGAGCAGCATCGAGAGGGTGAAGCCCACCCGCACGTGCTCCGTGGTCAGCTCGGCCCGCTGGATCAGCGCCGGGCCGACGCCCATCTGCGAGAACAGGGCTGCGAAGCCGACGAAAATCAGGGCAAAACCCAGCACACCAAAATCATCCGGTGAGAGCAGGCGCGAGAGCACCGCCAGCACCACCAGCTGCAGCAGCGCCTGGGCGATGATGGAGGTGTACTGCCAGCCAAAGGCCGACAGCGTGGAGCGGGTCAGGTTTTTCTTCGGAGAGTCTTCAGCGCTCATGGCGTCCTTTACGGTTCCGGTTGTGAGGTTTTCATCTGCGGCCGCGGGGCCTGCGAAGCCGTCTGAGGATGGCGAACCAGCCAGTCGAGCACGGCCTGCTCCCAGACGGCCGGGTCGGTGGTGATGGTGAAGCAGGTGCGCCCGTTGTGCATCAGCGGAAGCGGGTCCGGGAAGGGGCCTTCACCCAGCCAGACCATGATGTTGTTCGAACAGGAGGCCAGCTTGCCTTCCGGGATGCCCAGCCCGCCGGTGTTGTTGGCCGGCTGGTCGGCCCGGAAGATGTTGTTGTGCAGCGCCAGCCGCGGGGAATGGTCGTCGTCCCGGTTCCATTTAAAGAAGGAGCCGTGGCCGGGAATCAGCCCGCGGTTCTGGTAGACCTGCTGCATCGGCTCCAGGCGGATGAGCGAGTTTTTGACCGTCACCAGGTTCTGCGAGCCGTCCAGCCCCTCCGAAGCGCCGGCCGACTGGGCGCTGATGGCCGTGTAGCAGCCGTCCAGCAGCGAATCGTCGATCACCCCCGAGTACATGTAGTCGTTCTGGATGCAGTCGTCGCGCATGTGGCTCAGGTAAACCCGGCGGATGTGGAAGGAATCGGCCGGGGTGCCGCGGGAGAAGGAGATACCGTCGCCATAGTTGTGCGCCCGCAGGTTTTCCACCGTGGTCCGGCCGCGGGAGCGGAAGGTGAAGGCGGTGGTGTCGTGCATGGTCTCCCAGTCCACGCTGTCGGGGTAGCTGCCGATGACCGTGCCGCCCGAAAAGCACACGTCCGGCCCGCCTTCCACGATGACCGGGTAGGCGCTGACGTGCTGCCAGCGGGCAGTGCGGGCCTCCACCCCGGCCCGCGCGGGCAGCGGGGAAGAGCGGGAGCGGAAGGCCGCGGCCTGATCGCCCTGGATGGAAAGCAGCGGGCGCTCTTCCGAAAAGCAGATCTCGGGGATGCCGGAGACCTGGTTGAAGACCACGGGGAACCAGAGGAAAGGGTCCTCGGTTTCTCCGCTCTGGGCGAAGGCCACGATGGGCGGGCTGCTCCGGCTCACAGCCCAGGCGGCCAGAAACAGCGCCGCCGCCAGCAGCCCTGCCAGCAGGCCCCGGCCTGAAGGAACACCGCTTCGCACTGCGCCTGCCTCAGTCGGCCGTGCGGCCGTAGGATTCCAGCCCCGGGCCGGAGTCCGCGGGGCTGACCCCGCCCGGGTTGGGACTGTGTCCGGTCGCCGGAATGGGCGCCGCGCCGGGGATGGGTTCCGCCGCCGGGGGACTGGCGGGACGCGCTGGCAGCCAGGTCTCCTCGGGGTTGGTGGAAAGCAGCGGCCAGCCGCGGCTGAGCACAAAGCGCAGCCACACCCCGGCCGCCTGCGAGGTGATCACCGCCGCCACCACCAGGGTGGTGTAGAAGGCGGCGTTGATCAGCCCGGCGTCGTAGGCCACGCTGGCCAGCACGATGCCCGGCCCGCCGCGGGCATTGGTGGTGATGGCGATGTTGAGAATATCCAGCCTGCGGAAGCCCGCCAGCCGGGCCGCCGAGCCCACCGAGAGCACCGCCAGCAGCGAGGAGCCGACCAGAAAGATCACCAGCATGGTCAGCGAGAAATCGGTCCCGAAGACCAGCCGGTAGCCCACCAGGGCGAAGTAGATGGGGATGAAGGTGGAGGTGGAGAACTGCTCGATGGCCGCAAAGATCTTCTGGAAGCGGGGCCGCTCCGACCCGCTCATGCCCCCCACCACGCCGAAGCCGGCCAGGAAGGCGGCGAAGACCAGGTTCACCTCCAGCAGCGCGGCCACGATGGCGTAGAAGAACAGGATGGTGAGCAAATAGCCCAGCGGCGAGGCCTTGCGCAGCAAATTCCAGCGCCAGGCGTGCAGCTGGCGCAGGATATGCGGGGTGAGCAGCAGGGCGATCAGGGTGTAGGCCAGCGTGGCCGCCACGTGCACGCCCACCGCCCCGGCCACCTGCTCGCGGGCCAGCGCCGCGGTGGAGGCCAGCGCGGTGGCAATGGCCAGCACCGCCCAGAGGATGATGTCCTCCAGCACCGCCGCGCCCAGGATCAGGCTGGCGAAGCGGGTGTGCAGAATGCGCAGGTCGTAAAAGATGCGCGAGATGACCGGGATGGAGGTGACCGCCACGGCGATGGAGAGCACCAGCAGGGCGGAAATCTCCTGCCCGGCTGCGCCCACCAGCGGGCGGACTGGCAGCACGCCGGTCAGCCCCAGGATCAGCACCACGAAGAAGGGCACCGGCGTGCCCACGCCCAGAATCCAGGCGGTCTCCTGGCGGTTTTCGCTGGCCAGCACCCGGCGCACCTGGCTGCCGGAGATGAACATAAGCAGCATCAGCCCCATCCAGTAAATGAAGCCCAGCACGGTGCTCACCGGGCCGGTCGAGCCGGCGCCGAACAGCGCCGCGTGCCCCTCGGGCCACAGCCGGCCCAGCACAAACGGCCCCAGCAGGATGCCCGCCAGAATCTCACCCACCAGGCGCGGCTGGCGCAGGCGGATGAAGACATATCCGAACAGATGAGAGGCCACCAGTAAGGCGCTTACCGCCAGAAGGACATCCGCAATAACCGTATCAGACATGCCCCTTCCTTTCTTCAGGCCTCAAACACCGGTAAACCCCGCCGCAGCAAGTCCAGAATCAACCCGGAGACCTCCGGGCGCATGAACCACTCCGGCGGGCACTCGCCGCGCAGGAACATTTCGCGCGCCTGGGTGCCGCTGATCATGCGCACCATGCCGGGGTCCTGCGCCTGCCCGTCCAGGTCGATGTAATCGCCCGTGCGCGGCGAGTAGCAGATCTCGTTGAAGCGGGCGATGGTCATGCCCAGGTCGTCAAACTGCTCGAAGACGCGCTGCGAGGCGTAGGGATCGTAGAAGCCCGCCACGCCGGTGTGATCGCGGCCGATGATGAAGTGCGAGCAGCCGAAGTTCTTGCGCACCAGCGCGGTGAAGAGCGCCTCGCGCGGCCCGGCGTAGCGCGAGAAGGTGGAAAGGGCCGCCAGCACTACCCGGTCGCGGGGGTAGTATTGCTCCACCAGCCGCTCGTAGCCCTGCATGATGATCTCGGGCTTGAAGTCGCCCGGCTTTTTCTTGCCCACCACCGGCTGCACCAGCAGCCCGTCGCAGCAGTACTCCTCCAGCGCGCGCAGCTGGATGTGCTCGTGCCCGCGGTGGGGGATGTTGCGGGTGTGGAAGCCCATCACCTTGGACCAGCCGCGCTCGTCGAACAGGCGGCGGGTCTGCCGGGGGGTCAGCTCGTAGGCGCGGGTTTCGGAGCGGCGGCCGCGGATCAGGTCCACCCGGCCGCCCAGCAGCACCGGCTTCATGGCGTACACCAGGCGCACGCCGGGGTGATCGGGGTGGTCGGTGCCGTAGATCTTGCGGGCGGCTTCGGCGGCGTCGAAGCGGTACTTTTCCTCCAGGTGCAGGATGGCCATGGGCTGACCGGTCTCGTCGGTCAGGGCCACCGGCTGGCCGGGCGCCAGGGCGCGGGCCTCCGCCTCGCTGACGTCCAGCACCACCGGCAGCGGCCAGGCAGTGCCATTCGCCAGGCGCATGCGCTCCAGCACGGAGTGGAAGTCCTCCCGGCCCATGAAGCCCTCCAGCGGGGAGAAAGCCCCCACCGCGATCTGCTCCACGTCCATCTGCTGGCTGGCGTTCAGGCGCACCCGCGGCAGCCCGGCCAGCTCGTCGGGGTCCGGCAGGCGCTGCAGCACGCGGTTGACCAGCTTTCCGCCGTGCGGCGGGATGAGCGCAGGGGCCAGGTTCTCCAGCAGGTAGGAGGGCGCGGCCAGCTGCGCCGGCCAGTCGCCGTCCGGGTGCGGCGGGGCGGACGCCAGCACCCGTTCGGCGTGGTCGATGAGCTTGCCGGCCATGTTGATGCACTCCAGCGGGTGCTTCCCCACGGCCGTTTCCGCCGCCAGTGTCAGCCCCATCGCGCCGTCCAGCAGGGTGTTGACCACGTCCTGGATTTCGGCGCGGGTGGGCTTTTTCTTCTCGATCATGGTCTCGAGCAGGTTGGTGGCCACGTACACTCCCACGTTGTGCCGCCGCGCCTGCGAGATGATGGCCTTCTGGGTGAAGGGGATCTTTTCCAGGGGGATTTCCTTGCTCAGGTCGCCCCGGTCAATCAGGATGAAGTCGGAGTTGGGGATGATCTCGTCCAGCCGCTCCAGCGCGTCCACGCACTCGATCTTGGAGATGATCTTCATACGCCCCTGCGTGGCCCGGCGGACCTCGTCGATGGTGGCTTTGGAGCGCACGAAGGAGACGGCGATGTGCTCGATGCCCTCGGCCAGGCCCAGCTCGATGGCCTGGTAGTCCTTGGGCGAGAGCGGCGGCAGGTCGAAGCGTCGGTCGAAGACCGGGTCCACCACCACCGCCTTGTTCGAGCCGACCGCCCCGCCCGAAAGCGTGCGCGCGGTGATGCGGCCCTGCGCGGCGGCGGAGACGCCGGTCACCCGCAGGATGAGGGTGTCGAAGTCGATGTAGATCAGGTCGCCCACCTGCAGCTGCTCGAGCACGTAGCCGGGGCGCAGGCAGAGATGGTCGCCGCCGGGCGAGGATTCGCAGGCGTAG
>Ga0134099_1002372_pt1 | contig 15511 bp, 10 predicted proteins | sample 10_taG_2_FD_105482 | JGI IMG/M metagenome (GOLD analysis project Ga0134099, IMG submission 105482) | Switchgrass degrading microbial communities from high solid loading bioreactors in New Hampshire, USA - 10_41_5_180_A2 metaG | ecosystem: Engineered > Bioreactor > Semi-continuous > Anaerobic >...
CCAAATAACGCAGATTTTATACCTCCAACCATCTCTATGTCATAGTCTATGGTATTTGTCATGGCTACCAGGCAGCCTGTGTCTAATTTTAAGGTTTCCCCCGGTTTTAACTGCTTCTTAATAATAGTTCCTCCAGCATGCAAAAATGCTAATCCATCGCCTATCAATCTTTGCATTATAAAGCCTTCTCCGCCAAACAATCCTACTCCAATCTTCTTTTGAAAAGCAATTTCAACTGCTATTCCTTTCGCAGCGCACAAAAATGAATCCTTTTGGCAGATAAGCTCTCCGTAATAATCCCCTATGTCAACAGGTATTATTTTCCCAGGATAAGGTCCTGCAAAGGCTACAGATTCCTTCTCCCGACCAATATTTGTGAATTCAGTCATAAACAAGCTTTCCCCTGTTAGAACCCTTTTTCCTGCTCCAAGCATCTTGCCCATTAATCCTTTTCCCTGATCCCTTCCTGAGCCATCTCCAAATATGACATCCATCTTAATATTTTCGTCCATATACATCATTGCGCCTGCTTCAGCTATAATGCTCTCATATGGGTCCAATTGGATTTCTACAAACTGCATGTCATCCCCATATATAGTAAAATCCACATCCACCGCTTTTTTCATATAATTTCTCCTTTCAAATTTAATTTTAATACATTACCTCTGAATCAGCCTCAAATATACCTAGTCCGAAACACTCGGAAGTCTCATTTAAAGCTCTTCCGGCAAGTATTACCTTTATTTTCATTATACACTTAATTAATAACTATTTAAATATATGTCGTCAATTATGCCTTCTTGACTTAAATAATTTATCAACATATTCTTGCATACTTCCATTCATTATTCTATGATATAATAGACTTTATTAAGGGAAGAAAAGGAAGGGATAAGCTTTGACAGAAGGAAGCATTTCAAAAAAGATAATATTATTTGCATTACCTATTTTTTTGGGGAATCTTTTTCAACAGCTTTATAATGTAGTAGACTCTCTGGTAGTTGGTAATATACTTGGCAAGGAGGCACTGGCTGCAGTAAGTTCTACAGGAAGCCTGATTTTTTTAATTATAGGTTTCATTGGCGGCATATTTGTAGGTGCTGGTGTCATAATATCCCGCTACTTCGGTGCAAAAAACGAGGAAAGAGTATCTGTTGCCGTCCATACTACCATAGCATTTGGACTTATTGCTGGAATTTTTATAACATTTATAGGGGTTGTATTCTCTCCATTGTTCCTGAAGCTGATGGAAACTCCAGATGATGTATTTAATGATGCTGTAACATATCTGCGCATATACTTTGCAGGAGGAATAGGAATTGTTATGTATAACGCCTGTATGGGCATATTTCAGGCAGTAGGCGACAGCAAACATCCTCTCTATTATTTGATTACAGCTGCAATTACAAATACAGTGCTAGACATATTATTTGTAGCTGTGTTGGATTTTGGCATAGGCGGCGCAGCTATTGCTACAACAATTTCTCAATTTTTAAGCGCAATATTAGGCTTTGTGAAGCTTACAAAAGTTGATGATGTTCACAAATTATACATAAGGAAAATAAAAATTGACAGTAAAATGCTTACAAGCCTGTTGAAAATGGGCTTCCCCACTGGTGTCCAGAATTCAGTAATTGCCTTTGCAAATGTCATAGTCCAGTCAAGCATTAATCAGTTTGGATCAGTTGCCATGGCAGGCAGCGGCAGTTATACAAAACTTGAAGGCTTTGCCTTTTTACCTATTACAAGCTTCAGCGTTGCATTGACTACATTTATTGGACAAAACCTGGGTGCAAAAAAGTATGACAGGGCAAGACAGGGCGCTCGCTTTGGAATTATAGCTGGTATGTCACTGGCAGAGGCTATAGGATTATTAATATGGATTTTTGCGCCTGCTCTTATAGGTATATTCAATTCTGATCCGGAAGTCATAGAGGCTGGTGTTTTGCGCTCAAGGGTTACAAGTTTATTCTTCTTTTTACTGGCTCTTTCACACTGTCTGGCAGGAATACTTCGTGGAGCAGGTAAAACTAAGATTCCAATGTATGTTATGTTAATAAGCTGGTGTGTTATCAGAATCACCTACATAACCATTATGGTGAAGATAATACCAGACATAAGGGTAGTTTTCTGGGCGTATCCCCTGACCTGGTCCATTAGCTCAATTGCTTTTATTATATATTATAAAAAGGCTAACTGGTTAGAGGCATAGCAATTGGTTATGTACAGCATTCAAAAAAGAATGACCTGGATTTAATAATAAAGGAAATAGCTAAAGAAGCAAACAAAGGTATTCAGTTTCACGCAAAGGCTTACTTTCATAAGTTGTACCGGATTTCCTCTTTGTATCTTTCCATCTTCATCCATTGTCTGAAATACCAGCGGAACAAGTTTTATACTGGAAGATGCTTCTTTTAATCCTATATAGGATGAACCTGCAATAACTCCTGCTAGAGCAGTTCCATGTCCAATTATATCCTCGGTATCATTGTTTTCATCAATATAATTATACCCCTCTATAATTCTCTCTGCATTAATTGCCTTTGTAGAGATTCCCGTGTCTATAATAGCAACTTTTACACAATTCCCATTTGACAATTCAGCAGCAAATATAGGCTGAGAAAATATCAAAAGAGCAAACAGTATACAAATCAGTTTCCTTTTCATAATATTTCTCCTTTTATTTAATCGGCATCTATCTTTTAGATAGATGCCGATTAAGTTTATACTTTAGTTTAGTCTGCGATTCTTACTGTAATGGTTCTAATCCATGTAGCAGTATCTGAAGTAGTTGAACGCTCAGGGAATTGCAATATAACTGTCAATTCTATTTCTGTATCACCCTTTGCCATCATTGCTTCATAAAGAACTGCTTTGTCAATGCTGAAGCTGTTAACTCTGTAGTCAATACAATCGTCATATTCCTCGTCACCAGATGTAATACTTAATGTAGGAGCATCTAAGTAATCGTAGGCATTATATGGACCTGGTACAAATTTTCCAATTAAGCTTTCAAAATCTCCTCCATATTGATCCATAACTAATCCGTCATATGTGAAGGTGTAGCTATCAGTATCACTACTGCTCAAGAACATGTTCTCTATAATGCTTTCGAAGTTACCAACTTTCTGAATAACACGCTTCATGGAATCTGTTTCTCCAATCCAAACCACATGGTTCCTATCATTCTCCTCTGCACCGAACCATTGGTTAACTGGAACCTCTTCCCCATTGACAAACTTACGTTGAAAAGCCAAGTTCATTTTGCTTACATAAGGCTGAACATATTCGCAGTGCCATCCAGGCTTAGTGCCTTTTTTCTGATAATCAATTTCTAATTTTTCAATCATCCATGGGACACGCAAATCTGGCCCTTCTAATGAATAAATACCTAAGTCGCCTCTCTCAAAGTCATCACCATCATTATCAAAATGTGTCAGTTGAGTACTTGTTCCATCTAGGAAGTATATTCTACCGCTAATTATAGAATCTGTGCCAGCGTCTTTTATATCACTAGTCTTTACTTTCATTAAAAGACTATATTCCATAGTGTTACCTACATCTATACCTTTAACTGTTATTGGTTTAGTACTTCGCACAACATCTGTTTCAAAATAATTCTCTCCCTCTTTAACCATAGCAAAAATGTAGTATTCACCAGCTCCCAGATTCATAAATACACGTGAATCCTGCCAACCAGATGTTGGAACAGCCCCATTGGTTGAGATTGCATATAGCACAGTTCCGTCACCTGGGTAAGCATCCTTAGGTAGCTTATCTACCTGAAGATTTGCCTTGTATGAACTTCCTGTAGGATTAGAATCTAATGTGCGGTTTATCTTGTTTATAACCATCACACTTGTATAGGTATGTTCAAAATAATCGTAGTTTTCATCTTCTTCTCTTACAACTTTTACATCATATATACCTGCATTTATAGCGGTATCGCTCCAGCTGCTGTCAAAATTTTGTCGCTTGTATTTTAGGATGAAACTACTAAAATCAACATTCTCAACACCTGTTATATAATACGCTGCTTCATGATGTTCACCATTGTAATCATATTCCTGATCTGGAATAAATACAATGCAGCTCTCATCAATAGTTGCTTTTTCTCCCCACTGTGCATACAGAGTATGGTCCTTGTAAGTATCAACAATTGTGTCTTCAGTTACTCGCTGTCCTCCTGTTCGTTCCGTATACCATCCTCTGAAAGAGGAACCTGTCTTAACAGGTACTGGCAACTCTCCATAGTATTCCCCAAATACAACTGTCTTAGTGTTTTCAACACCTTCTGATAGAGTACCCTCATTTGGATCAAATGTTACTATATATTCATTTGCTCTCCATTTTGCATATATAGTAATATCTTCATCTGGCATTGTAGTGAAGAAAAATACCTGTGTCAAATCCGGGTCACTATACCAGCCATCAAAGGTATATCCTGGTTTTGTAGGATCTGCTGGTTTTGCAATTACAGAACCTACAGGGTATGAAACTGGCTCAATATCACTTCTACCCTTTGTATCAAAGGTGATAGTACGTAGGACCACAGGAACCTACTGTACCTCACACATTACTGTATAGGTGATTGGACTTGATATAGGAGCAAAAGCTGGTGAAATGCTTTTTACAATGGCATTCCTTGCATATAATTCCTCATCAAAGAATTCTGTTGACGCAACATCACCTTTTCTCATTTTAACTCTAATAGGTTCAAGGTCAATACCTTCAAACTTGAATGTAACTAAAGCTGAGTTGTCTGTATAAGTTGCAGTATAGGTAGCTCCACTTAGAATTTCCATAGCAAATGTTCTGCCTATTGGCTCATTCACATCTCTAAGAATTTCCTTGCCATTGCTGTCCTTAGCTACAACCTTCAGGAATGCGGTGTAGTTTCTATTCACATCATCGTTTGTTCCGCTATTTGCTAGTGAACTTAGGTCAAAAGCTTCTCCAAACCTAGAAGTAAACTCTCTGTCTTCCTTGGTTCCATTGGAGCTTTCAACGCCCTTCACTGTCAAGGTATATGTCCTTGGTGTTACATCAAAGTAATAGGTTTGATCACGTAAAATGGTCAATCCTTTTGTTTGCTGCTCTCCATATCCGTTGATTTCACTGTATTTCAAATTGCCATACTGAGCGGTTTCATAGCTGTCTACACCTAATATAGCTTTGACCTCATCTACTGTTGGCAAGTCAAACTCTTGATTTTTCATTACACGCTCGCTCCATACAGTAGTATATCCATCCTGTGCATTTCCTGCACGAAGGCTGGCAGTAAATCTTTCATTCAATTCCTCTGTGGATAGGTTTGTCCATACAAGAGGAATAGTAACAGTTATATCGTAATGGCTGAAAGCAAGCTTGTCCAGTTTCCATGTAAGAGTTAAATCGCATTCCATGAATTGAACTCCCTTTGGAACTGTTACGGTTATTTCACCATTATCCTTATTAAATACAAAGTTACTGTTGGAGAGGGTGTAATTAAATTTGCCTAAATCATAAATTTCCTGCTCCACATCGCCTTCGCAAAGATCTAAATATTCCATTTGACGATACGTTTCAGGTAAAGTCATAGTGACACCATTTGCACTGTTGTTGTCATCATCCTTTATCAGAAGCACTTCATCATCGGCTATTTCATAAGCAAATCCATATACATTATTTCTTGTACCTGCTGTAAGCAGTGGCCATTTCTTATCAAGAATCGTTGGCTGGTATTTGAACAGATCATCAAATGCCTGAGCCTTAAAGGTCATTTCCAGATATAACCCAAACTCCAGATACATTGCCCCCATCATTTTTTCGTCATATTCCCAGGTAGAAGTATTTGCAGGCCTTAACTTGGTATATTCATATATAAAGTAGCCCCACATCTCTACATATGGTCCAAACTCTGCTGTAAGGCCAATGCTGCCTATCTTTGTTGATATAACTCCTACAGCAATTTCAGCCTCAATACCCATCTTCAGTCCAAGTTTTCCCATGACATAGAACTGGAAGGCAAATTTTTCGTCAAGAAGGTCCATTTCGGAGCTGCCACTGGTTTTAGATATAATATCAAACCAGAAGGAATAGCGCTTGCCAACCACATATTCCATATTTGCTCCCATAGCGATATTTACATTCCCCTTAATAACGAAATCTGCACTAATGTTGATAGCAAAAATCTTAATGTAAATATTTTTGCTGAAGATTTCCTTATTTATAATCTCTATCCAATCACTTTCATTTTCCAGCATTTCTGCATAACGGTCCATAAGATTTTGAACACCAGCTTTAAGCTCAGTCTCACTGGTAAGATCCAACATCTCCATCAGCTCTTGTGTTACGTTCAGTTCCCCTAATGTGTCAAGAAGCCCCTCGTATTCATCCCTATTTGTCACATCTGAAGGAATAGACTCCCATAACCTATCCAAATCTTCCATATAGCCCTGAATTTTTTCCGCATTTCCTTTGGATTGGGCAATTTTATTCTTCAATTCTTCAATTTCTTCTATGATTTCCTTATACTGGCCACCTTTAATTTTCTTCAATTTTTCCCATAATGAGTCTTCTTCCTTCTCTACTGTATACATTTTTACATCTACAGAAATAGCTGAATAGTTTTTAATATCTATAGAAGATGTGAAAGTCAACTCTTTAAATTTTGGAATGATAACAATCCATTTTACTTTGGCATGAGCACTTGCAGTGATGTCAATAGATACTTCTTCTACAAATGTAGCAGACAGAACAATTTTAAGCTGGCCTTCTTCACCAACATCAACAGAGAATTCTGCTCCTATTCCAACTGCAAGACGAATACCGCTGTTAAAATATTCAGAGCTGCTGCTAAGTTCAACGGTAACATCCACATCATCAGATAACTCAATATTTTTGCCAATTCCCATCAGCTCAAGCTCTTCAACAGTTAAAGGATTGCCATTTTCGTCAGTTATAGAGAAGTCAGTTATCCCTGATAGGTCCTGGAACCCTTTGGTTTGTGTTGCCATAAGAGCCAAGTACTCAGCTGCCTCCTGGGCAAATCCGCTTTCTTGCACCTGCTTTTCAATTTTATCTGTAATGGATTGTATATCCACTCCTTCCAAAAGCTCATCGCCATCTGGTGTCTGTTGCAGGAAAGTGTCCATAGCTTTTTCAATTTCCTCTTTTGCTGTTCTATTATAGGAAATAGTATTACCATGAACATCTGTAACAACAGCATAGTAGACTTCGCTTTCATCAGTCAGGTCTTCAAAATCTCCCATGTAGAATACCAGGAAATCGCCTTTTCCCACTTCAGGATTTTCATCAAGGCCCATGGCAATTCGTGCTTCATTATCAACGTCTGTTGCCAGAACTGTTCCCGAATCTCCTTCAGGTAATTCTGTCACTTTAAATGGAATAGTATCAGGCATGAATATAATTTTCTCTGCATCTGTTTCATCAAGGCTCTTAAAGGTTACAGTATTTCCTTTAACTGAAACAACCTCAACATATACTTCTGCATCATCTGCATAATTATTGTTTACATAATCACGTTCATTAGGATGAGTTGTTTCATAGATACAGAGAATATCATTTTCCTTAAGTGCACTGGCACCTTCATATTCAAAGAAACCGGTTACTTTCTCTGTAGTATCGCTGTTTAATAATTCCGGCTCAAGTACGTCAACGGGTTCAGAGTCTCCAATTTTATATGAGATTTCATCTGTATCCTTAATATAAATAATGTCATCATTCAAAACCAAGTTGTCTACTTCTTCCTTTTTAATGCTGAAGTTGGCTGTACGAATGGATTCGGCCTTATTATCAAATATATATCCATCTCCAAGTGTAAGCTTATAGCTGGAACCCTCACGGAAGCCATCCTTTGCCTTTACAGTAAAGGTGTCGTTTCCGTTATCTATTATACTGAGTTCTACTGGATCTGATCCATCCATAACTGTTAATATAACACTATTATTAACATCTTCTGCACCCTGACCTATTCGCTGAACTACAAAGCTTAAGTCAGGAGATTGGTCTAACAGTGAGAAAGAAGTAATAGACAATTCTTCCTTTACTATCTCTTCATATTTTGCATAGACAACTACATTTGAAGTTACAGGATCATCTGCATAAAATGGTGTAGTACATTCCTTGTCGGTAAACCATCCAACAAAAATATAACCTTCTTTTGCAGTCTTGCTGTTATCAGGTGCCTTTGACAAAGGTTGTCCTTTCTTTACTGTAAAGCGTTCAATCTGCTTATCTCCGTCCATGAATGTTACTGTATAAGTTACTACATTTCTGTCTGAATCATCATCTGAATCACCTACAGGATTTATAGGCTCGTCTTGAGGATTTTCATCAGGCTTTTGAGGTTCCTCTTTAGTTTCTTCCTCTGGTGCAGGCTTTCTACCAGTTTCAACAAACCACTTTTCAACAATTCCATCTATGGTCATGCTTAATATGGCTGCTTTTGCACGGGTAGCATTTTTCTTAGGATTAAATCTCCCGCTTCCACTTCCTTCAAATATCCCACATCTCCAAAGCTTCAAAACTGCTTCCTTAGCATAATCTGAAACGCTGTCTATATCCAACGGAGTGCTTGTAACGGTTTCTTCAGGATATGGAATTTTGTAAGCATCAAAGAAGCGAGCAATTAACGTTGCCATCTGCTCACGAGTTATCAAACCATTAGGATTAAACTTGCCATTTCCAACTCCTGTAGTAATGCCCTCTTCTTTTGCCCACTTTACAAAGGGAGCATACCAGCTGTCAACTGGAACATCATAAAACTCAGTGCTACCTTTGTAATCATCCGGATTAATTTCTGCAATACGACCCATGACTGTAACATACATGGCACGAGTCATGAATCCTTGCGGAGAAAAACTGGTATCGCTTATCCCATCGAATAATCCGTTCTGAAGAGCATACATTACAGGCTCATAGAACCAGTCAGTTTCCCTCACATCTAAGAAGGGATTCTGTATAGTTTCAGGCTCTACAGCTGTTTCAGTATTTTGAACCACTGTTGCTAATGCCTGAATGGGCAAAGCTGATAAAATAATGCAAAAAGCTAGAATCATACTGACTATTCGTCTCGTCATCTTTTCATTCCTTTCTTAATTAGTTTAGTAGTTTTTTTCAGCATAGCAGAAATAAATTTCAAGAAATCGTTTTATGCCTAAAATGTCGATTTTTTGACCTGAAATGTAAAAATTATTCGTTGAGGTATACATTTTATGATAAAATGTTGATATATGTTGATTACGGAGGTACAGCCATGTTAAAAATTGCAATTTGTGACGATGATACAAGAGATCTCTCCCGTATTGAAAACCTAATTATTAAGTATAAAAAAGAAAAAAAATCCCCATTAAGTTATAAAACTTTTTCAAACATCATAGAACTTTTAGGAAAAATGCGCAGCTGTACCTATGATATCCTACTAATGGATATACTGATGCCTGGAATAAATGGAATGGAAGCAGCCCGTGAAATTCGTGAATTTGACAATGAAATAAAAATAATTTTTTTGACATCTTCTCCGGAATTTGCAGTAGAAAGCTATGCTGTTGATGCATATTACTATCTTATAAAGCCATGTACAGAAAATAAGCTGTTTCCTATACTGGATAGAATTCTTTTTGATGCACAAAAAGAAGAGGAAGCCTTACATATCAAGTCATCTTCTGGAATTATGAGAGTTCCATTTAATAAACTGGAGTTTTTAGAAGTGATGAATAAAAAGCTATTTTTTCATTTAACGGATGGAAGCATAAAAGAAATATACGGTTCTCTTACTGACTTTGAAAGTCAGCTTGTTTGTCGAAAGGAGTTCATCAAAGTTCACCGTTCATATATAGTAAATATGGAATATATTCAGGAGTTAAATTCAAAGGAGCTTACTATGTACACCAAACAAAAAGTACCCACATCAAGGCTTCTCTCCGAGAAGGTCAGGCAGGCATACTTGAATTATCTATTTGGAGAAAATGAGTTAAAAAGATAATCCTCCCATACGGGAGGAATTTTGTAAAAGGTATATTTTAAAATCTAATTACCTTTGGCTCATCGGTAAATGAATAGAAAATAGCTGTGGCATCCTCAAAGTAGAGTACTTCTGTATTGTCGTCATAAGGTGAATACATGGATTGAAGCTCAGGATAGTTGTCAAGCATATGCTTTTTTGCCTCTACTCTGTCATCTCTGACAAGTTTACCTGATACTCTAAGCCAATTTCCATCAGCATAAGCACAGATCTCTACCTTCGGATTTGCCTGAATCTGCTTGGATACTTCCTTCACCTTGCCTGTCTGGATATAAAGCTTACCTTCAAAAATATCCACTGTACCAAAAGGCCTAACCCTGGGCTGATCCCCTTCTACTGTAGCCAAATAATATGTTTCACATTTCTTCAAAAACTCATAAACTTCTTCCATTCTCTTCTCCTCCTGTTTATATTAAAATGTATTTTTATTGGTCTTTCCTGTTCTTTAAACAATAAATATACATTAGGTCTACATTAAGAATTTTACGCTTTATTATTACAATATTCAAGATTTCCTGACAAAACTACCCTCAATGTGTTCATATAGACACATATCGAGGGTAAAAATTGTAAGGACACCTAAAAACCTATCCTATACAAGTTTCTCTAATCTAAATAACCAGCGAATGTGAGGGTTTTCTTCTCTGTCATACCCTATTGCCAATAATACATCCTTATTTGCAAGCTGCAACACTAAGTAAAATGTATTTTTGTCATCATATGTATCAGCACGGTAAACCGATTTCGTTTTATTAATTGCTTTATAAACATCATCAGAAGGTAAAACAAACAGTGCACGCAACTCCTTTTTGCTGATTTCATAGCTGTATAATTCCCCTTGCATAGTCCAATCTTCATCGTTAATCTCTTTACTGTAAAGCTTATAGTCTGATGAAATGCTATATTGGGGAGCAGTATCCAACATGTAGATGAAAGAATACAATGGATCCTGGTATAGAATTTCTTTAACTCGATAATTTGCATCGTTTAATAATACCGAAGACTTAGAATTTGCTGCCAATCCTATTCCAACTACTATTACAAGAATAATTGTAAAGAATATTATCCAAAGCCTTGTATTTTTATTATTCAACACGCTTCAACCCCCTTTTTTTTACATTTCCCCGCTCTCTTTTATTATTTTTAATACTATTTCCGCACAGGATATCTCCTCTATGACAATTTAGCCTTAGCTGATGAAATTGATTTCAGTTTATAAGATAATATAATAGCAGCAATCCTATAAGAAAAACTATATTGAGCAAAGTAAATACCCCAAGATAAACTGCATTTTGCTTACCCGCTGTTGTACCATAATACTTGTAAGAAATCAGGCTTGCCATAGAAGCAATGATTGTCCCAAGACCGCCTAAATTAGTGCCTATAATCAGTGCTGATATATTATCGGTAAAGCCTGAAAGAAGTATAGCTGCAGGAACGTTGCTGATAATCTGGCTGGCAAATACTGATGTAATCAATTCGTGCCCATGTATAACACTGGATAGCCAGAGGTTTATATCTGGAATGCGATTCATATTACCTATAAATACAAATAAAAAAATGAAAGTAAGCAATAGAGCATAGTCAGGTTTAAGCAGCATTCTGCGATCCATAAGAAAAACTGCTGAAAGAATCACTGCTCCTACTATATATACTGAAACTATGCGAGTTACGCTTGTCAATGCAAACAAAAACAGCAAAAAATAAACAACAGCTTTTCTCTTTTCCGTTTCTGAAAGTACCCGATGTGATTGCACATTAAAAGCAACAGCTTTTCTGTCCACAAGTATAACACAAGCGACTAATAGTCCGATAAGTGAAACCAAAGTATAAGGCAGCATCAATGAAATAAAATTGCCTAAACTCATTCCACTTAAGGAGAACAGATACAGATTCTGGGGATTTCCTATGGGTGTAAGCATGCTTCCTAGATTGCTGGCAATGGTCTCCAGCACAATAATCCGAATCAGGTACTTTTCCAAGCCAGCCATTACAAGCACATCAATGGCAAATGGTACAAATGTGATAAGTGCCACATCGTTGGTAATAACCATGCTGAATCCAAAGCATAATAGCACAAAAACTATGGATAAACTTCGCATATTATTAGCCTTTTCCAGCATCCAGCTTCCAATCAGCGAAAATATTCCCAGACTTCTAAGGCCAGCCATAACAACCATCAAGCTGAACAGGATGGTTAATGTGTGAAAATCAATGTAACTTATGTATTTATTGTCCAATGGCACAAATATCATGGATACAAGCGCCAGTAACAAAGATATGCATAGCACCATTTCTTTTTTTATATAATTCAGGATTGATTTCATCAAGTCATTACCCCTTATTATGTTGTTCAATCATACTCACCTAATTTATTTTGCTTTCAATAATTCTCCTGAAAAATTCTACTGCACCCTTCACATCATTTTCATCCGGGTGTCCTTTTGCAATCCCTCCAATCAGCTTAAAGGGTCCAAATGTATCAAAGCCTTTGCAGCCATAAGTTCCAAGAAGCTGGCAGGACTTTTCCTTAATGATTTGTTCCATTTCTTTTGTGTAATTCCCTTTCACACCATATGTATTTATGAGGAACACAGGCTTTCTATCTGGCAGGTTATTTTTAGCAAACTCAATGACTGCCTTGCTGAATTTGCCATAATATATACCAGATGCAAAGCCTATCAAATCATACTCAGATAAATCTGCCTCTTTACATTCAACCACATTGATTAGCTTTACATTACCCAATTCATTAATGGCATCCAAAAGCTTCTTTGTATTCCCATGGTGTTGTGAATAGTATGCAATGGCAACCTTCATAAGAACACCTCCACTTTTCATAGTTCATTTGAGAACTCGTATCCCCAATGGAAACCAATGCAATCATCCTACAAAAAAATACCTCCAAATAGACAATCCAATCAATTAGATTGTCTACTTTGGAAGTATTATATCACTTATTAGCCTTGACCGTATATATAATTTTAATTATTTCTCATGTAGGTTTTTTATGCTTTAATGTACAGCCTCACATGCTGCTTTCTTGCTTTTTGGATTTTCCTCCCACAGACGGTCAGCTACCTCTGCCCATTCCCTGGCAACAGAAACGGTTTTTGCACAAAGTTCATCTACATCTTCAGGAGCTTCCATAGCAGTAGATTTTGCACCGGATTCCTTTACCATAGTCATAAGCATCTCAGGATTATCCAGCAAAGGACATGGACGCAATGGATTGCTGTTAAAGGGATGGTATTTGCGATAAGCCATAAACAATGGTGAACGCAATGCATCCAATAGACTCACTTCATGGATGTTAACATTAGAATAATGAATAAATGCACATGGTTCTACATCTCCAGCTGCATTTATATGTAGATATCTTCTTCCGCCTGCAATACATCCATGACAGTACTCGCCATCATTCCAGAAGTCCATTGCAAAAATTGGCTTAGTTGCACGGATTTCGCGGACACGCCTATACATATAGGCACGTTGTTCTGGAGTGACTAAAAAATCTGGACGTGCATCCTTTCCAATGGGAATGTAGGTAAAGTTCCAGGAAAAACGACAGCCACGGTTAATCATATCATCAACAAATTCATCAGAGCCGACACTTTCAGTATTGTAACGGTGGTAACAAGTGGAATATCCAAACAAAAGCCTGTGTTTGCGCATGCGTTCCATAGCTTCAATTACCTTACGATACGTACCCTTTCCACGCCTCATATCGGTAGCTTCCTCATCACCTTCAATGGAAAATGCCAATGCAAAGTTGCCTACACGAAGCATCTCCTCACATAATTCGTCATCTACTAGTGTACCGTTGGTAAAGGCAAAGAAATAGCAATCCTGGTGTTCGCTGCACAGGCGAATAATATCCTTCTTACGTACAAGTGGCTCGCCACCGGAGAATATATAAAAGTAAATACCTAATTCCTTGCCCTGGCGGCAAATGGAATCCAGTGTTTCGTAAGACAGATTGTTCTTGCCTCCGTATTGTGCAGCCCAGCATCCTGTGCAGGACAGATTGCAAGCACTGGTAGGATCCATTAGGATTGCCCATGGAACATTGCAGTCATATTTTTTCTCTATGGCACGTGCACGCTCTTCACCTTCAAGATTTGCGTTAACTATAAAGCATTCCATAAACTTCTGTAAAACCTTTGTATCTACATCCTCTACCAGATTTTTTACAAAGGTGTGCCAAACGTTGTTTTCATCCAATATTACATTGCGCATTCCACTTATCATATTAGCATGCAGGTTCCCTCTATCCAGCTTTTCCGCTATATTAAACATCTTTGGTAATTTTTCCATAGGATCATCTGAAACGTAATTCAGCAACAAACTGACTGCAGTTTTCTTAATCCTATTCATTACCTCGCCCCCCTATAATAAACAGGTTTTATGTTAACAAGCTCGAAGAGCTTTTAACTAACCGTTTGGTTAATACTATTTTTGTATTTAACTCCATATGATAAATAAAATTAATTTTTGCTGCTATTATTTCTTCTTAACAGTATATCCCTTCCTGAAATCAATGAAGTGGCAATTATCTGATAAACATTCAGAAAGGAATTGCGGAGTTCATCATCGCTAAGTGAGCAAACTGCTTTATAGTCGTCAAAATAAGCTGCAAAACTAACAACGGGTATAATAGAGAAGAAGAACTTAAACAATACCATCTCATCAGAATACACAAAGTCATGGTCTGCACTGGATATTATTTTAAAAATAGGATTATTGTTGTCATCATTCATGAACTTCATAAAGCGGAACAGTGAATTCTGGTGCTTTCCGTTTTTAAGGGATTCCAGCATTAAAATGCGGATAATCTCCTTGTTTTCAATGACAAAATCAACTATTCGCTCATAATATTTATAAGAATTCTGCATAAAAACGCTTATAGCCTCATCATTAACAAAGTGCAAACGGTCAGGTTTAATGTCCAGGTATCCATTTCTTACCATCTGCACAATATTCGTTTGAATAAAGTCCAGGGTAATGGACACTGCATTATTAAGCAGAGAATCAACCATATAATCCAATATATCCTGCTTGCTCTTGAAGTAATAATATATAAGTGCCTTGTTGACATGTGCAGCGCTTGCTATATCGCTAACCCGCGTTGCATCATAGCCTTTTTTGGAGAAAAGCTCTATAGCCGCCTCGATTATTCTTTCCCTTGCTTCTCTTCCTGTTGTTTTTTCCAAATCTTTCTCCCCCAATTTATTAATTAACTAGTTAGTTAAATATTTGTTAATATAATTGTATCCCTTACCAATTTCATTGTCAAGTCTTTGTAAACTTTTGTCGAATAACAATTAACAATTTTCTGCATATAATTTAAACTAAACCCCTTCCATTAGACCTTGTTGCTTGACATTAGGCTTTTAAGCCATTAGAATACAAGATGTAACTATAGATTGGGGATGATTTTTTGGAGAATAAAAATGATTTTTCAAAGGGAAGTGTAGTAAAAAA
>Ga0134099_1002379_pt1 | contig 15492 bp, 12 predicted proteins | sample 10_taG_2_FD_105482 | JGI IMG/M metagenome (GOLD analysis project Ga0134099, IMG submission 105482) | Switchgrass degrading microbial communities from high solid loading bioreactors in New Hampshire, USA - 10_41_5_180_A2 metaG | ecosystem: Engineered > Bioreactor > Semi-continuous > Anaerobic >...
GAGGCAACGCCGATCGAAGGCGTGTCCGTGACGGCCAGCACGTCGTACGAGTCCGGTGGGTACGATTTCATCGACAACGGCACTGTGGTTGACAACCACACGCGCCTGGATTACGAGGTCTACGCCGAGGCGAAGCAGACCTTCGTGCCCGGCGGGGTGAAGCAGGTCGACACGACCCTCGCCGGCCTGGCGAGAGGCTCGTATGTGGGCATGACGGGCGATGCCGGGACGACGTACGTGGCGTACGCCGACGCGAACATCGCGCTGAACGACGCGTTCTCGAACAGGCTCGCCCTGGTGACCGGGAACACCACAGAAGATACTGGTACCTACGAGGCCAGCCAGCATGACTACGCGACACTCGTGTACGACAAGCTGACCTGGACCTTGTCCCCCAACAGCACGCTGTCGGTTGCCTACACCTACAACGCAACCAACAGCAAGGGCTCGTTCAGCGGATCGTACAAGGTCACGCTAGGCGCGAGCACCGTGACGCTGAGCTACGGCAAGAGCGGCTTGAGCTGGTATAGCTGCTTCGACGACTTCGACGACGAGAAGCCGTGGGCATGGCTCTGCAACGCGAGCGTCAACCCGAATCCTGATTACTTCAAGCTCAGCGTGAGCATCCCGTTCTAGAACGGGGCGTGTTGGCCCACGAAAACGCGGGCAAAGCAAGGAGGCTCCCGGACGCGTCCGGGAGCCTCTCCCATTTGTGTGTCCGTTTGTATGGATCCGAACCCCTGCAGTGTGAAAGAAGGGGTCCGCGAGTACGTGCACCACTTGCCCTCGCCTGCCGTAGGGTAGACATCGGGACCTGCGAAAACGGCTGGAGGGCGATGTCTTGGTGCTGGCGATGCTGCTGTTTGCGGTGGCCGTGAGCGTTGATGGGCTCGCGGCGGGCTTTGCGGAAGGGCTGCGGGGCATAAGGGTGCCGCTGGGCTCTCTCCTAGTGATGAACGTGGTGTCCGCCGTGGTCGTGTTCTTGTCCATAGGGAGCGGTCGTGCGACGGCCGCGTTCTTTACCCCCGTTGTGGGCAGACTCATGGGCGGAGGCCTGCTCATAGTGCTTGGGGCATGGATGTTGTTGCGCGGGCGAGGGCACACAACGCGCGTGCGAGGGCTGGGGCGCGGGCCTTCGGCGGTTCGCCCGAATGCAGGGCTGGCAAGGAACAAGAAGCCTGCGTCGGGCGTCTGGGCGACACCTTCAGAGGCGGAGGCGCCAGCAGGGCGACTGGCATTCAGGTGCCCGAAGGGCTTAGATTCCTTGAGCTTCGCACCGCACAGTGAGCGCGGCACGAACGACCGCACTCACGCACCCCTTGAAGAGGTGCCGCGGCGCGGCAGCGCGGCTCCAGGCACCGACGTGACGTGCGACGAAGAAAGAGAGGCACCGGATGAGGCACCGGATGCGGGCGCGCGCGCGCCCGGAAGCCGCAAGGCGTGCCGTCCTCCGCGGTGGCTGGCGCGGTTCGCGAGCTCCCTCGCGGTCGTTCCCGGCCTTCTCGACGAGCCCGCCCGTGCGGATCTAGATTCCTCCGGCACCCTTACTCCAGGCGAGGCCCTCCTGCTCGGCCTCGCTCTTGCCGTGGACGCGCTTGCCGTGGGATTCGGGGCGGGCCTGGCCGGGCTTTCGGCCACGCTCACGCCCCTTGTGGCGAGCGCGACGCAGACCGTATTCGTGGGCCTCGGGGTATGCATCGGACGACGAGTCAAGGAGAGTGTCCTTGCCCCGGGCCTTGAGAAAGCCCCCGGTGGCATCCTCATTCTGCTCGGCCTTATGAGGCTAAGGTGACCGGCTGCCGTTGGTCGGCGGGTCGCCGCGCGCCCTCCGCCCCCTTCGCCGTGCGACGCGCCGCAGGCGCATCAGGCAGTGCGGCACGGTGTGGCATGGAACGCCTGCCGTGAAGCTCGGGGCGGGTGTGTGATAGGCGTTGCGTGGCGTGCGGCGTTCGTCGTACATCGGCTAGATTCCGTACCCGGTCGGTCCGGGTGCGTCCGGGTGCGGGCCGGACGTGGGCGCGTGGAGACCTTCGGCGGTAGCGGGCGGCGCGTGGTGGCAAGCGCTGCGTGCAGTCCCAGAGACTCTCTTCGCATCTCGCGCCGTCCCCGGGGAGGAATTCCCGGATCTACCTCGAATGTTTCTTCATCGCGGTCGCGGTCGCTCGCCTAAGTATGGCGCCACAAGTGTTCGTTTCCTTTCTTGACGGCGTTAGGGTTGCCGGTGCTTGCACGACGGGGCGTGGAGAATTCGGCCGTCTTAAGCGCCGAATTCGAACGAGGCGTGCCGCAAGCGCGCCGTCCCCGGAGTGCAACTCCGGCAACCCTGGGCAGGACCGCCCCGGCGAGAAGTAGCGCGAACTCTTGGCGACATACTTAGCCGCTTGCTTACCTACTGTGAGCAAGGTTGAGGTGCCTGGAGGCCTTGGCAATGGTCATCGGCATAACTGGCGGTATTGCCAGTGGTAAGAGCCTCGTCGCATCCGAGCTCGCCCGCCGGGGGGCGTTCGTGATCGATGTGGACCAAGTGGCGCGGGCCCTGGTCGAACCGGGCGAGCCGGCGCTCGATGAGATCATCCGGGAGTTCGGCCCGCGTTTCCGGCGCGACGACGGCACCCTGGACCGCAGGGCTCTTGGAATGTTGGTGTTCAGCGATGGCGATGCCCTCGCGCGCCTGAACGAGATTATGTTCCCTCGGCTCCGTGAGGCTACCGAGAGGCAGGTCCGCGAGGCCGTCGCCCGCGGCCACTCCATCGTCGTGGTGGATGCGGCGGTCCTGTACGAAGCTGGCCTGGACGCGCTCGTCGACCGCGTCATCTGTGTGACAGCGGACGAGGCGGTGCGCGTGAGGAGGGTCATGGCGCGGAACGGCCTCTCGCGCCGGGAGGCGCTCGACCGCGTGAAGGCGCAGCTAGGTATCGAAGAGCAGGCTCGCCGCGCGGACTTCGTGGTCGAGAACAACGGCTCGCCGGAGGACGTCGCGCGCCAGGTGGACCTGATCCTCGACAGGTTGGCTTAGCCCTGCGACGCGCCAGTGTGCCTGTGTGGCGCGCGGGGGCGCCGTCGCGCCGCGGGCGGGCGGCTCCTGGGAGATGCGCCGGTGCGAGCATAGAGCGCGCGCCCGCTCGCCGTGTTGTTCCGAGCGACGCGAATATACCGCCGCCGCGATGTATATCGAATAGTAACGAACGCGTCCACAGGATGGTGAAAACGTGGCAGTCATTAGTCTCCGCCACGCGGCGCGCTGGGTCCTGATGACTCTCGGCGTGGTCCTCGGCGTCTACCTTTTCTTCCACTCCAAGTGGTATCTGGAACGTGCGTACCCGACTCCTTACAAGGATCTCGTGACGCAATACTGCGCTGAACACAACGTGGATCCGTTCCTCGTGACGGCGCTCATGCGCGTGGAAAGCCGCTTCAGGCCGTATGTGGTGTCGGAGAAAGGCGCGCGCGGTCTCATGCAGGTGATGCCTGACACCGGCAGGTGGGTTGCCGAGGAGCTCGGGATCGATGGGTTCGACCCGGAGATGTTGCACGATCCCAGAGTGAACCTGCGCATAGGGACGTGGTACCTGGCGTCGCTCGAGCGCGAGTTCGGGGGCGACAAGGTGCTCGTGCTCGCCGCGTACAACGCGGGGCGCGGCAACGTTCGCAAGTGGCTGGATACGTCGCGATGGACGGGAAGGATAGAGGAGATAGAGAGCATCCCGTTTCCTGAGACCCGCGAGTACGTGAGGAAGGTCCTCAGCCTGTACGAGGCTTACGTCCGGGTGTACGACGGCCAATGGATGGGAGTCCGGCCGCAGAGCAACAGCTAGCCCGTTCCATTTGGTGGGCGTCCGTGGTATAATCTTGCATGACTTGGGACTGCCTTCATGCCCGTGTCGCGCTTGTCCAGAAAACGTGCTGTGAAGAACGGACGGATCGCGTGGCTCGGGGCCGGGGTCCACAAGAGTGGCCCGGTGCCGGTGCCGGCGAGCCCGCTTGTCAGTCCGGCCGGAGCGCGCCGAGCCGCCGCTGCAGGACGCGCCGATGACGAGAGGAAAGGAGAACAGCTTGGCATGCCTGAGAATTCGAGTGGCCGCACATCCGCTTTCGACGCCCCGGGCGAGGTCCGTGAGATTACAAGCCTCGACGATGTTCGCGCCGTGCGCGTGGACCCGAAGACGCGGTTTTATTCCGCTCAGCACGATGAGATCCGGAAGGGCCTTACGACCGACATCTATTTCATCAGGACGCGCGAGATCCTGGACAAGCTGCATCTTGGCCGCATCCCTGTCGTGGGGGAGATCTTTCCTCGCAAAGCGGGCATACTCGCGGGCGTCGGCGAGGTGCTTCATCTACTCGAGGGCAAGCAAGTTAAGGTGTGGTCTCTTCCGGAGGGAGGCGAGTTCGCCCCCAAGGATGTCGTGATGCGGATAGAGGGGCCTTATGAGGAATTCGGCATGTTTGAGACCACGATCCTCGGGTTCCTGGCAAGCTCCAGCGGATGGGCCACTGCCGCGCGCCAGGTGAAGGAGGCCGCCGACGGAAGGCAGGTAATATGCTTCGGCGCAAGGCACGTCCATCCGGCCGTCGCGCCCGTCATGGAGCGGGCTGCCGTGATCGGCGGCGTAGACGGGGCGAGTTGCATACTGGCGGCAAAGCTTCTCGGCCGTGAGCCTTCAGGCACCGTGCCTCACGCCGTCTTTCTTATCGTGGGGGACACGGTGAAGGTTGCCAAGGCCTACGACGAGCTCATGCCGCCGGATGCCGCAAGGATCATCCTCGTCGACACGTTCAAAGACGAGGCCGAGGAGGCTCTTCGAGTGGCGGACGCCCTCGGAAAGCGCCTGGCGGGGATCCGCTTGGACACCCCGGGCGAGCGCGGCGGCGTGACCGCCGACCTTGTGGCTGAGGTACGCGCCCGTCTTGACCAGGCAGGCTACGACCACGTGAAGATCTTCGTTTCCGGCGGCCTGTATCCCGAGAAGATACGGGAACTCGCCGCTGCGGGGGCCCATGCGTTCGGGGTCGGCAGCTTCATTTCACAGGCGCCTCCCATCGACATGACCCTCGACCTCAAAGAGGTTGCGGGGAAGCCCATTGCCAAGAGGGGTAGGATACCGGGCAGGATCCCCAATGAGAAGCTGGAACTGGTCATGGGGTGAACCCAAGCCAGCTTCGCGTGGCGGCGCCTCGTGCTGGTTCTGGTGCCGCGCCGGGCTGCGTTGAGACCGCGAGGTCCGCCCAGGGCCGGAGCCGCGGCGCGGCGGGTGGAGTGCGCCGACGGGCCCTGGCGAGGAGATGGCGCGGCCGGGCCGAGGGTGCACTGAAGCAGCTTCGAAGCAGGAAACGCGGATTCGGTCTAGAAAACTAAGTGTGGCGTCATGAGTTTTCGCCATTGTTCTTGAGGTGTCAAGGATGTTAGGGTTGCCGGTGCTTGCACGACGGGGCGCTGAGAATTTGGTGTGCCCACGCGCCAAATTCGAACGAGGCGCGCCGCAAGCGCGCTGTCTCCGGAGGGCAACACCGGCGACCCCGGACAGAACTCACGCGCTGAAAAGCAGCGCAAATTCGTGGCGATCTGCCTAGTCATGAGGACGGGGAGAACGGGAGAAGCGTAGGGCGTAGGAAGGGGTTGCTAGGTCATGGGCGAGACGCTCTTAGAGGTAAGAGATCTCAAGACGTACTTCTACACCGAGGATGGGGTAGTCCCCGCGGTGGACGGGGTGTCGTTCTCGGTTGATAAGGGTGAAACCATCGGCATCGTGGGGGAGAGTGGATGCGGCAAAAGCGTCACGTCTCTCTCGGTGATGCGGCTCATCCCGAACCCGCCGGGGAAGATAGTCGACGGGGAGATAATCTTCGAGGGTAAGAACATCCTCGAGAAGAGCGAGGCCGAGATGAGGCACATCCGTGGGAACGAGATCTCCATGATATTCCAGGAGCCCATGACGAGTCTGAACCCGGTGTTCACGGTAGGCGACCAGATCATGGAAGCCATCATGCTTCATCAGAAGGTGGGGAAGAAAGAGGCCCGCAAGAAAACCATCGAGATGCTGAGGCTTGTGGGCATTCCGTCCGCGGAAAAGCGGGTGGATGAGTACCCGCATCAGATGAGCGGCGGGATGAGGCAGAGGGTCATGATAGCCATGGCTCTGTCGTGCAACCCGAGGCTCCTCATCGCCGATGAGCCCACCACCGCCCTGGACGTGACAATACAGGCGCAGATTCTTGACCTCATGCTCAAGCTCAAGGAGGACCTCGGAACCGCGATCATGCTCATCACCCACGACCTCGGGGTCGTGGCTGAGACTGTCAACAAGGTCGTGGTCATGTATGCCGGCAAGATCGTGGAGAGCGCAGACGTGGTGAGCATTTTCAAGAAGCCGGAGCACCCGTATACGCTGGGGCTTCTTGGGTCGATTCCGAAGGTCAACGAAGACCGCGAAAGGCTGCAGGTGATTGAGGGCGTCGTTCCGAACCCGTTCAACATGCCCGCGGGGTGCAGGTTCCATCCTAGGTGCAGCTTCGTGCGGGACATTTGTAAGGAAGAGGAGCCTGAACTAGTCGATGTCGAGGCCGGTCACCAGGTCAGGTGCTGGAGGTTCCTCGGCTACCACAAGAACTAGTCGACGAGCTCGGGGCTGGAGGAGGCAAGGCAGCGTCATGGCAGAGGTGCTTCTTGAAGTAAAGGACCTGGTGAAACACTTCCCGATAACCAAGGGCATAGTGATCTCCAGAAAGGTCGGCGCGGTGAAGGCCGTGGACGGGGTGAGCTTTCACATAAACCGGGGGGAGACCTTGGGCCTCGTCGGTGAGAGCGGCTGCGGCAAGTCAACGACGGGCAGGCTCATCCTGAGGCTCATCGAGGCCACCTCGGGCGAGATAATCTTCGAAGGCAAGAACATCCTCAAGCTTGGGCGCGAGGAGATGCGCGAGCTCCGCAAGGACATGCAGATAATATTCCAGGACCCATACGCGTCGTTGAACCCCAGGATGACCGTGGGTGACATCATCGGGGAGCCCATGGAGATCCACAGGATGGCGCGGGGCAGGGAGAAAGACAAGAGAGTGCGCGAGCTTCTCGAGGTGGTGGGCCTCTCGCCGTTCCACGCCCGGAGATACCCTCACGAGTTCTCCGGAGGGCAGCGGCAGAGAATCGGGGTCGCGCGGGCGCTTGCAGTGAATCCCAAGCTCATCATCTGCGACGAGCCCGTGTCGGCCCTTGACGTGTCCATCCAGGCGCAGGTCATCAACCTGCTGCAGGATCTGCAGCGCGAGTTCGGGCTCACGTACCTTTTCATCGCCCACGACCTCAGCGTTGTGAAGCACATATCCGACAGGGTTGCCGTGATGTATCTCGGCAAGATAGTGGAGCTCGCGGCGAAGCACGAGCTGTACAACAACCCGCAGCATCCGTACACCGAAGCGCTTCTTTCCGCGGTGCCGATACCGGACCCGACCAAGAAGAAACAGCGCATAATCCTGGAGGGAGACGTGCCGAGCCCGATAAACCCGCCGAGCGGGTGCAGGTTCCATACGCGGTGCAGGTATGCGCAGGACATCTGCTCCGTCGAGGATCCGCCGTTCGTCGACATTGGGGAGAGCCACTTCGTCGCGTGCCACTTCAGAAAATCCTTGGGGAACAGGAAGGCTGCAGTGCACTAAGTTCGGCTTGATCGCACGGGCTCACGGGTTCAGGTTCACAAGCTCGCGGGCCAGTCGCCCAGCGGGCCGACAGGCCTGATCATGTGTTGACATTTCGGGTCCGTCGCCTTATAATCGTTCACGTAGATAGCTTAACGCGTTTGAAGTTTGTGCCCGGGTGGCGGAAATGGCAGACGCGCACGTTTGAGGGGCGTGTGGGTAACCCCCGTACGAGTTCAAGTCTCGTCCCGGGCACCAGTCGAAATGTATGCGGCGGCGCAGCGAAAGCGGCTGAGGTCGCCGTCTGTTTTTGTGTACAGCACCTCACGTCGTTCAAGTCCGGCCGCCCGGGCGCTTGCGCGTTTCCCCTTCCTGTCATTTCCTTACTCCACATCACCGTTTCTAGCAGGATATTCAAAGTTACACAGCGAAATAGCGGATAGACATGCGCCTTCCGGGTTCGTGCGGCACAGAGCAACGCACGAGGCCCGGGAGGCGAACGCATCATATGAGGGAAAAGGATGATCGTTCCATCATGAAAACCGGAGCCAAGCTGCGCACGAGGCCGCGCCGAAGGGGGGACGTTTCCATAGGTGCCATCACGGGCGGGTTCACCGTCCTGGCCCTCTGCGTCGTTTTGGCGCTGGAGCTGGCCGCACCCTCGGTGGAGGCAACGGCGCCCGGCGGCACGCCCGTCACCAATACCCGGTACGAGGGGGTGAAGGCGGCGCCCGGTCGGGTAGTGGTGCGGGGCGAGGGGAGCCCGCTTCTGTATATAGGCGGGACCATCGGCATAACGGCCGAGGTGTTCGTCGGCGACATCCCCGCCGGGCCGGACGACTCGGACGACTCGGGGACAGCTGGGGCCTCCGGGTCGGGCGACAGCAGGGCGTGCGAGGATGACGGCGGCCTTCCTGACGGGTCCGGCCTTGGCCTGACCGGCGTGTCCGGCGACGACTTTCTAGCGCCCAGGCCGTCCAGCGTCACCCTCCCTGGAATCAGGCAAGACCTCAGCCTAATCGTCGACGCGAGGTTCGGCGATGCGGTGCAGGCGTTCACCCGCCTCTCGACGCAGGGCGTCTGGGGCGTGAGCAGCCCAAGCGATGCAAGTCCCTGGATGCCGGCGGTTGCCCGACCTCTTTTGATCGATGAAGCTTGGGCCCGATATGCAGGGAAGGGATTTCAGGTGTCCGCCGGGAAGCGCCGGTTCTCGCTCGGGCCGATCGGTTTGCTCGGCAGGACCGACCTGGAAGCGCCCGAGGGAGTCTATGCGGATACCAGCTTCGGAGGGCTGGGAATCACAGGAATCTGGGCGAGGTTGAGCTCGGGCTACTACTACAACAGCTCGTTCGTTACGCGCGCCGACGACCTCCTGGCCTTGAGAGTCGAGAAGGCGTGGCGCGACGTCTCCGTAGCGTGGAATTACCTTGCGAGCGGCCTTGGAGATGAGTCGGGCTGCTCGGTGGATGTCCTTGCGAACGCCTTCGGATGCGGCATCGCAGGCGAGGTCGCGTTCTTCAGGTCGAGTTCCACGCTTTATCCAGAGTTCCGCACCGACGGATGGGTGCCCGCCGTGGCGGTGAAGGTCGAGCCCGTTAACACGCCGGTTCACAGGCTGACCTTATCGTACGGCAGGATCGCGCGCGCGTTCGCCCCGTACTACTCGAGCGTGGCCTCGCGGTCCGGCGGCCAGGGGCTCCCCTTCGACCAGAACACCGAGGGCGTCTCCGCGGGCTATGATAGGCGGCTCTCCGGCGATACCGAGCTGAACGTTCGTGCCACGTGGCTGCGGTTCCTGGACGAGGCGGCGGCACACAGCGCGGTGTCGGCGTCAGGAGATGATGGGCAGGACGTCACAGGTCTCGCACAAGCGGACATAACGCCCACCATGACCGCGTCGGTGGAGGTAACCCGGGAGCTCGGCACGAACACGAGCGCTCACGCGGGCTACGAGCATTGGTGGATGGAAGGCGGCAGAAGCTACGGGAGGCTCACAGCGGGTCTTGCCGTGAGCTTCTAGGGCGGTTGGTCCGCCGCGGTCCGCGGTTGTGCGGCGGCGCAGTGCTTTGCCTCTCGCGTGTCGCTGCTTGCGGCCGGTCGCCCCTGGCGTGTGTGTGGTGCGTCGGGGGACGTGCGACGCGGGCCCGCACCGTCGCTGCCACTGTTTTGTGTCCGTTCGCTTCGAGACGGCGGGACGCGGCTCGCGGTCGCGGCGGCCTCCTCGAGCATGGCCACGCCGACGCCGTGCGACACCGCTCAGAAAGCTACAAGCCGCCCGGTGCGAAGGGGACGGGCCGAAACGAAAGAACGAAAGAAGGGAAGAGAAGGCGGGACGGCGCGAGCTGGGCAGGGGCGGCGGATCGGCAGCCGAAAGATCTAGGGCTAGAACCAAGGAGGGGCGAGACACGAGTGAAAGCACGGAGAATCAAGAACACGATGAGAACGATGGGAACTATGCGAACTATGCTTTGGTGTACGGTCATGGCGGCCACCATTTTGGTGGCGGCATCACCCGCAGCGCTGGCGCGGGGCGGGCTGGAAGGAGTCAAGATCTTCATTGATCCCGGCCACGGCGGGCCGGAGCCGGGCGCTATCGGTCCATCCGGGCTTCGCGAATCCGATGTGAACCTGAGGGTGGCGACGGCCCTCCGCAACTGCCTGGTGGAGTATGGCGGGGCGACGGTGATGATGTCGCGCACGGGCGACGTCGACGTGAGCCTTGCTGGCAGGACCGCGGCTGCTAACCAGTGGGGAGCGGACAGGTTCATCTCCGTGCACCACAACGCCTCATACAACCAGAGCTATAATGCGACGGAAACATACGCGTATACCTATGCGGGTGCGACCGCGCTCGACCTGCGCGACAAAGTCCACGCAAGTATGGTGTCAGGCCTTGGGCTTCCTGACGGGGGAGTCCATACAGCCAACTTCTATGTGCTCCGAACCGCGTGGATGCCTGCGATCCTTACAGAGGCGTCATACATAAGCAATCCCTACCAGGAAGCCCGCCTGAAAGACATGGGCTACACCTGGCGCGAGGGGTATTACATCTACCTCGGCATCGCCAATCATTTCGGCGTTGCTCCTTAGCCCATTTTCACATTTCGCATTAGGAGCGCGGCCGAATCGAGAGATGACCTATAAAGGGCCGATTGCGGAGTTCCTCCGACTGTCTTGCAGCACGCGACCGTTGCGCCCTCTAGCTTGGAAGATGTTTCTATTGCGGAGAGCTGACTTAGTGACTTAGAACGGCATCTGGCAGCAGACGCCCTCAGTAAGCTCCCAACAGGGTGTCCGGTTCTGCGGGCAGACGGAGACGGCTAGGCTTCCAAGCCGGATTCCATGGCGTCCCGCTGCGTCCCGCTGGGGTTGAGATCGTGCCTGGGGCCCGCGTCCCTCCTCCCCGGCGGGCCGCGTTGTACGCGACGCCCGGAGGCCCATGCGTTGGCCCGTGTCTTCATGTCACGATGCCTTCGTCTTTCATGTCTTCACTTTCATGTCCTCAGCGGAACCTGCCTTCCCCCAGTCGGGGCCGCCTGAGGCCCCGCGAAATCAGGCTCAAGAGTCACGTAGATCCCTCTTGCCTGATTAGGATCGCATGTGCTACTATTAGCGCAACATGCCAAAAGGCGTCTGGGGAGGGCGATGGCCGATGTTGTGTGGCGAGAGGATCGTGCTTCGCGAGTTCAGACGCGAGGACCAGGAGGCGATTCAACGCTGGGTGAACAACGAGAAGATAAGCCGCTACCTCTCCTTTCCGGTTTTCCCTCAAACCGCGGACGAGACCGCCGAGTTCGTCGATAGGCAGCTCCGCAGATCTGGCGGCGCCGACGAGGGGGTCTTTGTGATAGCGATGAAGGACGACCCTAAGCTCGAGTATGTAGGGTCCGTCGGGCTTCACAAGATCGACTACAGGAACCGCCACTGCGAGCTGGGCATCGTCATAGGTCGCGAGGACCTCCTCGGGAAAGGCATAGGCACGGAGGCCATTCGACTCGTGCTGGGCTTTGCTTTCGATTTCCTCAACTTGCACAAGGTGAACCTGCGGGTTTTCGAATACAACGAACGCGGACGGCGTTGCTACCTCAGGTGCGGTTTCAGGGAGGAAGGACGCATCCGCGAGCAGCGCTTCTACAACGGCCGATACTGGGACGAGATCATAATGGGCATCACTAGAGACGAGTTCCGGCGAAGCAGCGGCGCGGGGAGCGGAGGGGACGGGGACGGCGGCTGCTGACAACGTCCGGTGGCGCGCCTGCGGCGAGCCTCGTTCGAATTCGGCACGCGAGATAGCCGAGTTCTCCACGCCCCGTCGTGCAAGCGCCGGCAACCAGGCGACTCCTGGAAATGAGTGCGACAACTAATGCATTCTCTCGTGGCACAGCCAGAGAGGAGGATGAGGATGGGGATAAGGATGGGGCCGACCGATGCGGTTGTGGTTTCGGGCCTCCGCAAGACGTACGGCAGGACCGTGGCCGTGGACGGCTTGGACCTTGCGGTCGAGCGCGGCCAGGTATTTGGGATGCTCGGCCCCAACGGGGCCGGCAAGACCACGACGGTCGAGATCCTGGTGGGGCTTCGCACCCGCGATGCTGGCGAGGCGTGGGTGCTTGGAATGGACCCCGCGAGGCAGGGGAGGGAGCTGCGCTCGCGTATAGGCGTGCAATTGCAGGTCCGCGGGCTTTATCCTCGGCTCACGGTGAGGGAGACCGTGAGGCTCTTTTCCAGTTTCTACAAGCGAACCGTGCCGATCGACGACATCATCGAGCAGGTCGGCCTCACCGCGAAGGCGAGGACGATGGTGAGGGCGCTCTCGGGCGGGCAGGTGCAGCGGCTCGGGGTGGCTCTCGCCATGGTGAACGATGCGGACCTAGTGTTCCTGGATGAGCCCACGACCGGGCTCGACCCGCAGGCGAGGCGGGGCCTGTGGGACGTCATTCGAGGTATCAGGAGCCGCGGCAAGACGGTCTTCCTCACCACGCACTACATGGACGAGGCCGAGCGGCTGTGCGACAAGGTTGCTGTCATGGACCACGGCAGGATCATTGCGTTCGGCTCGCCGTCGGACCTCATCTCCGAGCACTTTCAGGAACAGGCCATCGAGTTTTCCAACTCGGTATCCGCTGACAAGGAGAAGCTCGAGAAGCTCCCGGGTGTGACCCGCGCGCGATTTGGCGAAAACTCCGCCACACTCTATACGCGCGACGTGCCCGCCACGATGTCCGCACTCATGCAGCTCGCGACAGGCGGAGGGATGCACATCGACGATGTCGTCGTGAGACGGGCGACCCTGGAGGACGTGTTCCTGAAGCTCACGGGAAGGAGGATACGCGAGTGATGATGACCTTCTGGCAGCTCGTGCTCGCAAACGCCCGCGACATCGGGCGTGACAGGATGAGCCTCTTCTGGTTCCTGCTCTTTCCGGTGATCTTCATACTTCTCTTTGGCATCATATTCTCGAACGAAGGGACTTCCACATACGATGTGGGGATCGTGTATGATGCAGGAAACCCGTTGGGCGAGGGGCTCGCCGAGGGGGCCAGAGCGGTCCCGGTATTCAGGACTCACGTCGGCGGCGACCGCGAGAGTGAGATCCAGGCGCTCAGGAAAGGCGAGAGGAGTCTAGTGGTGGAGGTCCCTACGCCATCGTTCGCTGCAAGGGCCCGCAGCAGCGGCGGCTCTTTGAAGGTGCAGGTGTACTACAACGAGACGGAGCCCACGGCCCGGCAGGTCCTCGTCCCCGTGGTCGAGCAGATTCTGAACGAGGCGGAGAGGCGCATGACCGGCCGACCGAGAATCTTTGAGGTCACCGCTCAGCCAGTAAAGAGCGCAGATCTTCGCATGATCGACTTCCTGCTCCCTGGTATCCTCGCCATGGCCCTCATGCAGCTGGGGCTGTTTGGCGCGATGCGTGCTGTGAGCCTCCGTGAGCAGAAAGTCCTCAAGAGTCTTGGCGCGACGCCTCTAAAGAGGGAGCTTCTCTTGGTCTCGGAGGTTGTCGTTCGCATGACGATGGCTCTCATCCAGACCGTTCTGATCGTGGCCATCGGATACGCAGTGTTTCACGTTAGGATCCTCGGCAGCTGGCTGGCGCTCCTCGGGGTCGTGCTGCTCGGGGCGCTCACGTTCGTGAGCATGGGCTACATGATCGCAGCGTTCCCCAAGACCGAGGAGGCGGGGGTGGGGCTCGTCCAGGTGGTCCAATTCCCGATGATGTTCCTGTCGGGGATATTCTTTCCGGTCGAGATAATGCCGGCGTTCATGCGACCCGTAGTGAACGCCATGCCGCTGAGTTACCTCGGGGACTTGCTTCGTCAGATCATGGTCGCCGCTCCTCCGCAGTACAGCGCGGTCACCGACGTCGGCGTGCTTGCGGCATGGGCAGTTGCCTGCCTGATCGTCGCCGCGAAGTTCTGGCGATGGGAGTGACAAGCAAAGGTCAGCGTGCGGCCATGCGGGACGCCAGGCGTCCCGTGGCATCGGAAAGCGAGGAAGAATGTTCTTTTGCTCGTTGCCTGGTCTCCCCGCTATAATGGAAATGCCGGATGCGGACTATGCCTTGACGGTCCGGCCCGTGTGGTGGGGGGAGGCAGGAAGTTGGGCGAGGTTGTGGGAGAGCTGGGCCCCGCGCGCGCAAGCCGTGGGGTCAAGTTTCGTTACTTCAACCCGCGCGCTTCGCGGGCCTACATTGCGGGCGAGTTCAACAACTGGCGCGCGGCTGATTGCGAGATGCACAGGCACCCGTGCGGGGTGTGGGAGGTTGTCGTGCCGCTGGGCGAGGGCGCGCACGAGTACAAGTTCGTCGTCGACGGAGAATGGACGCGCGATCCGCACAATCCGTGCATGATGCTGAACGAGCACGGCACGGTGAACTCCGTCGTAGAGGTAGCGCCGGACGGCGAGGTGCGCACGCCGGCCCCGCAGGGGGAGGCGTCAGGATTCGGCAGATTCAGGGCGGTTACGAGTCCTGACTGGGCTCGCGATGCCGTGATATACGAAGTATTCCCGCGTGTCTTCAGCGAGGACGGAACCCTTGAGGGCGTCACAAGGCGGATCCCGCAGATTGCAGATCTCGGCGCCACGTGCGTCTGGCTCATGCCCATTCACGACATAGGGAGAGACGGGCGAAAGGGAAGCTTGGGTAGTCCCTATGCGATTTACGATTATCTCAGCATCCATCCAAGCCTTGGAACAGACGCCGATCTTTACGAGCTGGTAAGAACGGCGCACCACCACGGCCTTCGCGTCATCATGGACTTCGTGGCGAATCACAGCGCACGGGATTGTCCTCTCACGGTGACGCACCCCGAGTGGTACCGCAGAGACGCGCACGGGAACATACAGTGTGCCGGCTTCGGCTGGGACGACGTGGTCGCGTTCGACTACTCCAGCGCCGCCCTGCGGGACTACATGATTGGCGTCATGCGCCACTATGTCGAGAAGTTCGACATCGACGGCTACCGGTGTGATGTGGCGGCGCTCGTGCCGACGGACTTCTGGCGGGCCGCGAGGCGCGTGTTGAAGTCGGTCAAGCCCGATGTGCTCTTGCTGGCGGAGTCGCACGAGCCAGCTCACAACGCCGCCGCGTTCGACGTCACTTACGAGGAGACTCTCCCCAAGATCCTGGCGCAGGTTCTGTCGGGCGCGCTTCCGGCCAAGGCGGTCAGGGACATGATCGAAAACGACCGGCGCTCGTTCCCCATGGGCTCGCTGAGGCTCCGCTATCTCGAGAACCACGATCAGCTGCGGGCCGTCCGCGCCCTCGGGCGGAGGGGTTACGAGGTCGCGGCCACTCTCTTGTTCACCCTCGACGGGATTCCCCTCATCTATAACGGCCAGGAGATAGGCGAGGAGGAGAGGCCC
>Ga0134099_1002380_pt1 | contig 15477 bp, 15 predicted proteins | sample 10_taG_2_FD_105482 | JGI IMG/M metagenome (GOLD analysis project Ga0134099, IMG submission 105482) | Switchgrass degrading microbial communities from high solid loading bioreactors in New Hampshire, USA - 10_41_5_180_A2 metaG | ecosystem: Engineered > Bioreactor > Semi-continuous > Anaerobic >...
AAAGGTTTTTGTGGGTGCCTGCAATGACCTTTGCAAATTTGGGGAATTTTAAGTTGCAAAAGTGGGGATTTTTACTTTGCAACTCTGTCCATTTTTATTTTACAACAAACATTGTAGGTGATTGCATGAGAATTAATCCGTCAAACCATGCGTTCCAATGCCCAACAATAGAAAATAATAGGATTGTGGCTAACGCAGGTGTAGCAAGAGGGACATATATTTGCCAGAGAATGCGCCAGTGACCTGCTCCATCAATAAAGGCCGATTCTTCAAGGGATTTGGGGATTCCACGGAAAAAATTAAGCAATAAAACTACATTGAAAACAGGTACTGCCCCCGGGATGATCAGCGCCCATATTGTATTTAGTAGCCCAGTTTTAGTGATTACCATATACCAGGGTATAAGGCCACCGCTTACAAGTATGGTTATCATAAAGAACCAAGCGTATAGGGTACGCCCAATCAATTCGGTATTGCGTTTTGATAATGGGTATGCTGTTATGATGGTAAGTAGCATATTAATAGGTACTCCCAATAAAATACGAATGACACTAATTTTGAGTGAATTAATAAACTCTTGCTTACTTAATACGAACTCATATGATTTAAGATTAAATCCAATAAATATTTTAGTTGTTTCAGCATCAAAATCCAAAGGCAATAAGGCGACCTTGCCTTGTGTAGCAGGAATTTTATGACTGAAGGAAAGAGCAAGCACGTGAATAAATGGTATAAGAGCTATCAAACAAATTATTATAAAAAAAAGAGTTAAAAAAATCAAAAAAACAATACGATGTGGAGTATAATATTCCTTCAACTTTATCACCTCTCTTAAAAAATCCTGTAATCAGCAAACTTCCAGGCACAATAATAGGAGATGGATATAAGAATAAGAGATACTGCAGATTTAAACAGTCCTACAGCTGTAGCCAATGAATATTGCTGATTTAATATACCCATCCTGCATACGTATCAATTATATCGCCAGTTTCATAGACGGGCGGGGAATACAGGTTGAATATTTGATCAAAGCCAGCATTCATAATATTTCCGAGCGATAGGGTAGCAACCAATATAATTATAGGCAGCATACCCGGTATTGTGACATTCCATACAAGTTTCCACCGATTAGCTCCATCAACAGTAGCAGCCTCATATAATTCCGGATTTACATTAGTTATAGCTGCCAAAAAAACGATTGTATTAAACCCGGCATTTTGCCATAAATCTGTTACTATTAATGTAGGTACGAAAATATTTTTATCACCCAGGAACAAGATGGGTTCGATTCCTAATAAACCTAATAAAAATCTATTTACAAATCCGTCAGGTGCCAGAAAGCTCTTTATGACGCCACCTAAAATAACCCATGATAAAAAATATGGCACGTATAGTATAGTCTGAACAGTTCTTCTAAAAAACTGTTTTGGGATCTCATGGAGTAACAAAGCCAGTATAATTGGGAACAAAAGATTAGCTATTACTTTTAGTATAGATATATAAAACGTGTTCCATATGATCTGTACTGAATCCCTCATGGTGAACATCTGTACAAAATTCTCCAGCCCTACCCATTCGCTACCAATAATACCTTTAGCTGGTATATATTTCTGAAATGCTATAACAACTCCAAACAATGGACCATAGGAATAAATTGCCACAATAATAACAGCTGGGATTAGCATCAAGTGTAAAACAATTTGCCTTTTTAAAACATCATTATTGTGTGTTTTTACATGCAATGCCATACTATTCACTCCTTTAAAAAATCTGCTGCAGTCAACAATATTGGCTGCAGCAGATTTGGCCTATTTATTAAAACTGAATATATAGGAAATATAACGACCTAATTTATAGAATTATACCACTCATTAACTTCATTGGTAATGTCTTCTCCACCCTGTTTATACCATTCTTCAACAAATTCGTCATATGAGTCTACAGGTAGTTCGCCAATTATAATTTTATAACCATATTCTTGGAATAATTTTTCAAGAATCGTATTTTTTTCTAACATAGATTCGGTTGGGTTACCATAAAATTCATCCAACATATAAAGATCATTATTTAAGTAATGCTCCATCTTAGCGCAAGAGCTATCATGTCCATAGGATAAGTAAATTCCATATCTGGACATATCTCCGTTAAGATAATCTTTCATCCATCCGTAAATCAACTGTTCTTCTCCATTTAAGTCAGATGTATCTCCTGTATCCAGGGCTTTCACTGTCTTTAAATAGAGAGTATGATTTTTCCCCGGAGCTTCAAAATAAACAGGGCATAGTAACCATGGGTTATTTCCTGCAGAATCATATCCGTACTTGGCAAACGTTTCAGCATCCGATTCCCACATATATTTCACACAAAGATTGGCCATTTTTATAAGCACTTCTGGATGCTCAAAGTCGGATCTTACAACGTTAAATCCATTAAACAATACTCGCATAGATTGAGCCTTTGCAGGTTTATCATCAATCGAAAGAACGGGATAGGATTTCCATTCAACATTTGGATCTGCAACTTTCATCTCGCCAAGTGGCCACCATCCCTCCCATAAACCTCCAAAGACAATGCCAACCTTGTTATTCATAAGATCTTCTAAAATGTTAGAACTCCAATCAAGTGAACCAAATGCCTTGTTTATAACTCCTTCTTTATACAATTCGTTTAACTTCTGCAATGCTGGCTTCATCCTTTCAGAAACTGTAACGCCGTTTATGAGTTTTCCTTGATCATCCTTAATCCATATTCCGGGATAGGCATGATAGCAGTTAAAAAAGGTAGCTAGTCCACTATATGTGAGGGAATCTTTATGCATCACAAATCCGTAAGTATCATTTTGACCATTACCATCCGGGTCCTTAGTAGTAAAAGCGCGCGCAATCTCTATAACATCATCTAGTGTTTTAGGTTCGGGCAAATTCAGTTTCTTTAACCAATCATATCGAATCCAAATATTTTTTGTATCATCGGTGCAGTTAAGGAAATAGGGGAGAGCATACATTTTGCCATCCCGCGAAACTACTTTCATTGCCTCTTCACCACCGGGACGGCTCATTGTTTCCTTAATGAAAGACCCGGCTAATTTTTCATATGCATCTTTAATATCAGCTAATTTACCTGCTTGTACAAGTTGTTCAAATTGCATACGGTTCACTCTCATAATATCAGGTAGGTTATTGGAGGCAATGGCTAGATTCATTTTTTCGGTACCTTGCTCGGAATTTGCTGTCCACAAATATTCCACTTTTATACCAAGATCATTTTTATAAGCTCTTGTCCATACATTATCCTCTGGAGTTTCTGTTTCTGTAAACTTTATTGTAGGATCTAGAGATGAAAGATGAGATGTAACCGTTATTTCAGGATCATAAGGTACTAGAGGGCCATCTTCTTTTGGTGATAATACATTTTCATTGCCAGTGCTCTGAGTTTCTTTTTCATTGGCTTTATTTTTTTGATTAGCATTAGAACAAGCAAATAAAATACCTGTACACATAATTACTACTATAAACAAAGCAATGAGTTTTTTAATATTCATATTACTAAAACCTCCTTTATTTAATTTGTGTGCTCTCAAAAATCAGAGAGCTTTGTTATTATTTTTTAGGCTTCTGCCTTAAGCTTTACTCCTATTTTATTCTGATTTCGGTTGTCCAAGCTTTATAATGAAAGCATATCAATCATATGGGATCAATAATATCCTTCCTTTTCAACAGCATCTAAGATAGCATTAATACCGGCTTTAAAAAATGGGGAACTTCTCGCAATCCACACCTAATAACCCAATCTCTGTAAAAGATATGTATTTATTAGGACAGGGATCGCTACGCAGCAACTCAACGGTATAACGATATGTTTCTTCATAGCCGCTATAGAATACCGTTTCGGGAAAGTTAATCCATATAATGGTTCCTTCTCCCCACATCTTTCGTGCTTCTTGTAATGTTAGGTTACCTACTGGGGGAGGAGTAAAAGCTTCAATAACGTTAACCCAGGGACCCGGTATTAGTTTGGCATATTCTTTTAAATTTATTGCATCAGCATGTATGGTAACTGATTTTCCGGCTTTGCGTAGTCGTTCGGCTACCTTATCAAAGTAAGGTTTCATATACCTTTCGTACTTATCGGGAGAAAAGTTTCCCGATAAATTACCTATATTGATCAAATCTTTTTCTGGTGCCGATACTAAAACATCCATTCTACGCATCTGCATCCGTTCATAAGCATCAAGCAACGCTTGAAAACTCTCTGGATAATCATGTTGGTGCAAACACCAGTTAACATAGCCCATTAAATACTGCAGCCCCATATATGGTGGTTCATCTGTCCATACATGGGTGATGCCTTCATCCCCGAGAAGCATATCATCCTGATAATAAACAGAAGGGTTAAGGGTAAAGATTGTTTGGTCAAGGAGCCATATTGCTGCTTCATAATCACTCTCGCTTTTGACAAAATATTCTGTTTGTACTGTCCCACTACTGGCAATATTATTTTTCCCCATCACGTAGCGAGCTGTAAGATCACCAAAAGGAGTATGTATAGTTTCGCTACGGATGCCATCTTTTTCTGTGATTACCATTTCTATACCGGGGCGTTGCTGAATGACAGAAGAAGTATGTACTATAAGGCCAACACCCCGGTTCCTTATTTCTCTTTCAAATTGTCCTCTTGGTAATAATTCAGAGAAAAACATCACTGGAACGCGATCTGGCTTACGCCCTTCTAATATAGCACGCATACGCTCACGATTTGTCATTCATGTTCTACCCTTTCATTCTAATATAGAGATTACATCATTACCATGGCAGATACTCCTTTTGTGCAGCGAGCAATTCGTCCACCATGCTTCTGACGGCGTCTCGATCGGATATATAACCGCCTGCCAGTATAGCCTCTTCCATCAATTTGCGATCTCCCTTTAACGAAGCATCCACGGCTATTTCGATAACCGATAAAAATCGCATAGTAAAGCTTGCTAATATATCCGGGAAGTTATCTAGCATCATAGGCTTTGGTCCCGTTGCCGTGGCAATAACCGGCATCTCTACAACAGCCCATGAAGGCAGGTTTGGAATGGAACCATTGTTTTGAACATTCATGTAGTATGTCTTGCGTAAATCCAATTCGATGGAATCTATGATATCCATGAGCTGTTCATGTTCTCCGTGAAAGTGTGCAAAAAACTCTTCCCCTAACGGCTCAGGCGAATAAGCTGCTTTCATGATTTCATCATGGATCTTATCGCCCCATGCTATTGTATCCTCAAAAGAGTAAGCATCGTGACCAAGTACACGACCATAATACTTCCCGTTTGGGAAATATTCGGTAAAAAATTCAGTAATATGGCGATCCCCGGGAGCAGGAAAAGCTCCATATTTTAAGAAAAAACTCCAAGCGAAGGGTTCACCAAGGAAGAAACTAGCTTCGTTGGCCTTCTCACCGTGGAATCGATCACCAATATCACCTTCAAAAGATTCCCTAAATTCTTTCATAAGTTTTTCTCGTACAGCCGGCCAAGCATCCTTACCTTCGTACCTGAAATCATATATGAATGTGCAATGATTAACACCTGCAGCCAATGACGTAACCTTTTTTCGGTCATAACCCATATAATCAGCAATATACCATTCTGACCCTGCCGTACCAATACAAAGACCGATGATGGGGTATTTAAGACTTTTACGAATAGCACGGCAAATGATGGTCATGGGATTACTGTAGTTAAACAAGTAGGCATTAGGGCAATATTTGATAACATCTTTTGTGATATCCAGCATAGCTGGCACCATACGCATAGCTCTTGAAATTCCTCCGGGCATAGCTGTATCTCCAACCGGCTGATTTATACTATATTTTCTCGGTATAAATACATCCTGTTCCCAGGCTCTACGCCCCCCTACTCCGATTGTTGTAACCACATAATCGGCTCCGGGTAAGCAGTCGCAGCGGTCGGTTGACCATGAAAGTTCGATATCGGCATTTTTAGCATCGATCATTTTTTGGACTAAATGTACTATCCCATCCAATACTTTTTCGTCAATATCCACGAGGGATAAATGCCATTTTGCTCCTCCGGGTTGTTTTTTAATAAGATCCACTACTAGCCCTTGGGTAAACATAGCACTTCCTGCCCCTATAATTACTATTTTTTTTCTCATCTGCATTGCTCCTTTCTTCGATATAAAATACATATTCTATTGTTTGATAAAATGAATCCGTTAATTATATATATCTTCCTTTATTGACAATTTTTATAAGTGTTAAATAATCCTTGTTATTTTAATTAGCTATATCTATTGCTATTAAACTTAGATTATTTAAAAGCTATGTTAATTCCCCGCAGTATTTTTTATAGTTCCCACCATATAGAAATACTATTTTCATTTATTCACTTTTATTTAATTCAACGTATTTTTCATTTAACAAATCTATACTAATTAGTTGTAAATGCTCCTTTTCATTTATTTGCGTTAAATTGACCTAAACTATAATTTTATTATATAATATTGGTAAAATATAAAGGCTATAGACAAATCAATCAAACATATAGATAAATCAACTATACATTATTTATGAAAACAGGGGAGGTTAGATACAAAATATGAAATATGCATCAGCCTACCGTGTGAGAGAAAATAATAACATGGGATATTGCGATAGGAGCAGTTATATAGTTGTTAATTCGGTAGGTTATTACGAATTTGATGAACCTTGCGGACCTACGCATAGAAAGAACGGAAGATATGACTATTATCTTTCATATAATTGCAAAGGTTCAATGCATATCAAAGTTGATAACAGAGATTATTTTATAGGTGAAGGTACTGTATTTATCTATAAACCTTTTGAAGAGCAATACTATGGTCAGGCAAATCAAGAACGTATATCCAATTATTGGGTTCACTTTACCGGTTATGGAGCAGCAGAACTTCTGGCAAAAGCAAGGCTATCGGAAGGACATGTATTTAACATCGGAATACATGACGATATAATTAATGTTTTTGAACATTTAATTACAGAAATGACAAATAAAAGAGCTGCCTTTGAACTCTTATCTGCTTCCCTACTCATACAGTTAGTATCCCTTATCGCTCGGAAACTTGAAAAAATAACCATAACTAACCAAAATGTGGGAGCAGAAAGAATTTATAAGACCATTGAATATATATATATATATATATATATATAAGAACTATAATAAAAAAATAACAGTAAGCGAATTAGCTAATATAGCAAACCTGAGCATTAGTAGATATTCAAGCCTATTTAGAAAGATTATAGGTGTATCACCACAACAATATATAATACATTACAGATTAGAAAAGGCCTGTGAGTTAATGCAGCATACAAATCTTAATATTAAACAAATTGCTATCATTACAGGCTTTTATGATCAACTTTATTTCAGCAGGTTATTTAAAAAATATTATAAAATGAATCCATCACAGTACATGAAACGAGAGAATTCATAACTTTAATAATGTCCTGATTCATTAATTCCTATTCATATCTCCAGAATTTTCTTGTGTTCTTCAAGATCTATCCTTATAACCCGCGGATAGTTCTTTTCTTATTTCTTTTCCGCATAACTCGCTGATTGGTTATTGAATATTTTCTGGTATTTATTTTTATTATCTTTGCATCTATTAATTTCAAAAAAGTCATCTTAATCTGCTGCTAGCATTGAAAAAACCGTTACTTGTTAACAAGCTATTTGTAAATTTGTATAAGAATTTTACATTGATTATAGATATTTAACACAATAAAAAGCTGTTTAAATATTTCGTATCTAATTATTTAGTCGATTTGTCCATGTATTTAATTGATACGTTTATATTTATATATTCCTAACTGTATTATAATTGTTTACGACATTTGCTAAGGTTAGGCATATCATAAATAAACTTTAATAATATAGGTAGAAAAGGTAATCAAGGAGGGATGTAATGGATAGGCAAATTGATATTTTGGTACTATGTGATATGTGTGTGGATTTTTTAGTGAGCGGTGAGGATGTGGTGCCAGAATTTCGGCAAAAAGAGAAGCTAGTAGGAGATTATGTGCTTGAAATGGGAGGGTCAAACTGCATATTTGCATGTCAGGCAGCAAAGCTGGGCCTTGAAGTTACCGCGCTGGGGAAAGTGGGCAATGATGTATTTGGGCAGCTTATATTAGAAAAACTTAAAAAGTCAGGGGTAAATACCGAGCATGTTATTGTAGACCCTGATGAAAAAACCGGTGTAGGCATACAACTATGCAAGAAAGATGATAGAGCAATACTGACATATAGCGGTACTATAGATGCATTAACTATTGATGACATACCTGAGTTGCTTCTGAATAAATGCCGCCATCTTCATGTAGGAAGTTATTTTCTCATGAACAGGATACGCCCATATATAGGGGAAATTATGAAAAGGGTTAAACAAGCCGGTAGTACGGTAAGTCTTGACACCAATTGGGATCCTGAGGAGGAATGGGATGGCGGTTTGAAGGATTTATTCCCATATGTGGATGTATTTCTGCCTAATGAAAATGAGCTCCTTGCTATCTCGGGTGAAGACTATGTAAATACGGCATTAGAAAAGCTTGGAGAAAGGATAGGTATAGTTGTTGTGAAAATGGGGGAAAAGGGAGCTATTGGGTTCAGCAAAGGAAAAAAAGTTTACTGCAGCTCTCTTAAAGTTGATTATGTAGATAGTGTAGGCGCAGGGGACAGCTTTGATGCAGGATTTATTTATGGGTATCTGAATGGTTTGTCTCTTGAAGAATGCCTGAAAATAGCGTGTATATGTGGTGCCTTTAATACTACGGCTAGAGGGGGCATAAAAGGGCAGATAGATATAAAAAAACTAAATGAAATATTGGAGAATGAAAGGAGTGTTCTAGATGTACGAATCTTATAATGAAATATTTAAACAGGGTAAAAGTTTACGAAAATCCTATGACTATGTAATGAGCAAAAAAGGCCATATAGCTAACTTTTTTAAGGACAGCGAATATGAAGAGATAGTATTTATAGCATGCGGTTCAAGCTACTGGCTTTCAGCGTCTGCCCATATGACATTTCAGGAGAAGCTCGGAGTTAGATGCTGCGCGGTTACCAGTGGGGAAGTAATTATGAATGAGGAATATTATAAAAAGGCATACAAAAAGCCTTTGGTAATTGCACCTTCCCGTTCCGGAAGCACTTCAGAGACATTAAAGGCGGTCAAGTTTTTTAAACAAAACTATGGGAGTAGGGTTCTATCAATTGCAGAATATGAAGATGCTCCAATCAAGGGGCTTTCGGATTTAACGTTGGAGATTCCGTGGGCCAATGAAATAAGCGTGTGCCAGACACGCTCATTCTCAAACATGTACATGGTGTGCGTTATGATAGCGGCAATAGTAGGGAATGATAGCGCTTTGCTTGAAGATATCAATAATTACATTGAAGAGTCTGCTAGCCTTATGAGCAAAGGAGAGGAACTTCTAAGAACCATCATAAAGGAAAACCCAGGCTGGAAAAACTTTGTTTCAATCGGAAATGGCAAGCAGTACGGTATAAGCTGTGAAGGTGCCTATATATGTATTGAGATGGCACAGTTACCATCCAACTACTACAATACCTTGGAACTCCGACATGGGCCGATTGTCATGCTAGACAGTAGCTATATAGTCTCGGTCATGAGCGGTGAAAATGCCAGGGAACTTGAGGAGAACATGGCCAAGGATGCACGGAATAAAGGTGCGAAGGTGATTGCCATATGCGATGATGGAAATTTCAAAAATGCTGACTACATATTTAGTCTTGGGAGAAAGGCAAGCCCGGAGGTTACAGCCCTTTACGGTATATTTGTAATGCAGGGAGCAGCCTATCTTAAGGCAGTAGCCACAGGGGTTGACCCGGACAATCCTAAAGAACTGGTGCGTTGGATTAAGATATGAGGGAGCTGGTAAGATGTCGATGATATTAGGAGCCTATGGATTAAAGGTGCTTAACGATAAACAGATACAGCAGATAATTGATGCATCATTTAAAATACTTGAACATACCGGGGTCCTGGTGGAGAATGATGAAATACTGAAAAAGCTAGGTGAATTTGGCGGAAGAGTAGACCTTGATAAACAGAGGGTTTGCTTTAGTAGACAATTTATTGAAGATTATATGAGCGGCATTAAAAAGGTTAGCTGGGAGGATAAGCCGGTAAGATTTACAGCCAGCGCTGAAATTTATGAAGGCTATTTCCTGGACCCTGTGGATGGGCAGTTTAAGGCTTGGAACCATGAACATTTTTTTAACTACGTGAAAGTTGCAAAGGAGCTTAAAAATTTATCCGGTATAGTAATGCTTGGTTGTCCCCTAACGGATCTGCAGCCGGGCTTACAACCATTATATGAAAAATTATACTGCTGGAAATATGGCATATACGGAGGCAGCGCAATATGGGATACAGAGCTGTGTCCTCAGATTTATGATATGTGGACAATATATGCTGATGAAAGGAAAAAGGATATAGGGGAGCTTTTTAACGGTACCGTGTACCTCATTAGTCCTCTCAAGTTTGCCTATGTTGAGGCTCAACAATTTATGTATTTTTACAAAAGAGGATTACGGGTTAATGTGGGAGCCAGTGGAGCGTTGGGTAGTTCCTATCCGGTAACTTTAGCAGGAGCGATTGCCCTGCATCTCGCTGAAAATATATTTATAAGCATATTGGACACTGCCTTTTTCGGTACAAATACAATGAGTTTATACAGCTCTATAGCTGTACTGGATATGTCAAGAGGGGCATTTCAGTACGGCAGGCCGGAAAAGAGTATTGTAAATATCGCATTTTCGCAGATTGCAAGATACCTCGGCCTAAATTACAGTGGACACACTGGCCTTTCAGACGCTAAGGTTCCTGGACACGAGGCAGGAGTCCAAAAGGTTGTTTCTGCTATATTTACCGCTTCGTCCAGCGGGATAGGAAATATAGCTGCAGGACTTTTAGGTGTTGATCAGATATTCTCACCTGTCCAGCTGATTCTCGATGATGAAATAACAGGAGCATTGAATCGTATTTGTGAAGGAATGGAAGTCAATGATGAAACTCTAGCTCTTGATGTAATAAATGAAATAGGCCCTGGTGGAAATTTCCTTGCTACAGACCACACTTTAATGAATTTTCGTAAAACCTTATGGCAACCTGTTACCTGGTCTAGAGAAATGTACAACATATGGGACATGAACGGGAGGAAGAATGATATTGATAAAGCGAAGGATATGTATCTTAGCATCATTTATGATGGGAAGGTGCTGGAATCTCAGATATCGGAAGAAACTGAAAAGAAGTTGTTGGACATAATAAAAAGATGTATTAAATAACAACATGCGAGATATCAGTAACTTATTTTGGGACCCGAGATTGGACGAAAATTAGTTACATTAAAGGAATATAACCAACTATGATACAGAAATAAGGATGTCCCACAAAGTAGCAGCGGGACATCCTTATTTATTGGTATATTCTGTATGCTGCAGATCGAGGATATAGCCATTGAGTACTATTGTTAAGATATAGTCTATCTTGTTTTCGGACAGGAATATGTTTATAGTATTACTATACGGCCAATAAAGAATCAAGCTTGCGTTTTTGTGAATTTTAGTAACATTTTTTATCGGAAGGATACATGTCCTTTCTGTACCGATTCTATTATCTCGTTAAATGATGCAGGTTTTCCCATTACGTCATCTATAATTATGTTTAACAGCTGCATTTCCATTCATATCACGTTACTTGGTTTAGCAAGTTTAAAGTATTGCGGTTTGCTTCGCATTATCGATGGCTCCTGCCTGGCGGTACTATGTGAACAGTCAGTATTTAGATGAAAAAATCAATAACAAGTTTATAATAAATACAGGAATAATTACATTACAGGAAAAGATTGCATAAAATAGATTATGTTTATTTTGTAATTCCATTAATTTTAATTCGTTCACATATTTTTCAAAATAACGTTTTGTGTTATTCAGGTTTGGGGAGTAGAATGTTTATAACCAAGGGAAGAAGGGAGGTTTATAGGAAATGGGAGGAAAAAGCTCCGTGATCTATGTATTCAAACGTGCAGAAAAGAAATACCTGCTCAGTCACGATAAATACACGTCCTTGCTTGAGTGCATTGAAGAACATTTTGAGCCTGATGCATATCCATTCTATACAATCTGCAACATATATTACGATACCGATGCATATGAGCTGATACACGCTTTTATTGAGAAGCCCAAATATAAGGAGAAATTGCGGATTAGAAGCTATGGCCCCGTACAAAACACCGATACTGTATTTGTTGAGCTGTGAAAAGAAAATATGATGGAACGGTTTTTAAAGGAGTGTATCGCTATCTCTTCGGGAGGCAACTGTGTATATTGAGTACGGTATTAAGCCCAAACAGGACAATCAGATCCTGAATGAGATAGATTATTTTAAATGGAGAACAGGGGAAAAGGGCATTTAGCTCTTTTTTATAGCATTGTGATAAATCTATAGAAACTCTGCCATGTTTTCATTGTCGCATAACCGTTCCTTTATTTTTTCTCACATTGTCGAGGTAGGATATAGGTAGTATGAAACAGGAGGATGATTTTTACATGAAGCCCGTTGTTATCATTCTGACGTACAATCCGGATGTCAGGCTGCTGGAAGTGATCAAACCATTGAATGATAGGGGATTAAAGATCGTCATTGTGGATGACGGGAGCAGTCCGGCTAACAGGCATATATTTTAAAAGGCCGAAGCCGAATTTGGATGCCATGTGTGTCGCCATCTCTGAAACAGAAGTAAAGGTGCTGCATTGAAGGATAATTTTGGGATTCGGGGTTTGTGCTACACAACGGGGTGCTGTACAGGAGTTTTACAAGGGAATAAAGGTATACCTTGATATAGCGGGGACAGCTTCGCGCTATATGCCAGCGTTTTTAGCTGACGGACGGGCATTTGTAGTGCTGGAGATAGGCGTGTTATCATATGTTGCATTCAAATGTAAATATTCTGGTTAATGCTCATGAGATGTTTATACTTTGTTCAAAAATTAGTCACAATATGAGTTTAATATAGAGTTTATATATTATTGTAGGTAAGCACAGAGAACGTTTTGAAGGAGGGATAAGCGGTGGCATACAGGGCGAAAAAGATCACTACTTTTTTGATTATAATAGACGTGATCAGCCTGTCTTTGGTGTCGGGTACTGCTGGAGCATATCTGGCCAGCAAGTTTGGTATTACGGGAGACAAAGGTTTAAATAGTGCAGAGGTCAACAATGGAGAGGTTTCATATGCTCATGCTTTACAAGAAGGAAGTACCGATGCCGTTGATGAGGCATCCAATCCTGCGGGTGCGAGCAACGAAATGCCGAATCCACTCTGAATAAAGCAGTGGCCAAAGATGATACCGGTGACGGTGCTATTATAAAGGCTGGAGTAAGCAAAGACACTCGAAATCTCACTATATCCGAGATCGCCAGTGTTGCTCTGAAATGGGTGGTTGAAATCACTACCGAAACGGTGCAGACCGGGAGCAGGATGAGGCAGTATATCTCGCAAGGAGCGGGAAGTGGAATAATAATTATCTAGGATGGCTATATCGTCACAAATCACCATGTAATCGAGGGCACAGCACAGCTAAAATTACCGTAACTACCAGCGGTGGCAGTAGTTTTGATGGGACTTTAGTAGGAACCGATAAAAAGACCGACCTTGCAGTGATCAAAATCGATACGAGTGGATTGCAGCCAGCTGTATTTGGCAATTCCGACCAACTGGATGTTGGAAAAACGGCGGTTGCTGTTGGGAATCCATTGGGCAAGCTGGGTGGTACCGTTACTGAAGGCATAATATCCGCTCTAAATAGGGATATCATCATAGGTGGAGAGAGAAAATGAACCTGCTGCAAACTTCCGCAGCTATAAATCCGCGCAATTCAGGAAGTGGACTTTTTAACAGCAGCAGCTCATAGGCATTGTAAACGCCAAGTCCAGTGGGCTGGGCATTGAGGGTTTGGGATTTGCCATACCCATCAATACGGTTGAAGAAATGGTACAGCAGATGATGACTTATGGCTATGTTCGCGGAAGGGTAGATCTTGGCGTAACCCTTATCGATGTTACGGACATGAGAACTGTTATGATGTATAGACTGCAGAATATGGGTGTATATGCCCTAAAGGTAAGGGATGAGGACAGCATTTTCCAGCCAGGAGATAGGATTCTAAGCATAGATGGCGTTGAAGTGGAAAGCTCGGAGCAGGTTGATGAAATAATACAGCAGCACCAAGTTGGAGATGCACTGGATGTAGTTATTCAAAGAGGGAGAAGGTTGCTGCAGGTTAGGCTTGTTCTCAAAGAAGCAAAGGGATAAATGATCTCGAAAAACTTGTATCAGGGGTGGGAAACGGTGTACGATGTTCTGATCGTGAACGATGAAGCAAAGATACGGACCTTGATCAAGAAGTATGCCGAGTTTGAAGGCCATAGGGTGTATGAGGCTGTGTATGGCATGGAAGCTGTGAGGCTATGCCGTGAAAAGAAATTCGAGGTGATCATTATGGGCATCATGATGCCCGAGCTGGATGGCTTTTCGGCCATCAAGGAAATTCGCAAGATATCGGATGCTCCCATCATCATGCTTTCGGCTAGAGGCGAGGAATACGATAAAATTCAAGGATTCGAGGTAGGTGTTGACGATTACGTGGTTAAGCCTTTTTCACCCAGGGAGCTTATGATTCGGATAGATGCGATCATGAAAAGCGGGTAAAAAAGGGAACAAAAAGCGAAGCAAAACGCGATGTATATATATAAAAGATGGATTGGTAATTGACTCTACTGCGCGAAAAAGTGACGGTTAATGGAGCTGTCATAGTCCTCTCGCCTAAGGAGTATGACCTTCTATCCTGTATGGTCACCAACAGGAATATTGCCCTTACCAGGGGAAAGCTCATTTTAGAGGTATGGGGCTATGATTATTATGGCGATGACAGAATGCTGGATACCCATGTTAAACTGCTCCGAAAAACCTTGGCGAATACGAAAAGCTGATCGTCACATTGCGAGTGGTAGGATATCGTTTTGAGGGATGAGGATGGTTAAAAGTAGCTTGTAAATTAAAATGGGTTTAAGCGATAAATTAAGCGTAGAATGAAAAATATTTGCCTATCTGCTGGGGTTTTGCGCGCTGTTGTTGGCATTGCTGTGGCTGTTTCAGGTAGTGTTTCTGGACAGGTTTTACAGGACTATACGGGTAAATGAAACCAAGAAGAATGCGCAGTATATTTTACAAAACATGGCCAAAGACAATCTGGAAGAGCTGATCGAAAAGACAGCCAGCGATGTCACCGCCGGTGTATAATTGACCCAGGAGCAACGAAAAGGAATTGACCCACCCCCTGGCGAATTATCCCTCTGATTAATCCTACAAAGAATCGGGGGGAAATAAATGCTAGGGAGTGGA
>Ga0134099_1002386_pt1 | contig 15466 bp, 13 predicted proteins | sample 10_taG_2_FD_105482 | JGI IMG/M metagenome (GOLD analysis project Ga0134099, IMG submission 105482) | Switchgrass degrading microbial communities from high solid loading bioreactors in New Hampshire, USA - 10_41_5_180_A2 metaG | ecosystem: Engineered > Bioreactor > Semi-continuous > Anaerobic >...
CTGAGGACAGCGACGCGTGGCGGCGCGTTGCCCGCGAATATGAGCGTTTGACGCGCGCCTTTGAAGAAGCGGGCGGTTACGGCTATAAAAGCGCCATCAGCGGCGTGCTGAAAGGGCTGGGGCTGGACGAAGAGACGTTTGAGCAGCCGGTGAACACTCTGTCCGGCGGTCAGCGCGCGCGGCTGGCTCTGGGCCGGCTGCTGCTCAGAAAACCTGCGCTGCTGCTATTGGACGAGCCCACCAACCACCTGGATGCGGAAGCGACCGAATGGCTGGAGAACTACCTCAAAAGCTGGCGCGGCGCGATGATACTGGTTTCGCACGACCGCTGGTTTCTCGACCAGCTGTGCACGCATGTGGCGGGCCTGAGTAACGGCAAACTCACCGTTGAGACGGGCAATTACTCCGCCTATGCGATGAAGCGGCAGGAACAGCGGCGACTGCAGCAAAAAGCGTACGAGCAGAACCAGAAGGAAATAAAGCGGCAGGAAACCGTCATCGAGAGATACAAGACATGGGGCCGCATCGGCGGCGGCAAGAACTTCATCAAGGCGCAGACACGGCAGCGCCTGCTGGACAAGATGGAACGCGTGGAGCGGCCCGAGGCGGAGCGGGCCAGGATGTCGCTCCGGCTTTCCGGCGGTGGCATGACCGGTGAGGACGTGCTGACGTCGGAAGGCCTCGGCATGGCGTTCGGGGACAAAACGCTGTTTGAGAATGTGAACTTTAGGCTGCAGAGGGGAGACAGCGCCGCGCTCGTGGGGCCTAACGGCGCGGGCAAAACGACGCTGCTGCGCATCGTGGCCAACAGGCTTAAGCCCACGGCGGGCGATGTGGAGCTGGGCGCGGGCGTGAAGGTGGGCTATTACGACCAGTTGCACGAGGGGCTTTGCGAGCACCTGACCGTGCTCGAGGAAGTGCGCGAGGCAGACCCGTCCAAATCGGACGGCGAACTGCGCAGCATGCTGGCGGGGTTCCTGTTTTACGGAGACGACGTATTCAAACCGGTATCCGCGCTGTCGGGCGGCGAGAAAGGTAGGCTGGCGCTGCTCAAGCTGATGATGGCGCGCCCCACGCTGCTGCTTCTGGACGAGCCCACCAACCATCTGGACATGGACAGCCGCGAGGTGCTGGAAGACGCGCTGATTGAATTCGACGGCACCATACTGTTTGTCAGCCACGACCGCTATTTCATCAACCGGGTGGCGACGCGCATACTGGAGCTGCGGGACGGCGCCCTCACGTCGTTTGAGGGCAACTGGAGCGATTATCAGGCGTTCCTGGAGGCCCGCAAAGCGGCGGCGGACATGCCGGCGTATTTGGATAGCGGGCTGACCAAGACGGAAGCGGCCCGGCGGAGGCGCGCCGAGCGTGAGGAAGCGCAACGCGCGAAGGAAGCGCGGCAGCGCGTGACGCAGGTGGAAAAGGAGATTGCGCAGGCGGAGCAGCGCCTCAAGCAGATCGAGACCGCGCTGGGGGACCCTGCCGCGCTGTCGGAGGCGGATGTCATGGCGCTGTCCGGCGAGTACGAGCAGCTGCAGCGACAGCTTAACGCGCTGATGGAGCAGTGGGAGCAGGCTTTGTCCGCCGCCGGCATGGCGTAAATGGGTGCAGGCTTTTAGCATTGCACATCGTCTTTATGGAAGTGCGCTGCTGGCCGCGCTTGCCCGCGCTGTGGTGAAAGAGTATAATAGGGCATGTTTAGGGTGATTTTATGGATATATGGTTATTGATACAGATAAAGGGAGATTTGAATGGAAGATAAAAGGATTGCGGTGCTGATCGACGCGGACAATGTATCGGAAAAATACATTAAGGCGATATTCGACGAGATAGCCAATCACGGCACGCCCACTTATAAGCGCATATACGGCGACTGGACAAAACCGCAGCTTGCTTCGTGGAAGAGCGTGCTGCTCAGCTACTCCATCACGCCCATCCAGCAGTACAGCTACACGACCGGTAAGAACGCGACGGATTCCGCGCTTATCATCGACGCAATGGATATACTGTATTCTGGAAATGTGGACGGATTTTGCATCGTGTCCAGCGACAGCGATTTTACGCGTCTGGCGGCGCGGCTGCGCGAATCCGGCATGTATGTGATCGGTATGGGGGAGAAAAAGACGCCCACGCCTTTCATTGCGGCATGCGAGATATTCAAATACCTGGAGGTGCTCGCCGCGCCCGCTCCACAGCCTGACAAGGAAGAGGAAGCGCCGGTAAACGGAAACGCGAAGCCTGCGCAGCCCGCCAAGGAAGGCATGGCGAGCCGGGAGGAGATCATCGAGGCACTGAAGGTGATCATCACCGAGAGTTCTGATGAGGACGGCTGGGCGTATCTCGGGCAAGTGGGCAAGCTGCTCAACAAGCGCTACCCCGATTTTGATACGCGCAACTACGGTTTTTCCAAGCTGACGCCGTTTGTGTCCTCATTAAAGCAGTTTGAGATACAGTCGCGTAAGACCGGCAGCCCCCACGGTTCGCTAAAATATGTCCGCATTAAGGAAACGAAACAAAAGAACAGCCCCGGCGGGAAGAGCATGGGATAAAGGATATAACCAACAGGCTCTATGTAAAGGCGGCCGCTTCTCGGAAGGACAGGCCGCCTGTTAATGTCTGGTTTGGCCGGCTTAAGCGGCATGTCTGGCCGCACGGCTGCCGGCGCTGTTGATAGGAGGAATGGGCTTTTTGCCGTCAGAAACGGCAGCACCAGTTACCAAACCGTCTGCCGCAGTCGAAGCCCAGATCACAGCCGCACCCGCGGCAGCGGAAGTGTCCACAGCCAGGGCCGCAGTCGCAGCAGTCAAAGCTGCTGAAGGGGCCGCACGATTTCCAGAAGCTGCACTTATCGATGCATTTATCGAAACAGCCGCACTTATCGAAGCCGTGCTTGCCGAAGCTACATTTGTCGAAGCCGCATTCGTCGAAGCCGCATTTGCCAAATCCGCAGCACTTATCAAACCCGCCGTGCTTGCCGAAACCGCACTTGTCAAAACATCCGCATTTATTGAAACAACCGCATTTGTTGAAGAAGCCGCATTTATCGAAAAGTCCGCAGTTCTGGCAGCAGCACAGGTAAAGCAGCAGCGGAAGACACTCGTTATTCAGCATATAGTTTTCATCACCTCTAAATGTGAAGCTATAATTTAGCGTATTCAGCCGTAAAAAAAATGTGAGGATTGCCGAAAAACTATATTGCATTATTCAGTAGTTTGTGCTATGCTGAATCTACTGAATAAAATACAGTAGTGGATATTGACCAGAAAGGGCGGAAATGAACGCACAGTTTAAAAAAGGGGTGTTGGAGCTATGTGTGCTCTCCTATCTGGCCCGCCGGGACGCGTACGGCTATGAGCTGGCGGAAAAGATATCCTCGCGCATCGAGATTGCTGAAGGAACGCTGTACCCGCTTCTCAGGAAACTGAAAAGTGAAGGGCTGTGCGAGACATATCTGTCGGACGAGTCGGGCGGGCCGCCGCGCAAGTATTACCGGCTGACGGACAAGGGCCGCGAGACCGGGCGCCGGCTGCGGCAGGAATGGGAGAATTTTACGCGTAACGTGGCGTTGTTTATGGAGGATGACGATGAATGATTTTCTGATGCGGCTGGAGCGGAGCCTCAAACATATGGACGCCCAGGAGAAACAGGATATACTGCAGGATTATCGCGAGCATTTCGAGATCGGCCTTGCGACCGGCAAAACCGAGGAACAGATCGCCCAGGCGCTGGGTGAGCCGGAACAACTGGCAAAGTTATTCTCTGCGATGGGCGCGGCAGGTCGGGCACATAAATCCCGCGGGTTTAAAGCGTCGCTGCGGATGATCGCCGCGTTTTTGAGCTTCAAGGTGGGAGGCGGGATATTGGCTGCCCTGCTGTACCTCGTCTGCCTGGCGGTGATGATATCGCTGTATGCGGGGGCGATGAGCGTGGTATTGGCGGGCGCAGGTTCCCTGGCGGTGATGGTGGCGGAGATCGTCAAAGGATACCCGATATGGGCGGTGACGGCGCTTTTCGCGGCGCTGATGCTGGGCAGCGGCGGCATGCTGTGCTGCAGAGGGCTGGCCCTGCTGTGGCGCAGGCTGTTCGGTGCGCTGCCGCTGCTGGTGAAGCGCATGATGCAGAAAAGTGCGGGAAAGAAGGCGATGGCATGAAGAAAACGACCAAACTGTTTATCGTATTGCTGATAGTGGGCGCTGCGGGGCTGGCCGTGACGCTGGTTGCGGCGGTTGCCGCCGGGGCGATATATTCCCGCGAAGCGTCCGCGAGCTACACGTTTGACGAAGCGCAGACGGAGATAACGCTGCATACAAAACTGACGCAGGTGGAGCTGGTGCCTTCCGATGAATACCGCGTGGAGGCATATGTGAAAGCGTGGAGGCCGGATGAGATCGATATGGACAGCGTACTCGCCGTGCGGTCAGAGGGCGGCGTTCTGACGATTGAGGAGAAAGGTTTCCCTGCCGACTTCCTTGGCCTGTTTCCGCAACCGTATGAAATGAATCTGACGATATACGCGCCGCAGGCGGTATTGGACATGGCGGAAGGGGGATTGTCATGAAGACGGTGGTGATCACCGGCGCGACTTCGGGCATCGGCTTTGAGGCGGCTTGCGCGATCACGGCGCAAGGCTTGCGCGTGATTGGCGTAGGGCGGTCGGCGGAACGGTGCGAGAGGGCGAGGGAGGCGCTGCTCTCCGGAATGCCGGAAGCCAACGTAGACTTTGTCTGCGGCGACCTGTCCAGCCAGCGCGAAGTGCATGCGGTGGCGGACGCGATATTAAGCCTGCTGGGTGACGAGGGGCTGTGGGTGCTGATCAGCAATGCGGGAGGCGTGCGCAGCTGGTACACCACCACGGCGGATGGGTATGAGATGCAGTTCGCGCTCAATCACCTGGCGGGCTTTCTGCTGGCGCACAGGCTGTGGCCGCGGCTCAAACAGGCGGGCGGCCGCATCATACTGACGGGCAGCAACTCGCACAAGATGGCGCGGATGCACTGGAAGGATATCATGTTTCAGCGGCGTTACAGCTGCCTGATGGCGTATAAGCAGTCGAAACTGTGCAATATGCTTTTCGCGGCAGAATTGAATCGGCGGCAAAGCGCCGTGAAGGCGTATGTGGTGGACCCCGGCCTGGTCAATACCGATATCGGCAATAAGGAGACGAGCGGGCTTGTGGATGTGTTCTGGAAGCTGCGGAAGCGTGGCGGCGTGGACCCCGAGGTACCGGCGCAGACGTATGCGTTCCTGTGCAGCCGTCAGCCCGCGCCGGAAGGACTGTATTACCACAACTGCCGCCCGGTAGCGTACAGCAAACGGGTGAACGACGCGGCAGACGCAAAAAGGCTGTTTGAGCTGTCTGAGCAGCTCTGCGGCGTGAAATTCGGAGGTGGAGAGCTATGATGGTACTGATCACCGGGGCTTGCGGCGGCCTGGGCCGCGCGATGGCATCCGAATGCGCGCGCAGGGGCTTTGCGCTGTTCCTGACGGACATATGCGAGCTGGGGCTGGAAAGCATCCAGCAGGGCCTGACGCGGCAGTACGGCGTGATGGTATACACGCATGTGTGCGATATCACCAATGAGCAGCAGGTGGCAGCGATGTTTGAGCGGATTAGCGGCATGGAGCAAAAACCGGGCATGCTGCTCAACATAGCGGGTATTGACCACGAGGGCGGCTTTGCGGCGCTGCCGGAGGATCGGATCATCGATATTGTGCGGCTCAATATTGAGGCGACGCTGCGCGTGACGCATGCGGCGCTGACCGTTCGGGACAGGGCGAAGCGGTTTATAATCGTGAACGTATCCAGCCTGGCCTCGCTGTATCCGATGCCGCTGAAGGCGACATATGCGGCGTCCAAGCGGTTCCTGCTAGACTTCTCCATCGCGCTGGGGCAGGAGTTAAAACACGAGAACGTCAGCGTGATGGCTTTGTGCCCCGGCGGCCTGCCGACCACGGATGAAGCGCTGCAGGGCATTGCGGCACAGGGGCTTTGGGGCAGCCTGACCACCAACGGGCTGGGCCTGGTCGCACGGCGGACGATATCGCGGGCGCTGGCAGGCCGACGCGTGTACATTCCAGGACTGGTCAACCGGATGCTCAGTATACTGGGTGCATTCGCGCCGCCCGCGCTGGTCGCGCGGCTGCTGCACCGCCGCTGGCAGCACGCCCAGTCGCAATGGCTGCCCAGCCTGCAATGAAGGCCATCAGCGGTGCGCTGGCGGAGAAACTTAAGCATACGAAAAGCGCGCTGAATATGCGCGCTTTATAGTATCGCGAACAGATTACTTGATTCACCCCAAAGGCGGTTCTTGGGGATTCCGCATACACAAGCCTTCCTTTACCACTTGTTCACGCCTGTTACATGCCGTGGCTGGCCATATAGGAGTATAAGCCGAGGCCGTGTTCCTGCTCTTCTTTCAGGATATGGTTTAGTACCTGCCGTACGCCGGGATCCCGGAACTCGAATATCGCGGTGTTGTAGGTGGTCGACACGTACTTTTCGGTGGAGAGCAGGTCTTCGCACATTACGGCGTCGGTCTGGGGCGACGCGCTGCCCGGCTGGATGGGCGGGAATGCCTGCGCTTGCTGAGCCTGCTGGCCGCCTTGCTGACCGCCCTGCTGACCGCCGGTTGCGGGCAGCTGTCCGGCCAGGATTTGGTTGATGGAGCTTAAGTGCTGCTGTTCCTGCTGTCCCAGCGTGGTAAACAGCTGTTTGAGCTGAGGGTCTGATGCCTGGGCGGCATAGCCGTTGTATTTCTTGATGCAAAGTTCCTCGTGTTTTTTCAGATCCTGCAATAACGATGTTTCCTTTTGGTTCAAGCTGATCATATCGCATACCTCCTTTTGCTTATCGTTTGTATATGAAGCCTCAATTATGCACTCAAAGACAAAATCAGGGAAAAAAGGAGAAAGTTTAGTTGACATCGGGAATGTCCGTATTGTATACTAAAACACAGTTCTGAAAGAATACATTTCTTTTTGGGCACAGGCCCGCGAGACGAGATGAGAAGAGATGAGATGTTATTCTTGACGAACAAGAAATAACAAGATGAGAGGAGAAGAGAACCATGAAAACCATTCCCAACAGAGTCTATTTGACCGAGGACGAATTGCCGAAGCAGTATTATAATATTGCTGCGGATATGCCGACCCGTCCGAAGCCGTACCTTAATCCGGTGACGAAAGAACCAGTTCAGCCGGATGATTTGGCGCCGCTTTTTGCCAAAGAGCTGATCGCGCAGGAGGTGTCCACTGAACGGTATATCGACATCCCGAAACAGGTGCGCGAGATATACGCCAAATTCCGCCCGTCGCCGCTGATACGCGCTTATGGGCTGGAAAAGGCGCTGGATACGCCCGCGAAGATCTATTACAAATACGAAGGCAACAACCCATCGGGCAGCCATAAACTCAACAGCGCTATCCCGCAGGCGTTTTACAACAAGGCTGAGGGCATCAAACGCCTGACCACTGAGACGGGCGCAGGCCAGTGGGGCAGCGCGCTTTCCATCGCCGCCCAGATGTTCGGGCTGGAATGCACCGTCTACATGGTGCGCGTTTCCTATGAGCAGAAACCGTACCGCAGGACGCTGATGCAAACCTACGGCGCGAACGTGATCGCCAGCCCGTCGACGCTGACCAATGCGGGTCGCGCGATACTCGAAAAGGATCCCGATTCGCTGGGCAGCCTGGGCATCGCGATCTCCGAAGCGGTGGAAGACGCGGTGATGCGGGACGACACGCACTATGCGCTGGGCAGCGTGTTGAACCACGTTATACTGCACCAGACCATCATCGGGCTGGAAGCGAAGAAGCAGTTTGAGAAGATCGACGAGTACCCGGATATCGTGATCGGCTGCAACGGCGGCGGCTCTAACTTCTCGGGCTGCGCGTTCCCGTTCCTGCACGACAAGCTGAAAAACGGTGCCAAGACCGAGTTCGTAGCGGTGGAGCCGGCGGCCTGCCCCAAGCTGACCAAGGGCAAATTCGCTTACGACTACGGCGATACCGCCAAGATGGCGCCCATTGCGATGATGTATACCTTAGGGCACGATTTTGTGCCGGCGGGCATTCACGCGGGGGGCCTTAGGTATCACGGCGACTCGGCGCTGCTCTCGCAACTGTATCACGACGGCTATGTGAGCGCGGCGGCGGTGCGCCAGACCGACGTGTTTAAAGCGGCGGTGCTGTTCGCCCGCAGCGAGATTATACTGCCAGCGCCGGAATCGGCTCACGCCATCGCGTATGCGATCCAGAAAGCGCTGGAATGCAGGGAGACAGGCGAAGCCAAAACGATATTCTTCAACCTTTCGGGGCACGGCGATTTCGACCTTGCCGCCTATGAGGAGTATCTGGCGGGAAGGCTCCAGGACTTCGAGTATACCGACGAGATGCTGGAGAAATGCTTTTCTACACTGCCGGAAATTGACTGAGGAATCGATGAAAGAGCGGCTGCGGTGAAGCGGCCGCTTTTTTTATGACAGGGGGGTAAACTTATTGGAAACTGCTGGCACATGGAGGAGACAGCCGTTGGTTATAAACCAAAGATAATCATTTAGTATCCAGTAACAAAACTTAAGCAATGTGGTTAGCCCTCTGGTGCGGAAAGGGGGCGGTATTTCCGCCCCCTTTTTGGATAGAGCTAATCAATCAAGAGAGGGCGCTCGCCGCCGTTCAAAGCGGCAGACACGGGCAAGCACCATGAATACGAGCGTGATGGCCGCAGTGATGAGATTCTGTGTATAGACATCGACACTTAATAGAGCCAATCCGTTGGAGAGCAGCGCCCACACCCATGCCGGAACCAAGGAGAACAGCACCGGAGCGATCCGGTTGTCCAGCGCGCGGCTCGAATAGACCACGGCAAATATGAACAGGATTGGAAGCTCTTTGTGGGTGCCAATGGTCGGCATCCCCACGCCCAGGCGCAGCGTCAGGAACAACCCTGCCAACACGGCGATGACTGCGCTTCCGACATAGGCGAAAATGAATGAAATCAGCCGTGCCTCTTTGTCTCGTTTGAACGAGGGCTGCCCGAGCCGGGTAAACAGCACGAGCAAAAACGCAACAGCAAAGGTGACGATGAGCAGCAGAAATGCGATCCCAGTAATATTATCGCGCGAAAAACCGGGAGTAATGGGGTACCCCTGAGAGATCAGCATACCGGTAAAGTAAGCGAAAAATCCGGTGATGAGCGTTACGATGACGGCAGAGATGCGCAGATAAACCGAGCAGACGCCATTGACGAAGCCGACAGCCGCGCCAACGACAAGCGCGATAACCAGCCCGGTAAGCAGGGATCCGGAGTCCGCGGCATTCAAGGCAACGATCACTGAGGTCAACCCTGCGACATAACCGACGGACAGGTCCGGGCCCTTGGCGCGGGATGACAGCACAGCGGCAAAGCCGATGATGGCATAGGTGACGAAACTCCAGAAGAGATTTTCCAGGTTCCCAATACTGAAAAACATGGGGGAGAAGAAAGCCAACCCCAGAGCGGCAACCAGCAATATGCCAATCAGCACAAACCCGAGCCCGGTGTTGCGGAAAGTGGCCCGATCAGCGGCCATCGGCGGGGCGGGCGCAGGCTGTGGGGGCGTATAGACGGGCGGCGCATAAGCAGGCGGTGGGGGCGCGTATGCCGGAGCAGGTGCTAGCCGGACGCCGCATGAGGTGCAGAAATTGGCATCGCTTTGCTGTAAAGGCTTGCCGCATTTTGAACAATACGTCATGGCGTTTCCTCCTGTCGAATATTGTGTTTTTATGCGCTAAGCCATTATAACCCATTACGAGCCAAAAAATATATATAAAAAGTAGTATTTTGACAGATAAAGCTGGATGAATGCCGTTTTTTAAAAGAAAGCTGCGGACTAATAAGCGCTGGTTTTACCAGCGCATGAAAACGAAAATTATTTATCCAGCCCCAAACAGGAGCTGTTGACCCGGGACGAATATTTCAGATTAACCGGCACAAACCAAAAGCCTGTGTTTACAGTTCCAGCGTGAGATCGATGATAACGCCTGCAGCCTCTGCAATGCGAATCACGTCGGCTGTTACGACAGTGCCTTTCGGGATGATAACCTGACCGCTCTGGTCGCGAATATCGTTCTTGACCACACGGCCCAGCATGTATTCCTGCTGCTCCTTCTCAAGCGAGGATTCGGCGTTGTTCTCCTGATCCGCAGCGGTGACAAACAAAAGGTTGTTGGACAGCGCCATGATGCTCTCGCCGGGGATTTCCACGCCGCTATCGAGCTGGATGGATTGGATGACGCCTGTTTTTTCGTCAAACACGAAATCCTTGACGTTGCCCAGCACGTCGCCGGACGAAGCGATGCAGCGGATATTCAGCAGCGCCATGCCGGCATTGGACAGGCCCATCGCAACTGCGTTCTCGATGGTTTGGGTGATCACATAATCCTTGCCGATACCGATAATGTCTGAGAGCTTGAGCTCGCGGTACTCGTATTCATTCTTAGTGCCGCGAAGGATCAGCGATTGAACTTTCTTGGTCTGCGGGTCTATGACGATGTCCTGAACGGTTCCGAATTCCATACCTTCCTGGACACCCATAAGGGGTAATCCGGTAACCTGAGATGAACTTTTCATGGCGTCCTCCTTATTTATCTTGAGAAGTTGATCTTCCTTTTAATACGATCTTATTGAGCGCAGGGTAGTTGTCCGTCGATATTTTCTCGCGGCCAGTCTCGATGCCGTTTTTGTAATAGATCCGGTAGACTTCCACCTTGTAGCCGTTATGGGCCTTCCTGACCGTCTGAGTCTTGCCCGCAGGCAGGTTGCTGGTATATCGGACTTCCGTCTTGCCCGGCGGATATTCCTTGATGATGTTGTTCTGCACCTTAATTGTAACGCCTTCCGGCAGCGGCTGTCCATATATTTTAACTGTCACTTTCTGATCCTGAAACCTGGCGCTGATAAAAAAGCTGTAGTTTTTCGGGTTTTTGATCTTGAGGTCCTTGTTATCCCAGGTGAGGGTGGAATCCTGCCCGATCGGAAGGTAGTCGGACGGCCAGGTGTGCCGATGCCGCTCGACGATTTCAAGGTCGGCCAGAAGGGCCGCATTGTAGAGCGTACCCGCCAGTTGACAGATGCCGCCGCCTACTTCGTCCACCAGAATGCCGTCGGAGATGGCCGATGCCGGCAGGTAGCCTTTTTCCGTTGTCCGCTGGCCGACCAGCCCGTTGATGGACAGCGTTTCGCCCGGCTTGATTTCAATGCCGTTGACAGCGGCAGTGATCAGCGAAATGTTGACGTTGCGGTTCGGGTTATAGGCAGCTGTTGTCTCAAAGGTGGAGACCAGCACGGTGTTCTTTTTCAGATCGCTGACGGTGATATCCGCGGGCGCGGGTTCGCCCGTTACCTGCACGGCAGCGTTTTCGCCGGAAATGAGAGCGGTTTTTACATCATGCATGAGCTTGTCGATATTGATTCTGACCCCGTCCTGATCCGGCATATAGGAAAAAGTCTCCGTTTCGGCGTCGAAGACAGCCACAGCATTAACGGGGTTTACGGCGCGCTCCTTTGCATACTGCTCCAGCTTTTTGCGCAGGAGGGCTTCGTCCAGCACCAGCTCCGGCTGGAAGTTGACGCCGCGAGACAGGTATGCTGTCTTGTTGAAGCGCTGCTCGGTGGTGTCGGTTTCCATCTTGTTGTATTGATAGGCTTTGTTGATGACGCCGGTGATGTCGTAGGAGAGTCCAAGGTCAGCAGCGCTCAGCTCCAGTTGCTCATCCATATAGCAGAGGGTAATGCGCCGCCCGGACAGCTTCTGCTGCAGCTTGTCTGTGACGACAGCCCGTGCTTCCTCCTTCGTCATGCCGGACACATTGATGCCGTCCACCAGAACACCGGAAGCAATGCGTTTTTCGGAGAGGAGATTGCTGATACCGGCGAAACCGCAGAATAGGAAAAATGCCGCAACCATACCGCCGATAAGCAGTACATTGATGAAAAATTTCCTGTCTATCAGTTTCCCCTTACCCCGATTCATATAAATGATACCTGTTTATGATACCTGTTTTTGGCTGTAATTGAGTTTTTGCAGTATTTCTTTTAATTTCACTTTATCGTTTGGTTCAAGTATATACATTTTATTTAAAACTTCCAACCATTTTTTTCGAGCCTGTTCGATTTTATTCGACAGAACGAGGCATTCCAGCAGCATGATGTCCACACGCTTGCGCTGGGTCGGCGGCGCGAGCTCCAGGCAGGCTTCGATAATCTGCGCGGCGTAGTTGTATTTGCCTTCCCTGACCAGTTCTTCCGCTTTGGCAATGAGCGCGTCGAAGCGGCTTGGCTGCGCCGGTTCAGCGGATACCTCTTCGGCGGTTTCTTTCTGAGCCTGATCGGCAGCAGCTTCCCCAACCGCTTCTGCCTGCACCGGCTCTGCCGCAGCTGGCTCGACAGCGCCAGTTTCCTCGGCAGCTTCGGCCTGTGCCGCCATCGGTTCTGTAACAGTTCCCTCGGCGATTTCCGCATGCACCGGCTCTGTGGCAGCGTCCACATCAACTTCTGGCTGTACCGGCTCGGTGGTTGCTTCCCCAGCGGCTTCAGCCTGCGTCGACTCTATGGCAGCTTCCTCGATAACGCTGGCCTGTATCGGCTCCGCTGCAACTTCTTCGGTGGCTTCCACATGCGCCATCGGTTCTGTAACAGTTTCCTCCATACCGGCAGCCTGCGCCGGTTCTGCGGTGGTTTCCCCGACGGTTTGTGCCGGTTCTGCGATACCTTCCTCGTCGGAGACGGCCTGTACCGGCTCTGCGGCAATTTCCGCGATAACAATTTCTACCTGTGCCGGCTCGATAGCGGCTTCCCCGACGTCTACTGGTTCTGTGCCAACTTCCTCGGCAGCTTCCACCTGCGCCAGCTCTGAAATGGCTTCCTCGATAGCCTCCACTTTTGCCGGCTCTGAAACGGCTTCCTGAATGGCTTCAGCCAGTGCCGGTTCGGCAGCAACAGCCTCGGCGGTAGCTTCTGCAACAGCACCTTCGTCGAAGACAGCCTGTGCCGGTTCCGTGAAACCTTCCTCGGCGGATTCGGCCTGCACCGGTTCTGCGGCGACTTCGTCGGCAGATTCTGTTTGTACAGGCTCAAGGAAAGCTTCTTCGGCAGCCTCAGCCTGCGTTATGGGCTCTGCGGAAACTTCTTTGTCAGGCACATTCTGTACAAACCCGGTGACAGTTTCCCCGGCGGCTTCTGCCTTTTGCGACTTGGAGAAAGCTACTGCCCCTACCTGTGGCTCAGAGACAGCTTCTGTAGCCACAGCATTTGCCGATTCGGTGATAACCTCCTCGATGATAACGGTTTTTTCCGGTTCCGTAACGACTTCCTCGTTGGATACAGCCTGCACGGATTCTGCAGCAACCGCTTTGAGAGCGTCAGCCTGCACCAGTCCTCCTGCGATAACTTCCTCGGCGATTTCGACCTGGGGCGGCGGTTCTGCAGCAATTTCTTCTATATTGCCAGTCTGCGCCGATTCAGCGGCAACTTTTCCGGCGGCGGCAGGTGTCATCATGACTTCCTCTGCGGTTGCCGGCTTCACAGTGATTTTCGCGGCAGGCTCAAGCTGTGACGGTTCGGTGATAACTTTCCTGGTAACAGGCTGCACCGGTTTTTGCCTTATGGGCATCTCGTCCGGAATGACCATGGTCCCGATGATCTCGCCGACGGACTCCTGCGAAGCGCGGGCCCGAGAAGACGCGGCTCCTGCCCTGATAATTTCCAGAGCCCGCTCTTTCAATGGCTTTTCGGGTTTGGAGTCTGCAGCCTGTAGGCTTGCCTTATTGATGCGTATAACCTCGACATTGCCAATCATTTCTTTGCGGGCCTTGTCGGGCTTTGTTTTCTGTACGCGGACGGGTTTAGATAACGACTCGGCTTTCGCAGCAGTGGTATCTGAAAAAACAGGAGAGCCGTTCCGCCTCCCGATAGCATTGACGATAAGGTGCAGGGCTGCGTAAACGGCGACCAGAATAACGGCAATAAAAACCAGCGTCCATATCAGGTTCCGGAAGCTGGAAAAGTAGTAAGGATAATAGAGTACAAAACATGCAATGGCGCCTGTGATGACAAGAATAACAGAACCGATGACGGAATAGACCAGATTTCTCCGGTTAATCAGAATATTGACGAGGACACCAGCCAACACCCCAAGCCCGATAAGAAGCAAATAAAACAACAATGAGTGAAGATCCCTTCTGTATATTTTTCAGTTTCTTCCTCATAATAACCCCGTTTGCCGGATGGTAAACACGAAAACCAGCCGCGCACTCCCGGCGAAGGCCGGAGAACAGCCCTGCGCGGCGCCGGGCATCTACCACATCAACACCATACGGCTAAGCGGGATATTACTTAATATTATATATTTAATCATAGGCCGAAAATAAAGTCAACTTATGTACAGTTTTGGATTTTGGCCCGATATTTGTCGGCCAGGGCGCTCAATTTCAGGAATTAAATGAGGCGGCCGAAGAACAAGGGATAACCCTCTTTGTCCCCGGCCGTCCTGAGAGTTTAAAACTTGACCAGATCGGAGAGATAAGCACTCAGCTGTCCAATCTCCAGACGGATCTGCTTCATGGTATCGCGGTCGCGCACCGTCACGGTGTTCGTTTCCAGCGTCTCAAAGTCAATGGTGATGCAGCAAGGCGTGCCGATCTCGTCCTGACGGCGGTAGCGCTTGCCGATGCTGCCCGTCGTGTCGAAGTCCACCATGTGGTCCTTGAGCAGCATGTGGTAAACTTCCTGCGCCTTGTCGTTGAGCTGTTTTTGCAGCGGCAGTACGGCGGCCTTGAACGGCGCGAGCACGGGAGAGAGGCGCAGCACCACGCGCGTCTCGTTTTCCAGCTGCTCCTCGTCGTAAGCGTCGCACAGAAACGCCAGCGCTACGCGGTCCGCGCCCAGCGACGGTTCAATGCAGTAGGGCAGGAACTTCTCGTTGGTGACCGGATCCACGTATTCCATGCTCTGGCCCGAGGTGTTCTGATGCTGCTTGAGGTCGAAATCCGTGCGGTCTGCGATGCCCCACAGCTCGCCCCAGCCGAACGGGAAATGATACTCGATGTCGGTGGTCGCGTTGGAATAGTGCGACAGCTCCTCCGGGGCGTGATCGCGCATCTTGATGTTCTCAGGCTTCATGCCCAGCGATACCAGCCAGTTGTAGCAGAATTCCTTCCAGTAGTCGAACCACTTCATCTCCTCGGCGGGCGCGCAGAAAAACTCCAGCTCCATCTGCTCAAACTCGCGCGTGCGGAAAATGAAGTTGCCCGGCGTGATCTCGTTGCGGAACGACTTGCCGATCTGCCCGATGCCGAAAGGCAGGCGCTTGCGCGTGGTGCGCAGCACGTTTTTGAAGTTGACGAATATGCCCTGCGCGGTTTCGGGCCTGAGGTAGATTTGGCTCGCGGAGTCTTCCGTGACGCCCTGGAACGTCTTGAACATCAG
>Ga0134099_1002388_pt1 | contig 15456 bp, 13 predicted proteins | sample 10_taG_2_FD_105482 | JGI IMG/M metagenome (GOLD analysis project Ga0134099, IMG submission 105482) | Switchgrass degrading microbial communities from high solid loading bioreactors in New Hampshire, USA - 10_41_5_180_A2 metaG | ecosystem: Engineered > Bioreactor > Semi-continuous > Anaerobic >...
CATGCAGAATTCATCGACGGGATGCTGGATCCGACAGAAAAGAGTCTCAAGGAGACTGCAGGGAATATTGCAGGTAGGTTCGAAAAATTGACGAAAGAATCCATTAAGTCCGCTGAAAGCCAAATACTCAAAGGCAGCCTGCAGGCAACGGAAAGCATAAGGGATTTTAAAAGGGCGGCTGCAATAGGATTGTTAAGATGCGAAATCAAATCTGTCATTCCTCCGCTGCTGGCAGACCATGTGCTTCGCGAAGCCAATCATTATCTTAGGCTGTTGGAAAGCCTGACAAAAGCTTAAATGAAACATGCACACGGATATTTGACTACGGGGTTCATAACCCTGTTTATTTTTGTTTATATTTGCCCGGAGTATATACAGCCCGTCAGAAACAGGTGAAATCTTTGTTCATGCCAAATATATAAAAAACATACAAAACCGGTTCAAGGAATATATTTTAATGAACAGAGTTTTTGTTAATTCAAAAGGATGTGACAATAATGCAAGGTAACAATTTCCATACCGTCCGCGGTTATCAGTTAATGGCACAGGAAGACAGGCTTTTGACCTCTGCAATGGAAGATTACCTGGAAATGATTTATAGGAATACCCAAAAAGACGGCTATATGAGAATAAAAACCCTGGCAAAGCTGTTGAATGTCAAGCCTTCATCAGCAACAAAAATGGTTCAGAAACTTACGGAACTGGAGTTTTTAAACTATGAAAAGTATGGAATTATTTCCCTGACGGAAAGCGGTATGAAATATGGCAAGTTTTTATTGAACAGGCACAATATTATTGAAAATTTTCTGAAAACCATAGGAACCAGTGATAATCTTCTTACTGAAACCGAACTGATTGAACATAACATCAGCGACAATACCCTCAACAACATACATCAGTTAAACAGGTTTTTTGAATTACACCCTGAAATTGCTGAAGAGTTTAAAAAGTTCAAGGCAGAAAACCCTGATGAAAAGTTTTTGAAAGACAGTCAGTCATGATTATCCCTATTCTGAAACATGTTCCTGAATATAGGAAACAACTTCATCCTGTGGTATGTTCAGAGCTATGGCAAACTCTTCGTATAAGTGTTCTTCAGCAGCCTTTAAAATATCTTCATCCGCCTTCGTCAGTTTTTTCCCAAGAACAGACACTTCTTCCCTCTTCAGGTATAAGGTTTTGATAAGCTTTGCCAGTTCTTCACACTCCCCTGTCTTAAGGGCTGCCTTAAAGCTTTGATTCCTCAGTCTGTGATCATTTATCCATACCGTTTCCAGTTCAGGCATGATAGATATCAGAGCAATGGCGTCTTCCTTTGACATTACTTTTCTGATGCTAACTTTCGGGTTATTCACGGGAGACTTGATGATCATTTTCTTGTTTGAAACCGGCTGCAAAATATAATACTCCACCAAATTGCCGCTTGCGTCTTTATCATTTATTATATCCGTAATTTGACATACTCCTGTTGAATTGTACACAACGTAGTCATTTATCCTGAACATCGGATGTTTTCTCCTCTCCTGCCAAATCTGCAAATAGTCTTTATAATCGGGAATAAAAAAATAAGTTCCCACAACAGAATCGGTGTTGTCGAAACAATTACCATTATATCATAAAATGAATTTTCCTGTAAGAGGATGTTTCCGGCTGCTATGTTCAAGCCGGTTTTTTTACACGTAAACAGGCACTCCTGTGAAGTTTCATGATATGCCTTGGTTTTATATAACATCCGAAAGCTTTGACTCATTTAACTTTTGTGTTGAATCCGGTTATTTCCATTATCTTGTAAGTCATCATCAGTTGAGTGCGTACTTCCCCGTCTTCCAGGTCCAGTCCGGTGATTTCAAATAGTTTTTCCATGCGATGCACCATTGTATTTCGGTGTATGTTCAGTTTTTTTGCTGAAGCAGTGATATCCCCCCCCGTTTTCAGATATATATAAAGGGTTTGAAAGTAGTCGGTACCGCAGGCCTTGTCATATTCCGCCACTTTGGGCAGTGCGGGATGTGAGTAGTTTTCAAGGGGTGTGTTCTTTTCTGCGGAAAGCAGAAGATCATAAAGCATAAGGGATTCATAGGCATATATGCGTTGAGGAAGTACTATAAAACGGCTTATGTCTGCTGCCCTGAGCGCTTCATGATAATGCCTTTTCATCTGAGTAATATCTTCAAAGTAAAAACTCAGGCCACATGCAAGCTGATGCACCTCCAAAATTTCAGAAAGCTTTTCCATTAATGGTTCAAAATCATTGAGCTTGCGGAGGGAGATCAAAATAACCACATTATTGTCATAAAAGGCTGTGTGAAAATTTCTTGAGGCGTTTTCAATGCTGATACGCAGATATTGCACCTGGTTTTTCAGCGCATCATTCCTGACAATTGGGATAACAGCCATGCAAAAATAACGGAAGTGCCTGCCGCTGAAAGCTGACAGGCCGGCGGCCAGGCGGGTATCCTTTTCCTGTCCATCCAGCAGCTTCAGTATAAGGTGCTCATACATCCCTCCGATGAAATTATCATAGGAACGGGTTTTTTTCATTTCGGCAGCAAATACTTTTGCCAGCTTCTCGGCTGTTTCGATGTCTCCATGTGAAAAAGCCCGGTTTTTCTCAAGGCAGCCCAAATACCCCATTATCTTGTTATTGCTGGTGATTTTGTGCGCCAAGCTGCGGGGGCTTCCCGGTTCAACGCCGCCAATTATGACAGGGTGCCTGCTTTCGGCAAGCAGGCGGGCATATCCTCTGCTCCGGAAAGTGTATACTCTTTCGGGGGTGCAATAGCCATAATTTAAAAAATCCATCCAGTAAGGATCTTCCTGTTCCTCACGGGTGGATACCGCCAGCAGGTTGAAAGCCTCGTCCATGACCATGAGAGGATTTCCCATAAGCTCGGCTCCGATTTTCACCAGCTCCGTCAGGCCTTTGTCTGTGATAAGAGCCTGCAAAAGCTCATATGAACCTCTGTATCCAGCTTTTTCATCCTGCAGTAATATATTAATATCATCATAAAGGGAAAGCAGGTCCGTTTCCCTCGAAAAAACAGCACAGGCATAGCCGGGATCAAATTCAGCTCCGTCATCAATGAGCATGCAGGCTGACGTCTCGGGTATAAAAGCCGGTGCCTGGGAAGTGAATCCCAAGAAAAGGGTGCATTCTTCGTATACCATGGCTCCGCGGATAATACGCACCTTGTCGAAAGTGGCTTTCTCTTTCCACCTGTAAAGCTGCAGGATTACATATCCCTGCAATTTCTCCAAGACACTCATCCCATTGGCTCCTTTGTATATTATTATAATTAAATATATACAAAATTGTATTATTTTACAATGGCAAATTGTAAAACATGTGATACTCTCTAAGCATGATAATGTTTTAACAATATTGGGGAAAGGGGAATCGGTTATGAAATTTGGTAGCTTGTTTAGCCCTATTAAAATAAGAGGCATGGAGCTCAAAAACAGAGTCATTTTTCCCGCCATGGCCACAAATTTGATTGAGGACGGAGGCTATGTCACTGACAGGTTTATTGACTATCATGTGGCCAGGGCACTGGGAGGAAACGGACTTAATATAACCGAGGCATGTTCCGTTCATGCACCTTCGGCTCCGCGAAATTTCCTGAACATCAGCGACGACAAATTCATACCCGGCTTGAAAAAGTTTACTGATGCCATACACGCTGCAGGAGGAAAAGCATGTGTGCAGCTGTGGCAGGGCGGACATGTGGTAGCCATGCAGGATCCAAAGGCAATGATCATACTTCCCAGCGAAATGAAATTTGGGGAGCATGTGATTCCAGGGGCTACAAAAGAGGTCATAAAAGAAGTGGTAGAAGCATTTGGACAGGCAGCAAAACGGGCAGTGGAAGCAGGCTTTGACTGTGTTGAGTTCCATGCAGCCCATGGATATTCCCCTCATACGTTTTTAAGCGGCGCACTGAACAAAAGAACGGACGAGTACGGTGGATCCCTGGAAAATCGGGCCAGATACTCGCTGGAATGCATTGAATCCATACGCAAAAACATCCCTGAGGACATGCCCTTGTTCATGCGTATTGTAGCCCATGACGATTATCTGGAAGGCGGTCTGACCATAGAGGAAATCATTGAATTCTCAAAAATGGCCAAAAAAGCAGGTGTGGATGTGCTGGATGTGTCCCGGGGCAATGCCCATTCCGCAGCAGTAAAATTCGAAGTTCCCTCCATCGACCTTCCAAGAGGCTTCAATGTGGATAACGCAGCCCGCATAAGAAAAGAAACCGGAATGCTTACCATTGCTGTAGGGCGTATCAATGATCCACAGCAGGCCGATGATATAATATCCAGCGGAAAAGCTGACATGGTGGTTATGGGCCGTGCGCAAATCGCAGATCCGGATTTTTGCAACAAGGCAGCTTCCGGAAATGTGGATGACATCATCCGCTGTATTGCCTGCAATCAGGGATGCGTTGACCGGTATAACAATAAAACGGAGTATCCCCATATTTCATGCCTGAGAAATCCTTCTGTAGGCAGGGAGAAAGAATATAAGCTCATCCCGACCAAAGAGCCAAAGAAAGTCCTCATCGCCGGCGGAGGTATGGCAGGCATGGAAGCGGCCATAACATTGAAGCAAAGAGGTCATGAGCCCATTCTATGTGAAAGGTCATCAGAACTGGGCGGACAATTCCTGATGGCCGGTCTTGCCCCCAGGAAAAAGGAGATGCGCGATGCAGCCATATCCAGAGCCCAGCAGACTATTAAAGTAGGCGTTGATGTAAGAATGAATACAGAAGTGGATGCCGATCTAATTAAAAAGATATCCCCGGATGCCGTAATCATAGCTACAGGAGCAAAGGCAGCCGTTTTCGACATTCCCGGAATTGACAAACCCAATGTATATAGCGCCTACGATGTCCTTTCCGACAGAGTGGATGTTCACGGAGATGTCATTGTAGTCGGCGGTGGGTTGGTAGGCCTGGAAGTTGCCGAGTATCTTGCGGAAAGAAAAAATAATGTGACTGTTATTGAAGCCCTCGAGGGCATCGGCAGAGACCTTGGCATGTTCCGCAAAATATGTGTCATGGAAAGCCTGTACTGCTACAATATAGCGACAATGGATAAGTCCAGGTGCATTGAAATCAAGGATAATGCGCTGGTCATAGAAAAAGAGGGACATCTTCAGGAACTGAAATGTGATTATGTGGTCATCGCCATAGGCTCTCAGCCTGCGGATTACAGTGAAATAGAAAACTATTGCAAGAAAAATCGCATTCCTTTCTATATCATAGGCGATGCTGCTAAACCAAGACGTGCCATAGATGCCATTGAGGAAGCAGCCGAGGTTGCGCGGAAAGTTTAATTCTCCATAGGAAGGCATGACAAACTAAAAAGACAAAAAGCAAGCACTTTCTCCACACATCATTGATGACAGAATAACCGTCGGAATATGGGCTTAACCATCCGGCCACAGTTACAGCCACATTGTAACTTTCCTATTCTGTCATCATTGATGTTAAGTGGCCTTGTTTGACCTGAAAATTGAAATTATAAAATGGGCCAGGCACAAAATATCCCTGCTGTTTTTCGAATGCTTAGCCCTTTACGGAACCAACCATGACACCTTTGACAAAATATTTCTGTATGAAAGGGTATACTATCAGTATAGGCAATGTGCTGATGATGATGGTAGCGCTCTTGGTTGATTGTGCCGGCGGCGCCGCTTCCAAATCTGCCAGCGTCTGGGAATCCAGGTCATCAAACGAATTCGCCGATGCAACTATATTGCGTAGGATGTTCTGCATTGGAAGAAGCTTTTTGTCAGTTATATAGAGAACCGCATCAAACCAGGCATTCCAGTGGGCAACGGCATAAAACAGGCCAATCGTGGCAATTGAGGGTATTGACAGGGGTATAAATATTTTAAGCAACACTGTAGGTGTTTTTGCGCCATCTATATAGGCAGCCTCTTCCAGCTCTTTTGGAATTTGATAGAAGAAATTGCGCATAATTAACATGTTCCATGTGTTGCAGGCCATCGGCAGTATCATTGCCCAGCGTGTATTAAGTAACCCTACGTACTTGACGGTCAGATAGGTTGGTATCATACCGCCACTGAAAATCATTGTAAAGAAAATCAGTGCTGTAATCACTTTTCGCCCTTTTAAATCCTTTCTTGACAAACCAAAGGCAAGAGTTATGGTAACAAACAGATTAACTGCCGTACCAACAACTACCCGGAATATCGTGTTTTTATACGCTCTGATTATATTCGCCCTGCTTCCCCACAACAATTTATATGCACCCAGGTCAAACTTTTCAGGGATCAAAATGAACACACCCCTGCGGAGGATTTCCGCTTCACTGACAAAGGACGTTGCAACTACAGTCAATAAGGGAATGATTATGATAATCATGAAAATAACCATAAAAGCGTAATTCATTATAAAGAATATTTTTTCTCCGGTGGACTTCCGTTTTAAAGCACTAAACCTTGGTTTTTTCATATTACCAGATTCCCTCCTGTCCCATCTTCTTTGCAGCATAGTTGGAAGTTAAAATCAGTACAAGCGATACAATTGACACAAACGTGTTGATTGCCGTGGTATACGAGTACTTCAATCCTATCAGGCCCTCACGGTAAACATACGTACTGATTACATCAGCCGTTTCATATATAAGCGGAGAATAAAGCAGCAGGACCTTTTCATATCCTACCGTCAGCAGTTCTCCCACACGCAGTATCAGCATGATGGATATAATGGGAAAAATTCCCGGTATGGTAATATGCCACATCTTTTGAAATGTATTTGCACCGTCCACATGAGCAGATTCATATAATTCAGGATTTATATTAGTGATTGCAGCCAGATATATAATACTATTCCATCCTACATGCTGCCAAATACCTGATATGGTCATAATTGCAACGAAATACCTTGACTCTCCGAGAAAATAAATGGGTTCACCTCCGAGAGCTTTAATAATCAGATTGACAAAACCCCCATCGGTAGAGAGTATGTTCCTTATTATTCCACAAACAATAACGGTTGACAAAAAGTGTGGCAGATATGAAATGGTTTGCACAAGCTTTTTAAAACGTTTGTGCACTATTTCGTTAATCAACAATGCAAGAATGATTGGTGCAGGAAAACCAAAAATCAATCCTGCAAAGCTTATCATGAAAGTATTTCGTATAAGACGCCAGAAGTTGACTGATTTAATAAATTGGGAGAAATACTTCAGTCCAACCCATGGAGCAGTGAAAATGCCTGACAGGCCCTGATATGGATTATAATCCTTAAAGGCTATTACTACCCCGATCATGGGTAAATAATGAAAAATCAAATAATACAGCAAACCAGGGATCATTAGTAAATAAATGAAATAATCTTTTTTTATGTAATACCATAAGTTTTTTTTCTGGGTGATGACCTTATTATTTGCTTTTATGGCCACAAAACTTCCCCCTTTATGGACTGGTCGAGTTTACTTTGTCATGTAATATGTATTACTGCTACAATGGATTATAGCTGCAAACAACAAGCATACCTGCTGAAACTATATTGTTAAAAGGGGGACCTTTCGGCATCCCCTTTTAACAATCATTTGCCTGACGGTTGCACAAATCTTGTTTTCTTTGAACATCATTTGTTATAATACTCATTGTACTGGCGAGTGTACTCTGCAATATAATCATCCAGGCCTATTTTATACAGTTCATTTATGAATTTGTCATATTCACTGAGATCGCGCTTGCCGGTTGCAAACAGAACCAGCTGCTCGGAAATATAGGTGTCAATGTCCGGAGCCTGCGGAACATTGGTATCCCTTGTTGTTTTATCCCATACCATTCCGTATTCACATCCGCCGGACTGGGTTATATCAAAATTGTTGTTCCATTTCTGAAGCCATAAATTATGCTGGTCCTGACGTCCCCATTTATCAAAGGTTGTCGTCTGAATTTCCATAGGAACTCCGAGAGAAGCGACGAAATCCCTGTAGTAGGGTGCTCCGGTACCGGTTTCAATTATCGTATGGTTTTCTTTTGCATTCGGGTCATTCGGATCATAATTCCAATGTTCTCCTTCAAGACCGACAGCCTCAACTGTGTAATTGTACCAATCAAAGCTCCAGGCGATGAAATCCATGGCTGCCTGCACATTCTTACAGTTGGAATGGATCATAAGGCATCTGGGACTAGCATTGGCACGTGTTTGCATCAGTTCGCCGTTCGGGCCAGTCAAACCTTTTTCATTAAACCAGTATACGTATTTGTATTTGTCGAGATCAAATCCTGTATTCAAAGCATTTTCCGTGGTATTGGCTGCTTCCAGTGTTACCCTGGAATACCAGCAGGCAGTCGCAGCAGCCTTGCCGGAACCTATATACTGACGCAGTGTACCGGTATCCCATGAGAAAGATTCCGGATGGAGGATTCCATCTTTATACCACTTGTTGACCTGTGTAAGGAAATCCAGATATCCGTCAGCCAGGCATACAGGCATGACTTTTCCGGACTCATCAAGCCACATGCCTTTTCCGCCTTTTACAAATCCACCCAGGAAACAGTATTCCAGTTCTTCATACTTATTTGCAGCAAGAGGAAGGGTGCTGCCATTGCCATAGGGGTCCAATTCTTTTACAGCATACAGATATTCGTTAAGTTCATCAAAGGTTCCGGGCATATTCATTCCCAGTTGATCCAACCAGTCAACCCTTACAAACACGGGATACGGGGTTGCCGGTGTCAATCTTGGTACGCCCCATACATTTCCTTCGGCATCGGTAACACCTATCCAGGCATCCCAGTCATCCCACAATTTGTATACATTAGCGAAGGATTCGGCTTTCACATATTCGGTAATGGGCTGAATTACTCCTGTTTTATAATATTCGGTCCAGTTTCCATACCACATGTCAATTTGCTCACCGCTTGACAGGAGAAGTGCCAGCTTCTCTTCTTCTCCATCCTGCGGAGGCAATATGGCTTCCACCAGGATTCCGGTTTTTTCAAGAATATAATCCTGTATTTTCTTATAGCCTTCTTCGCTGCTGCCGGCTTCAGAACCACTTACGCTATTTGCACCACCATTGTTATAGAAGACGATCTTTACGACTTCTTTATTGCTCTTGCTGTCAGATGAGCTGCTGTCGGTATTTTTCTCTGAAGTAACAGTATTGTCTGTGTTTTTACCACTGTCAGATGTACTTTTTCCGCCACATCCGGTTATAACCGTGGCAAACATGCAAACTGCCAACCCTAATGCTAATAACCTTTTCTTCATTATTTTACCCCCCTAATTAAATCAAATTAGTTAAGCAGATAGGCAATTCTGAAGATACATATCAGTCTGCAAGATTTATTTGGCACAATATGAGCTGCTCTATCACTCCTTTCCCACCTTTGTCTACAGTACGTTCGTAAAAGCAATAAGCAGTATCTTCTCCCACACAGGCAATATCAGCATATCCTCCTATGGGATCAAGGATTATATCGTCTTTCCAGCTTTTGCAATCATCATCGCTTACTCTGAGGGTCAGATTAATCCGTGCTCTGCCTTCAGAGTCTGCGCAGTTTACGAACAGAATCTTGCCCCCGTTTGTTTTGGTAAGGCTTGCGAAACACATGGGATCAGGTAGTGACTCATCATAACAGGTTTGGGAAAAACTATGTGCACCGTCAGTAGAAATGCTGATGCCACGACACTTTGGCATACCACGATGGCGTATATTCAAAAGGACTCTGCCATCAGAGAGCTGTACAGCAGTTGTTTCATTACCGCTGTCAACACCGGGAACAATTTCACCGGCATGCCAGGTGGTCCCTCGGTCATCACTGTAAACTGTTGATACCACAGAAGGAAAGTGGGCTTTTACTCTTCCGGAATCATCCAATGGTTCTCCCCTGGCTAGCCAGACGGGTACCACTATTCTTCCGTTTTCCAATACGATCCCATGACCTGGGCCGGATGCGCAAACATTCCAGTCATACTGTTTGCGAAATTCCTCAAAGGCATATGTAATCTCTTTAGGTTCAGAAAAGGTCATGCCGTCATCGCGGCTAGCCTGGTAAAAGGCTCTGTAATAGTCCTGGTGCCATATGAAATGTATCAGTCCACCATCAGAAATAAGAACAGGGTTATTGTATGTTGTAATTGAGTCCGGAGGGCCTTTTACTATAGTCCTTTTTGTAAAGGTATTCCCACCGTCCGTACTTCTGGCAAGAATAATGTCTATTTTTGCCCAGTCATCATTATCAGATTTCCGGGCTTCATAACAGCAAAGGATGGTTCCCCGCTCTGTAACGACAATGCCCGGAATACGGTACTCCTTGTACTCGCCCTCGTTCCATCGCTCCAGAACAATGCTTTTATTCACTTTCATATTCTTTCACCTCTTACTTGTTAATTAATGGTAAGACGGTGTCCAGCAAGGCTTTGTCTTTCTCCGAGAGTTCTGAAAAAGGTTTTCGGCATGGTCCGCAGTCAATGCCTGTCTTGGTTAAAATGTATTTAATGGCGGGAAAAAGTATTGTGGAAAGTAAAACATCAATGACGGCATTGACTTCATGCTGGATCTCCCTTGCCTTTTCTATTTCACCTTTTACAAATAAAGATTCAATTTTCTTAAACTGCGGTAACATGATGTTGAAAGTACTGCCGATAGAACCTGCAATACCCAGAGGCAAAGCATTTAGCATGCACTCGTCATGCCCGTTGTAAATGCTCAGACCCGGATATGCTCTACAGATTCGTTCCATTTCAAACAGGTTGTAATCGGTGTATTTGATACCCATTACATTACAGTTTTCCAGTATTTTTCTGATATTGGAAGCATTCAGACTTACACCGGTAAAATCCGGTATGTTATATAGAATTATCGGTACATCTACAGCGTCGGATATTTCCTTGTAGTATTGAGCAATTTCATCAAAACTGAAATTGTAGTAAAACGGCGGTACGGATGAAACTGCAGTCACGCCGCATGAAGCAGCATGTTTGGCAAATTCAATAGCCTTGTCAACCCATATGGCTCCAATATGAGCTACCACAGGTACTCTGCCGTTCGTCTCCTCCGTCACAACCTCAACAATCTTTTTTCGCTCACTGTCATCCAGCATAAAGCATTCTGAAGTACTTCCGCAGATATACAGTCCGCCTGCCCCTTGATCAATGAGCCTGTTGGTCAGGTGTCTGAGCGATGAATAGTTGACCTTTCCATCTTCTTTCATTGGTGTAATCACTGCGGGGATTATTCCTTTGAATTCCATAAATGTCCTCCATATATACATTAACTGATTTTAATGCTTGAACTGCCAAACCGGTAGAGAAGAATTCTATGGTTGCTTTGGTCTTTCATAATAATTGGTGTAATAACCTTTACCACTGCGAAGGTGGGCTTGCAGAGCTTTAACCGCCACTTCCGGATCATCATTGCAAAGCTGCTCGATCAGCATGACATGACTCAAAACATAGGTGTTGGTCAATTGTTTGTTCACATAGTGGAAAATATTCGGAAGTGCAATCCTTTGATACTCTTTTATTAACACCCTGTTACCCGTCAAAGCAACCAATTCACCATGAAAATCCACGTCATCCTGCCAGAATTTCATTGAATTAGCGTGAGCAGCCTGTTCATCCAACTTCTGTGCCATCGGATACAGCCTTTCCAGGTTCTTTCTGAGAACAGATCCGCAATACAACCTTGCTGCCATACACTCCAAAGCTTCTTTAATAAGGAGATGCCCCTTAATGTCTTCCTCCGTAAAAACACGTACTTGTGTCCCCTTTCGTGGAATTGTCTCCAGAAAACCTTCATTCTCCAGTTTCAGCATGGCTTCCAGAACAGGGGCAACACTTACGTTCAGCAGTTGGGCGATTTGTCTTCTGTTGAGCAGTGTTCCCGGTTTGAGTGTACCATCCAAGAGCATTTCAAGCAGAGATGAGTAAACTTCGTTTGATAGCAATAAGATCACCTTCTTCTATAGAAGCAGTAAAACGATACCTTTTAAATATCACGTGATATATCACAGTTTTATATTATCTCTTTTTTTGTTAATTGTCAACCTTTTCTTGGAGTTTAAATATTTGACATGATGTCGCATTCAAATCCTTTTGCCGTACATAAAGGGTATTGTTTACTCCCCTGCTTGCTCCTCATTCCGCCAAGTCAGCGGTACCACTGAAAATTTCAAGTGCCAGGCCGGTCTTATTACCCTACCTTAAAATCAGATTCCCTGATGCTGTAACCTCGAATGTGAGCTAATAGCGCATCATCAACAATATAATTGACAATATAGATTTCGCCGTCATCAAACTGTACCCACCCGGAGTAACCGCAATCGGGATACATTCCCCGGTCATAGTCGATAGGCATGATACTGCTGGCCTGATCCTTTCTTTCCCTTGCCAGTACCGATTCCTCGTCCATCAGGGCAGCAAACAGGTTTTGGGACCAGTGGACAAACCATCCCTTGCCTCCCTGCATGAAACGATAAGTGATCAGGATCCTTCCGCTTTTCAGGTATCCGGCCGTTGGACGATGGCAGCCCGGAAGCGGCAAATGATACGGTCCGTCCCAGCTTTCTCCGTGATCATATGAAAAAGCTTTCATACCGTCGTAGCCCATACCTGAGTTTTCACGCATAAAAGCTACCAGCACGCCGTTATTCAGCTCAACAACGGAAACTTCACAAAGGCTGTATCTTGGATCCTTGCAGACCGTTATCCTGTCTGACCATGTCTTTCCCTTGTCATCGCTGTAATACAGATATTGCTCCCAAAGTTTCAACTCTTTATTATACTCCTGCAAACCCAGCAGCCAACGCCCGTTCTTTAACTCAACCAGCCTGTCCGGCATAATACCGGGTCGGTTCAGAATAATGGGTTCATTCCATTCATTGCCTTCACTGTCTCCAATCCAGATGTAGGTGACTGAGTTGTTATCCGTTTCAGGATGGGTAACCAGATCGCATGTTATTGCAAGGCTGCCATCCGATAAACGGCTAATCCTCGGACAATTGAAAAATTGCTTGTTTGTTCCTTGCTTTGAGAGATATTTCTTTGAACTCTAGGTACGTCCCCGATCCGTACTCTCAACCAGAGAAATTCGAGCTTTGTCCCGGTTTGAGTGATGTGTGTTCTCCATGAAAACGCATATCAGCTTACCGTCTTTGGTTAATACGACATCCGGAAAGTCCTGGTAAATGGAATCATCCCGGCTTACTATGAATTTTTCGATGCTCATCCTCACACCACCTTAGATGGGAATATCACGTGATATATCACAGAATAATAATATCAAATATTATCCAATTACGTCAAGTTGTTTCGGTATAAAAAAATAAGGCCACAAATCACAGTAATGAAACTCATCACTGATAATTGTGGCTTTTAGTTCCTTGATGCATAGTTTCTGCATAATGTCATGATTTTAAATCTATGAACATTTTAGCTTTCCATAGGAAAGTGATAGAAGGCACTTAAAACGAATGAAAAATTAATCGATTATCATTTCTAGTCCAGTTCTATCGCTCCTGTATAGAGCTGATAGTATCTTCCTTTCATCATAAGAAGCTCTTCATGGGTTCCCTGCTCCACTATCTCGCCATGCTCCAAAACAATAATCAAGTTGGCATTCCTGACCGTGGACAGCCTGTGAGCAATTACAAAGGTTGTCCTGTTTTTCATCAGCTGGTCCAGGCCCCGTTCAATATGCTTTTCCGTCCTTGTGTCGACAGAGCTGGTAGCCTCATCCAGTATCAGAATCGGAGCCTTTGAGATGGCAGCCCGTGCTATGTTAAGGAGCTGGCGCTGTCCCTGGCTCAGATTGGTGCCGTCGCCCTCCAGCACCGTATCATATCCATCAGAAAGCCTCTCGATAAAGGAATGGGCATTGGCGATTTTTGCTGCGGCCACTACTTCCTCATCGGTGGCATCAAGACGTCCGTACCGGATGTTCTCCCTTACCGTTCCCGAAAACAGATGGGTATCCTGAAGCACCATAGCGATATTTCTCCTCAGTGAATCCCTTTTTATTTTCCTGATGTCAATTCCGTCAATCAGTATCTGTCCTTCCTCTATTTCATAGAACCTGTTGATCAGGTTTGTAATAGTGGTCTTCCCTGCTCCTGTTGAACCTACAAAAGCGATCTTCTGTCCGGGTTTTGCCGTTACATTGATGTGTTTCAGTACGGTCTTGTCCGGAGTATAACCAAAGGTCACATCTTTCAGCACCACTTCACCCTTTATTGTCCTTGTGCCCTTTTTCGGACTGGTTTCCGAGCTGATTTCAAAAGCATCCACGGGATCTGATGCCTCCGGGGGTTCATCCATAACGTTGAACACCCTTTCCGCTCCCGCCAGGGCTGCAAATATTGCATTCACCTGCATGGACAGTTCATTGACAGGCCTTGAGAACTGCCTTGAGTAGTTGGTGAATATCGTAAGGCCACCGATATCGAAATTAGCAGTCAGACACAGGATACCTCCTATGGTGGCGGATAATGCATAGCTTACCTGACCCAGATTGCCCATCACCGGTCCCATTATGCTGCCGAAGAATTGGGCCTTGATTTGCTTGCTGCGCAAATCGTCGCTTAAAAACTCGAACTCCTCCATGGCTGTCTTCTCATGGTTAAATACCTTTATTACTTTCTGCCCTTCAATTGACTCTTCAATATATCCATTCACCGCGCCCAAAGCCTGCTGCTGGCCGATATAAAACTTCCTGCTCCGGTTGCCTATGGCACCACCCACCATGACCATTGCCGGCGTAATCAGTATGGTGATTATAGCCAAAATCCAGTTTGTAACAAACATAAGCACTATGGTGCCTATCAGGCTGACGACACCGGAAAACATCTGAGGCATGGTATTATTCAGCATTTCCCCAACCGCATCAAGGTCATTGGTAAAATGGCTCATGATCTCACCATGGGTATGGGTATCATGATATTTTACAGGAAGCTTCTGAATCTTGCTGAACAGATCCTTCCTTATCTTGACCAAAGCATTCTGTGATACTCCTACCATGATTCTCTGCTGAAGATAAGTGCATATGATACCGACCAAGTAAATGCCTGCCATAACAATTATGCCCAATGCCAGGTTCTTTAATTTTTCCTCTGCCGTCCTGTCCGTATATACCAAATTGTTGATCACCGGACGTAAAATATAGCTTCCGGCCAGGCCGGTCAGGGTACTGATCAATACACAGGCAAAAACCAAGGGCAGTTTAACCTTGTCCCGACCAAGATAAGCAAGCAGTCTTCGGATCACCGCATATGCATTGGCAGGTTTGCCGCCTTGTTTACCTCCATGGGCGGGCGGACCTCCAGGACCTGCCGGTCTTCCCCCCCTGCGTCCGGGACCTCCGCGTCCAAAGGGAAAGCCTCCGGCTGTATTCATGGTATTGCTGCCATACCTGCGCAACAGGGCTTCTTTTCTTTTTTCACTGATCTGGCCCATTACGCGG
>Ga0134099_1002389_pt1 | contig 15454 bp, 18 predicted proteins | sample 10_taG_2_FD_105482 | JGI IMG/M metagenome (GOLD analysis project Ga0134099, IMG submission 105482) | Switchgrass degrading microbial communities from high solid loading bioreactors in New Hampshire, USA - 10_41_5_180_A2 metaG | ecosystem: Engineered > Bioreactor > Semi-continuous > Anaerobic >...
GGATATGCCGCCACTTATTGACACTATCCTCTTTGTTACAACGTAGCTCCCAACTGTACCGCAGGCTATACTTACAAGTATGGCTGCGACAGCAGCGTTCCTCATGAACTGGTACTGCAGCAATTCAAGCAAGCCAATCACTCCCCCGGGTCATTATCGTGCTTCCGGATTCTTTTATCTGGATCATTCATCCCCATGTTCCTCAAGGACTCTGTGGGGTATCCCGTGTGCAATTAGATCCACAGGGCATCCATAGGCCTCATCAATGCATTTGATGGCCTCTTCAATGGTTCCATGGACGAATAGCCTGTGGTTGAGGCAGGCAACACTGTCCACATGCCGTGCCACGGTCCCTATGTCATGGGATACTATGACTGTGGTCATTTCACCCCTCAGTTCATCGATTATCCTGTAGAATGAACCCCTGAAGGCAGGGTCGACGCTTGCTGTTGGTTCATCGAGTAGAAGGAGGTCTGGTTCTCTTACAAGGGCCCGTGCAAGGAGTACCCTCTGGAGTTCGCCGCCTGAGAGTTCACCTATCTTCCGGTCCATGTATTCAAGCATCCCGACCATCTCAAGGGCCCTGAGGGCCTTTTCCCTGTCATCATCTGTGGGCGCCTCGAACTTCCTGTAGGCTCCAATCAGGACTGTCTGGAGGACGTCGATGGGGAAGTCGGTTTTAAAGTGGCTCCTCTGGGGGAGGTATCCGAGCCTTGGCCTTGCATCCTCTGGCCTCATTCCAAGGACCCTGACGGTTCCTCTGACCGGTTTAATCTGCCCTGTTATCAGTTTAAGGAGGGTTGTTTTACCGCCACCGTTGGGTCCGATAACTGCAAGGAGCTCACCCACGGGTACCCTTAAGTTTATGTCTCTGAGTATCTCCCTACCATTTATGCTGTAGCTGACATCCTCCATTTCAATGGCGAACATCTTTCATCTCCTCCCTTGGGGTGCTTCCCTTTCAGGGAATCTTCATCTTGTGAGGGCCTCTGCTATTGCCTCAATGTTGGCGGTGTAGTTTCCCCCGAGGGGGTCCACCACCACGACCTCTGCACCTATCTCCCTGGCAATCAGGTCGGCGTTCTTCCTGCTGAACTGGGGTGATACCAGTATAACCCTCACACCATCCCTCCGGGCTTCCCTGATTATCATGGAGAGTGTCCCTGGGCCCGGTTCCTTCCCCTCCTTCTCAATCGCCACCTGCTTTAACCCATAATCCCTGCAGAAGTAACCCCATGCTGGATGGTAAACCAGGACGCTCTCTCCTTTCCGGTTTTCAAGGCTTTTCCTGATCCTGGAGTCAAGGCCCCTCAGCTTTTCAATGTAGAGGCCTGCGTTTTCCTGGTAGTATCTGCTTCCATGGGGGTCGATTTCCTGGAGGCCCTTCATGGTGTTGTTAACCATTATCATCGCGTTCCGTGGTGAAGTCCATACATGGGGGTCATAGGGGCTTTCAGCTGCATGGTGGTATTCTTCCTGGTTTGGGATTAGTTCTATACCCCTTGAGGTGTTTATTATCCTCATACCCGGGTTCATGCTCCTTATCTTATTGAGGTAGTGGTTTTCGAACTCGACCCCTGACCCCACTATGAAGTAGGCCCTGGCCTCTGAGACCTTCCTGAGGGTTTCTGGTTCTGGTTCATAGGTGTGTGGGTCTGCACCTGGCGGTACGAGGACAACAACCTCTGCACGGTCACCGGCTATGGCCTCAACGAATTCCTTCTGGGGCATTATGGTTACAGCCACTGTGAGTTTATCTCCCCCGCTGCTGGGGGGTGTGGCTGATGTTATGATGTACATGGCGGCCACTGATAATATGGTTATCAATGCGATGAGACCTATCTTCCACCTCTCCATCCAACCACCTTATTAATCTATGTCCACAGTACAATATAATAATTGTTAATATTCCCGATACAATTTAATAAATTTTAACATAAAGTATATAAATATTTATTAATATAGGGTCTTACATGGTTGTTGTCAGTGTTTCACTCAGTGAAAAGCTCCTTGAGGAGATAGATGCCCTGCGGGATGAGCTGGGATTTTCAGGGCGTTCCGACGTAATAAGGGTAGCTGCAAGGATGCTTATCGATGAGAAAAAGAATCTGAGCGGATTCAATGGTGAAATAAATGCTGTGTTATTCCTCATACACCCGAGGAGGGTTGAGGACCTGGTCACACAGATAAAACATGACTATGAGGATATAATAGGCACCCAGCTCCACAGCCACCTCAAGGACGGGAACTGTCTCGAGCTCTTCATAATTGAGGGTGAATCTGCGAGGGTCAGAGAACTTGCAGAGAGGTTCCTTGCCTGCGGCAAAATGAAACACATAAAGCTTGTTACCTTCTGATATCATCAAAAGGTGTCAGGGCCGGTATTCATGGCTGAAACCGGCATCATAGAGTTTGGATGGTTTGAAGTCCCCTGGTTCAAGCACTCTCCCCACAATGATCATGGCAGTCTTACCTATACCCGCAGCCCTCACCCTTTCAGCTATATCAGAGAGGGTGCCCCTCACAATCTCCTCATCCGGCCAGGAAGCCCTCTTAACAACGGCCACCGGGGTTTCAGGGGGATAGTGGGTCATGAGTTTTTCTGCAACCTCCCCTATCATATGGACACCCAGAAATATGCACATGGTTGAGCCATGGACTGCAAGCTCCTCAAGATCCTCACCGGGGGGTACAGGTGTCCTTCCAGCGGGCCTTGTTATTATGACGGTCTGTGAAATTTCAGGGAGGGTCAGCTCAGTGTTAAGTGCGGCGGCGGCTGCAAAGACAGAACTCACACCGGGTATGATGGTGTAGGGTATGCCTTCCCTCTCAAGGACCCTTATCTGCTCCTTTATGGCCCCATAGATTGATGGGTCGCCGGTGTGAACCCTTGCAACGGTCTTCCCTGCCCTGCAGGCATCCACCATTATATCTGTTATCTCCCTGAGGTCCATGTGTGCACTGTTGTGGACCTCTGCATCTTCAGGCGCATATTCCAGTATATCCCTGTTTACAAGTGACCCTGCATATATTACAACATCAGCCCTTTCGAGGGCGCGCACAGCCTTCAGTGTTATGAGTTCAGGGTCTCCTGGCCCTGCGCCCATGAATATGACGGTCCCGGTTTTTTCATCCTTAAATGTCTCTGAATTTTCCTTTTCACTCAGATTATCATCCCCTGCTTATCTGTACGGGGCCCCTCATTTTTATGGCCCCTGATGGACATTCCCTCATGCACTTCTCACAGGCACCACAGGAGAAGGGATCCACCTCTGCAGTCACACCCCCCACTATTGTCCCCCGGGATAACCTCACAAGGGGGCAGACCTCCATGCATAGGAATCCGCATTCGGCTCCCTGGCAGAATTCAGGATCAACCTCTGCATGGACACCCGGCACCCCCGCGGCCCTCTTGAAGGCCTCCCTGGTGAGGTAACCTGCCACATGGAGATGGGTATCCCCGAAACATGGATCAACCTCCATGGATGCAAGACAGGGGTAGTTGTGGAATTTTTCACCCGCCACCACGTCAACATCCTCCAGGGGGACCCCCCTTATGTTCTCTGCAACATAGAATGTTGAACCGCAGGGTGCGCTCCTTTTAACCCTCACAGACAGCACCCTCTCATTCCCATCCATCTCAACCTCGGGTTTCCCGAACCTGGATGCGAAGGTATCTATGGAGGGGTTCCCCACGGGTTCAAGGGAGCAGAAGGGTGCCGGGAAGACGGCACATTCCACCATGGCATCGATCTCAGATCTCAGGCCATCAGGGAGCTGGCCAGGGGCATGTGATTCCACAATGATACCCTCTGACCCTGATTCAGACGCTATCTCAGCTGCAACAAGGTTCATGTCACCCATGAGTCCAGCTGCAACTGTGAGGTCCGCCGCCGGGGTCCTGGCCGGGAGAAGGGATGATGGGTCATCGAGGAAATCGCTGCTCTCCCCTGTGTAGTCGAAGACAGTCATGATCTGTGGGGCGAGGCCGTGGAGTGCCATTGTGTTGACTATCCTTGCACCGTAATTACCTGCTGTCACCATTATGATCCTCAAATTTTACACCCCTATCTGTAGAAGAGGAGATATGCCACAATCATGAGGATCAGTGCCAGGACCACGCCGGTTATTGCCATTTCCCTGTCGCTCCCAAAGATTATGGGTATGGGGCCTATCATGACTACCCCGGCGGTCCTCACCTCACCCTTCTCCTTTGACTGGGAGCCAGCGGTTATGGCCCCTCCTATGAAGGTCAGAAGTATACCTGCCACTATCAGAATTATTCCTGCTGTTATGAAGGCTTCTCCTCTCATGCTATCCTCCACAGCATTATCTGTGGTAGGGTGTATTTATTGATGATGTGTGTAAAATTCAGGGATCAGTGGCTCATGGCTTCAATGGTATAGAGTATTCTATGGATACGCATTCCCATGGCTGGGTTTTGGTGTTGATGGTGGCGTAGAGTTCCATATCAGTGTGCTTGAAGAGGTCTTCACAGCTGAAATCAAGGTCATCCGACAACTTAACCGGGTATATACGGCCCCGGTTGCTCTTCACAATTATTTCTCCTTCCCTGCTTATACCTATCACGAGCTGCTTTATTTCATCTACCATTTTCAAGTCCTCCACTATAAAGTATGGTGAATCATATGGTGTCATTGATGGGCTTCATGGCTCTGGTATGTTCCATGTCATTTTCTGCCGCTCAATGACAGACGGTACTGATTTACACCATCCCTTCGTCTTACCTCCAGGAGCTTCATCTCCACCATATCATGGAGTAGCCCCTCATCCACTCCGATTTCGTCCTCAGATGTCCATGATGGTTCCACTGCAAGCTGGTCGTATACACTCAGGAGGGACTCAATCCGCTCCCTGGTTTCATCATCGGCATCAAGGCCCTCCACTTCCCCCTTTATTCTGCGGGCTGTTTCAGTGAGGGCATCCTCATCGCAGCTGGGGATTATGCAGAGGACCCTGACCTCGTTTCTAAGGAAGTACTGGCCTCGATGGACACTGAATGTATCCTTCCGGATTATGACGCCACCGGCGTCCTCGATGAACTCCTCAAGTTCATGGAGGTTGTGGGGGCCTCCAGTGAAGACCACAAGTGAGTACATGTTACACTCTATGCACATCAACATATAATACACCAGCGTTAGTAATATTTATATAATAAAATTTATTAATTAATTCTCATGGATTCAGAGGGTGTTGTGACAGCAGATGCCATAACATGGCTCTTCTTCACAGTGCTCATTGCATCGGTGATGGTGTCGATTGCCGGTGCAAGGCTTGAAGGTGTATACTCTGATGAGAAGCTCCTTGAGATGAGGATACTCCTGGATAATGTGGCGGAGGCAGTCAACCTTGCCACTGCAGGCGGAGCCGGTCATGAGGTGGTTGTGGAACTCCCAGAGCGCCTCAACCACACTGCAGGATACAGAGTGTTCATCAACTCAAGCGGTGTCTATGGCTGGGCAGACGGCCAGAGGGGTTTCTCCAGCATTTACCCCGTGGTTGTCGCTGATGCTTATGGAAGGACCTCAGGGGTCCACCTTGAACCCGGGAGGAGGTACTCCATCAGGAATGCCGTAAGGAATAACAGGACTGTTATCATGGTATCAGGGGTGAGCTGAGGAGGGTCTCAGGTGCAGGATTTCAGATGGAGTGCATCAGGGTCCCTCAGGGGTCAGGCGGCAGCAGAGTACATGATGCTGGCTGGCATCTCAGTGCTACTGGCGATCATCTTTGCAGGGCAGATACAGTTCCACCTTGAACTGATGGAGGCCCACTCAGCTGCAAGGACAGGGGCATCTGAGGGTGCCACAGCTGACACCCTGGCTGTCTACCCGGGGGTCACCTTTGAGGAGTACCAGTCCGGTAAGCCGGAATTACTTGAGCCATCCAGTGTGAGGGTTGTGAGGGTCGAAATGATTGACGATGGCTACAGCAGCACCTACAGGATGAGAAAATTCCGTTTAAGGGCGTGGCTATCTGGTCCACCCATGAAACCATCCCTGAGGGAGTCCATCTCCGACCGTGTTAACTTCTGCATGAGAAGATCCATCTCCAGGACATTCGGTACAGAGAAACTCACAAACACATATTATAACCCTGCCTTTTCAGATCACTATGTATTCACAACATCAGAGGCGGTGTGGGTGTAGTGGGTGTTTTTCTGTAAATGTTGGTGGTCTGTGTTCTCTTGAGGTGGTGCGAGTTGTGGTGTGAGGCGACAAAAATCTAAAGGGATATAAATGGCCAGTAACATAATTAGTCTGTAATAATCTTCACCGAGATATGCGGCTTATAGCCGGGCACAGGCTTACTGGGGTGTATTGATGACCAAGACTAAGAAGGAAAAACTGGATGATGTGCTATCTGCTTTTATGCGGGTGGGTCAGATAAGGGCTGCGGGTATTGTTTCAAAGGAGGGACTCCTCATAAATGCAAGGACACCCCCTGACGTTGATGCAAGGATATTCTCAGCCCTCTGTTCTACTATAATGGGCGCTGCAGAGGCCGCTTCAGGTCAGATGAACACTGGAACTGTTTCTGAGATAACCGTCAGGACCGAGAAGGGGATAATCATACTCAAACCTGCAGGTGAGAAGGCCATATTCACGGCCCTTGCAGAACCTGAGGCCCAGCTCGGGCTTCTGCTATTTGAGATGGATTCACGCGCAGCACAGGTGGATGAGATTCTCAAGGAGATGTGAACATGAAGAAGACCTACATCCCGAAACTTGATGACCTGCTGGGCGGCGGAGTAAAGGAGGGCGCATCCATCATGTTCTCAGCATCCCCCGGTGTTGACTATGAGGCCTTCGGTTACCAGATGCTCAACGGCCGCCTTGAGGAAGGGAGTGCAGGTTTCATATTCACAAATGTTGGGGAACCTGAAAGCATAATATACGAATTCAGGTCATACGGCTGGGATATAGAGTCCCGGATTGAAAATGGCAATGTTTTCTTTGTAGATGGCAGCTCACCATTCCTTGGAATGCCCTCAGATCAGCGTTACACTGTTAATGACTACTCAGAGATAAAGGAGGTTGTTCTCAGGGCCATAGATGATATACCTGGTGGTATTGGGGTAATAAACAACCTCTCGGTGATTATAGACTACCTTGGCAACGGTGAAACCCTTGAAATAGTTGAAGCCTGGAACAGGAGGGCCTCTGAACTTGAAGTGAACCTTGTCTACCTCTTCACGGAATGGGACTATGAACAGGAACTGATTGATAGAATCAGGGAGACCATGGACTGTGTTGTGGATCTCAGAACAATCGAGGAGAGGGTCATAATAGGGCAGGGTTTCATGGTGGCCAATTCTGCCTGGTCAGAGCCCCCATCAACCATGGTTCTCTTCTTTGTTGTACAGCCTGGGGGAGTGAAGGTTTATGTGCCCAAGATACTTGTAACAGGCCCCTACAACTCTGGGAAATCAAGCTTCGTCAGGGCAATAGCCACGAAGTCTGTCTCGGTCGACAGGAAGGCCCTCTCAGCTTTCCCCACCACAATTGCTATGGACATAGGCCACCTTGAATATAAGGGCTTCATGGCAGACATCTTCGGCACCCCGGGCCAGGAGAGATTTGACATGATACTTGACGTACTCTCAAGGGAGGCTGTTGGCGCATTCATACTCGTTGATTCAACCGCACCCGAGACCTTCGCAAGGGCCAAGGAGATGATAAGGAAGACAAGGGCCGAAGCTATACCCAAGGTCGTTGTTGCGAACAAGCAGGACCTCCCGGGAGCCCTCTCACCTGAGGAGATCAGGGAGAAGATGAAACTCGGAGCCGAAGTCCCCATAGTACCTGCCTCGGTGACTGAGGGGTGGGGTGTAATGGAGGCCCTCGACACGCTCCTGGGACTCATATACGGTGGTTGAATGATTGTCAGAGTCCCCTCTGGAATAAGGGGCCTCGATGAACTCATGGGCGGCGTCTCCATACCTGAAAACACGGTCACCCTGGTTTACGGGCCACCAAAGGTCGGTAAATCCATATTTGCCTATGGATTTACAGCTGGTGGGGCTGAGATGGATGAACCATGCCTCTACATATCTGCAGATTACGGGATATCCGACCTGAAAAGGAATATGATGGTACTGGGTATGGACCCTGAATCCTACATGGAGAAGGAACTGCTCTATGTTATAGACGCCATATCCAGCATATCGGGGCCTTCAAGGGATGAGGGCAGCACATACTTCTCATCATCGGTCCACAACCCCACAGATATTATGGTGAAGCTGGGGGTTGCCATCAGGAACATCACGAACCGCTACAACATGTTCAGGTCAGTGCTTGACTCCCTCACAACCCTCATGGCCTTCAATGATGAGATGCTGATAGTCCGTGTTCTAACGGCCTACATAATGAGGATCAAGGAAGCCGGTGGAACAGCCATGGTAACCTACACCGAGGGTTCGGCTGATCCGAAGGTTGAAACCATGCTCAAGGCAGTTGTTGATAACATAATACACCTGGATGGATCCGAACTTACAGTTGAGGCGATGGTGGGAACAGGCAGGTTCAGCGCCCCCTACACAATAGACGATTCAGGCATCAGGGTGCTCCATGAGGGATAACATGAGCGAAAACTACAGCACAGGTATAGCTGGTCTTGATGCTATTCTCGGAGAACTTGAGCCAGGCTCCATCATGCTCTTAACGGGACCCCCAAAGGCGGGGAAGACGGTACTTGCAACCGAGTTCACCTACAGGGCCCTCCAGGCTGGTAACCCGTGCCTCTTCATAGCTGCTGAATACGGTTACAGGGATCTTCAGAGGAACACCATGGCCTTTAACTGGTTCATCCAGTCATTCGCAGATAAGCTCCATGTTATAGACCTCCCAACTGGTCTTGCAGGGGGTAGACCCCAGGACTCAGGAAATGTGAGGTACTCGGCCCTCCAGAACACAACTGACCTCATGGTGAAGGTTGGAATATCAACGAGGAGCCTCTACCTGGAGGAGGGCACCATGGTATCCGTCTTTGACTCAGCATCCATTCTGCTTGCTTTCAACCCCCCGAAACTTGTCATGAGGGTTCTGAAGGCCTACAATGATCGTGTGAGGGAGGCTGGGGGCATTGCACTGGTGGTCTATACTGAGGGTGTTGCTGAGAAGGATATTGAGGATGAAATACCGGGCCTCTTTGATGTGCACATCCATATGGATGGATCAGTGATGTCCGCTGTCAGGGGCGGTGAAGGGATGGAGGCACCCTACAGGATAACAGACCAGGGGGTTAACGTGGGCTGAGATTATCAATTTTATAAAATAGTGGGTATTCTCCTGGAATATCCTGATTTAACCGGGGACCTTAACGTCCGGGATAGTTATTTAAATCTTGATGGAAATAGTATTAATTATAAATCTCAGGGGCTATGATGATGATACTGGCTGTTCTTGGAATCTTTGATTTTCTCAAGGGGGAGGATGAGGATGAATCACTCGAGAAGTATCTGCGTAAGCTTGAGGATCTTCTCGAGGAGGAATTCGACACCCTCATAAGGATAGCCGGATTCTACGCTGAGGAAGGTGATGCAAGGGAGGCCCTTGATTACCTTGAAAGGGCCTACAAGGTGGCCTCCGAGATGAATGACGAGGAACTCATGGCCTTCGCACTTGACTCAATGGGCGACGTCTACCTGAGCCAGAGAAAGGTTAAGACTGCCATGGAATACTTCAAGGAGGCCCTCAGGATCTACACATCAGTGAACTCACCTCTAAGGGCGGATCTCAGGGAGAAGATCAAGGAGGTTGAGAAGATCAAGGAAGCCATGGACATAGCCAGCATCAACAGGCTCCAGGAGGAGTCCGAATCAGGGGCCCCGGAGGTTGATGTTAAGGTAATCGAGCCCCTCCTTGACAGGCTGGTTGAGAGTGTCCAGTCCCTCAAACTCTATGATTCAGGTTCCTATGAGGATTCAATCTCACAGATAAGGGAGGCCCACCAGATAGCCAGGGATATAGGTGACACATCCACCGAGGCCTCACTCCTCTTACTCCTTGGCCTCTATTCCCTTAAGAATGAGGACTTTGATGAATCAAGGAGATACCTTAAAAAGGCTGAAGGGCTCTTCAGGAAAACAAACAATGAGCTTGGCCTTGCAGTAGCACTGGTCCTCCTGGGAACCCTTGACTTCATAAGGAATGATGCTGATGGTGTTGCATCCAGTTTCAGGGCTGCAGTTGAGATACTTCAGAAACTGGATGAGAGGGACCTGGAGTCAGTTACCCTTGAGCTTCTTAACACATTATACAGTTTTTAGGTCGTGATTAGAAGGGGTCAAGTGGGAGTATAAATGCCAGCATGACCCCCAGGAAGCCGAAGAATATCCCTATGGACCACACTATCATTACTACCTTCTTCTCGGTCATGGGCCTTCTCAGTATCCACCTTATGAGTGAGTTGAAACCCCCTGATGGTGCTATGAGTTTACCGTCCTCTGAAATTTCTGTGGGCCTGTGCCTGTGCCTCTCAACAACACCTGCACTGTAGAACTTCAGAATCCCATCTATGATGTTCGGCAGAAGGACTATGAGGGCTATTATCTTAACCCTCCCTATGAATGCAACTGATGCTATGCAGGCACCTATTATCAATGTTCCAACATCACCCGGGAAGACCCTTGATGGGTACCTGTTGTATATGAGGAATGCCAGGAGGGCCCCCAGCATGGCCATGGTTATTATTGAGACATCATATTTGCCCATTATTATACATGAGGCTGTGAGGGCAGTCATTGCGATTGAACCGAGACCTGATTCGATACCATTCAGCCCCGCCAGCATGTTGGTCAGATTTGATGCTATTGAAACGGCCACCGGCATCATGATCATGTAGAGTATACCCACCTTTGGAGGGGCGACCCATATTATTGGAAGACCTGCAAGGAAGAGGAGGAAGAGTTTTTCACGTGACGAGAGCCTCACAAGGTCGTCCACCATCCCAACAATACCGACGAGCAGTATGACCAGGAGGGTGACCATGAGTTCGTACTGGAGTTCAGGGAAGCAGTACATGCCAATGAACATACCTATGGTGAAGCCGAAGAGTATCCCGATACCACCCATCTCAGCCACTATGGGCTTCGAGATCTTATGTATATCATTACCGACAACGTTTGCCTCCTTAAGCTTATTTATGAGGCGTGGCATCACCGTGTAGGTGGATGTGAAGGCTATTATGCAGCATATCAGTGACACGAGCAGTACAGATGAATATTCAAGGGTAAGTTTTGGAATCATAGAAATCACCATGATTAATCTGACCAGAATATAATCTATTTTTCATTAGCCGCATCTGCTTTATACATTTTTGGTTCCACCAGTCGTTCTCCAGTATCACAAACTCTTTACTTACCGTCCAGGTTGGAACATCCCTCAGCCTTAATCAGCCATTCTTAAGGATATAGTATACGGTCCTGAGGGGTATCCCGAGGTCCTTTGAGATTTTCCTTGCAGGCACACCGCTCCTGGCCATCTCACGGACCCTGAGGCGGGTGTTCTTATCATACTTCCTCTTCTTACCACGTTTGAGTTTAATGTCACCCTTGAGGTAGTACACCGTTTTGAGGGGTATGTTGGTAATCCCTGAGATCTGTTTGGGAGTTTTTCCCTCCATTAGGAGGCTCTGAACGAGCTTAACATCCTTATCCGTGTACTTCCGCGGTCTCCCCATTCTCTTAACAGGCTTCACCTTAACTCCAAGTTCCTCAAGGGCATCAAGGTACTTCCCTGAGGTCCGGTGATAGAGGCTTATTGGGCAGGTGATCTCCTTGAGGTCAGGGTTCTTCTCAAGGAGCTCTATTATCCTCCTTGAAGTCAGCGGCTGATTCACATGAATTTTCTCTGCCATGGGATCAATCACCTTTTATGAGATTCAGGAACATCTTCGCACGGTCAGTTGAGGGTTTACCAAGGTTTTCTATGTTCCTTTTCTCCTCAAGAACCTCCTCCACCCTTACCTGGAAGATCTCAGTGCAGGTTTCAATGTCAACCCCACCCTCCATGTGGAGCACAGCGGCACCGAAGGCGAGGGGGTTCGGTTTCATGTGGAGTCCCTTCATCTTCTCCTCTATCTCAAACTTCTTAAGGAGAACATCCCCGAGGTTATCGATGTAGACCATCCCCCCATCCCAGCAGGTGTTGAGGAGTTCCACGGCTTCCCTGCTGATCTCATCGAAGGTCCTCACCTGGCTCCTGTCAAGTACCGGCCGAAGGTTTGGGAAGGGCCCTGAGTGCTTCGACCTCCTGTCCAGGGATGTGCCAAGGTAGTAGAGTGCAACGTCCCAGAGGACGAGGTTAACAGGAACATCCCCGAAGAGTTCCCTCTTAACCTCCTCCATCACCTCAAGGTCCTCCCTGAGTTCCCGGTTCAGCCTCCCGCTGGCGTCCCCGAGGCCGGCCTCATGGAGGAGGGTGTGCATCCTCTGGATCCTCACATCACGCAGTTCATCCTCCGAGAGCCTCAGGTCAGGCGAATAGGTCCTTGCCTCGAACTGTATCCTCCTGTACCTCTTAACGGCATCATAGTCCCGCAGCTTCTCAGTGTAGACCCTATCCCTTATATCCATTATTATGTCATGTGATAGGCCTGCGTATCCAAGGGCCAGGGCCGTCCTGGTGTAGCGGTCGTTTATTATGCTGGACTTCTTCCTGTGGAACTGTATAAGTTCTATCCTCACGTTTGGACCGTACCTCTGCCTCAGCATCCTCTCATAGTCGTCATCGTCACTGTCAATGGTTATGCGCCTTCTTATCCACCGCCCATCCTCAAGGACCTTTATCACGAGGGTGGCTGATCTCACAGCCCCCTTCTTCTCATTCTTCAGTAGCCTCATTATCTTCTTGAAGGCCTTCCTGGCCCAGAGGCTCAGCTCTGACATCTTGACCATGTAGTCACCTGAGAGGGGAAGGTGGGGTATTATTTCGGGCCGGCAGATGGTGGATCCACTGAATTCAACCTCCATCATCCCCGAACCGCATGGGCACATCACACCATCCATCACGTCCCGGTATTCAACCTCATAGAGCCGTAGGGACCTTGAGCAGTCAGGGCACCGCAGAAGGGCGTACTCCTCAAGGTTTCCAAGGGCTATCCTGTGGGATGAGATGGCTGAGTTCACCCTGTCAAGGAGGTTCTTCTTTGCAGATGCCTTCATCCGGAAGTACTGGGCGTGCCTTTTTATGTCATGGACGTCCTCGGCGATTTCAGAGGAGTACTGGCTACTGTACCCTGATATCGATCTGAAGGGGTACTTGAACCCCCTCAGCTCCATGGCCTCCTTGAGATCCTGAAGTTCCTCGAGGTTCCCCCTCAGGTAGGTGTACAGGCCAATGAATCCTTCCCTGGACTTTAAATCATCCAGTGAAACCTTCCTGTCCCTTATACTCTCAAGGAACCTCTCTGACCTTGCAATGAGACCTGATTCATTCATTTACCATTCTCCAGACACAAGGTACAGGGCCTTCCAGTCACATTATCCTTTCACCGACTCCGGCGTCCCCGGGGTCAAGTATGTTAAGGGAGTCACCTGTGGCAAGTACCATCCCCTCTGACTTCACACCGAAGAGTTTCGCGGGTTTGAGGTTCACAAGGACTGTAACCTTCCTCCCAACCAGATCATCGGGGCTGTATTTCTCTGCAAGTCCTGCAACAACCTGCATCTCCCTCTCACCCACATCTATCATGAGTTTCAGTAGTTTATCTGATCCCTCTATCCTCTCGGCTGACCTTATCACGCCAACCCTGATGTCCATCCTTGCAAAGTCGTCGATTGTCACGGTTTCCAATTCATCATCCTCCTCAACGAGTTTTGATTTCTCCTCCTCAATTACCTCGTCGGGTATCTTGGAGAAGAGGGGCCTTGCCCTCTCTATAACCTGCCCCTCCTCCAGTTCATGGAATCCCCAGGATTCATCCTCCAGGTTCATGATGGAGAGTATCCTGCCGGCTGATGATGGCATGAAGGGCCTCAGGAGTTTCCCGATGTTGGCTGCCAGGAGGTTGCAGAGGTACAGGCAGGTTGAGGCCCTTGCTGGTGACTCCTTAACCGCCTTCCATGGCTCCTGGTCATTGAAGTACTTGTTACCCTTCTTGGCAAGTTTAATTATGTACATGAGTGCATCCCTGAACTGAAATTTATCCAGGAGTTCACCCACTGCATCAGGGGCAGCCCTGATGGATTCAAGGAATTCCAGGTCCTCAACTGTAAGTTCACCTTTACCAGGGACCCGCCCATCAAAGAACCTCCCTGTGAATGAGAAGGTCCTGTGGAGGAAGTTACCGAGGACATCGGCCAGTTCATCGTTAACCCTCCTCTGGAAGTCATCCCATGAGAAGTCAGTGTCCCTGGTCAGGGGTGCGTTAACTGTGAGATAGTACCTCAGGAGGTCCCTGTCAAAGCTTTCAAGGAAGTCTGATGTCCAGACCACCCAGTTTTTACTGGTGGACATCTTCTGACCCTCAAGTGAGAGGTACTCCCCGGCTACTATGTTCTCGGGGGTCCTGCAGCCATAGGCCATGAGGAGGGCAGGCCAGAATATGGCGTGGTGGTATATTATGTCCTTTCCTATGAAGTGGATGGCTCCGGAGTCCCAGTATTCCCTCCAGTCACGCCCTGTTCTCCTGCTCCAGGCGGCTGCAGATGATATGTAGCCGAGGAAGGCCTCCCCCCACACGTATATGATCTTACCATCGTTACCCTCCAGGGGTACAGGTACACCCCATTCCATGTCCCTTGTGAGTATCCAGTCCTTAAGGCCCTCACGGAGCCACTGGAGGGCGTAATTCCTCACGTTCGATGGCATCTCTGAGCCCTCGATCCACTCCCTGATTTCATCCTGGAACTGGCTCAGCCGGAAGAAGTAGTGCCTGGAGTCCCTGACCTCCGGCTCTGAACCACAGACCATGCAGCGCGGATCCTCAAGCTGCAGCGGCTCAAGGTGCCTCCCGCAGCCCTCACAGTGGTCTCCGCGTGCACCCTCACTTCTACAGTAGGGGCAGGTACCCTCAACGTACCTGTCAGGGAGGAATCGCTGGCAGTCCTCACAGTAGAGCTGCTTTATGTCCTTCTCATATATGAAGCCCTTCCTGTAGAGTTTAAGGAAGAATTTCTGGGCTATCTCATAGTGGAGCTCGTCTGTGGTCCTGGTGAAGCTGTCAAAGGATATGTCACACTTCTCAAGGTCCTCCCGTATCATCTCATGGTAGCGTGTGGCGACCTCCAGGGGATCCCTGCCCTCTGACTCTGCCTTCACGGCTATGGGGGTCCCGTGTTCATCGGTGGCGCAGACAAAGAGGACATCGTCGCCCCTGAGTCTCCGGTACCTTGCATATATGTCTGCCGGTATGTAGGTTGACCTCAGATGACCGAGATGCGTTGGGCCGTTGGCATATGGAAGTGCGCAGGTGATAAATACTTTGCTCA
>Ga0134099_1002395_pt1 | contig 15435 bp, 8 predicted proteins | sample 10_taG_2_FD_105482 | JGI IMG/M metagenome (GOLD analysis project Ga0134099, IMG submission 105482) | Switchgrass degrading microbial communities from high solid loading bioreactors in New Hampshire, USA - 10_41_5_180_A2 metaG | ecosystem: Engineered > Bioreactor > Semi-continuous > Anaerobic >...
CAAAAGCCCCGCAGCAAATGAAGATTTCTCTTGCATCTACTACGGGATTTTGGAACGAACTTTATTTTTATAGAGCGAACTTTATTTTCATGGAGTGAACTTTATTTGAATTATACATAGTTAGGTTCACGTTTCAAGGATTAAGTATCAAGGCTATATACTAAAACTCAACAATTTAGTTTCTCAATATCTTTAAAAACTTTTTTATACTTTCTTCCATCATAATAATATACATTCATACTATCATGAACATATGTAACATCTTCTTTATTAAATAGAACTAAATTTTTTCCTTTTAACCCTATCTTATTCATCCGTGTACTTCTATATAATATTCCTGAATAACCTTTACTGATTAAATAATTTGCTAGATAATGAAATGGTACATATGCTTTAAGTTCTGGGTCTTCTTTTATATCAACAGGTAAGAAAACCGCTTCATCAATACTTTTCATAATTAAATTTGCCAAATAAATCTCCGTTTCTTTCCTAATTATAGACCTTACCTGTTTCTCTTTAAACTCTTTCTCTATAATTTTCTTGATTACTTCTTCTTTTTTCATGCTATTTATTATTTCTTCGTGATATTTTTTGTTAGTAAGAAGTTCATTTATTTCAACTTTAGTTATCATATTCATGAATTCCTCTGATTTCCTTTCTATCTCCTCATAACTTATATCTTCATAACACAAATTAATAATTTTACCCTCGCTTTTTACAGGTTTGAATTCACAAATACTTACATATTCACCCTTTTTTAATCTTAACTCTTCAAAACAAGTTTTTTCTATAAAATTAATAACTTCATCGTACTGCTTAATTTCTTCATCAAATCCTAGATACATAAAAGCAACACCTTCAGGATTCCACCTATTTTTATTTTTCACATATTCTTCTTTTGGAATCATTCTTTCGTAATTATCAAAGTGTTTCCCTCTTTGTGCTCTATATAAATTTTTTAAATCCCCTAACCTTTTTACAAAGATACTTTCATATTTAGAAATACAACTTTCATGTATATCATCAAACACTTCGAGAAAATTTTTCTCCAAAACAGTATCACTTTTCTTTTCAACCATGCTGCTCCAATGATTAAATATTTGACATTGAAGATTCTTTCTATAAGTATCTTTAAATATAGAATCAACATCACCAATAAAATAACTATAACGTTGCAAATATTTTAAATATAGTTCAAAAAAATTATCTATCATTAGTGCTTTCTGGCTTTCACTAAAATCATTGCAAATATCAAGTATTGCTTTACATATATCATTTAAAGCATGTACTAATATATATATTAATTGTTTCTTATTTTCATCATTAATGCTTTCTAAAGCATTTCTTAAAATAGTGAATTTATATTCATTTTCATAAATATCGACCATTCTGTTTAACTCAAATGTTAATTGCCATTTATAAAACATTAACCATACCCCTCCAATATGAAAGTTTTAGAAAATTTATGTGCATAATCAAATACAATTATTAGATAGTTTTAATCTATATTCAACCTATTCTACCAGTAAATTTGTAACTACTTCCATTAATTTTGCTTGATATTCTTCCCTAATACCAGCCTTCCTCATTATCTTCCACATTTGCAGTTCTTCTCCTTCTTTTTTTAATTTCTTAACTGCCCAGCGAATCCTCCTTAACCTGAAGTCGTGATTAGTCTCTTTAACAGAATCCAGGTATGCTTTTGTCTTTGGAAGTTTATCTAAATGCTTTTCAAGCAAGCCCCTTATACCTAATTTACTACCAATTAGACTAATGGTAATCCTTTCAGGCTTTTCATCCGAATTCATCATCTTATTAACTATTCCTTTTATCTGAGATAATATCTCATTATCTCTTTGATTCCAATCAACTCTGCTGTTTACAGCATTAGTCTCTATTCTATCAGGTGAGTTCTGGTTCAACCATTCCCTGTCATTTCTATAAAGCCAGGAAAATAAAGCCTTATCAATCTGCCGTAATTGCGTTTTCCCCATATCTGGATATTGTTTTCTTAATTCATTCCACTTTTCTCTGTAGTAATCCTTGTCCAAATTCATTGAAGAATAACTGTTCCCTTCATTATCATATACACCATCGGCCTCACTCCGTTTTTTCCAGTAAGTAGTTAATCCAAGTTTCTTAGCATACTTCTTAACTGTATTAGGGTCTACACCTAATAACCTTGCTGTTTCTCTTAAACTCAACTTTCGGTCTACTAATTCTTTGAGCCTCGTAAGCGCTTAATTTTAGGGTGCCTTGTATGAATCATTACGGCACCAGGAGGGTAGTTCAGGTGACCACGGTAGATAAGGTGTCAGAGATTCATGCGTCAATTCCTTTAAGCTTGGTAAATTTGTCAGTAGATGCACCAAATACATATATGGATTAAGTTGATTTGCTTTGGCAGTTTCTATCATGCTGTAGACAATAGCACTGGCCTTGGCTCCGCGAGTTGTGTCGGCAAACAGCCAGTTCTTCCTGCCTGTGACATACGGACGAATGGCATTTTCGGCTCGATTGTTGGAAAGCTCGATTCGTCCATCCAACAGGAAACGATTCAATGATTCCTTTTGATTCAATGCATATGTGATCGCTTTCCCCAGATTGGAGTTTGGCAGCGGATTTAGTTGTTGCACCCATTCCCAGAACTCATCAAGAAGGGGTTTCATATTTTTAAGTCGTTCTTCATACCGCCTTTCAGCGGATAGTTCCTCCCATTTCTTGTCCATGGCAAACAGACGGTTACAATAATCATATCCGATAGCCGCCTTGGAAGTCTTAGTGTCAGCCCCCTGGGGAATTGCTTCTTCGAATTTGCGTTGTAAATGAGCCCAACATCCACAATGTATAACATCAGGCACTGCATTGTAGCCACTATAGCCATCTGTCTGAAGGTAACCCGAAAAACCCTCAAGAAATCTTCGGGCATGCTGGCCGGATCGTGTCGGTTGGTATTCAAATAAAACAGCCGGGGTTGGACTTCGCCCGGAAGTGTAGACCCACATCCGCGATTCTGTCGTTGCTTTCCGTCCCGGTTCTTTTAATACCTGCAGTACAGTTTCGTCTGCATGAATCAGGGGTTCGGAAATCAAGTGCTTATGAATGGCATTGTACATTGGTTCAAGCCATTCATGGCTTGGACGTATGATCCAGTTTGCCAGGGTGGCTCTGGAAAGTGTCACCCCCTGATTTGCCCAGTCTTTCTCCTGCCGGTATAAAGGCATTCCGTTGGCATATTTCTGATACATAACATAAGCAACTGTTGAGGCAGAAGCAAGGCTGCGTTTCATGACCGGGGCTGGAACCGGCGCTTTGACAATGTTGGCATCTCCGGTTTCCTTCTCGCAGACGGTACACACATAATTAAAACGAATGTATCTCAATACTCTTACTTGGGCAGGGATAATCTCAAGTTCATCCCTGACATGCTCCTTGCCCAGATATCTAAGGTCAGCCTGGCAAATACCGCAAGAGCGCTTGTCCTCGTCAAGGTCACAAACAACCTCCACTACAGGAACTGTCTGTGCCAGTTCTTCCTTTGTTCTTTTAGGTTTTCTGGTATGGGCAGCCACAATTGTCTGTACGGTAGGTTCTTCTGCTTTGTTGTTCGCTTCGACCTCTGCTTCGTTGAAAAGTGAGATTTGATCGTTGTCTTCTCCTAAAACATAACGACGCTTTTCGCTGGATTGGCCGTATAGAGCTTTTTGGGATTTGATAAGAAGCTCTGTAAGCTGGTTGATACGGATTTGCTGGTTTTCCACTATTTTTTCCAGAGTGGAAACATATTCAATTTGTTCTGGCGTAAGCCCTGTAAAATTTATCTTTTGCATAAGATAATTGTACCATATTTCACCTGAAAAATCCAGCTTAAATGCTGTAAAATCAATACTTTTACGCACTTTTTTATCAGTAGATTTCGCCTGTTCTTGCTTTTCGTATTGCTTTGGGTTGATCTATCGTCAGACCCTCCATCAGCCACCGGAATTCCTGCTGGGTAAGCCGTCTTGCTTGCTCCGGTGTACGGGGCCATTTAAAGTTCCCATTCTCAAGACGCTTATATAGCAGTACAAAACCGTCTCCTTCCCAGAAGAGAGCTTTGAGACGATCACGACGTCTCCCACAGAAGAGGAACAGGCTCGGAGAAAAGGGATCCATGCCAAATGTCTCTTTGATAATAGCCGCTAATCCATCAATTGACTTTCTCATGTCTGAGTACCCGCAGACAATGTAGATATCTTCTGCCCTTGTAATATCGCCTAACATATGCTTTTCAATGCCGACAGAACTGCCTCGATGGTTTCTCTGGAAGTTCCGTCATGTATATCAACACAAAAAGAAGGCAAGTGGATTGTGACTGCTGCAGATACCTTTGTCTGGTGAAATGGTACTGGGACAATTTCTTGTTCCGGTTTCTGAGGTACAAGTGATCCGGTCTCACACGCCAAGGTGCGGATTCTTCGCAGCCAGTAGTAGTACGATTTAATTTTTACATTGTTCTGGCTGCACCAACTGACAACTGTCATTCCACTGGTTTGGCAGGCTTGGATAATCTTGCTCCACTGCTTGAGTCGGAATTCAGTTTTGGCATTTGTGATTTTATCCATATTGAGATAGCCTCCTTAGAGATTCTAGACTTTTTAGTCAGAGTCGAAAAACTCGAAAAAGTCTAAAGACTTTTGGATGGATTATCTCATATGGACGGATAAACTTCTATGCGCACTTATATTAAGCGCTTACACTCAACCTATGCAAAAATCCCCGTTATCTGTTTTATCTACTCAACCCTACCCCAATTTTTTGTGGGCTAATCTCTTTTTTAAGCTCGTATACCAATTCATGATGAGCAAATATCAATGAGTACTTTCTTTCACTATTACATGATGCTTCTAATAGATCATTTTTCAAAGCAATGCAGGCAATTTGTGACTGTATGTCTGGCGATAGCTTTGAGGTGATTGGCCTACTATTTTTTTAAAGGCTGTTGAAAAATAATATGGATTACTGAATCCCAGTGAAGAGCTGATCATGTTAATCTTTGCCGGAGAGGTTTCTAAAAGCTCACAGGCTTTCTGAATCTTTAATCGATTAAAGTAATCAATAGGGGTATAACCGGTTTTATTTTTAAACAGCCGAACAAAATGGTACTTTGATATATTTGCGTAAGTGGACAACTGATCGAGGGATAAGTTAACATTTATATTGTCCAACATATAGGTAATCACCTTTTCCATGCTCATATCTTCTGCTTTACTTAGCAATTTGTTCATGGATAGGCTGTTAATATAGCTCAAAATATTGTTGAGATAAGAAGTGGCGAAAATCAAGTTGCTCTGAGTATAACCTGTCTTTAGAATATTAAAGATATCTTGCAGCCAGGATAGAATTTTTGTATTCTCTCCTATATGAAGAATAGGTGAGTCAATAGTGAGCCCCAATATTGCCATGTAAGAATTTGCATTTTTGCCTCTAAAATGAACCCAGTATTTAGTCCAGGGAGATTTGTCATCTGCTCCATAGGAGTGCAAAATATTAGGAGGGCATACAAAGATATCTCCTTTTTTTATAGTCCAATGCTTTCCACCTAGATGAAGCCAACCCATACCATCAACGCAATAAATTAAAACATAGTCCTCAAGAACTCTATTGTTCACAATATGACCGAATGCCTTCACATAACAGCCTGCCCAGGAAAGTAAAAGAGGAGACAAAATATCATTTTGAGACTCTCTTTCTATAATATCAGGCGGGGTGTAAAAAGACATCTTTTTGTAAAAATTATTATTTACAGTCATTGCGGCTACCTCCGTTAACGGCAAATGTGACTCCGATAATAGCAATATATTATATCAGTCTGAGCAATATTGCAAATTCCATTTTGCGTGTAACAGTTTTATAATAAGCGTAGATACCTAAATATAATGCAAAAAATAGCATAAGGATCAGGATTTTTTGCACTTGTATAGAACGAACCATGTTCGCAATTATTATTAAGGAGATGTTTCTATGAATCAATTTCAAAAATTTCATACAAAGAATGACTGGGAGAACATAGACGTTACATCTATTAACAGAGAGCAGTCCCATTCACAATGGGGGGCTTATGAAAGCGCAGAGCAAGCTGCATCATGTAATCCGACTATTTCAAAATGGACGAAATGCCTGGATGGGTCCTGGAAATTTGCATATTACTCGAAGCCTACAATAGTAGACCCATTCTGGAAGTCCGGATACGATCATTCTAACTGGAAGGAGATAATGGTACCGGGAAACTGGGAAACTCAAGGGTATGGAGAACCGATCTATACCAATACAATGTACCCATGGAATCATTACAGCAAGGATAAACATATTATCTATCCCAAAAACACAGAGGGGGTTCGCGGCTTACCAAATCCTCCATATATTCCGGAGGAGAATCCCACAGGATGTTACTTTAGAAAATTCAATGTCCCCGGTGACTGGTTGGATAGGGAGATTTTTATTCACTTCAAAGGCGTCGAAACAGCATTCTATCTCTGGATTAATGGGAAAGAAGTTGGGTACTCACAGGATAGTAAGCTGCCCAGTGAATTCAACATTACTCCTTTTGTAAGTGAAGGTGAGAACACTATAGCAGTTCAGGTCATGCGGTTTGCTGACAGTACATATCTTGAAGATCAGGATTACTGGTATCTTTCGGGCATTTATCGTTCTGTATATCTTTATGCAAAGCCCAAGGCAAGAATTGTTGATTGGAAAATAGATGCTATCCCGGATCTGCATTATGGCTTTGGTATGGTAAAGGCTGATGTGGTTATAAATCGGTTTAATGGCTTTGCGAATTATAAGGTTAAATTGGATATTTTAGATATGAAAGATCAGTTATTGGCCAGCGGAACCTCTGACATAAACCCGCAAGCAGAATACAGAGCATACGAAAAACCTACTGCCAATACAGCAAGAATTCAGATTAAAGTAGAGAATATCACACAGTGGACGCCTGAAACACCTGCTCTATACAAAGCGATTATGACATTGATCTCACCTGAGGGTGAAAATGTAGATTTTGAAAGCTGCAGAATAGGGTTTAAAAAAATAGAAGTTGTGAACGGAGTTATTTTATTAAATGGAAAGAGGCTTATTGTCAGAGGGGTCAACCGGCATGAGCATGAAGCGCACGGAGGACGTACCGTGACAGTAGAGCACATGATAGATGAAATTAAGCTTATGAAAAGGCTGGGCATTAATTCTGTGAGAACCTGTCATTACCCAGATGATCCCATTTGGTATGATTTATGTGACGAGTGGGGGTTACTGGTTGTTTGCGAATGTAATCTGGAAACCCATGGAGTGAAAGGGGCGCTAACTCACAACCCTGCTTGGGGAACAAATTTTTTAGAACGGGCTATTCGAATGGTGCTAACCCATAAAAATCATCCGTCCATTTATTCCTGGTCTTTGGGAAATGAAAGCGGAGTTGGAGCAAATCATGCAGGCATGGCAGGCTGGATAAAGGAATATGATCCTACGCGTCTTTGCCAATATGAATCAGGAAGACCTGGAAAAAACATTTCAGATATACGGGGTAATATGTATGCCCCTCAAAAGTATATCATGCATATGCTGACTGACACAAAAGATACTCGTCCGATCGTTCTGGTTGAGTACCTGTACCAAATCCGCAATGCAGGCGGCGGCATGTATAAATTCTATGAATTAGTTGAGAATTATGAACGGTTCCAGGGCGGCTATATCTGGGATTGGAAGGATAAGTGTCTGGTTGCAAGGACTGCTGAAGGGAAAGAGTATTTTGCTTATGGTGGAGATTTTGACGAAAACGAGAAGGACTGGGAATGTCCATACTTTATGACCAATAATGGTATTGTTCTGCCGGACCTCACCCTAAAGCCGGTGGCATTGGAAGTTAAGCAAATTTACTGTCCCATTATTATTGAGGAAATTGAGGAAATAAATCCTGAAAATCCTTGGATTTTAGATGAGAATAAGGGGAAATATCGCATAAAGAATCGTAATTTGGTTTTAGACACAAAAAACTATGAGGTATCCTATGCCATTAGAGAAAATGGTTATATTGTTAAAACCGGTTTACTTGAGCTTCCTTATCTAAAAGCGGGAGAAGAAACTACGATTTCATTCTCTGCAGATTTGGAAAAGAAGGCGAATGCGGAATATCATGTAGAATTCTCCGTTAAATATGCTATAGATACTCGTTTTGCACAGGCTGGTTATGAATTGGCTTGTTATCAGTTCAGACTGGACGGCGGAGAGTATCAGTATAACCTTGATGCTGCTGATGATTTACAAAACAGTGTCGATATAAAAGAACAGGAAAAATTACTTAAGGTGGAAGGAACTGATTTTGAGGTCACTTTTGATAAAACGACAGGTGCCATCAATTCCTATTTGAAAAAAGGCGTGGAATACATTGTAAATGGGCCTGTCGAGTGTTTTACCAGACCATGGTCGGGAATAGACGCAGAAGATGGCTGGGGATTGTATTCTGTTTGGAAAGTATTTGATGATAAAAATACAATACCGGCATTAAAAAAATTCAAGGCTGAGGCTTTAGGAAATACAAAGGCTGTGATAGAAACTATAAGGGAGGTTAAGTTCACGTGCAACCCTTATGGAATATTGATATTCACAGTTTATACTATCAGTGGAGACGGAAAAATCAAAGTTCAGACAACATTCAATATAGCTTCCTCTCTGCAACATCTTCCAAGAGTGGGTGTGGAAATGGTTCTGCCTGAAGGCTTTGAGACACTGGAGTATTATGGGCGCGGTCCGGTGGAAAATTATAGAGACAGAAAACATTCAGCAAAGCTGGGAGTGTTTAAAAACAATATTGAAAATGAACATTTTGCTTTTATACCTCCTTCTGAAAACGGCGGACATGAGGAAACACGCTGGTTAACATTAACAAATGGCGAAGGCAGAGCAATAAAAATAGCTTCGCCCGTTCCATTCCATTTTGATGTACACCACAATACCATTGAGGATTACAAAAATGCGAAACACGATCATGAACTAATACGAAGGAAAGAATGTTATTTGCATATTGATGTTGCTCACAGCGGTATTGGCAGTGATATGGGCTGGAGCACCTTCCTGCCGGATAGCGAAAGGGTGAAAGCACAAAACTATATTATGGAATTTACGATTTGTGCAGAATAAAATAGACATATTTCTCTAAAATACAGTTTGGCATAAAAGCAGCACAGAGATGTTGCTTTTAATGCTTTCCCCTTTTCAATCTACTAATGCATCATCTCACCGCCTGACATTTCTCTTGTCAGAAATGTATTGCCTAAAATTTTCTTGATATCTCCAAGATTTCTTAATCTCCTTGTAAAATCTATCTTAAATTTTCACCAATATCAAGCAGAATAATATCTGCGTGGTTAAAATAATACATATAATTTTTGAAAATGCACATGGAGTTACTCTCTGCTTAGGCAATATAATATATATATATATTATTGAAAGGAGCGATAAATATGAAAAATGCAAAAATTTTACGATGCGCGAAAGTTTTGCGACATGTAAAAAGAAAGACCGGCGGCGTATTAAGTGTATTATTAACATTAGTGATGCTTTGTACGATCTTGCCGAAAAACATGGTTTTTGCGCGGACGGCTGCCGAATCGGAGGAACTTTCCTCAATCCCGTTGGTGGCGGAGCCTCACCGCAGCACTAAGACTCCCGACATTTACGTATCTCCGAATGGAAACGACCAAACCGGAGACGGTTCGGCACAAAAACCTTTCAAAAGCCTTGCGCGGGCAAAAGAAGCTGTTCGGTCCCTGCCAAAAACAGGAGATATTGTAGTGGAATTCGCCGATGGTTTTTATGAGATGACCGAAACCGTTGAATTCGGAGTGGAGGATTCCGGCAACGAAAACTGCACGATTTACTACCAGGCGGCCCCCGGCGCAACCCCGATTTTAAGCGGCGGCAAGAAGATTACGGGTACTTGGGAAATTGCTGATGACGTGACCTGGCTTACGGGAGGTTTGAAGGCCTACAAAACCACCTTGGAACGCAATGGGAAATTGCGGGCTATTTATGTTAACGGCGAACGCGCCAACATGACGGAAAAGACTAACGTAAGGCCTATCAACGATACCACCAACATCCCAAGGTACAGCTTTTACGCCTCGGGAGAACCGCAATACAAGCCGGAGGAATTTTATGTAGCCGGACAACATTGTACAAACGAGACCGCCCATATCATTCGTAACCAGCCTTGGATATGGCAGGATTGCCTGAATGTTATCGGAGGAACAAAATTCAGTACAGCCGATTTGCCTCCGGACACACGAAACCCGCAGAACATAGAACTCAGCGCGAAGGTAGGCGCGAAATGGGTATGGCCTTTAGCTTGCGTGGCAAAAACTGAGGTTGACCCCGCAGACCCCAGCCGCACTATTGCGCATTTACAAATGCCCTATAACGCTTTGGCACAGAACATGGATTGGGGAACCGCCTACAGCCGTACCAATACCCATGTAATCTACAACGTATTTGAGCATTTGGAAAAACCCGGGGATTTCTATTTTGATGAAGCCAATAAAACCCTTTATTACATCCCGCGGGCAGGCGAAAGCATGGAGTCTGCGGAGGTAATCATCCCGGAACTTGTCCATCTTATTGACATAGGCGGCAATGTAGAACATGGCAGTTATGTGACAAACATAACCTTCAGCGGCCTTACGTTCAGCCACGCCGACTGGAAACTTTATAAAATGGGAGATTCCTACGGTTATTCCACGGTTCAGACCTGCACCATGTTTACCGCTATAGCAAATGGTAATTGGCACCTCGATATGTACCGTTCCTATGATGTCGTCCCCTCCGCGATAACCGTTAACAAAGCAAAAAATATACGCTTTTTGGACGGCGGGATCAGCTTTACGGGCGCCAACGGCCTCCATTTGGAAAACGATGTTTGGGACTGCGAGGTTACAGGCAATTTCATTAATCGCGTGGGACATGCCGGTGTGGTAGTTGGGCATCCTCAACACCTTTTTGAAAATGACCCCGAAAACTATGTGGTAAGCGGTAGCCCCAGGGCGGGCACGGACAGGGAAAAATTCCCACGTGGAACAGAATCCGTCCCACGGAATATTTACGTTACAAATAACTATTTTTACAGAACCGGTTATTTGTTCAAAAACAACAACAACTTCGCCGCTTTCTTTGTCCAAAACCTTCAGGTTTTGCACAACTTTTTCTTCGACGTACCTTGCAGCGCTATAATGGTAGGATGGGGCTGGTGGGAATTCGACGGAACAAGCAGGTCCAGATTGCCCGGAATACCTACCAACACATCCTTTAACAACAAGGTGAGTTACAACCGCATAGAAAATTACTGTATGAATGTGGACGATGCCGGCGGTATTTATACCCTTGGAACGCAGGGCAAGAACGACTGGACAGATTATAGCGAAATGAATTACAATTTCATAAACGGGTGGCGCGAAGGTCAGCATACCGGCTGGGTGAACGGCTTTCATCCGGATGAAGGAAGCAAATTCATTAATTTTACGGGCAACGTTGTACAGCGTATAAGCAGAAGCGTATACGAGTTCAACGATTTTAACGGAAAAAGCGATATGAATGTGTATCAGGGCTTTGCTGACATTCCAAACCTGTTCGGCACAGAGGCGCCCAGAACCACTCTCGATTTAACTGTCATTCCGGATAGAACATGGCCGCAGATGGGCCACGACGTAGTGCTGAACTCCGGCCTTACGGATGAGTATGTTTGGATGGTACCGGAATCGATTCTGTCGAAGGCGGACTACGAATTGGCGTCAAACGTGCAGTACAGGCCGGGTATGAAGCATCACCGCAGGGGTCTGTTGAGTCCCACGGACGAGGTTTGGATAGCGCCGCGGAATACGACTACCTTTGTTGAAGGCGATACTATGACAAAGTCGGCAGGGAATGACAAGGTCATGGATATACCGTCGAAAGAGGGTACATATACCCTGTATATCAGGCGGGCGAATGAGACTGTGGAAGTATCTCAGTTTGATATAGTTATTTCCGGAAGGCCTATTTCCGAACCCGTAAATGTTAAGGATGGGGAGGAATATAAAGTATCCGCTGTTAAGCCGTTAGTACTTGAGATAGACGACGAATATTATGAAAACATAAGGCTGAACGGCAAAACCATTAATAACGGCCATGTAATCGGAACTGAAGGAACTTGGGTGTTATCAATAAGAAACAAGGAAACAAAAGATACGTTTATTTATTCTTTCACCACCGTTGTTACGGACGCCAACAAATTGCTTACCGAGGATATTTACGTTGCACCGGGCGCGGAAATACAGCTAAACGACATAGGATTAACCAATGATGTTGACCTGTGGATTGCCGGAAGCGGAGACAGTTCCCTGCCGGACAGCCATAAAGGTGATCCGAGACGCAGCTGGGCCCCAGGCTCGTCAACAACAATCAAAGCTCCCAATACTCCGGGCGTATATGTGCTGCATGTGGCGAAAAACGAAACATCCGATTCTGCTTCCGACGCGCGTATTAAGGTAATAAACGGAGTCAGGGAGATTGTCGACCAGATTAACGCCGATGACATAAATTTGTGGACTAATGCGGCTTGGGACAATGCGACTGAGCTTGAAGTAAACCAGGTAGTTGAAAATAAGAAAGTCGGCAGGGAGCCCGCGACAGGCAAAGCCAAACTTCTTTGGGGCGATGATAAACTATATGTCCGCGTGGATGTTACGGATAACGATATTAACTACTCTAACAGTGCCTCATATCGACAGGACTCCGTAGAAGTTTACCTGAGCGAGATGAACTTCAAAGGAAGTTACAATGGTACTCAAGGCAATCAATACCGCGTAACCGTACCCGGAGGCAGAGGTTATGAAGCTAAAACCAGCCATACCGGGGTAACCTACAATTCGATGCAGACTGAAACAGGATACAGTATCTTTTTATCTATACCGTCAAGGAGCGGGGGCTTTTCCGACGGGCAAGTCATCGGTTTTGATGTGCAGATTAACGATGCCACGACTCCCGAAAATGACCGTACTGCGCAAACTACGTGGAGCGACCCGGCAGCTAACGGGTATAATTCCTCCGCGGAATGGGGCGAGCTGATATTGCTCGGCGTAAGGCCGAAACTTACGGATTTGTCCATAAGCACGGGGAAACTGAAACCAGACTTTGACCCGAACATTAAGGAATATACCGTTTATGTAGACGAAACCACAAGCGAGGTTGAAATTACCGCGGCGGGCAAGGCGGGAACAACCGTAGAGGGTGACGGTTTGCACAGCTTGACCGGCACCTTAACGGAGCTATCGGTTATTGTTACCGACACGGCGTCGGGAATAACGAGCACCTATATAATAAAGGTAACGAAAGTGCCCTCTGTTGTTCCTGATGTTCCTCAAGACGGATTGGATTTATGGCTGATGGCGGACAAGGGAGTTACCACCGGTACCGATGGCGAAGTTACTTCATGGGTAAACCAGGTGACAACCGGAGCTACCGCAAACGCGGCTTTCACTCCTACCGCTGCGAATTTCCGGCCTAAACTTATGACCGACAGCGATAAGGGTTATAAGTACGTATACTTTGACGGAGAGGCGATTACGGGACCTGTTTCCCTGAAAAGTACCGGTTTTAAAGATTATAACGGCCAAACGGAATTAACGGTTATAACTGTGGCCTTACCGGAAAGTAATCCGAATCCAAACGGTGACCAAGCGTCGGCGGTTTGGATGGGTGAAAGCGCAGGTTGGGGCGGCACATACTTCAGCCCCGGGGCAACAGAGGTTAAAATGCGTTTGGGCAGCGGCGCAACAGCACCGGGTAGCGGCGGACCGATGACATCAAGCTTTACGCGCACGGCGACGCCCACCGAGCTGGTAATGGATGCGTTTGTATTTAACAACGGTACGCACACATTATATGAAAACGGCGAACAAAAGACTATTGCTGCAGACAAGCTCACGCCGATGGCGAGGAACCTGACCGATTTAAACATCGGCGGAACAAGCTCATCTTACAACCCGGTGCATTTTAAGGGTCGATTAGCGGAAGTCCTTGTTTACGACCGCGCGCTGACTCAGGAGGAAATAACGTCGATACAGGAGTTTATGGCTGATAAGTATTCCGAAAAAGCACCTGTTGGCTCCGACGACGCGACATTACAAAGCCTGAGCGTAAGCCCTGGCACATTAACCCCGAACTTCTCATCCGACGTATTCAACTATACCGTGGAAGTGGGTCCGGATGTAGATTCTATTACAGTTTCCGCGACGGCGAAAGACGCAAACGCCACCGTAATAGGCGACGGCGTTTCCTACCCGCTGAATATGGGTCAGAATTTTTTATACGTTGTCGTAACTTCCGAGAATGGCGAAGTAGAGCTGACTTACAAAATTGTCGTAATCCGTACGACTGAGGAAGAAGAACCAGGTGAAGCGCCGGTAATCAGCCTTGATCAGGAAGACTCTACTGTAACAGAAGCAATCTTCACTGTATCAGGTACGGTAACAGATGCAGACGGTGACCTTGAGACTGTAACTGTAAACGGTGAAGAGGTAGAAGTTGTAGAAGGTGCCTTCAGTATTGAAATTACACTGAGTGAAGGCGAGAACATCATCACTGTGGTAGCAACAGACAGTGAAGGCAATACAACCGAAAAGACAATAAAAGTAACTTACCAGATTCCTGGCAAGCCGTTTATCATCACTCCGGTTGGAGGACTGGTATTTGAAGGCGGAATCAAAGCTACAGCAAGTATCAGTCTGAATCCTGAAGCTGAAACACACTCCGGCACTGAGGTGGTTGTATTCCAGCTGATGAACGGAGATACACCTGTAGGAATTATAGCTCTTGAAAAGGATATTACGGAAACAGAACAGATGACAGCATTCTTTAATGTAGATCCTGAAGCAGGTGATTATACTGTAGAAGTATATGTATTCGACATATTTGATAACAGCAACCAAAGTGCACCGATAATACTGGCAGACAGAATTATAATACAGTAATCAGTTATAAATGTAACTATGATTATTGGACCTGGTTCTTCCAGGTTCAATAATCATAGTAAAACAATCATAGTAAAACAAACATATTAGAATAATCATATGAAAGCAATTATGTTTATACTCTTACATTATTGCATCAATTATCTTTTTATAAAGGATTGATATGATGAAACATAAAATGGTCAGTACTTTACTGATTACAGCTCTGATATTCGCATTAACAATTTCCAGTGTTTTTGCCGGAGATATAGTCAAGCTTAACAATATATCTGACAAAATTCCTGGTGATAGTGTTACAATATCCGGAAACACTACATTGCCGGAAATTTCTATAAAAGTTATCAGCCCAAACAAAACAGTACTGTATATTACCACTTTAATGGGTGGTGACTTTACG
>Ga0134099_1002401_pt1 | contig 15402 bp, 13 predicted proteins | sample 10_taG_2_FD_105482 | JGI IMG/M metagenome (GOLD analysis project Ga0134099, IMG submission 105482) | Switchgrass degrading microbial communities from high solid loading bioreactors in New Hampshire, USA - 10_41_5_180_A2 metaG | ecosystem: Engineered > Bioreactor > Semi-continuous > Anaerobic >...
ATCTTTCCCCGAACAATCAATGACAATATCAGCATATCGATCATACAACGGTATTCTTTCATTATACAGGTCAAACAAAGTTTCTCCTTTGTTCATCGCAATACCCCGTGTTGATATATTTGTAATTCGCCTTTCTATCTCTTCATACTCAACTTTTAAATAAATAACTGTTGCATTCTGTTTCAAATACCTCATTGCTTTTTCACTATATACAACAATGCCGCCGGTAGCAACTACAGAGGATTCACATTTAAGTGAAATTATTGTATTTTCTTCTATTTTAAGAAATCTGTCTAAGCCATATAAATCTATTATTTCCTGTAAAAGCATGCCTTCTCTCTCCTGAATAACCAGGTCTGTGTCAATGAAACTCAATCCCAAGGTTTTGGCAAGCAATACTCCAATAGTACTTTTGCCGGCACCAGGCATACCTATCAGTATTATATTTCTTGACGTTCTTAGCTTTTCCATATTTCTTACATCATTTCCCCTTATCGTATATTTAATTATTTTTATTTTTGCTCTCTTTGGTAATTTTCATGTGTCATATTTTTTCATTTTGATTTATTCATTATTACGTAGGTATATTAGATATTACAAATATCTTCTCAATACCTGCTCAAAATTACGCTAAAAAAATCCCCGTATCATCACTGTGAAGCCAAATATTGCAAGGGGTATTCCAATAACAGCTCCTATAAATGTAAAGCATAAAACAACACCTAAAATCATAATCACCAGGCCCAATAATACTGCAAACAAGCGTCCTATCATTTTAAAAATAAATCCAATAAAATTCCACACAGCAACAAATGGCCAGAAAATTATCCATGTATCCCTATATCTCATCCTGATCCTCCTAGATACTTTTTATTCCTTCAACTATATTGTATGAAACACAAAGTTAAAATCAGATTTTCAAATTACAACTCCTCAAAATACTCATACAGATCTTCAGGCACTACAATACTATATACGGCAGTTTCTCCTGAAAACTTATCATATATGCTATATTTTGTATAGTCATGCCAATACATAGCAATTGTACCAGGATGCTGTCCTTTCAGTTCAATATCAAAGCTTGCTTTCCCTGTCCAGTCATAACCTTTTCTACCAGGTTCCAGGTTAATAAAATCACCGGTATTATAACTTACATATATTTTCCATATTGTATCACCAGGTTCAATAGATTTATATACTCTGCCATCTGTGATTTCATTGCTCTTATCTGCTGATTCAAAGCATTTTTCTATAAGTTTCCACAGATAACCTTTCTCTTCTTTTAGCTCACCGATAGTACTATAATATTCGGACGTCTTTCCATCTGTATGCTTGAAAAACTTTACTTCTCCTTCTAATAAAAGTTTTTCCTTGTTTATTACATCCTCACTGTCAACAAAACAATAACTCACTTTTTCTTCTATATTCAAAGGAATTTGATATACTGCCACCTTTTGGCTTCCTAAATCAGTTATATTTGGGTATATCCTTTCACCACCATCCATCTCTGTTATAAAATCATATTCATCATTTAAAGCAAAACTTCCATAATAGTAGGCAAACTCTTTACCAAAACTTATACCGCTGATATTTCTGTTATATTTATTAAAAGGATACTCTTGCAACCATACTCCAAGCTTTTTTATAAATGCGTATGACACTACCTCACTCTCGGTTTCTGCATAGTATATTTGGAATTCGTCGTTAGAAAAGCCTTTTGTTATTTTGTTTCCCGCTGCAAGTTTCTCAACTTTCGTAGCTGGATCAAGTGTAATGGCAGAAAGAAAATTTCCTCTTAATATCAGGTTCACAACCAACATTATAATTGCACTTGCCAGAATTTCTATCAGGAAACCGGCTGCTTTTTTCATTAGAAATTTTACTGTTAATTTTTCCTTAGATCCCACCGGATTTTCCTTCGAAAGATTCCCTTGAACTTCTGTAAGCGAAGATATTTTTTCCTTATTCATAATTCCTCCATATAACGGTTATTTCAGCATATACATTTAGTTATCCTCATTCTTTCACTTTATCTGTTAAATTTGATGAAAATGTTGAAAATGAGCATAAGTGGAGCTACAGCGACTTTTCAACATTTTCATTAAATACACTATCATTTTACCACCTAATTGTAAGATTCACAAATAACTGTTATATAATAATAACAAATTGATTATATTCAAGGAAACAGAATGAAAGGCAAAATGATTAATCTAATGCTCCTGAAGATGTAAAAAGGAAGCCAGGTCTAGTTCACCTTCTAACAATGAAGCCGGTGTACTAAAAGCAATTTCCCAACTGAGGGCAAAGGGGCTTTTATAAGTATATGTCTGATACACTGACAGGATATTCGTCGATACACAGAAACTACAGGCAGTATTAGCTTATTACTGCCTGTTTCTATTTATTCAGTATTACCGACTGTTTTCTACAGCTCCAAGCTCATTTTATAGTCATCCATAACAAAACCATTGCCAATGTCTGTAACCATTTCATCAGCAATCCTAAAGCCCAGCTTCTGATATGCCGCAATTGAACCCTTATTATTTTTATTTACAGTAAGCCAGATGCAATCGAATTGCGGCTTATAGTACAGACTTTTGAGCATGTTAATGAATTCTTTTGCAATTCCTTTTTTCCGAAAGTTCTTCTCTACATAGAGCTTGCTCAAAAATACTTGTTTTGTAGTCTCATCAGGTTTTATTGAAAGATATCCTGCTAGTTTGCCTTCACAGAAAGCCATGTAATATATATAACCTTCTGAATTAATCTGGTTGAATATTGCCTCTTCACTTTGAAATTTCTCAAGCATGTATTCGACCTGTTCAGCTCCGATTATAGGCGTATAGTGCTCTGTCCATATTTCCCTTGCTAAAGCAGCCAGATTTTGTGCATCTTTTTTATCTTTTGCTGTTCTTATTGTAATTCGATTGTCCATAGTATTGCCTCCATCTACCAATTTTCATATATTACATTGCATATATTACTCATTTATTATTAATAGCTGTTTTGCGTAATTAGCAGTTTATTACTGATTATTTGAGAATAAATGTATATTAAACTTTATTAAGGATGATTATATAGAAAGTACTGAAAATAATCAATATTGCTCCTTACATTGTCAACATTAGGATTTTTCTGTGAAATTATGTTGAAATCAGCTTAAGCGTATAATATAATTTTTTGATTATTTAAGACATGTTAGATGAGCTAAAACAAATATTTGATTAATGTTTACACAATTGCAAGGAGGCTAGAAAATGGAGAAAAGAGAAAAATTTGCTTCCCGACTGGGTTTTATCTTAATTTCAGCAGGATGTGCAATCGGATTAGGTGATGTTTGGCGTTTTCCTTATATCACAGGACAGTATGGTGGAGGTATATTTGTTTTAATCTATCTGATTTTTATTTTCCTACTTGGTATACCTATAATGACAATGGAGCTTGCAGTAGGACGTGCCAGCCAGAAAAGCATTGCTCTTTCATTTAACGTACTGGAGAAAAAAGGTCAAAAGTGGCATTGGATGGGATATGCAGGTGTAGCCGGAAACTATATACTTATGATGTTTTATACCACCATTGCAGGCTGGATGCTGGCTTATTTCTACAAGATGGTCACAGGTCAATTTGAGGGGATCGGTACTCAGCAGGTTGCACAAATATTTACGGATTTTACTGCAAACCCTATAGAAATGACTATTTGGATGGTTATTACAACCGTACTGTGTTTTGGAATATGTTCACTTGGCTTACAAGAAGGCGTAGAAAAAATCACCAAGGTGTTGATGGTAATACTTCTGGTTTTAATCATAGTACTTGCTGTTAAATCCATAACCCTTCCAAACGCAGGAGAAGGTCTCAAATTCTATTTAATGCCAGATGCCAATCGTATAAAAGATAAGGGAATTTGGGAAACCATATTTGCGGCTATGAGTCAAGCATTTTTTACGTTAAGCATAGGAATTGGATCCCTGGCTATATTCGGAAGTTACATTGGGAAAGAACGCAGTCTTCTCGGTGAGTCTATTAATATTGCAGTATTGGATACTTCGATTTCTCTTATCGCCGGTTTTATTATCTTTCCGGCTTGTTTTGCTTTTAATGTTGACCCAGGTCAAGGTGCGGGACTTATATTTATAACACTTCCCAATATTTTCAACTCAATGATGAGCGGAAGAATCTGGGGTTCGCTGTTTTTTCTCTTTATGGCATTTGCTGCATATTCTACGGTTATTGCCGTATTTGAAAACATTATTTCCTTTGGAATGGATTTGTGGGACTGGAGTCGAAAGAAAGCATCTATAATTAACATGTTTTTAATTATTATACTTTCTATGCCGTGCATTTTAGGCTTCAATGTTTTAAAGTGGATACAGCCTTTGGGAGAAGGTACCGGTATAGTGGATCTGGAGGATTTTATAATAAGCTACAATCTTCTACGTATAGGTTCATTAGTTTACCTTCTTTTCTGTGTCACTCGTTACGGGTGGGGATTTGAGAATTATTTAGAAGAAGTTAACACCGGAAAGGGTATAAAAGTTCCCCGTTCACTTAAATTTTACCTGACCTGGATATTACCTATAATTATCTTAGTAGTACTAATACAGGGATACATTAATGTTTTTGGTAAATAATCAGCACAACGGTTTTAGGTTATATTATGCTATATACAAGATTTATCAAATATCAAGTTTCATAGACATATCAATTAGTTTATATGTCTATGAAACTCCAAATCTTGAGCCAATGTTTTATAAGGCTACCTTATACCTTAGAAAATAACTAAAACTATAGTTCTCTGTTATTATATATCTTTACTGATATACCGTAAGAAATCAACTGGAATATAACTGTTAAAGCAAGTAATATCACTGCAATTGAAAAATTGCTTTGGGAAGCTAAGATGCCTGCCAATAGTTTATTTAGAGCATTATTATCCATATGCTGAATATACTGTGCAATATAGGAAACTCCCGTAAATATACTAAAAAATAGTATCAGGTTAAGAATTCTTGACTTCATGTAGCCTACTTTGAAGTAAATAGGAAAATATATTCCCGTCATTAGACTTACCGAAATAAACCCGGCTAAAAATCCTTCAATGGTTAGCATGTATATTTTAATATTGAAACCTGAGTTTTTTAATAAACCGGTAAATAACATATAAGCAAGTGTACCTGACAAAAAGAAGATAACTACTGAAAGGTATTTCATGGCTACAATCTGACTTCTTTTCACCGGTAAGCTGTTAAGCATAACATCTGCTCTGTTTTTCTCTTCACTGGCGCAGGAATATGTTACAACCAAATAAGTAAATGCAGTAATTCCAATAATAAATGTTCCTACATCGCTGTTTTGAAAGGCAAAAATAATAAAAAGTAGGTAGAAAAAACCAAAAATAATTTGTTTTTTCTGTATAAGCACATCTTTCATAATTAAATGTAAGTTAAGCATTCTGAGCCCTCCTTGTATGATATAACATAATATCCTCCAGAGTCGGTTTTTCAATATGAATTTTATCCCCTAACCTGCTTTTTACTTGATTTTTATCTTTAACCAAGGCTTCGAAGCCAAACTGATTTTCTTTAATTCCTACAAAGATTTTTCTGATATCACTGTTTAGGATTTCCTTTCCACCCTTTACAATTCTGTAGTTGTTTAATATATCATCTTTTGCCATGCTCAGTATTATTTCACCATTGTGAATCAGAGTTACAAAATCTGCAATTTTATCCAGATCTGATGTAATATGAGTAGAGAAGAAAACTGCCTTGTTCTCATCCTGTATGACATCAGATAAAATATCCAGAAGCTCACTTCTTATTAGCGGATCAAGACCGGAAGTCGGTTCGTCCATAATCAATAGTTCCGCATTATGGGAAAGAGCTATTGCCAGAGAAAATTTCATTTTCATACCTTTTGAGAGTTCCTTGATTTTTTTCTTTAACGGAAGTTCGAATTTTCTAATATATTTATTGAAAGCTGCTTCATCCCAGGTTCTATAGAAAGGAGCAACAATCCATTTCATCTCTGAAACTGTCAGTTCCTCATAAAAATGATTTTCATCGAACACAAAACCAATTTTATTTTTAATCTCCTGTTCATATTTCACATGATCTTTCCCAAAAATTTTAATTTCTCCACCATCTTTTTTAAGCAAGTTCATTATAAGCCTTATAGTGGTACTCTTTCCGGCCCCATTTGGTCCTATAAAGCCCATAATATACCCTCTGTCAAGTTTAAGATCAATTCCCTTAAGGCCAAAATCTTTAAATTCCTTGCGTAGTCCTCTAATTTCCAAAATCGGTTCCATTATCATTTCTTCACCCTCTCTTTATCTTTATTAATTTTACCAACTAGTTTATTTATATTTTCTTCATGCAAAATCACAAGATCTCAAAAAGTTTTATTTAGTATCTTCATACAGGACCTCAAGAATTTCTATTAGTTCTTTCAAAGACATATTAATTACCTGAGCAGCTGAGACCGCTTCTGCAAGTTTTTCTTCTATAATTCTCAATCTTGCTTCTTTTAGTAATTCCTTGTTCTGCGCTGACACATAGGAGCCCTTACCTTGTACACTCACTATATATCCGGATCTTTCCAGTTCCTCATAGGCTCTCTTTGTAGTTATTACACTAATTTGCAGTTCCTTGGCCAGACTCCTGATAGACGGCATCAATTCTCCTTCCTTCAGTTCTCCGTTTATAATGAGATTTTTAATTTGCTCTGCGATCTGTTCATAAATTGGTTTATCCGATGAATTTGAAATTATGATGTTCAACAGTCCACTCCTCTCACAATAAGTACTTTAGTTATACTGTATATACTGTATATATACAGTATAATAATTATTTTCAGTTTTGTCAAGATAATTTTCATCAAGAAGGTGCATTTAATCAGTATGAGAAAATATTTGCCAAGAGGCTATCATTAAGGTGCTTAGAGATTCTAAAACCTGGGTTTACTTATACCTCCTGGCAATATTTCTTCATATAAAATAAATGTGCCTTTATCAAAATAATTTTTATTAAAGTATTCTATTTGGAAAGCTGAAAATAAGAGTTCAAATGAAAAAATATGGTAAAACGAATTATCTTTCAGAAATCGTTTTACCATATCATATTATGTATCATTTAAATACGTCTATTTTAAGGCTTACTCAGAAGAAACTAAAAGATTTTCATCAGAAGCATAATAACTTAATAATATTTTCTTAAATACTGCTGCAATATCATTTATAACCACACTTTTATAAACTTACAATTATTTTTATTTTGTCCATGTAAAAGGCACAATACGATCTTCGTCAGTATCACTACCGTGTATCCCTAAAAGCGATATGCTTTTGTCTTCATTATTATGTTGACCATGATCAGCTAGAATCATGATCCCGTAACTTTCAGCTTTTAAGTTTTCAATGCACCTTGAAAGCCACAAATCTGCTTTAATCACAGCTTCCCTTGCTTCATCAGAATATGGCCCGTACTTGTGAAAACTGTCATCTGTTCCTCCGTATTGTATAATTATAAATTCAGGTTTTATCGTTTTTAAATACTCATTAAAGATTTTTTCTACTTCTTCATCATTTTCAGCTTTGCCTTCAGCGGAATAATCCGCATGTCTTCCCAGAAGCTCATTCCCAGTATAATCTTTTCTGCCTAACCCGGCACTTTTCATCCCGTTTCTTCTTAACACATCAAAAAGTGATTCACACTCAATGTTACTAAACCTTGAAGTCACTTTATGTACTTCCTGAGATGCACCTGTAATCATGCATGCAAAGTTTACAGGAGTAATGCTGGGCATAATGGATCTTATTGTTGCAGGATTCTTTTCAAATATGGATTTTAAGCAATGCATATGATCTTTAAAATAATTGAAGATTTCATATCCCAATGCATCAATTGCCAATACTGCAACTCCTTTCACACCTTTTAGATCAAGCACTGTGTTTTCAATGCAGCCTGTTTCAGCTGAAGCAGGTGAAGGAATACCCAGAATAGCAGCTACAGTAGGTGCAACTGATTGCATTGGATAAGTTTCTATAGGTTTGTTATTAAACTTCATTGACATTGTACATCACACACTCCATCTTAAAATTTAAATAAATTCAGTATAAATTGACCGTATTAATTCCTAGTTTTGAAAACTCTTGAAAATGTCCGGATATATCCGGATCCTCCATCATAATTATAGGTACTACCTGCCGATCTCCTACTTCGTCTATCACTCTCTTTGCTTCTTCAAAAACATGAATAGTTTTAAGTCCTTGCTTTATATCCTCAGCATCATTAAATTCTCTCAGGGAAAGTTCCGTTACGGATTCCACAATTTGTAATGCTTCTGTACATGAAATATGGGGATTGTCAGACAGTAACCTTACCAACCGGGATATTTCGTGATCCATGCAGGCTGGTCCTAAAGGTTTATCGTAACGCCTGTACAGCATAGGTGAAAATATATCGACATATTTTCTCATTTCCATATATCTTTGTCCTACAGCAGGAGATATAGCCGGAAAGAAAGAATACATGCACAACTTCTTATCTTCAGAACCTCTTTTAACAGCTTCCCTGGCAAGTTCCAAAAAGCCATTAACACACGCAACCCTGAAATCAATCCATTCTTTAAGTCCCGGCAATATGCAGAATAAATCATCCTTACTAGTTACATATCTTATCTCAGCAGCAATATCGCTATCAATGCCGGTAATCAAATTATGAAGTTCCTTTACATCACGTTTGATAGCATCCATATCATAGCCCAAATCTTCACCTTTTTTGCAGCAATCAGGACAAAAGCATGTCAGAAATGCTTCAATGTTTTCGCTGGAACATGGTGAAGCAAACCGGCAACCATCAAGAAATACACCTTCTACTTCATCAATACTTGCAACTTTCTCGATGTTCTCTATAAATTGTTCCAAAACCGGAATCTTATTTGGGCAAGGTGAACCAAACCAAATATGGGGGTTGCCTTCAATATCACGGCAAAGATACTCCTCCTTGTCAAAAGGTGGCTTTGCAGAAAAAGCATGGAGACAAACAAAGGTCCTTACTTTTTGCTCAATGGCATCATGTATCTTTCTGGGATTATTTCCCACAACTACTGCTTCGATATTCTTTCCTTCAAATAACTTATTATAGTCTTCCAGAGGCATTTGGGGATTGTGGATCCAGATTTTTCTGATTTCATCCATGTAAAATCCTCCTTTCATTTCCTACCAAGTACGTCTGCCAAAAAATCATTTACATGTTTCCAGCTCTCATTTTTATCATATATACTGTAATGATCAGTTCCTTCCATTATAACCTTTATGCACTTATCTCCCCAAATTTTAACTAACTTTTCTGAGCGCTCGGGTCTTATCACACGGTCATTTTCCGCAATCAGAGATAAAACCGGTTCATCAACTAAAGGTGCATCTTTTAGTGCATTAAACGAATTCTTGAATATGATTGAGGTGGGTATAAAAGGTACTATATCTTGAATAACACCACCGGCTAATTTATCATATGGTGAAAAAAGTATAACTCCTGCTAATGAGCGGTGTGCAGCCAGATGTACAGCCACACCTGTGCCTAAACTTCCGCCCAGTGCGAAAATTTTCTCTTTATCTATATCCTGGCGTTTGGAAAAATAATCGAATATTTCAATAGCATCGTTATATAAAGCAGTTTCACTGGGTGTGCCCTGGCTTAAGCCATAACCCCTGTAATTTATTAAAGCTACAAAGCATCCATTTATTTTTCTTGCATGCTTTATGTAACTTGTAATTTCTCCTCCCTGACCTACAAAGACAATTACTAAAGGAGATTTATCTTTATTTTCCTTATTGTCTTGTTTGACTAACCAGCCATGCAAAATTGTGTTATCAGATGTTTTTATATTAATCTCTTCAATGTCCTGTCGTGTTCTTGCTTCAATTAGTCTAGAAGGTTTAATATTTCCCGGAGAAAATAGCAAATTATCTTGCATTATGTATATGAATATACTAAAGAGTATCCAGGCAACAACAAAACTTACGATAAAATATGAGGCTGCTGTCAAAACTATATCAATGGCATTAACATTAGAAAAACGAAAGAATTCAACTAAAAGAATTCCCGACGCCAAAAAAAACAGTATTAACGAAATAATTAATATATTAGTCTTAATACCTTTTACAGAAGCAGTCAAAGGCTCCATATTTGATAATAAAACAGCAGCCATAAATCCCCAAAGTGATATAATCATAATTATAAGACTGAGCACTGTATTAAATTTTATCATGCTCTTATAACTCTTTATGAGTTTTACTGTATTCATATTTTAAACTTCGTTAATTTTATTCATACCATACTGTTCCGTTCATTCTAAAAGCTGTTGCAAACCAAAGTATAGTATCATCTTATCTTACATTAATGATTCATCTATTTTATATTAATGATTTAAACTATCTGAATATGCCTTTGATAAATAGTGCAGATCTTCAACTTCAATCTCATTAGACTGATCAAAAAGAGACATATCCCTTGAGCGGCATTTCAGCCGTATATCCAGTCCTTCAAGTTTTAAGTAGTACTTTGCATTAATCGGATACAACTGATATTCAATAGCTGATGAAAGTCCCAGAAAATGTTGTAGTTTTTGTGCTTCTTCCTGTTTAGTGCGCCAGTTTTCAATAAGCCATACGTATAATTCCGGATGGAAATTAGCCATTACTCCGCTATATCCGGCAGCTCCGATTTTCAGCGTTTCCAACAATGTAGCTGCATTAGCATTAAATATTTTTAATTTGGTATTTTTTACACTTTCAATTTTGCTTTCAATTAAAGAAATATTACGGCATGTGTCTTTAAGAAAATAAAATCTGCCTGTAGATGCACACCAGCTTAACAGTTCGGGGGATATTATGCGCTTATATGGAAGAGGACACTCATATATCCCCATTGGTATATCAGGGATCTCTTTTAGAATTGTCTCAATATTTCTTTTAGCTGTACAATCAAGCTCTCCCTTGGGCGCTAAATTACCGCTGATCAAAACAAGAGCATCTATGCCCGTATCGGCCATGGCTTTGAGTTCATAAATCTGATCTTCCATAGATTCTGAAATATGACCGGAAGCAATAACAGGAATTCTACCATTTGTAACTTTTTTTACGAAACGGGCTAATTCAACTCTTTCATCCAGTGAAAGAAAAAACATTTCACTTGACTGACAAACTGCAAATAAACCATTCACACCTTTTTTTATGTACCATTCTATCAGTTCTTCCAGACAATTATAGTCAATCTTATTATCCTCAGTATAAGGAGTTATCATTGTTGGCCAAACCCCGTCAGGTATATTATACATTGTCTCCATCCTCCTTTGCAAAATTCCCCTTTAGACCTATCTGCCAAAACGAACAGCAGTGATATGTTATGTTATTAGGGGTATTTGTCGAATAAAATAATAAATATGAAACTTAAACGTAAAAAATAGAAGTGAAAAAATATTTTTGCTATTTGTGAATTATCCCATAAATTAACACTCCTGCTTAATTTAATAAATTAATAGAATTTGCCAACCATACACACTGTAATTATCTGGTCATGCAATCGTTATAATTATACAGCAAAAAATGTTATTATTCAATGAAAAATGTTGCACTTATAAGCTAATATCCAGTATTTAAGTTTATAACTATTGCAATATGTTGTTTTTTTTAAACCAGTTATGATATACTGTTTTTAGTTCACAAATATTCCCATGATAATATAATTATACAAAAAATATGAAGTGTGGGTTGTTAATATATGTCACGTAAAAAATTAATTATTATTTCACATGATGCATTAGTCTATGATGACTTAACCTATTTAGGAAAACTACCGGTATTTAAATCCCTTTTAGAATGCGGAGCACGCGTAAATACGCTTAGGTCAATTTATCCTACGATTACTTATCCTGTACATGTAAGTATAATAACAGGAGTGTACCCAAATAGGCATGGAGTTATAAACAACGAGTTGCCTGAAATTGGGGTTCTTTCCTCTCCCTGGCACTGGTTTTCATCTTCAAATAAAGTCCCAACCCTTTTCAAAGCGGCTAAAAAAGCAGGCTTAACCACTGCAGCGGTTTTTTGGCCTGTAACAGGCAATGACCCTGATATAGATTATCTAATTGACGAGTATTGGTCGCAATCTGAGGATGATGACCTGGAAGATGTTTTCCGCCGCTCAGGTTCGAACGAACAAGTAATGGATCGTGTGGTTAAGAAAAACCTTCATATGCTTAAAGGAAATGAACGGAAGCATCCGGAAGCTGATGAATTCGTATTTGCTTGTGCATGTGATATAATACGGGAATTTAAACCTGATGTCCTGGCAATACATCCTGCTGCGATTGATGGTGCTCGGCACAGTTCCGGTTTGTTCTCGGAAAAAGTTGATCGTTCACTTGACGACACTGAGCGTTGGACAGGCATGATTATTCAAGCAACCAAGGAAGCCGGTACATATGAAGACACTAACTTTGTTATATTGAGTGACCATGGCCAGCTTGAAATAAAGCGTATTATAAATCCAAATGTCATACTTCGGGATAACGGGTTAATTACAACTGATGAAGAAGGTAATTTCCTTGATTGGAAGGCATTTTGTAAATCTGCTGCCTTATCTGCACATGTCTATTTGAAAGACCCTTCCTGCAAAGAAGTATATAACCGTACATACGAGTTACTTTGTTATATGCGTGATGAAGGTATTTATGGAATAAGTGAGGTCTTTACTCGGGAAGAAATTAACGAGAAAGAACATCTGGACGGAGATTTTTCCTTTGTCATTGAAAGTGATGGCTACACATCTTTTGGAAATGACTGGAGACGTCCATTGGTTCGCAAGCTTGACAACTCGGATTATCGTTTCGGCCGGGCTACTCATGGTCATCTACCGGACAAAGGCCCGCAACCAACTTTAATAGCTGCCGGGCCATCATTTAGGAAAAATGCAATAGTTGAACGTCGTCCCATAGTCGATGTTGCTCCGACTCTGGCCATGGCATTGGGGCTAAGCATGGATAATACAGATGGTACACCAATAACAGAAATTTTATCGGAAATTTAACCAGGTCAGGTAAGGAGGGCAGGCTTGAATTATTGAAGAAACAGCGTCTGCATTCTCCTGACTTTAGTCATGTGAGGTTCACTTATGCAGCTATATTCTCCCATGTGAAATATTTTCACATGGGAGATATTATCACTTGGCAGATATTTGCTCTGTATTTTTGTTACTTATTACTGGGCTTTATTGACAAGAGCTGCTCTTATAACATGAAACATTATAATGCTTATTTAAATTCTTCCAACATAAAACATATCATATGTTTTATGTAGTCCAGTTTTGCCATTCTTATCTCAAGAGGGCATCTGTTTTCTCCGGGTATTTCGAGATTGAAAAGACCAGAATAATTAATTTCCTTTAAAGCAGGCACTATTTTATCCCACTGGATGTTACCTCTTCCAAAAGGCATCATATGTTGATCAGTAATTCCTTCATTGTCTGCTATATGTAAGGCTTTGATTAATGGACCGCCTTTCTTGATAAAATCAACCTGGTCTACGCCGCTTATATTGGCATGCCCTGTATCAAGGCATATCCCAAGTTTGGGACTCCCTACGGCATCTATTATCCTGCTCAAATCATCAAAACCTGGTGCAGTTGAGTTTAAATTTTCCAAGCAAATATATATATCCGTCTCTTTTATGTATTCGAGCAAACGCCTCAAAGAAGCTACGCGAACATCCAAAATCTCATCAGGATGGCATCCCTCATTAATCATATATTTGCCTCCAGGATGAAGCACTGCGTTTTTTATACCGATGGCATCAAAAAGTTCAAGCCAGTCTTTTAAGATGTCTATTACCTCATCACGATTAGGTGCTGTTATGTCACATACTAGCCATAAATGTCCCTGCATGAAACTTAACCCATGTTCTTCGGCAAATTCCCGAAATTGCTTTCCTACAATGTGGGGTTTTCCTCTTTTTAAAAGAACTGCAGCATGTTCATCTGAAAGTTCTGAATATGACCACCCTTTGCTTGAAAAAGCCTTCACCATATCTTCCGGTGACAAGTCGATAAAATAACTTGACCATACGCTTGGTTTCATATAATCCCCCATTTCGGTTATAATTGCAGCATAGAATATATTATTGTATAATTATTATTTGAGTTAATAATAACAAATTTATGAAATCTTTTTAATATATTATTATAAAAAAATTGTTTATTGATATTAGCTTTGGGTAAATTCATATTATGCACGAACAACCTAGGTATTGCACCTCAAATTGGTTCTTAGGTTTAATACTATAACAATATTTAGTATATTTATGCATACCTATGTTTGAAGTATATAACAGTACTTAGTGATAATAATACCTGGAAGTACACAAGAAAATATATAAATTTTGTAACTATATCTATAAATTTCAAATTATTATTGCCGATAAATAACAATCAAGGACAAACATTTTGCAAAATTAGGAAATTAGGCATTAAAATATTTGCATAAATTCAAATTAATGTCACCTAATTTACTAAACTACAAAATAAAGAGAGGGTTAACTAAAATGAAGCTGAACAGTCTTAAAACAAAAACAATATCACTTGTAAGTAGCATACTGATAGTTGTATGCGCTGGCTTGGGGATTATATCATTTTACAATGCATACATCTCATTGAAGGAAACAGTAAGTGAAATGCTGTCCAAACTTGCTGTTGAAGCTTCATATATAATTGATGCCAAAATCTCAAATCAATTCTACTCCCTGGAAACTATTGCTGCCAACGAGAAAATACTCTCTGTGAATTATAGTCAAATCAATAAAGCAAATTTATCAGAAGTGATAGAATTGCTAGATCAAGAAGCAAAAAGAATGGATCACAAAGAATTGGCAATAATTGATGCTCAGGGAAATGCATTTTATAATAACGGTCGGACAGAGAAGCTCGGAGAAAAAAGTTACATTCAAAAGGCATTAAATGGCAGTGATTCATTATCCAACCCTTATCTAAGCGATATACATAACACATTGGTCATAACCTACGCTGTGCCCATTAGAATTAATAATCAAGTAGTAGGAGTACTGGCAGCCACTCGTGATGGTTATGAATTAAGCGAGTTCGCCCGTGAAATTTCTGTAGGAAAAACCGGAAACTCTTTTATTGTCAACACTGTAGGAAAAACTATCGCTCACAGTGATATTGATCTCTTAAATAATATAATAGGACTAAATCCAAGTGAAACAGACGCTGTATCATCTGCCACTTCTTCCACCGAATCTTCAGTTGATGCAGTATCTTCTGCCACTGTGCTGGGCAGCAACACTATAAGTGCTCAGGAAAGAATTGGTTTTAAAAACTATGATGA
>Ga0134099_1002402_pt1 | contig 15399 bp, 12 predicted proteins | sample 10_taG_2_FD_105482 | JGI IMG/M metagenome (GOLD analysis project Ga0134099, IMG submission 105482) | Switchgrass degrading microbial communities from high solid loading bioreactors in New Hampshire, USA - 10_41_5_180_A2 metaG | ecosystem: Engineered > Bioreactor > Semi-continuous > Anaerobic >...
CCATACGGAAATGCTTCTCCTTTCTGTTTGTATTTTTGTATGGTAACTTAAATATAACACAAAAGAGAGCATTTCCGTTTTTATTTATTTAATTTTGTAACACATGTATTGTAAACCTACAGAAAAAGCCTTGATAGCATACAAAACCTATTGACATAGTAGGAATAATAGGGTATTATATACAGTATAGAAAAAGAAAGGGGTACGACAGATGAAAAACGCTATTGCGAATAACAATATGTACATGTGCATGTGGCGAATGCTATTCTCCCGGGCAAGCAATATGGCCGGGTGTATGGCTGATTTGTCGTGCACCCGAAAGTAATATAATTATATTATTTGATGCCATTGCCTGGGAGAAAAGCCCAGGCTTTTTTGTTTCATAGGAAACTCTTTTGAATTTCCTATGAAATATAAAATAAAAGAAAGAGAGCTTCCAATATGAATATCAACCAAATGAAGTATGTTATTGAAGTGGCAAACTCCAATTCTATGAGGGAGGCAGCGATAAAGCTGTTCGTTTCACAGCCGGCTTTGTCGGCTAGTATTCGTGAGCTTGAGGATGAACTTGGAATTCTGATATTTGAGAGAACAAATAAGGGAATAAGGCTAACGGACGAGGGAAGAGATTTTATCAATTATGCAAAAAAAGCAGTAGGACAGTACCAGGTAGTGGAAGACCGATATCTTGGAAGAAATAAGAAGAGAGAAACATTCTCTGTTTCCACACAGCACTATAATTTTGCAATCAAATCCTTTACGAATGTCATTAAACAGTTCAATCTGGAGAAGTACAATTTTTCGATCCACGAAACGAGAACGAAGGAGGTACTGGAAAATGTGCGTGATTTAAGGAGTGAGGTGGGGATTGTGTCTTATTCCGGAGCGAATGAAGCAGTAATTAAGAAGCTGATTAAGGAGTATAATCTGGAATTTAATCCGCTGATGCAGAGAGAAGCGTATGCGTATGTTTGGAAAAACCATGAATTTGCAGATCGAAAGGAAATCTCTATTTGCGAGTTAGAGGATTATCCTTGTGTTTCTTTTGATCAGGGTGATGATAGCAATTACTATCTTACGGAAGAGGCAATGGCAGATTACGATTTCAAGAAGACCATCAAATCCGATGACAGAGCCACTACAATGGAAATATTGGCTGAACTAGGCGGTTATTCGATTGGAACCGGAATGTTAGCAGATGAAAATGCTATATTGGAGGGCATGGTATCCATCAAACTGAAAGAAGAGGATCCTCTTACCATAGGGTACATTACCAGAAAAGGGAGCAGCCTGAGCAGGTATGGTAAAGCATACATAGACGAACTTCTCAAATTCAAAGAGATATAAAAAATTGATTTTCTACGCAAGGATGAAAGCGGTGATAAAAAATGGTTATCACTGGCAATAAAATGAAGGTAATTTTCAATCTGCCAGTTTGGTAGTATCATAAGTCCATTAGCAAGATATGCCACTGAGTGAGACAATCAAATGAAAGGAGCCGAGTCAATATGAGAACAATCATTTCAAATAACAACATGTGCATGTGTATGTGTCGAAAGCTATTCTCCCAGGCAAGGAATTTGACAGGGCGTTGGCTATTGTTGCCATGCACTCGAAAATAGTACAGTGAAACACTGTAAGCCATTGCCTGGGAGTAAATTCAACCTAGGCTTTTTTATTATAGAAAGACTAACTATTAAAAGTCAAGACTAACTTCAAACTTTTTGAATGAATTGTGTAAATGCATTTCAAGCAAATTTGAACATTGATAACTGCATGACAAATAGAGCATCTTTGCGGATGCTCAAAAAGGAGATATTTATATTAAGAGATCTAAGCTGCTTTGATATAGGATTGTCCAGATCTTTCTAGCTGATAAATCACTCTGACAAGTTTTTTGGCAGCATGTGAAATGGCTACGTTATAATGCTTACCTTCAGAGCGTTTTTTCTCTAAATAAGCAGCAAAAGTCGGATCCCAATGGCATACAAATTTTGTTGCATTGAACAAAGCATATCTAAGATACCTGGAGCCACGTTTTTCCATATGTGAATACCATGATTCCAATTGACCTGATTGATATGTAGAAGGAGATAATCCTGCATAAGCAAGTATCTTATCAGGAGAATCAAATCTCCTGAAATCACCTATTTCAGCAATAATCATAGAACCCATGCGGTAGTTAATACCCGGAATGCTTAGAATTGGTGAGTTGATTTTATCCATGATGGATTTGATTTCTGATTCAATTTCAGAAATCTCGGAATCTAATTCCCGAATCAGGCGGATGGTATGTTTTAGTTCCAGAGATTTGGCAGGCATATGAGAGCCAATCGAGGTTCTTGCAGCTTCTCTGAAAAGAATAGCCGTATCTTTACCATAGTGGCCTTTCGAAGATGTGTTTAGGAGGTTTGTCAGCCTGGTTAAATGTACTGAAGCGATGTCGGATACACTTGACAGCTCAAAAAGTAGGTCATAAACAGATGCCATATGAAGGGTGGGAACCAATTTCTCTAATTCGGGAAATAGAATTGCTACCAGACGAGAAATTGATTGTTTGAGTTTTGCCCGTTCTTTCACCTTATCAAAGCGATAACGAGTTAGTGACTTCAGTTCCTCATTGTGATAAGATGTGTCTGAGTAGGACTTTAAGTTCACATCAGACATGAGCATTGTAGCAATCGTATGGGCATCAACTTTATCCGTTTTCGTCTTTCTAAGGCTTAGACTTTTTCTGTAAAGATTGGTATGTAACGGATTGATAACAAAGGTGGTTAGACCTTTATCAAGAAGATATCCCAAGATGTTATAACTGTAGTGTCCAGTGGCTTCAAGGCCTACTTTTACTTTGGTTAAATCATCTGTAACAGACTGAATTTTCTGATAAAGCTCATCAAAACCATCTAGGTTGTTTGGAATGGTAAATGCTTTAAAAAGTACTTCACCATCTGAGTTAGTGATAAAGCAGTCATGCTTATCCTTAGCAACATCAATTCCTGCGTATATCATAGCAATACTCCTTTGAAATGTATTTGACACTGTTTGGAACCACTGGGACTCCTTGCGATTGTAACCTCGTTCTAAATAAACCGTCATGCGGTATCTAACTGATTAACAAATATACAAAGAGACTGTGGTTGGAGCCTTTCTATAACCATCGAGTGGTAGGAGAAAAAAACCAATCCACAGTGTCTCTAACAGTATAGCATACAGTCCTTGGAGAGGGACTATAAACACTACTACTATATAATACGAGGAGAGTTAAAAATGAGCGAAGTTATTAATGCATGCGGACTTGCAGCACACAGAGAAAAAGTAAATGAGGAAACAAACCCTAAGAGAAATGGGCTCACAGAGGAGTTAGCCGATAAGCTGGCTGCGGAAAGAGGCGTTAGAGTAAGGCCAAATGAGACTATTGATGAGATTGATGAAAGAGGAGTTTTTGTAAGACAGCCAAACTACTTCACTACTCCCTTCGGTGAGAAGGAGGGAGAGCTTAAGGCAGAAGCGAATAGATACAAAATCTTCTGGGCCCACGGCTGCCACTGGTCAAACAGACCGGTAATCGTAAGAGATATTTTAGGATTGGAGGATGTGATTGACGATATTGCAACAACCGGCATAGGTAAGTATGGACATGGTTTTGCAGATCAGCCGAACTTTCAGGATCCATCCACGGGAGCATACTTTCTATCAGAGCTTTATGAGAATGCTAAGCCTGGATTTACCGGAAGGGCCACAACACCAACACTTGTTGATGTTAAGGAGAAGAAGGCGGTGAATAACGACTACCACAGATTAACGAATTATATCGAAGTACAGTTCAGAAAGTTCCAGAAAACAGATATTGACTTATATCCTAAGGAATATCGTAAGGAAATAGATGAATTCAACGACTGGCTGTTCCCAACAATCAATAATGCCCACTACAGAATGCACTTCTGCCTGACCTGGACAGCATACGATGAAGCCTACAACGACTTTTTTGATGCACTTGATAAGATCGAAGAACGTTTGGAAACTAACAGATTTTTGTTCGGCGATTATATCACAGATTCAGACGTGAGATTATATGTAACTTTAGTCAGATGGGAAACCAGCTACTATCACAATGTAGGACCTATGAAAAAGAGAATCACAGAGTACAAGAACATCTGGGGCTATGTAAAAGATTTGTTCAGTATTCCGGAATTTAGGAAGTACACCTTCTTCGAATTCCCTAAGAATGAGTTCAAGGGCCACAGAGGGTGGAATGGATCATTTATGGAGAGAATTGCATCGCAGGTTCCTTATGATGAACTCTGGAAGGCAGATGGTTCAAGAAAGCTGGTTTCATCAGATCCGGAGAATGTGTACCTTCACACAGATGTGACTCCAGAGGAGTATCAGAGTGAAATCTCATTTTCGAAATGGAACTTACCATCGTGGGAGGATCGCCAGCCAAGGAATGTTTCAATCTCGGTAGATCCGGCTATCAACCCTATTAAGGGGAAATTAAAGAACAAATTATCAGGGAACTAATCAAAAATTATATTGGAGAGGAAAAGAGGAGATATATGAAAAAGAAAATTAAAAAAACATTATCGGTAGTGGCATTTACATTATTTTCAGTAGTAATACTTGCGGCGTGCAGTAAAAAGGCGGACGCAGATAAAACTGTTATTACGGTTGAGACAAATGGAAGTCCGGCCCCCTTTGTTTACACTGTGGATAATCCGGAGGAAGCATTATATACCACAAAGGATGGGGTATATCTTTCCGGATACGATATTGCGGTAATTACGGAGCTGTTTAAGCTGCCATCTTTCGCTGACTATGAGCTTGACCTTCAGATCAGCTCAAATTCACTTGTTGATGCACAGCAGGGCGTTATTGATGCAACCATTAACAATTGGAGTTATAACGAGGAGAGAGCTAAGTCTTATCTTTTCTCATTTCCGTACACAAAATCAAGGTACACAATCACAACTGCAGCTGGCACGTCAATTGGTTCCTTCGAAGAACTGGCTGATTCTGGCTTAATTGTTTATGGGGGTGCAGGAGGTAATACAACGAACGCAATTGAGAGATGGAATGAGAAAAGAACAGAGGGACAATCGAAAATCAACATAGAGTACACCTCTGTGGATATTACAAACCAGCTGCAGGAGGCAATTGAAGGTAAAGTTGCATTGATTCATGATCAGCCTGTGATACTGAAGTATAAGAATGCGTATCCAAAACAGTTCGAAAGCCTTAATATAACGGTTCTGACAGATGAGGAAACTGCAGCCAATATCACGGCAAATAATACCTCACACATTTTGTTCGGCAAGACCGGGGCGCATTCTGCAGAATATCAGAAACTGTTTTCGGAAGGGATCAAGACACTCTATGAAAACGGAACCCTGGAAGAGCTCGGTAAAAAATGGATAGCGGAAGCGCTGGATGATGACAGCATATCGGTATTACCGCTTGAAACAGACCTGAAATATCTTAACTGATTAAAGATTATAGCGATTTGCTTAGTAAAAGCATTATCAGCTAGATGGAGGGAATATGTCACCCAATTTTTCGGATTACTTTAGCTTAAAACTTATGTGGTCAAGACTTCCGGACCTGATTAAGAAAATACCAATCACCCTGGAATTAGCGCTTTTCTCATTCCTGGTTTCGATTGTTATCGGATTGCTAATCGCAATAGCCAGGTATAAGAAAATCAAGGTCCTAAGTCAGATCGCGACAACCTTTCTTTCAATGATACGAGGTACGCCAATTCTGATACAGCTGTATGTAGCCTATTATGGAATACCCGCACTGCTAAGGATCATTAATTCCTGGGGAGCGGATATAGACGTAAACATTATACCTAAAATGGTATACGCATTTGTTGCATTAGGACTTTATCAGTCTGCCTTTACCAGCGAGACAATCAGAGCAGCGCTTGAATCAGTAGATAAGGGGGAGATAGAAGCAGGAACTGCAATGGGTATGACATATGGTCAAATCCTCAGGCGGATAATCATCCCGGAAGCTACCGAAAATGCGCTTCCGGGAATAAGTAATTCAATTATCGGACTGATAAAGGGAACGTCTCTTGCATCAACATGCGGCATTATCGAGATTACATACCAGAATCAGATTCTTGCGGGACGTGACTATCGATATCTTGAAGGGTATGTAGCCTTGGCAATCATTTATTGGGTGATAACAATTTTTCTTGAAAGAATTTTCAAGGTTATCGAGAAGAAAGTTAAGATTCCTGAACAACCTAAGGCAATAGAGGAGAAATGAAATGGCTGTATTATCCATTACGAATTTGCATAAAAAATATCATAACAATGTTGTGCTCGATGGGATTGATTTAACAGTAAACCAGGGAGATATTATTGGGATCGTTGGACCTTCAGGAACCGGAAAATCTACTCTACTTCGATCCATTAATCTTCTCGAGAGACCGGAACAAGGAATAATCAGCATGGGGGATGTAAGCCTGACACTTCCGCCTAAGAGAACGGATAAAAAAACTGTCACGGAACTTCGCAAGCATACGGGGATGGTGTTCCAGCGATTTAACCTATTTGAGCATAAAAGCGCTCTTGAAAATGTAATGGAGGGATTGCTGACAGTTCAAAAGAAGTCCAGGCAGGAAGCGGAAGAAATTGCATTAAAGGAACTTGAAAATGTTGGACTTTTGGAATGGAGAAACCACTATCCCAAGCATATGTCAGGTGGTCAGCAGCAGAGAGTGGCGATTGCAAGGACCCTTGCTATGAAGCCGGACATCATCTTGCTTGATGAGCCAACCAGTGCGCTTGATCCGGAACTTGTTACGGAAGTATTGAACATTATAAAAAAGATTGCATATCAGGGCTACACCATGCTGCTGGTATCCCATGAGATGGATTTTATCAGGAAGATATCAACCAGAGTTCTCTTTCTGGACGGTGGGAAAATCATTGAGGACGGAAAACCGGGAGAGGTGTTTGATAACCCAAAGAGTCAGAGAGCCAGAGAGTTCTTCGACAAAATGAACAAGCTGAAGGAACCGGAATTTATTATATAGGGGGACGGAATATGAGTATTACCTATAGTAAAGATATCAATATCGTGATGAAGAATGAGCTAAATCAAATGTATGGCAATACTCGCGATTATTATTCACTTTTTGAGAAGAGCTTTTTAAAGGTTTTTGCTTTTGATGAGAGCAAAGTAGTAGGAGCGGTCAGAGTAATTAGCGAAGGGCTGGAAACAGCCCTTCTGGTTGATTTAAAGGTATTGAGTGAATATGGCCTGGATATTAAGAAGGGACTAATTCTTGAACTGGAAAAAGAGCTTATTGACAGGCGGGTGATGGTTTACTCAAACAGAGAGGATGTAGACTTTTTTGAAGGATTGGGCTATGGAAGATGTAAGAATGCCTGGACTTATTTTAAAGAGGGATTAGATGAACAGGATTTCCTTCCAGCTGGATATAGGTATGAGAATGAATTCATAACCTACAGCACAGGTGCATCAAATGGGACTAAGAAAACAGAGATTACTTATAAGATCGGACATACGGATGCCAGCTTTGAGGATATTAATGATTTACTTACCCAAGCTTTTGGCAGACCACACGATCTTGACAGGACCACATCCGTGTTTACTAACAGCCAGTATTCGGTGTCAGCGTTTGACGGTGACAAGCTTGTGGGTGTGGCCAGAGCGGTATCAGATAAGGATAAATACGCCAATATTTTGAATGTGGCAGTAAATCCCGAATATCAGGGTATGTCAATCGGCAGGAATATAGTGCTTAAGCTGTCAGAGATAATTGAAGCTGAAGTAGTGGTCTTAAATACACATCCTGGAGCGGTGGGCTTTTACAATCGCCTTAGGGAGTATCGGCGCAACAAGTATGTATTTGAGAAGCAGATCACCGTGGACGGGAAGAATGAAATGCCACCAGAAAGAAGAGCAGCCATGTTTACCCCGGCGGGATATAAATTCCCGGACGAGTATTGATTTTGAAAATGGCGAATGGATAGCATTTAATATGAATAAATGTGGGGATTGATAATTATGAGATTTGAAACTCTCTGTTTACACGCAGACAACAATGAAAAAGATGAATGGGGAACACTGTCTACGGCTATTTGCCAATCGGCTACATTTGTACATAAGGGCGTAAATATACCATCGGAGTATAGTTATTCGAGACTTGCCAATCCGACCAGAAGACATCTGGAGAATACCGTTGCGGCTTTAGAGGGGGGCGCTGATGCATATGCATTCTCAGCGGGGATGACCGCGATAACAGTGGCCATGATGCTTTTTCGGCCTGGCGATCATGTAATTGCCACGGATGATCTCTACGGAGGAGCTTTGCGACTATTCAGGCAAGTGAATGCAAGCAATGGTTTGGAGTTTGATTTCGTGGACACTTCAGACATTGAGGCGGTTCAGAAGCTTATAAAGCCTAATACGAAGCTAATCTATATCGAAACACCTTCCAATCCGCTCATGCAGGTTACGGATATAAAGGCAATAGCAGATCTTGCGCATGCAAATGGAGCGTTGGTTTATGTGGACAATACCTTCCTAACCCCATATTATCAGCGACCGATTGAGCTTGGAGCGGATGTTGTCCTTCACTCTGGAACGAAGTACCTTGGTGGCCATAATGATACCTTGGCTGGTTTTGTAGTGGCATCGACAAGACAATTAGCAGATGAGATATTGTTTTATTCGAAAACAATAGGCGGTCAATTAGCTCCATTTGATTCCTTTCTGATTGAGAGGGGAATTAAGACCCTTCCAATTCGTATGGATAGAATCAATGAGAACGCGCTTAAAATTGCTCAGTATCTCAAAACAGAGCCTAAGGTCAAGAAGGTACATTATGTTGGGCTTCCGGAATCAAAGGGATATGATATCATCAAAAAGCAGTCAAAAGGTTTTGGAGGAATGATTTCCATTGAGGTGGAATCCAGCGAACTGGCTGAAAAAATACTTAACAATGTGAAAATCTTTCAGTACGCAGAATCTTTGGGCGGCGTAGATTCATTAATCACTTATCCGATGCTTCAGACACATGCGGATGTACCGGTGGAAGAAAGAAACAGGCGTGGGATTAATGATAGATTTTTGCGTATTTCCGTAGGAATTGAGAATAGTATTGATTTAATCGAGGATTTGAGGCAGGCGATATATGGACAAATATAATTTTGATGAGATAATCGATAGAAAAGGAACCAATTCATTAAAATATGATTATGCAGTAAAACGAGGCAAACCTGCGGATGTTCTTCCGCTGTGGGTAGCAGATATGGATTTTAGAACACCGAAAGAGGTTATAGATGCTCTTGTCCAGAAAGCGCAGCATGGCATTTTTGGGTATTCAGAGCCGCTTGATGGATATTACGATGCCATTGTGAAATGGTTTACAAATCATTTTGGGTGGCAGCCTAATCGTTCTAAATTTGTACTTACGTGTGGCGTGGTGTTTGCGATTTGCAATTTAATAGATGCTCTTTCAGAAGAAGGAGATGGTATTCTTATTAATCAGCCTGTTTACTATCCATTTAGCGAAGCGATTACGGATAATGGGCGTAAACTGGTTAACAGTAACTTGGTTTATTCAGAAGGCAGGTACTCTTTTGACTTCGACGACATTGAGAAAAAAATAAAAGAGCATAATGTTAAGGTTTTTCTTCTGTGTAATCCTCATAATCCGGTTGGACGTGTCTGGAGGATGGAAGAACTTAAGAGGATATCCGAGATTTGCTTGCGAAATGATGTTTTCGTAATATCTGATGAAATTCATGCTGATTTCATATACAGTAAATACAGCTTTGTTTCCTATGCAGCACTTGGCAAAGAAGCACTACGGAAAGCTGCGATTTGCACAGCACCATCAAAGACGTTCAATCTGGCTGGGCTTCATAATGCGAATATTTACATAGAAGACGATAAGATAAGAAGAAGATATATAAAGCTGCAGAATAAGAAAGGCTATTTCCAGTCAAATGTAATGGGCATTGTGGCTTGTGAAGCAGCATACCGTTATGGCGGTGACTGGTTAAAAGAACTGCAGGAGTACCTGGAAGGGAATCTTTCGTTTGTAAGGAATTACTTAGCCAGGAGGCTCCCGAAGATTAAGCTGGTTGAGCCTGAGGGTACTTATTTAATATGGCTTGATTGCAGGGAATTAGGGATCGATGATGAGAGGTTAAATGAAATAATCACATACAAGGCAAAGCTATGGCTTGATGCAGGCAATATATTTGGTGAGTCTGGTAAATATTTTGAGCGCGTGAATATTGCATGCCCGAGAAGCGTACTGGAGACTGCTTTCGATAGGCTGTATAACGCACTTAGGAGCGAGAAAATCATATAAGAGGTGTGTTAATGGTTAATCAGAAAAGATTATTGGACGAATTCGTCACTTTAGCGATGTTTGATTCTGAATCATTACATGAAAAAAGCATATCCATGTACCTTTATGATAAGCTTGTTGGATTGGGACTAGAGGTTTATATGGACAAAGCTGGTAGCCTGATTGCGGATAGTGATGACTCATCGGGCAATATTTATGGCATTTTGAAAGGTGATTTGGAGGGAGAGCCTATTCTTTTTTCTGCCCATATGGATACCGTATCGCCTGGCAAAGGAAAGAAAGTAGTCGTGCACCGGGATGGAAAAGTCACTTCAGATGGTACATCGGTATTAGGCGCCGATGACATCACGGGAATAGTCGCTATTCTTGAGATGCTTACTGTAATAAAGGAAGAAGGACTTCCTCATCCTGATATTGAAGTAACCTTCTTTATTGCTGAAGAAATGTATTGCAAAGGGTCTTCGGTATTTGACTACTCAAGGATTAAGTCAAAGCATGCATACACGTTAGATTTGGATGGCAAAATTGGAAGAATAGCAAACAGCGCTCCGTCGATCATTCAGTTTGAGGTAAGTATTGAAGGCAAGAGCGCGCATGCCGGATTTGAGCCGGAAAATGGAATATCTGCAATCATGATTGCATCCCAGGCAATATCGGGGCTTAAACTGGGAAGGGTTGATGCTCAGACTACCGTTAATATTGGGACAATTACTGGAGGCACGGGGAAAAACATTGTTCCCGGGCATGTTATGGTACAGGGGGAGGTTAGAAGCCTTGACAGGGATGCTGCCTTATCAGCAGTTGAACGAATCAAAAGTAAGTTTGAAGGGGCAGCGATACAGTGTGGTGCCAAGGCCTTTTTTACCAGTGAAGAGATGGTTAGGGCATATAAAGTCGATGAAAATTCCTTCGTGATTCAAAGATATGCAGAAGCCCTGAATACATTAGGCCTAGGAAAACCGGAGATCATCACTTCTTTCGGAGGCTCGGACAATAATAATTTCTGTCAGCACGGAATTGAAGGTGTAGTTATCGCGAACGCTATGAATAATGTACATACGGTTAACGAGTACTTTTATATCGAGGACTTAGTTCGAAGCAGTGAAATAGTGTTAAGGCTTGCCACTGGCATAGGGAATGGCAAGCCAATCAATATTGGGTAATTATCTGTTTTATATTGTTAAATGGTATAATATTGTGTTATTGACTATAGCCGGATGGCGCACATATAATGGAATTAATATAATGATAACTGATTCATATCAACATTGAATGTTAAATTATATTAAAAATCATGGCATATTTAGGAGCGGAAAATGACACAAAGTACTTTTTATCACGAAAATACGGAAAAATTACATGTTAACACAGAACCAAACAGAAATTACTTTATACCCTTCCCTGTAAATACCAATCCATTTGGAGAAAGAGAAAGCTCTAGCCGTTTTCAGCTTTTAAACGGTGAATGGAATTTTCGATACTATAACAGCTTTTTGGATATAGAGGATGATTTTCTTAGTACGGAATTTACAGAGACGATTCCTGTCCCGTCAAACTGGCAGCTACATGGCTATGATAAGCCCATGTATGTGAATATCAAGTATCCGATTCCCTATGATCCTCCGTATGTTCCGGACGAGAATCCCGTAGGGCTTTATCAAAGGAATTTTTATGTCAATTTGTCCGATAATTTTGAACGCTTCCTGAATTTTGAGGGAGTTGACAGTTGTTTTTATTTATATATCAATGACAAATTTGTTGGATACAGCCAGGTTACCCATATGACCAGTGAATTTAATATCACAAAATACCTTGTCGATGGGGAAAACAGCATCACGGTTATGGTCCTTAAATGGTGTGATGGAACTTACCTGGAATGCCAGGATAAGTGGAGAATGTCAGGCATTATAAGGGATGTTTATATTTTGGCAAGGCCGAAGAAAAGAATCGATGACTACCGTGTAGTCACCAATTATGATTTCCACAATAATAAGGCAAGTATTGAATTGGCAGTAAAGGCCAATACACCGGTCATAGCCAGACTATTCGACGCGGAGGAACAGCTGCTGTCGGAAACTGCCGTTCAAGGGGATAAAGCAACCTTTACCATAGCTTCACCTGTTCTTTGGAATGCGGAGAGACCGTACCTATATAAGCTGCTTTTACAGTCACAGGATGAGGTAATAGGGGAGAAGGTCGGTGTCCGGGATATCAGGGTTGAGCGAGGCTGTGTACGGATTAATGGCGTGGCCGTTAAGTTTAAAGGAGTAAACCGCCATGACAGTGATCCGGTCACAGGCGCTGCGATTTCGAAGGATCAGATGATGAAGGATTTGCTTCTGATGAAGCAGCATAATATCAATGCCATTCGGACATCCCATTATCCTAATTCCCCAGTATTTCTGCAGCTTTGTGATGAATTGGGCTTCTATGTGATTGACGAAGCCGACATCGAATCACATGGCAGTGTGGAAGCATCTCATACGGCGGATAACAATGGCGATTATTCCGGGATTGCTCTGCTGGCGAATAGAAAAGATTTTGAAAAACCCATACTTGACAGAATCGAGATGATGATTTCCAGAGACATAAATCGCCCTTCGGTAATATTCTGGTCTTTGGGAAATGAAAGCGGGTACAGCAAAGCCTTTGAAAAGGCGGCGAGGTATATTAAATCCATTGACAATACCAGACTTGTTCATTATCAGAGCATGCACGAACTGGAAGGAGCTGAGAAAGCGGTAGATAATGAAGAAACCCTGGATGTTGTTTCAGTTATGTATCCTTCACCAGAGTGGATAGAAAAGCAGTTCTTGCAGAAGCAGGATGAAAAAAGACCCTTAGTGCTTTGCGAATATAGTCATGCCATGGGAAATGGACCGGGAGATTTAGAAGAATATTGGAAGTTGTTTTATACCCACGACAGACTTTGCGGCGGTTTCGTATGGGAATGGTGCGACCATGGCTTGGATATGGGAAAGGCGGAAAACGGTAAAACGAAATATGCGTACGGTGGAGATCATCACGAGCCGCTCCATGACAGGAATTTCTGCATTGATGGTCTGGTCTATCCGGACAGAAGGCCCCATACCGGCTTAAAGGAAGTAAAAAATGTTTATCGTCCGATTCGCGTGAAGCCAATTGATGTAGAAAAGGGCATTTATGAGTTTATCAATACAAATGATTTTACAGAGCTGTCCGAGTCTTACCGTTGCGGGTATGAGGTGACAGAAAAAGGGGAAGTAATTTTATCCGGTATTTTGGAGTTATTTGTGCCAGCAAGAACAAGAAAGACGGTTACAATACCTGAGCTGGCCGGATTAACGGGTAAAAGCTTATATGTAAGATTTATTTTCACGCAGAAAAATGACACCGTCTGGTCACCGGCCGGATTTGAAGTTGGCTTCGATCAGATTGCCATATTTGAAGGCAAAAGAAAGCTAATACCTGTGAAATCAGATAATACCCTTGATTTTAAAGAAGATAACCGATGGATCAGTATAACCGGCAGAAACTTTCATTATTGCTTTGATAAGCGTAAGGGACTTTTTGCTGAATTGATATATGACGGTATTAAGCTGATTGAAAAACCTATGGAATTCAATGCTTTTCGCGCACCTACGGATAATGATGTGGTAGTGAAAAATGATTGGTATAAGTTCCACCTGAACGAGCTGATCACAAAAGTGTATGAGGTTAGTGTAAGCAAAACAGAGGATTATATAGAAATATCCGGTCATATTGCTTTAGGATGGTATGCTTATCACAATACCTTTGATTTGTATAATAAAGTATATGTATATGGGAACGGACAGGTCAGAATTCAGAGTCATGTGAAGGTGGCCGATAAACGTCCATATTTGCCGCGATTTGGACTGAGACTGTTTATGGATAACGGATTTTCAGAGGTGGAGTATTACGGATATGGCAGCAGCGAAAGCTATGTGGATAAGCACAGATCCTCTTATAAAGGAATCTTCACAAGTAAAATCAGCGATATGCATGAAGATTATATCAGGCCCCAGGAAAATGGATCCCATTATGGTTGTGAATATGTAAAGATCAAAAATGGTAATTTATGTCTGAAGGTTGAATCGGAAGAGGATTTCTGCTTTAATGCATCGGAATATTCCCAGGAAGAGCTGGCTTCAAAAGCACATAATTATGAACTGGAGAAGTCGGGCTTTTCAATTCTGTGTGTGGACTATAAGCAATCGGGGGTCGGTTCAGCAAGCTGTGGTCCTCATTTATTAGAGAAATACCAGTTTAACGAAAAGGAATTTGATATGGACTTTATGCTGACACCGGAAAGATGCAAGGCATAAGGGGCTGTTGAAAACAACAGATATCGTATCGGGGATGGAGGGCTATCACTCCCCTCACATGGTGGTCGTTGTAAACGACTTATTGCACCAGAATTCTTATAAGCATTTTGGCAAAGCGCTTACATTCAGTTAAAAAACTGGATGTGGGTGCTTTTTTGTGCCATATGATTTTATAACAGATTTTTATTTGTACTGTAAGAATATTGCATTAGAAATTCGAAATCTAAGATACTTTTCTCATTTACAATAAAATAACAACAGCTATTGTGGAAAAATTGATGGCAAAGATATTGTTTTGATGCTACAATAAAGCTAGCAAATGAAAGCTAGTAAAAGAGTTCTATTTATATTTCATTTATACGAATTACTGATGAATGCGAATGATAGTAATGAGTTTTCGTTCTATCGGTAGGTTGGAATAGGAGCTAATGCCATGAAAATGCGAGAGAAAATACTTCTGTTTTGTCTTACAAGCACACTGCTTGCACTGATACTGCAGACCATTCTATTCCAAAGTGCTTCCTCTAACCTGATATATTCTCAGGAACAGGAGCAAAGCAATAATTCCTTAAAGAACATGCAGAATGAGATTGTAGGTTTGTCAAACATATGTTACACCATACTTAATAAAATCATTTAAGACTTCTTGTGGCGATTTCCATCCCAGGGGTCTAATTGGAAAACGGTTATACTCTCTTTTGTTATATATAGTTA
>Ga0134099_1002414_pt1 | contig 15349 bp, 15 predicted proteins | sample 10_taG_2_FD_105482 | JGI IMG/M metagenome (GOLD analysis project Ga0134099, IMG submission 105482) | Switchgrass degrading microbial communities from high solid loading bioreactors in New Hampshire, USA - 10_41_5_180_A2 metaG | ecosystem: Engineered > Bioreactor > Semi-continuous > Anaerobic >...
TCCATCAAAGCTTTTAGCTTATGCCGGTCTGGATCCCACCGTAAACCAGTCCGGTAAGTTCAACGCCAAAAGCACCAAGATGTCGAAACGCGGTTCCAAACTTCTTCGCTACGCCTTGATTAACGCTGCCTGGAATGTTTCTCTTAACAACAAGACATTTAATGATTACTTCAACCTCAAACGCTCTCAAGGGAATAACCACTATGCAGCTCTCGGTCATGTAGCTCATAAGCTGGTTCGCATTATCTTTAAGATGCTTAAGGATAATGTTGCTTTTAATCTGGATTAATAACCATTTATTCAGTTGTCTATGTCCATAGGCTTATTTCAGCATGCCTGTTTTTCTATTATCAAATTTTTCACTCTGAATCATCGTTTTTTACTTGACAATTCATAGTTGGTCTCTTTTACTTCTTTCAGGATTTGTCTTTTTTATCCGCATTTAAAGCAAGTGACCGGTGATCCTGGTTTTTGAACGAAAATTCTATTTTCCTGATATAATTATATTTTTCAGTATCATTTACTGTAAATAAAAAAAATTAACGGAAATATCAATAATCCATAGTTAATATTTGAAAAGCAATAAGGACAAGGAATGTTAAAGAAGTGACGGTTTTTAAACGGTGCAACCATTAAACGACTGCAATCAGAAGCTCCGGCATCTGCCGGAGCTTCCGGGTTCTTCACTGGATTCATAAATCTTTTCCGAGACTTTGAAACCAACTTAATCAATTCAGACAATCATTTTGTTGCTGCCACATACTTTAATTTCAACGGTGTTGGTTAAAACATCGGTATAGCTGTATGATACTTTCCTGACATTTTTAAAATCATTTTCGAAGCGGACGGTAAAAATACTCGGATAGGTACTTTCCAAAATACCTTCTTTTACAAATGTCTTTTTTCTGCCTTTATTTGCTTTAAGCTGGATACGTTTACCAATACAAGACTCCATCTCTTTCTTGATTTGAACCAGAGAGTTTTTTTCAACCATACCAATCACCTCTTCTTTTGTCGTTGACATTATATCACAAATTTCATGGCAGTGTCAATAAAGCAAATTATTATACTAGCCTTTAGTACTTCTGTCAAGTGTTTCGGCGAATATTTTCACTTTTTTTATGAAATCTCTATAATTATCACGTTAATCATCGCCTAATTTATCTTGTTCAGTTTTCCTGTGCCATAATAACAATAATATGGCACTTAAGGCTTTACAAGGTTCCCACCCTGGGAATGCTTGTCTTTGCCGTATAAATCGCCATTTGATATTTTAAAATGACCGATACTGACAAAACCGCCAATATTTTTTGCTGCGTATTATTATTTCCATAATATTGTTTTTTAATTCATAAATATAAAAAATGACAAAAGCGAGGTAAAATGGTTGTCATTTCTGAGTTATGGCATTTGCGATGTAATATACTTTGAGTTCCGCTGTACAATATATTGCCGGTACTCATTAAAGCTTGCAACTATATATTGTACATCGGATTTTTATTAAGGTTACATCGCAAAAGCCTTGTGTTAATTCAATTTCTCATTCTGCCGTTTAATTAATAATTCCCTGAACTTCGACGCATGCAGGCCCTCTTCTTCCGCAAACTTTTTAAAAACCTGCTTCAGTTCATCATCATCAACCTCTTTGGAGTATACCTCAAAATCCCTTGTCAATTCCATTGAATTCTCCCAAGCTCTTAAAAGTCTGTCGTAGGAAGTTATTTTTATATCCTTATGCTCTTCCAATATAATCACCTGCCAGCCAAATCATATATTTATTAAATTACGTTTTCAAAAATGCAATGGAAATTACCAATTAGTATCTGCAGGCAGAAAAAAAATATGCAAATAAAATCATGCTGCTTTTAGTTTACAAAAACAGTGCCTTGTTCTATGCTTTGTCCTGCGCGACAGGCAGAATAACTTTTATCACGGCGCCTGTTGGAACGTTTTCCGCGGTAATTGTCCCTTTATGCTTTTCGATAATGCTTTTTGTTATTGAAAGGCCGAGCCCGAAATGGCCCTTTTTCCCTTTATAAAAACGGGGAGTGAATATTCTTTCGTGTAAATGGAATAATCCGGTATAAAATTGTTAATAATTATGATGCAGCATAAATCGGGCAACGCTGAGGAGCGACCCAACGCTTGCTGCGGCTTATACGATGAACGGTGAACATAATTGTTCGCCGTTTTTCCGTTCATCGGTAAGTCCTAAGCGGATAAACCTCGGAAGTTTGAGGGCAGAGCCCTCATCGCGGCCTTAGGCCGCGAACCTATCCGCAAAAAATATCATTATCTGGCTATAAGCCATTGCCCAATCCCTTAGCGGTTGTGTCCATTTTTTCATGATTTTTTTTGCCGACAAAAACACTACTTTCCGTATCGAATCATCAGTCGGAAATATTGACTTCGTTTTTGTAAACTTCCGTACCATTCTATGATACGCTTCAACCGCATTTGTCGTGTAAATCAAACGCCGAATTTCTTCAGGATAACTGAAAAATGTGGTTAGTTCTGTCCAATTTGCATCCCACGACCTCAGAATGGACGGATACTTCTTATCCCATTTTTCCCTAAATTCCTCTTTCGCATACTCTGCATCTTCAAGGTTTACTGTGAAAACTCGAATTATATCATCTTAAAATTATCAAAAAGCAGCACTTTTTATCAACCTTTAACATCCATTTCAAATTAAATAATTTGACTTTTTGTTATGCAAAATGAAACATCTGTCAATAATATTGGTAATTCTATAAAAGGAAAAAGGGAAAGCGGAATGTATATTATCCTGACTCTCCCTCAAAAACACAGCATGATTAGTATTGACAATTTTTTGAAAAATATAACCATGAGTTTGATTTTTAAGGGAAATAATATCGCTCATATGTACGGATGCAAAATATGTGGTTATTCAGGTGTGCTCCATCGGCATGGTCATTACTCCAGAAATGTCGTTACTCTTTTCCAGCATTTATCCGTCGACATCCAGAGATTTAAATGTCCATCCTGCAACAAAACATATTCCCGCCTTCCATGTTGTTTAATCCCATATTTCATCTACTCTTTCGATGTAGTTATCTTCTGCCTTTACTGCGTATATGCGTTAGCAAACAAAGCTGCTTATGCCTGTAAATTGCTCCACAGCATAAACCCTTATTCTTTTATCTGCCATCAATCCATCTCCTTCTTTAAAAAGAGATTTATTGCTAACTTACATTTTATCAACAGTTTCTTCGCCAGCTTCGAGCCATTTAGCTTCTTCATGGATCTTTCGCAATTAACACAACACCAGTCTATAATTATCCTATTAAAGAAAATATATCTGTTTGATAGTATTCAATCTTTTAACTTCAATTTCTTTAAAATAATGCGCAGATATTTTATGAGTTCAAGCTCATGATTTCTCGCTTTGGCGGGCATACTGCGCCTTTTTCCCAAGTTTTCACCATTTTGCAGCGCTTTTTTAATATTATCGCACTTTATGCTGTCTATCGTTCTGCACTATTGGGCAACATAACCTGGCTTCTTTTCATCCCACACAACTTTTTATCACCGTAACAGGTTTCAGTTCATGCTTTTTCACCAACAATTATGCTGACAAGTTTTTTACGGAGGTATTTTCCATGAATAACAAACTTAAAGAAAAAATTGCTTTGTTTCGCTTTTCACTTATCGCTCCCATACTAAACAATACCTTCACAGAACCTACTGTTAAGGCGTATCTTGAAACCATATGCGCCAAAGTCCATGATGTTCCGCACTTCGGGAAACGGGAATATGCTCCTTCCACCATAAAAGGATGGTACCTCGCTTACCGCAAATATGGCATTGAAGGGTTGTACCCTTCTGAACGGAGCGATAAAGGCAAATCCCGCTCTTTGAATGAAACCGCCAAACAGTATATCATTGATGCCAAAACACTTCGTCCTGAACGCTCTGCAAAAAGCATATACCTTGAATTAATAGCCAGAGGCATTATCACTTCCGGGAATGTTTCTCTCTCAACCGTCCAGCGTTTTATTCTGCACAATAATCTTAATAAGCCTGAACCTGCCCATAAAGATCGCAGAGCTTTCGAGATGGAATTTCCCGGCGATTGCTGGCAGACTGACATTAGTATGGGTCCTTATCTCACCATCAATGGCAAAAAACTTAAAACCTACCTTATTGCCTTTATTGATGATTCCTCCAGGGCTGTCATGGCATGCGCCTTTTCCTTTGACCAGAGTTTAACTTCTGTTCTGTCCGTCTTTAAAACCGCCGTTCAAAGGCGAGGTATTCCCAAGAAATTATTCATGGATAACGGCAAGGTATTTCGCTCAGAACAACTGCAATTTATTTGTGCTTCCTTGGGTACCATTGTTTCTTATGCTCAACCTTTTTCACCCCAAAGTAAAGGGAAAATTGAAAGATGGTTTCAAACACTTCAAAATCAATGGCTTAACCTCCTTGATTGGTCCGCCGTTTCCTCCATTGAACAGCTTAACCAGCTGCTTTATGACTACGTCGAAAACCACTATCATCAAACTGTCCATTCAGCTATTAATGCCAAGCCCATTGACAAGTACATTCAGCATATAGATCGTATACGCTTTGTACCTTCAAAACAGGAACTTGATTTCATTTTTCTTTATCGTATCACACGTAAGGTCAAGAATGATGCCACTATTACTATCTTGAATACTCTCTTCGAAGTCCCGTCTAAGTTTATTGGTGAACAAATCAAAGTGCGTTATGACCCAACTCAGCCGGATAAAGCATTCATCTTCGATGATAATGGTAAATGCATCGATACCATCTATCCCGTTTCTAAAATAGATAACTCCAGAGTAATTAGGGCAAAGAATAATAATCCACTCGATTTCTCACCTTTTAATGTTAAGGAGGCGAATATCTAATGTTCAATGTTTATTATGCACTCAATTTCAATCCCTTTACCAATGAAATTGATACAAAATATTTCTTTCAGTCCAGGGATTTTGTACAGGCTTCAGCTCGCCTGGAACTCCTGCGGCAGCATAAAGGAATCGGCTTGCTGAATGGTGAACCGGGCTGTGGCAAATCCTTTGTTTTAAGATGTTTTGTATCTTCTCTCAACAAAAGTCTCTACAAAATAGTATACATTCCCATCACCACCCTGACTGTTAAAGAGTTTTATCGGGCTCTCTGTGATGGATTAGGGATTATCCCTGCTTACAAAAAGGTAGATATGTATAAACAAATACAGGAATCCATCTATACCTACGTTTCTAAAAATATCACTCCAGTTATTATCATAGATGAAGTACAGTTTATTTCAAACAGTATACTGGATGATTTAAGGCTTATCTTTAACTTCGATATGGATTCGAAAAATTTGTGCATCCTTATATTGTGCGGCCAGCCTAAATTAGTCATTCAATTAAGCAGACAGCCTCATGAAGCCCTTCGCCAGCGTATATCCATTAATTATACCTTTAGCGGCCTGTCAAGAACTGAAACGCAGGATTACATTAAGTCAAGATTTAAAGCTTGCGGAAGAGCTGAACCGCCTGTTGATGAAGATGCTTACGAGTTTATTTATACAATTACCGGAGGTTCCCCCAGAAAAATCAATAACCTTATGAACATAGCTCTTCTTACCGGCTTCAAGGATAAAATTCCCGTACTGAACAGTGAGCTGTTCCTTAAAGCCAACGACGAACTTAATATCACAGCTTAACCGGTATCGGCTCTTGCCTGCCAGGAGGATAGGGCAATGCTGGGAAGCAACCCGAGCGCTTGACAGGGTTCTATAAAAAGATGCACTGGAAAATGGGCGGATTCTTCTGCTCATTTTCTATGTGTTCATGTATCTTTTGGAGAACCAAAGCGATAAATCCTGGGGTTTGGGGCAAAGCCCCAAGGTTAATTTAATTTGCATTTTTTTGACTTTTTTTATGATTCAGTTTATTTAATCCTGTATTTTTTAATTACTTTATTTATATTTTTTGGTCATTATATTGTGATTTTTTTAGACTCTTTTATTATGCTTCGTAACACTTACCATTTTTTCAATTGTTTTTACCCCAAATTCATTAAAATGCTGTATACTGTTATACATAGAAGATGTCATCCTTTCTGTTAAGTTTTTTGGTTTTGTTTTTTATATCTTAACAGGATGTCATCTTCTTTTCAATTTATATGGTATTTTATTCCTCGTTCCCTACAATAACTTTACGCTAACATGGCCGATTCCCGTAAATTGGTTATTGCTGCAAATACGTCCAGGCCCGTCTCACTTTCAATCGCCCTTCCATCGCACTTTACCTCTGGGCGGTATCACTAACCAGCTTATTTTCGTCAAGACTAAAAATCGTCCTCTGCTCCCTATACTGTCCAGGTGTAATACCTTCAACCTTTTTGAAAAGTCTGATCAGATATGAGGCATTTGCATAACCAACATTCTGTGCTATCTGGGATATTGGCATAGATGTATACATTAATAGTTCTTTTACTTTTTCTATCCTCAATTTGCATATATAATCCGCAAAGTTTTCTCCGACCAGTTCTTTAAATGTTTTCGGTATAATGAAAACCGAGCGTTCCGGAACTTAAAAATCCCTGCATAAATTGGAAAACTCCATTGCGGGCACCCCTAAAAAATAATACCCTTTTAGGTGATGAATCTAAAGGGGGTATAGAAAGGATGCTAACAATGGAGCAAGTATATCGTATCAGAAACATGAGGAAATTTGAAGGTAAAAGTTTAAGAAAAATATCTCAGCTTACCGGGCACGACTTTGAAACTGTAAAGAAGTATATTGAGCAAGATGATTTTAATCATAATATCCGCCCCAAACAAAGACGAAAAAGCAAATTGTCACCATACAGGAGTGTTGTCACCACATGGCTTATCAGCGATAAGCAAGCACCTCACAAACAGCAGCATACTGCAAAACGAGTATATGACAGGTTGAAGGAGTTGTATGGGGATAAATTTAGTGCCAGTGAAAGAGCCGTAAGAAAATTTGTTGCAGATATCCGTAAGGAGTTACAAACGAATACGGATGGATTTCTTCCGCTGGAACATCCTCCGGGAGAAGCTCAGGCAGACTTTGGAGAAGCTCGGTTTATAGAGAATGGAATTACATATGACGGATATTACTTAAATTTGTCCTATCCTTACAGTAATGGCGGTCACATGCAGTTATTCAAAAGTACAATCAGGAATGCCTGCTTGAAGGGCTGAAAGCAATCTTTGAACACATAGGAGGTGTTCCGACAGCCATATGGTTTGATAATATGTCTACAATTGTCAAGAAAATCAAGGAATATGGAGAGCGTGACTTAACCAAAGGATTTTTAAGGTTTATGATGCATTATGGCTTCAGGAGCAACTTCTGTAATCCCGATAGTGGACACGAAAAAGGTTCGGTAGAAAACAAGGTCGGCTATCATCGCCGTAATATGCTTGTTCCAATTCCGGAATTTAAGGATTTAAGGGAATACAATAAAGAACTCCTTTTAAAATGCGATAAGGATATGAACAGGATGCATTACAAGGGATATGGGATGATCAAAGATTTATTTCAAGAAGATAAGCAAGAATTGTTCAATCTCCCGAAAGTTCCTTTTGAAGTATACCTACACGAATTTGCTAAAGCTGACAACTATGGAAAAATTAAATTTGATGGCAGAATTTATTCGACTTCACCTGATATGGCCAGGCAACAGGTTATTGTTAAAGCCGGCGCTTATGATGTAGAAATACTCGATGAGGATTGTAATCATATCATCAAGCACAGACGGCTTTACGGAGAGGAAAAGGAGTCAATGAACTGGATTCCCTATCTTGAACTGATGAGTAAAAGGCCTACCGCATTAAAATATACAGGACTATACAATCAACTGCCTCAAATCCTTAAGGATTATCTGGACAAGAGCGATTATGAAGGAAAAAAGCGGGCTTTAAAGCTGTTTGCAAAAATGACAGCATCTACAGGTATTAACTCGGCAATAGAAGCATTTGAAGAAGGGCTGAAATTGGGTGTCAGTGATGCTGATAGCATTTGGGCGACATATTGTCGCTTAACATCCGGAACTTTACCGGAACCAGAGGTGTCCTTGCCCGATACAGTTCCGGAACTTAAGAAATATTCACCTGACATCAAGATATATGATCAATTAATTGTTCCCGGAGGGCTGCAGCTATGAATTCTGATATATTGATTAAGCGGTATTGCAAAGAACTCCGGTTTGGAATGAATATCTACAATAACTATTCAAAGATTAATGCATCTGATCATGCTGATTTTCTAGCACAGCTTTTAAAGATGGAAATAGAGCATCGAGAACTTGTCAGGAAAAACAGGAATCTGAAATCTGCAGGTTTTGATGTCATTAAAACCTTTGAAAACTATGAATTCAGGGACATTCAGATACCAAATACTATCGGTATTGAAGAATTAAAGTCCGGAGCTTTTATTGATAAGCTTGAAAACCTAATACTTTACGGACCTGTAGGGACAGGTAAAAGCCATATGGCCACAGCAATTGGAGTTGCAGCCTGTTCCAGAGGAAAGAAGGTTAAATTTTATCGAACAGCAGCGTTAGTGAATCTTTTAAGCGAAGCAAAGGTCAAAGGAGAATTGCAGCGATTTATGAAACAGTTGAGGAAAACAGATCTGTTGATCTGCGACGAATGGGGATATATTCCTTTTGAAAAAGATGGCTCACAGCTTTTATTTCAAGTAATTTCAGAATGTTATGAGAAAAGGAGCGTGATAATTACAACAAACTTGGAATTTAGTAAATGGAACGGCATTTTCTATGATGAAAAACTGACAAGTGCGATTATTGATAGGTTGGTTCACCACAGCCACTTGTTGATTTTTCAAGGACAAAGTTACAGACTAACACACTCAACCATGAAATCCCATTAATGGGATTGGGGTGCTCGGAAAATTAAGTTCCGCACTGCTCGAATTTATACTTGCCAAAAACACCCTATTCTGGTTACAGATGCATTATGTATTATCTTAGATTTTTTTCCTTGGTAAAAACAGCTTGAAAATCTATACAAACAAAATGATCATGCCAAGAAATATTAGGTCCGTTTATGCAAAAATTGATACACTATAGATGATATTATCAGATACGCCAGATTGTTTTAAATCAAGATTGATAGTGGGGAGTGCACACCCTTTAGTTTTTCTTTAACTAAATAGTGTGCACCTTTTAAAAGTTATGTTATACAATAATTTTATTCTTCCATAATTCCAATAAAAACGTTATCTTGTTTAACTTTATCAATTGTGTCATGTATTTTATCAAAAGTTTCTTTATAGCTTAGTCCGCCATTTGGTATCTTACTAATACCAATACGCATACTGAGAGGAATCTCTTTACCGTCATATGTAACATGATTGCCATTTAATGCAGTGATTTTCTGAGCCAAAGCTTGTGCATCAATTACAGAATTATACCTGGTTAAAACAACAAATTCATCACGTCCTATGCGGAACATCAGCATATTGTCAGAAAGCGCAGAATCAATGCGTCTTGCAGCTTCTGCAATAATAAGGTCACCTGCTGTATAACCGTAAGTATCATTTATTTGCTTAAGATTGCATATATCAGCACATAAAACATATGTGCCGCTAAGCTTTTTGAGTTCATCATAAAGCTCTGTAATATCAACTTTTCTTCGAACTGACATTTTATAACCTCCGTTTTCAAAATTAAATTCGAGTTTAGGGAATAATTCAGAAAAGCGGTGTTCTTTACGGAATGCTGATGGCGATATTCCCCAGAATTTAATGAAAGCCCTTGAAAATGCTTCTGGAGATGTGTATCTATAAGTCAATGCAATATTTGTTATACTTTTTTTTGAATTAACCAGATCATGAGTTGCCACACTTAACCTGCGTTTTGACAAGTATTCACCAACTGAGAAACCAAAGACATAACTAAATAGTTTTTGTAAGCCTGATACAGAAACATAACACTCCTTAGCCAAGTCTTCTACTGTGAATCGCTCACGCAGATTGTTTTCAACCACCTCAAGAGCTGTAACAAGTATAGATAAATTCCGCATGTGACCACCTCTTTTCTTCATTCGATAACGTTATCTATATTCTATTATATCAAGAATACCAGACAACACTTGATATTTTGTGTACAAATTTTACATAATTGTATAATTCACGAATAAGCAAAGAGCATGTCTCTGTTTACTTGAATAGCTTGAAAAACTTGTTTAAATTCTGGATAATACTATCGCATGGCTGAATTGATAATTAACTGGCACCCTAAGATTAAGTGCTTACTGTATTTGTCACCAATTAACAGGGAATGGAATAAATCATGGAATATATTTTCTATTAAAAAAAATAAAACCCCTCACAGGCACAATGTTTGCAAGGGGTTTGGCGGAGAGAGAGGGATTCGAACCCTCGGAACCCTTTTGTGAGTTCACACGATTTCCAGTGATGAAAACCGGCATTTTGTTCTTATAAATCCGCATATTTTCTTATACCGTATTGGCTGAAACCCTTATGAAAAGTGGATTTTATATATCTTCACTTTTTACTTTATTTTGTCTTAAAATTTCATTTTGTAAGCTATGTCACCACGAATTTTTAGCAAAATCAAGGTCGAAAACGCATTACCGAAAATCGTGTTAACAGGTCGAAAATACATTACGAAGAATCGTGACTATTACACCTTTTAATAATCATGACCAAAACAAGTAAATTAAGGAGGAGATTGTAAATGGATCAAACGAAAACTTCATCTAAACCAAGTCTTTTGCGCGATAAGGGTATTCTACTCGAATCCGGCGAAATTTGCCGGGATAAAATTAACCTCATATCAGGAGCAGTGACTGCCCCATTGATTGAAATACTCTGGACATTCTCAGGAAATGATAAATGTACTATGGATAGGACTTCGGCATTATTTGCTCATTTATATGAGAAAGGTCATGAAACTGAAATGATGGCTTTTCTGAGGATTTTATTTGATATTTCAGGGTTGCAGTTCCCGGAGGATGTCGAACAGTTGAGAGTCCACCCGGCGGCCAGGCAATATTTTTTATTCTCATTCTTGCTAGACATGAAAGATTGCATTATGGATTTTTCAGATGAGCCTGCGGAGGATAAAGAAAATGATTACGAACAAAATTAATATGCCAGAATATAATTTTGAAGAAAAAGTTTTGATGGAGAAATTATATTTGCAGCACTGATATAATGGAGAATAACTCTACAAAGGCAGTAATTGAATTTTGTCCAAAAGCATTGACTATGCACACGAGTATTTGATATATTGCTAAATGATGGAGGAAATTGTTCTGTCCCGTCACAACTCGCAGGACCTAAGTCTATGCGAGCTTCTTATTTTCTGAAAAATTGATTCTTCACTTTTATACTAACAAAGTGTATAATGTACGTGTGAAAGTGAAAGGTCGTGATTTTTATAGACACGTTTGAAAAGATTTTAAATTTCATAAAAGAAAACAAAGGTATTATTTCAACTGCTGAAGTAGTGAAACATGGCATTGATAAAAAATATTTATCCCTAATGACCCAGCGAGGCTTAATTGAAAGGGCATCAAGAGGTGTTTATGTATTACCTGAAATTATTGAGGATGAATTCTATTCTATTAATGTCCGTTGCCGGAAGGGAATCTTTTCTCATGATACGGCATTGTTTTTGCATGACTTATCGGACAGGACACCGCTGAGCTTTTCCATAACCTTACCAAAAGGGTATAATCCTTCATCATTAAAAGATTTATCATTAGAGTTTTTCTACGTGAAACCTGAATTGCACAACTTGGGTAAAATAGCGGTTTTATCTCCTCATGGAAAAGAAATTAATGCTTATGACATGGAGAGGACTATTTGTGATATGGTTAGAAGCAAAAACAGAATGGACATCCAAATATTTACCGATGCTTTAAAAAGGTACTCAAAACGTAAGGACAAGGACTTGAACACGTTGATGAAATATGCCCAAAAGTTTAAGATTGACCATAAGATCCGGGAATATATGGAGGTGTTGATTTGAAAAACGCAATGCAGTTAAAGGGAATCATTAAAAATATGGCAGCCAAAACGGGAATCAAAGCAAATGCCTTGTTGCAAAATTACATGCTGGAACGATTGCTTGAGCGTATCTCCATCTCTGAATATAAGTGGAAGTTTATTCTCAAAGGAGGAATGCTCATCAGTGCCATGGTTGGATTGGACAGCAGGACTACTATGGATATGGATGCTACTATTAAAGGGATAGATTTTTCTAAGGAGGCCCTTCTGTCAATCCTAGAGCATATTATAAAAATTCCTGTTCAGGATGATGTCCGGTTCAACCTGAAAGGGATAGAAGAAATAAGAGAAGAATCTGAGTATGGTGGTTATAGAATTTCTCTTGATGCAACATATGAAACTGTTGTGGTTCCTCTAAAGATTGATATAAGTACAGGTGATATGATTACGCCAAAGGAGGTTCTATACAGCTTTGATCTGCTATTTGAAGACCGAAAGATAGAAATACTTGCTTATAATCTTGAAACTGTTTTGGCAGAGAAATTTGAAACAATCATTAGTAGGGGCACACTTAACACTCGGGCTAGGGATTTTTACGATGTTTATATTCTGACAACTCTTCAGGAAAAGAATATTAATAAAGTTGATTTTAAAAATGCCCTTGCTGCAACAGCTACAAAAAGGGAGTCACTTGGTAAGATTGACAATTCTTCAAGTATTCTTAAAGAAATTAAAGAGGACAAAGCTCTCCAAGGTATCTGGGAGGCTTATGCAAAGAAATTTGATTATGCGGGAGATATACCATTTGAAGATACAATTGCAGCATTGGTTAAATTGTTTGAAAGTAAGCGCTTAATCTTAGGTCGCCTGTAAATAGCCGATTCATCCATGCGATAATATTGTCCAAAGATTTACTCAAGTTTTTCAAGTTATTCAAGTTGAGAAACTCGAGTGGGGAGTTGTGAAACGTGGATGAAGTTACTTTTGTTAAAACCAAATTCCGTATGGAGCAGTGGGAGAAATTAATTAATGATCGGCAGAACAGCGGGCTTCAGGTAGATGAGTGGTGTGAAAAAAATCAAATAAGTCGTCATGCATACTACTACTGGCTTCGCAAGATCCGGAAGAAAGCATGTCAGTCAATATTGCCTGCCATATCAAAACAGAATACACCTGTTTCTTTTGCCAAAGTTGAGCTGCAAGCACAGCAGTCTTCTGCCGCAGCAATTACAATTCAATTTCAATCTGCCACTATTGAAGTTAGGGATGGAACCAGCCCTCAGACAATTGAAACTGTTCTCAGGGTGCTGAAAGAAATATGTTAGGAGATATTACAACCGTAAAAAATATCTATATAGCTTGCGGTTATACGGATATGCGTAAGTCTATTGATGGACTTGCTACTATAGTCAAACAGAAATTTAACATGGATCCCTTTTCTCCAAGTCTTTTTTTGTTCTGCGGTAGAAGCAGCAATCGCATGAAAGCTCTCTTTTGGGAGGGAGATGGATTTGTCCTTCTGTACAAGAGATTAGAAAACGGAAAATACAAATGGCCTCGTACCCCGGAGCAAGTAAGGATGCTTACGGTACAGGAATTTCGTTGGCTAATGGAAGGACTGTCTATAGAACAACCAAAGGCGATCAAGAAAGTAAAACCGGGTGAAATATGCTAACAAAAAAGTGCGTGAAAGTATCTATTTTACTATATTTAAGCTAGATTTTTGGAGCCAAAAGTGGTATAATAAAATCATGCAAAAGATAGATATGAAGGGGCTTTCGCCGGATCAAATTGAATATATTACGAGTCTGGAAGAGAAGGTAGAATCTCAGCAAATTCGTATAAACCAGCTAATGGATATGCTTGTTAAAACACAGAAAGCCTTGTATGGTCGTTCCAGTGAAAAAAGACGTTATGTTCTGGGTGAAGAAAGCGACCAGATTTCTCTTTTTAATGAGGCAGAAGCCGAAACAAGCAGCAAAGCAGAAGAACCAACTGTTCAAACTATTGTATCGTCATATTCCAGAAAACCCAAGCGTACCAAAGAAGAACTGGCAAAAACAGTTCCTGTGGTGGAAATCATTTGTGACCTGGACGAAGATAAGCATACCTGTGACATATGCAACGCCGAATTACGGTATCTGGGCAAAGAACATGTCAGAGATGAATTGGAGATTATACCTGCTCAGGTTAGAGTATTACGATATGTGCGTTTGAATTATGTATGCAAAGAATGTGAAAAGGAAACCGATGAAGCCAACATTATCAAAGCTCCGGTTCCTGCTCCTGTAATGAAGCGCAGCCTTGCTTCTCCATCAACCGTAGCCCATGTCATGTATCAGAAATATGCAAATGGAGTACCGCTATATCGGCAGGAGAAAGACTGGGCCAATCAGGGAGTAAAACTATCCAGGGCAACTCTGGCAAATTGGATTATTCGACCCAGTCATGACTGGTTGGAACCATTATACAATGTAATGAAGAATCAACTGAAATCCGAGCCGGTAATTCATGCAGATGAGACAGTAATCCAGGTATTGAAGGAGCCTGGGAAGAAAGCATCGGCAGAATCCCGAATGTGGGTTTACACATCAGGCAGAAGTCCAACACCTACAGTTTTGTATGAATACCAACCGACACGATCCGGCCAACATGCCAGAAGATTTTTAGAGGGTTTTTCCGGTTATCTTCAAACTGATGGCTATAGTGGTTACAATGCAGTACCCAATGTTATCCATTGCGGATGTTGGGCTCATTTGCGACGCAAATTTGAAGAAGCATTGCCCAGAGGAGCAGATATTGTGGGTTCCAAGGCTGCTATTGGCTTTGTCTATTGCAACCGGTTATTTGATTTAGAAAGAGAGTGGGCTGATTTAACGGCTGATGAGAGACAAAAAAGACGACTTGAGCATTCCAAGCCAGTTCTTGATGAATTCTGGCAATGGCTCTCTACCTTAAATCCGCTTCAAAATTCAAACCTGGGAAAAGCAGTTACCTATGCATTAAACCAAAAGGAAGCATTGAACAACTTTCTCCTGGATGGACGAATAGAAATTTCGAACAATCGTGCTGAGAATGCAATCCGCCCCTTTGTGAATGGAAGGAAGAACTGGCTTTTCAGTGATACCCAACGTGGAGCAAAAGCCAGTGCAATAGTCTATAGTATGATAGAATCAGCGAAAGCAAACCAGCTTAATCCATATATGTATTTAGTGCTTTTATTGACCAAGCTTCCTGGCCTAAAAGAATTAACAGCGGAATCATTAAAACCTTATCTTCCATGGGCACCGGAATTACCAGATTGGTGCCGGAATTCTGTTGAAAACAATACACCCTAA